>Ga0256406_1001451_pt1 | contig 38197 bp, 30 predicted proteins | sample RumenRJG_03DNA_FD_185986 | JGI IMG/M metagenome (GOLD analysis project Ga0256406, IMG submission 185986) | Bovine rumen microbial communities from Lethbridge, Alberta, Canada - RJG_03 | ecosystem: Host-associated > Mammals > Digestive system > Stomach > Rumen | place: Canada: Alberta | collected... | reverse complement strand
TCATAATTTCTTTACTTTTTGTTGTTTAAAGACAATGGCCATTGTACCATATAGCCAAGTCTTCTAACACAGGAACGAAAACTGTTAGTTTGGTGCCTTGAAATAGCAGAATAAGGCAACGAACGAGAACACGATGTTTGGCATCCAGGCTGCCAGCATCGGTGGGAAGCCTGCATTGATGGCCAATGTAGCCGACACCGTTTGGAATACGATGTAGGCAGCAGACAGTGCGAAACCTATACCCAGATAAAGCCCCATGCCTCCCTTGCGCTTACGGGCCGACAACGACGCTCCAATGATGGTGAGGATAAATGAGGCAAACGACGAGGCAATACGATTGTGGTATTCCACCTGATACTGAACAACGTTGCTCGAGCCTCTGTTAACCTGCTTGGAGATGTAGTCCTTCAGCTCAGGTGAAGTGAACGTCTCCTGCTGGCCTTTCGAATAGACCAAATCGGTTGGTTCCATGAGAATCAATGAGTCCTTACTGGCACCACTTGTAATATGCTCACGCAGGCCACGCAATTGTCTTAGCTTCCAGTTGCTTAACTTCCAATGGTACTTAGAGTCAGCTACTGTGTCGTATTGTACTTCCATCGCCGTGAGGTGAGAAACCAGTTTCTTATTCTCAAACTTGTCAAGACAGAACCCATAGCCTTGTTTCAGATTATTGTCGTAGTGCTGGATATAAGCGATAACGCCCGGTGCTACTTGGAGTTGTACATTCTCAGCTGAAGTGTTTTTCTTCTTATTCTTATACATCGTCTCGAAATTCTGTTTCACGACGGAGCCATGCGGAATGACGTATGCCGAAAGATAATAAGACAATCCTGCAATGAGAACACAAGTCATCATGTACGGCCGCAACAGTCTCTTAAAGGAGATGCCTGCGGCCAACATAGCGATGATCTCGGAGTTCCCTGCCATCTTAGAAGTAAAGAAGATGACCGAGATGAATACGAACAATGCACTGAAGAGATTGGCAAAGTAGGGGATGAAGTTGAGATAATAATCAAACACAATAGCATGCAACGGGGCATGGTATTGCGTAAACTTTGCCAAATTCTCATTGATATCAAAGACAATGGAGATGCTGATGATCAACGCAATGGAAAGGACATAAGTACTGATAAACTTCTTGATGATGTACCAGTCTATTCTCTCAATGTAACGGAATGGATTGATAAATCTCAAAAACTTCAATTTCCGTCCAATCCACTTGCATACGCGTTGCAGCAGCCGGGTATGGGCGGCTGTCCACCGGAAAAACCGATGAAGCCATGCCGGATGCCTCGACAACCAGCGCATCATCTTAAAGTAGCGCCTGTGATTGCGTATTTGTTGAAAACTTCTCATGCTATCTTCTCAATCCAAGTTGATCTATTATGCCACGTTTCCATGCCACGAAGTCACCTTGCTGTATATGCTTACGCGCATCGCCGACCAGCCGGAGGTAGAAAGCAAGGTTATGGATGCTGGCTATTTGCATGGCAAGCAACTCTCCCGCCTTGAAGAGATGATGGAGGTAGGCTTTGGTGGTAATACGGTCTATCTCGCATCCATCCGGGTCAAGCGGTGAGAAATCCATCTCCCATTTCTTGTTTCTCATATTCATGGTTCCCTCATAGGTAAACAACATGGCATTGCGACCATTGCGGGTCGGCATTACACAGTCGAACATGTCTACACCTCTTTCTATACCCTCAAGAAGGTTTTGGGGTGTACCCACGCCCATAAGGTAACGAGGTTTGTCCTTAGGCAGGATGGCATTAACCACCTCTATCATCTCATACATCACCTCGGTAGGCTCACCCACAGCCAGTCCGCCGATAGCATTACCTTCCGCTCCTTTATCGGCAACGAATTTTGCAGCCTCTGAGCGCAGGTCTTTATAGGTGCATCCTTGTACAATAGGGAAAAGACTCTGATGATAGCCATAGAGTGGTTCTGTCTCGTTAAAGCGCTTGATACAACGGTCGAGCCATCGCTGCGTAAGTCCAAGACTCTTCTTGGCATAAGCATAATCGCTCTTTCCTGGCGGACACTCGTCCAATGCCATCATAATGTCTGCGCCGATGATACGCTCCGTATCCATCACATTCTCCGGCGTGAAGAAATGCTTGGATCCGTCAATATGAGAACGAAACTCACAGCCTTCTTCCCTCAACTTGCGGATGCCCGTGAGCGAGAATACTTGGAAGCCACCACTGTCAGTAAGGATTGGACGTTCCCAGCCATTGAATCCGTGAAGTCCGCCGGCAGCCTTAAGTACGTCAAGACCTGGGCGAAGATACAGATGGTAGGTATTGCCGAGAATGATCTGTGCCTTCACCTGGTCGCGTAACTCGCTGAAATGAACGCCTTTGACTGCACCGCACGTCCCCACAGGCATGAAGATGGGCGTCAGAATCTGTCCATGATCAGTCGTGATGACACCAGCGCGCGCATCTGAGGCAGTATCGTTATATTGTACTTCAAACTTCATTTATCAGTCTCTTTCTTTGATGCTTCGTCAATTGTAAGATCTATGGGATGGTCGACTTTCTCGTTGGTAAGCGCAAAATCCCATACTTGCTGAACATTCTCTACATAATGGAAACTGACCCCTTTAAGGTATTCAGCCGGAATGTCAAGTACATCCTTCTCATTATCCTTACAGATTACGATATCAGTAATACCGGCCCGTTTGGCAGCCAACAACTTTTCCTTGATGCCACCCACCGGCAACACCTTGCCACGAAGAGTAATCTCTCCGGTCATTGCCGTATTGGCACGCACCTTGCACTGCGTAAGGGCTGAGGCAATAGAGGTGGCAATAGTTATACCGGCCGAGGGACCATCCTTTGGAGTAGCGCCTTCAGGAACGTGAATATGAATATCCCATGAATCAAAGACACGATAGTCAACATGAAGAGCGTCACAATGCGCCTTCACATATTGCAAGGCAATGATGGCGCTTTCCTTCATGACGTCACCAAGGTTACCTGTCAACGTCAGTTTACCGCCTTTGCCTTTAGACAGGGAGGTCTCAATGAAGAGAATCTCACCGCCCACGCTTGTCCATGCCAAGCCCGTAACCACACCGGCATAGTCATTGCCCTGGTAGATGTCACGATAAAAGGGAGGATTACCCAGAAGCTCTTCGACATCAGCCGTTCCTAGCGCTTTGGCTGGTAGCGTGTTGTTTAAAGCATGACGATAAGCAATTTTACGTAACACCTTATTAATCTGCTTCTCAAGCTGTCTAACGCCACTTTCTCTGGTATAGCGCTCGATGATCTTCTCCAGTGCCGCTTTGTTGAAGCGTATCTTCGGCTCAAGATGATCCAAACCTGTATTGCGCAGTTCTCTTGGCACAAGGTGACGCTTGGCAATCTCAATTTTCTCCTCGGTAGTGTATCCTGTCAGTTCTATCACTTCCATACGATCGAGCAATGGCTGAGGAATTGTGGAGAGATCGTTGGCTGTCGCAATGAACAGCACCTTCGACAGGTCATAGTCTACATCGAGGTAGTTATCGTGAAAAGCATTGTTCTGCTCGGGGTCCAATACCTCCAACAAAGCTGAAGAAGGATCACCATTGATCGTGTTCTGAGTGATCTTGTCAATCTCATCCAATACAAATACCGGGTTAGAGGTACCGGCTTTCTGGATACTCTTGATGATACGCCCGGGCATAGCTCCCACATACGTACGACGGTGACCACGGATCTCACTCTCATCGTGAACGCCGCCCAACGAAACACGCACATACTTGCGCTTCATCGCCTTGGCAATGCTCTTGCCCAGTGAGGTCTTACCCACGCCCGGAGGACCATAGAGACAGATGATGGGTGACTTCAAATCACCACGCAACTGTAGGACAGCCAAATACTCGAGTATGCGCTCTTTGACCTTGTCCATGCCATAATGGTCACGATCGAGGATGGTACGAGCACGCTTAAGATCAAGATCATCCTTGGTACAGTAATTCCAGGGCAAGGAGACCAGCTGCTCAAGGTAATTGACTTGCACGCTGTACTCAGGGCTTTGGGGATTAAACGAGTCGAGACGCGCCAACTCCTTCTCAAAGGTCTTGGCCACTGCTTCCGGCCAATCTTTGTCCTTTGCCTTTGCAGTCAACTCGTCGCGTTCTGCTGAATTGCCATGGTCGCCGAGTTCTTCTTTGATATTCTTGATTTGTTGTTGCAGGAAATACTCACGCTGCTGCTCATCAAGGTCCACACGAGTCTTGCGGCGGATGTCACCTTTCATACGCTCGAACTGCATCTGGCGACTTTCCATCTTGAGAAGCTCCAGAGCACGCTCCTTTATACTGTCTATCTTGAGCAGCTTAACCTTGTCTGTCACAGGAAGCGGCAGATTGGTGCACACAAAATTGACAAGCATGATATCATTGGTAAGATGCTTGAGCGTCAAGATGATCTCGTCAGGGATATCATCACTCATCGACACAAGGTTTTCTGTCGACGACTTAATATCTTCCACTATCGTCTTGAACTCGCGATCGTTCTCATCGGGCATCTGCTCCGGAAGTGGTGTCACATGGGCTTTCATCCATGGAGAATAGCTGGACACCTTATCGAGATGACACCGGCCGAGCGCTTGATAAATAGCAGTGACATTGTCAGACCCCTGCATCTCTATCACACGAACCAGTTTGCCATATACGCCATAGTGATAAATATCCTGCTCTTTAGGGAAGTCTACGTCAGGGTTGATCTGGCTCACTATCGCGCACATACGGTCGTCACTTCCGTCGGACATATAGCGAGAGAGGCCAATGCTTGCCTTGCGACCTAACAATATAGGGACGAGCACACCCGGAAAGAGGACCATGTCGCGTGTGGTAAGTACCGGCAATACTCCTTCCTTGCCATCAGTCAACAGCTTGCTGCTGTCGCCTTCAAAGTCGGCAAACATTTGGATGGTTGGATTATTTTTTGACATTGAATGAATGCTTTCTATCTAATATTATATATATAAGGTGTAATATGACGAAGGGTTCCCCCGTCTCAAACTTTGCAAAGTTACAAAGAATAAAATAAAAACAAGCAATCTTCGTTGGAAATGTATGACAGATACATTCAACTTTAAGTATTTCAGTGTACAACAAAACCATTGTGCCATGAAAGTTGGTACAGATGGTGTACTGCTTGGGGCGTGGGCTCATGGCGGTTCACATGTCCTTGACATAGGCTCCGGCACGGGTTTGCTCTGCCTGATGATGGCCCAGAGATTTCCGGAAGCCATGATTGATGGAGTGGAGATCGACGAGAAAGCGGCCAAACAATCTATAGACAATATCGTTCGTTCTCCCTTTGCCTCTAAGATCAGCATATATCACTCACGGATACAGGACTATCATCCCACTGCCGCCTATGATGCCATCGTCACCAACCCTCCGTTCTTCAGCAATGGGGTGGAAGCAAAAGATACGTCACGCAATATGGCAAGGCACAGCATAGAACTGACCTTTGACGAGATCTTCATGTTTGCCAAAGAGTGGATGACCAAAGAGGGGGAACTGTCAGCCGTGCTGCCAATGACGGGAATTGACGACATGGAGATGGCAGCCTCACTTCATGGATTCTTCATCACAAGACTCTATAAGGTATGCACAACGGAGAAGAAAGAGCCCAAACGATGCCTTGCCGCTTTTTCAAAGTCACGACCTCCTCATTTCGACAGGGAGCAAGTGATTTTACAAAGTGGCGATGGACAACGATCTGAATGGTATCGTGAGTTGACTAAATCATTCTATATTAAATAAGGTGAAACCGACAAGAATATTTATCACTAAAAGTAAAAGAACTTCATAAGAAAGGAAATACCATATGACAAAGACAGGGAAAAGCATCAACCTATATAAAAAAAGAAAGCGATTACCTTCACAGGCCACCGCTCCAAATCTTCAATAGGTATTAGTCACGTCTAAGGTAAAAAAGATTGCTTTCAGGATAACGATACAAAGATAGGCTTTTATTCTCGAACTTCAAAATTTATTGCAGTTTTTTTTCAACTTTCCTACAAATTCATTTATTTTTTTTAATTTTGCAGAAGAGAAATCTTTAAATTGCCAAATACATATTACAAAATGGACATAAAAACATTCGCAACCACGTTATTCATTACAGGTATCGCCACATGCGGCTCAGCCCATGCAAACGATCCATCCGGCTCGCTCAATGTTTCGCCAAGAGAAACGAAATCACTTGTCACATGGCAATTCTCTCGGGACAGCCTTCATTGGCAAACCGTAAGAATCCCACACGACTGGGCCATCGCCGGCCCTTTCGATAAGAAATGGGATATCCAATATGTGGCGATAGAGCAGAACGGTGAAAAGGAGAAAACAGAGAAAAGCGGTCGCTCCGGCGCCTTACCTTGGCTGGGGCACGGCTATTACTCCACACATGTCACACTTTCACAATGCAAAGGACGGCGCGTGATGCTTAATTTTGACGGCGCCATGGCTGAGCCCACTGTATACGTCAACGGAAAGCGGGCCGGCCATTGGGCCTACGGCTATACTCCGTTCCGCCTTGACATCACACCTTACATCAACGACGGCGACAATGTCGTTACGGTGTCATTAAGCAATATGGAGGAGAGCAGCCGCTGGTATCCCGGAGCAGGTCTTTATAGACCTGTAACTTTGGAGATACTGCCTGAACTGCACATCGACTCATGGAAGACCATCATTACGACTGAGAAGAATCACCCTAATTACATAGTTGATTACAAAACTACTATTCCCAACGTCCCTGAAGGCTATAGACTAAGGCTGGATATTCTCGATAGCAAGGGAAAACAAATTAAGACCGCTGAGCAGAATGAGCTCAAACGCGGGGCTATGGAATATCAGTTCACTCTTGACGAAGACAGTGTGCACTTATGGTCACCGGAGACACCTTATTTATATAGATGCGTCACAACCCTCCTTGATGACAGCGGTCATACCATAGACAAAATGACGACAAAGTTCGGCATCAGGACCATCACAATAGACTCCATTCACGGTTTTCAGCTCAATGGGGTCAGCAGGAAAATTAAAGGTGTATGCCTACATCATGACTTAGGCCCCTTGGGAGCAGCCGTCAATAAAGCAGCCATCATCAGACAGGTCAAGCAGTTGAAGGACATGGGAGCAGACGCCATCAGAACAGCACACAACATGCCCTCGCAGATACAGATGGACGTGTGCGACTCGTTGGGTATGATGGTCATGGCTGAAAGCTTCGACATGTGGATCTACCCAAAGTGCAAGAACGGCTATTCCCGTTTTTTCAAAGAGTGGAGCGACCGCGACATCACCAATCTGATTGAAGCCAACCGCAACCATCCGTCCATCATCATGTGGAGCATAGGCAATGAGATACCCGAGCAATGGAGCTACGAGGGGCGCATCATCTCTGAACATCTTCAGAACCTCTGTCATCAGCTTGATCCCACACGCATGGTAACGCAGGGAATGGACAAAGCAGAGGCAGCCTTGAACTCTGGCTTTGCCCAGGTGATGGATGTTCCTGGCTTCAACTATCGTGTATACAAATATGACCGTAACATGAAGAAGCTGACCACAGGATTCCTCCTTGGCTCCGAAACAGCCTCTACGGTGAGCAGCCGCGGGGTGTATCATTTCCCGGTTAAATGGGACGTTGCCACACCCGAGAAAGACGGACAGTGCTCAAGCTACGACGTGGAATGGTGCTCTTGGAGCAATCTGCCCGAAGAAGACTTTATGGCAATGGAAGATAAGCCTTATACCATCGGACAGTTTGTGTGGACCGGCTACGACTACCTTGGAGAGCCCACTCCCTACGATGAGTATTGGCCCAGTAGAAGCAGTTATTTTGGAATCATGGACTTGGCCGGACTGCCAAAAGACAGATACTATCTCTATCGATCTGTGTGGAATAACAAAGAGCACACCCTGCACATATTGCCTCACTGGACATGGCCGGGAAGAGAAGGTAAAGTCACGCCCGTCTTCGTCTACACCGATTATCCAGAAGCCGAACTCTTCGTCAACGGAAAGTCTCAGGGTAGGGTGAAAAAACAGTTAGGCCTAAAAACTGACGACCAACATCCTTCAACACCCGAGATTGCCAAAACGAGGGCTAAAAGGTATCGGTTGATGTGGGACAACGTCGTCTACGAGCCAGGCGAACTCAAAGTAGTGGCTTACAACAAGAATGGACAGAGGGCGGCTGAGACCTCCGTCAGAACAGCCGGGGCTGCCAATGCACTCAAACTCGAATCGGACAGACTGCAACTTACTGCCGATGGCAACGACCTCGCATACATTACCGTGAGCCTCATCGACAAAAATGGAGTAGAGCTGCCTCAAGCAGATGACGAGATAGAAGTCGCAGTGTCTGGTGCCGGACAGTTCAGAGCCATTTGTAACGGTGACGCCACCTCTTTAGAGTCCTTCGCCACACCGAGAATGAAGCTCTTCAACGGCAAACTGGTTATTACCATACAGTCAGGAAAGGACAAGGGCAACATCAAGGTTAAGGTAAGAGATTCCAAACACAAATTGTCCAAGCAAATTGTCATAAAAGTCAAGTAGACAATAAAATATAGAGTGGTAGAATAGCATTAAGGATGTATCAGAATTGGAGATGTTCAGAAGCCCGGATGTAAGGAAGTTCAGTCATTACTATAATGACACCTTATTATGAGATACTCATACATTTGACTGGACTTCAGTACTTCCGAACTCCCGAACTTCTTCATTTTTTGATACATCCTTATTTTTTATATCTACGGTTATCGTCAATCGATATTATAGATATATTCACATAATTTAAGAATTTAGAAAACCATTTACAATCTACTTTCTGAGAATAACGCAGTTTTTGTCAGAGCCTAATTTCGTACGAATACAGCAATTCTCGCGAAAAGCAATCACAAAACGCCAACAGATTCATTATCAACCGATTACCTATTCTCCTGCAATATCCTATAATCACTACACACACGGTCCGTCCTCAATATCGGCGAAATGGAGATGAGATTTCGCCGAAAGGGCAACTTCATTTCGGCGAGAAAGCAAGTCGATCTCGATGAAAGGGCAAGCCAATTTCGGCGAAGTACCGAAAGACACCATATAGAAACGGATCCAAACATCATTGTTTCGCTCAAAAAGATACTATTATTCTGTTATTAGTTTTAAGTCAACAAAGATTTTGAGATAAACTTAAAATGTTAAAAGCACATGAAGTTTATTGACATAATGAAAACATCATACCACAACTCTACGACACAAGTTCCGGATAGAAGCCAATATCAACATCATATTTGTCTGGATTAACCATGATAGGAGATGAGCGTATGTAAAGCAACGCAAACTAAAAAACGTTAATTTACTTACTTGAAATCAATAAAAGTCGTAAATAATTTGTCAATTTCGCATGGATTTATTATATTTGCAAAGAGAAAACAAATATGATAAAATCCTAACAACATATATACTACCCCTATATTATGACAAAGTACAACATAACTCACAAAAAAGACAAAGAAGCCGCTTATCGGTCGCTTGTAAGTCCTCAACTGATGGATGAACTTGAAGAGAAGATCAACAACATCATCATCATCCAGAAGAAGTACAAGGAGAAGGATTATTCTGCAAAGCAATTAGCAGAAGATTTGAACACTAATACCCGTTACATATCGGCGGTGGTAAATGTAAGGTTTCACATGAACTACACGTCGTTTGTCAATAAATATCGCATACAGGAAGCTATGTCGATATTGGTTGACCGACGTTACCAAGACTTAAACATGGAGGACATTTCCGACATGGTGGGCTTTGCTAACCGTCAGTCTTTCTATGCCTCGTTCTTCCGTATCAACGGAATTACGCCAAGAGAATACAGGCTTGCACACACACCCGCCGGAGTAAAACATTCCGAAAAAACGAAAAAGGACTCCAAGCAAACCTCGTCCAGTGGAAAGTAAACATTTCTTACGCGGGACAAGATAAGGCAGGACATATATCCGTTACGCACTAGACGCAACGGAAAACTATAATGCTCGATTTCCATCAACAGCAATCCAAAGATGCTGTTATGGAATAGAGAACGATGGGGTATTGTGCGCTGAGTAAAAATCAAATCATAGGGGACAACAATATAGATTATATTGAAACTGATAATGACAAAATACAAAGAACAGAGATAATGATGTACAACAAGGATAACAATTCGTTTGTCTACACAGACGAACGTTTCGCAGATTTGCAAATGCTGCGCTACCGTCTCGAAGGATTCGAGACGCTTTCTTTAAGACAAAAAATTTATATTTACTATCTCGCCAAAGCCGCACTGTCAGGACGCGACATCGTGACAGACCAATTTGGGAAATACAATCTTGACATTCGCAAGACGCTTGAGGCTGTATATAACAGCGCGACCGACAAGCAATCATGCGATTTTGAAGCCATGACCATTTACCTAAAGCGAGTCTGGTTCTCCAACGGAATCTACCATCACTACGGATGCGAGAAGTTCAAACCAGAATTCAGCGAAAAATGGTTCCGATCCGCCGTGAAGGCCATTGATAAAACTTTGCTTCCTTTACAAAACTACAAATCGGTCGAGGATCTACTCGACACCTTGTGTCAGGTTATCTTCAATCCGACTTTCTTACCTAAGCGCGTCAATCTGGCAGAGGGACAGGACCTTGTCAAAACCTCCGCATGCAACTTCTACGAAGGTGTCACTCAGCAAGAGGCCACCACATTTTACGACAATCAGCGCGACCCGGATTGTGGAGACTTTCAACCTTCATGGGGGTTGAATTCCAAACTTATAAAGAGAAATGGCAAACTGGAGGAGGAGACTTACACCGCCAACGGACTTTACGGTAAAGCAATCAGCCAAATCATCTATTGGCTCAGTAAAGCTGCTGAAGTAACAGAAAACGAACATCAGAAGGAGATTATAGGCATTCTCATAGATTATTATAAATCAGGAGACTTACGGCTATTCGATAAATACAGCATTGAATGGCTGCAAGAGCAGGAAGGCGACATCGATTTTATCAACGGCTTCATAGAGGTCTATGGCGACCCTCTGGGTTTGAAAGGGTCATGGGAAGGATTGGTGGAATATAAAGACAAAGAAGCGACACAACGCACGCAAACCATTTCGGCAAATGCGCAATGGTTTGAAGATCACTCTCCAGTTGACATCCGGTTCAAGAAGCAAAAAGTAAGAGGCGTGACTGCAAACGTGATCTGCGCAGCCATGCTGGGTGGTGACGAGTACCCATCGTCAGCGATCGGCATCAACCTTCCAAACGCCGACTGGATTAGAGCACGCTATGGTTCAAAAAGCGTCACCATCTCCAATTTAACAGACGCTTACAAGAAAGCAGCCCATGGCAATGGATTGCTACAAGAGTTCGTGATAGATGCTGACACTCGAAGGATAATAGAGCAATATGGAGACTTATGCGACGACCTGCATACAGACTTGCACGAGTGTCTGGGGCATGGAAGCGGACAATTGCTGCCAGGTGTATCGCCCGACTCACTGAAAGCCTACGGCAGTACCATCGAGGAAGCAAGGGCCGACCTGTTCGGATTGTACTATCTGCCCGATCAAAAACTTATCGACTTGAAACTCGTTCCCGACGCAGAGGCTTACAAAAGCCAATACTACACATACATGATGAACGGACTGCTGACTCAGTTGGTACGTATAAAACCAGGACATCAAATCGAAGAGGCACACATGCGCAACCGCGCCATCATCGCACGCTGGTGTCTGGCCAACAGCCAGGGCGTCGTGGAAATCGTAAAGAGGGACAACAAGTCATTTGTCAAGATTAATGACTATCAAGCCCTTCGCGATTGCTTTGGTAAGTTATTGGCGGAAGTACAGAGAATCAAGAGTGAGGGCGACTATGCAGCAGCGCGTCAACTAGTGGAACAATATGGAGTAAGAATAGATCCGGTCATGCATGAAGAGATCCTCAACCGATATAGCAAACTGGGCATTGCACCATATAAGGGATTCATCAACCCATGGCTCAAGCCCATTACGGACGACCATGGACAAATCACCGACATCGTGGCTGATTATACGGAGACCTATGAACACCAGATGCTGCGATATTCCAGCGAATATGGATTGCTGTAACATACACAATAAAACGCCCATGAAGTCGTTATACAAACATGAAACCAGAAGAAGTCAACAATAAGATAAAAGAGATAAAGCGAAGTTTCCGCCTCATGATGAATGGCCCAGCATCGCAGTCGATGCGAGAGAAAGGCATTGAATATCACCTGAATTGGGGCGTTCCATTCATGCAACTCCGCAGTATGGCCAAAGAGATCGGGCAAGATTATCATCTCGCCATAGCCTTATGGAAAGAAGATATCAGAGAGTGCAAGATACTGGCCACATTGGTGATGCCGCACGACGCAATACCTTTGGATATTGCCGAACTGTGGATGGAGCAGACGAAGTCGCAGGAGATGGCGGAGATGCTTGCCTTTAACCTCTTCCAATATGTCGACTATGCACCGGCAATCGCTTACAAATGGATGGCAAGTAACGAGCCGGCTTGTCAGATTTGCGCCTTCGATATCATCGGGCGACTGTTCATGAAGCACCAGGAGCCTAACGAAAGAGGCATCAACGAGTTCATAGACCAGGCAACAGCCGCATTGCATGACGCTTCAGCCGGGGTCAGACATGCGGCCATGAACGCCATCATACGCTTTGCCGACATGGGACTTGTATACGAGCGCATGGCTAAATCGGCCACCAAAAAGGCTGGCTTTGACTTTCTGTGATTCGTCCAGCGCCGAGGAGAACAATAAACAATAGGAGAGCCAAGCAGTCCTCTGATAGTTTTGGAATAGGGTAGGACTTAAGATGGACGTTCTTACTAAAGGATGATGGTGGAACAGACCACACTAAGTGGCTTGTTTAATGTTGTATGTATGTTGTAAACTTTGCTAAAATAAAGATATAAAGAGGCTTTTTAATATTATTTAGTTTGCGATATTCCCTGCTCTGTCAAGAATGTTGTATTTTTGCGCATTGAAAAAAAATCAATAGATAAACTGTACAACATTATGGCAGAATCAGTAGACATTCGTGAGCTGAACATACTCATAGAGCAACAGAGCGGATTCGTCACCAATCTGGTAACAGGCATGAACCATGTCATTGTGGGTCAGCGCCATCTCATCGACTCTTTGCTTATCTCACTGCTCAGCGATGGCCACATACTTCTTGAGGGTGTGCCTGGACTTGCAAAAACGTTAGCTATCAAGACACTGGCACAACTTATAGACGCCGATTTCTCGCGCATTCAATTCACCCCCGATCTTCTTCCGGCCGATGTCATCGGCACCATGATATATTCGCAAAAGGACGAGGGGTTCCACGTTAAGAAAGGTCCTGTGTTCGCCAACTTTGTGCTTGCCGACGAAATAAACCGTGCACCGGCTAAGGTTCAGAGCGCCCTGCTCGAAGCCATGCAGGAGCATCAGGTGACCATCGGTGACAATACATTTAATCTGCCAAGTCCATTCCTTGTGATGGCGACACAAAACCCAATCGAGCAGGAAGGAACCTATCAACTGCCTGAAGCACAGGTAGACCGATTCATGCTGAAGGTCATCATCGATTATCCGACAATTGATGAAGAAAAGCAGATTATTCGAGAGAATATCCAGAAGTCAATGCCAAAGGTTACACCAGTGACCTCTGCCGAGGAAATACTCAAGGCACGGGAAGTGGTCAACCAAGTATACATTGACGAGAAGATAGAGCAATATATTGCCGACATCGTATTCGCCTCCCGTTATCCCGATCGCTACGGACTTAAAGAACTCAAAGAGTTGATAACATTTGGTGGTTCACCGCGTGCCAGTATCAATCTCGCCAAGGCAGCCCGTGCCTACGCATTCATCAAGCATCGCGGCTACGTGGTACCAGAAGACGTAAGAGCAGTGGCGCACGATGTGATGCGTCACCGTATTGGACTGAGCTACGAAGCTGAGGCAGCAAACGTCTCAAGCGAGGAGATTGTAAGTAAAATTATCAACAAGGTGGAGGTGCCTTGATGAATACTTCAGAGATTCTTAAAAAAGTAAGGAAGATTGAGATCAAGACTCGCGGACTGAGTCAGAATATCTTCGCAGGCCAATACCATTCAGCCTTCAAAGGCAAAGGAATGGAATTTGCCGAAGTGAGAGAGTATCAGTTCGGCGACGATGTCCGTGACATTGACTGGAATGTTACGGCACGCTTTCATCATCCTTACGTCAAAGTCTTTGAAGAGGAAAGAGAGTTGACCGTCATGCTCCTTATCGACGTTTCGGGGTCACTCGACTTCGGAACACAACGGCAGAGCAAACGTGATATGGCCACAGAGATCGCAGCGACTATTGCTTTCTCAGCCATACAGAATAACGATAAGATTGGAGTCATCTTCTTTTCTGACAGAATAGAGAAGTACATTCCTCCTAAAAAAGGGCGTCGGCACATTCTCTACATCATTAGGGAAATGCTCGATTTCCAACCACAAAGCAGCAAAACGGATGTTGCCATGGCAACAGCATTCCTTACACGTGTCATGAAGCGTCGGTGTACCTCTTTTATCATTAGCGATTTCTACGACAGAAAAGACTTCCTCAAGGAAATGGAGATTGCGAATCGGAAGCATGATGTTGTAGCCATTCAGGTATATGACCAACGTGCTAAACTTTTGCCCAACATTGGACTGATGAAAGTACGCGATGCTGAAAGTGGTTATGAGATGTATATCGATACAGCTGACAAGCGATTGCGCAAAGCGCATCTCCAATATTGGCTCAACCGTGAACAATATCTCAGGCAGACCTTTGCGAAGTGTCAGGTCGATTGGACCTCAGTGGCAACCAACGAGGACTTCACAAAAGCGTTGATGCTCTTGTTCAAAAGGCGAGCGTGATAAATAGAATGACAGATGAAAGTAAAGATAGGCTACATATTGTCCACCTTGATGTTATGCTTCAATTTAACAGCAAAGGCACAAGTCACTGTTGAGCAAATGGTTGACTCAATAGGTATACTCATAGGAGAACAGGCTCATCTCTCGTTGAAAGTCACCTTTCCTCAAGGATCACGCCTGCAATGGCCCAACCTCAAAGAACGACAATATGTCACTCCAGGTGTGGAGATTGTCGATATTGCCAAACCGGACACAATCGGCAAAGAGGGAAACAGCCTGCAAGTGGAAAGAGTCTATACCATCACCTCATTCGACGAGCGTCTGTATGCTATTCCTGCCCTCACCGTAAAAGTCAATGGCAAGCCCTATCAAGGTGCCAATTCAGCTTTGAAAGTGATAACAGTGAGTGTGGACACCCTGCACCCAAATCAGTTCTATCCTCCAAAGGATGTGCAGGACAATCCATTCAAATGGTCAGAATGGGCTCCGTTCTTCTGGCTATCTATTCTTATCGTCGTCCTGGGTTTGGCAGGAGGCTATCTATATATTCGACTGCGTGAGAACAAGCCCATCATCACAAAGATTCGTATCGTGCGTCATGTGCCACCTCATCAGCGTGCCCTGAATGCTATTGAGAAAATCAAGGCAGACCACATGCAGACAAGCGAAAATCAAAAGGCGTATTACACAAAGCTTACCAACACGCTGAGAATGTATATACAAGAGCGGTTCAACTTCAATGCAATGGAGATGACCTCAGATCAAATCATTGAGCATCTGCAACAGGTGGGTGACCAGAAGATGATAGACGAACTGAGAGAGTTGTTCCAGACTGCCGATCTTGTGAAGTTTGCCAAATACTCAACTCTTCTCAACGAAAATGACCTCAATCTTGTCAATGCCGTCAATTTCATTGATCAGACAAAGCAAGAAGGACAGAACGTTGAAGAACGTATTGTGCCACAGCTTTCAGACGATGAGATACGCGAGCGTCACAGCCGACTGACCATCAAGACACTGCTTTATGGCATCGGCATTCTAATGGGCGCCCTACTGATTTATGTCATCTACAATATTTACATGCTGCTTGGCTGAGCATAAGGCTGATAGAGCTTGAAAATAAATGATTATTGAGAAATGGAGTTCGTAAATAAAGAATACTTTCTGTTATTGCTCTTGCTCATACCCTACGTGCTATGGTATTTTCTAAAGCGCAAGGGGAGTGAGCCGACGATGCGGATGAGCGACACACACGCTTATCTTAACGCACCTAAGAGTTGGAGGGTAAGACTTTTGGACATGCCCATGCTACTGCGTTGTTTCACGTTCACGCTGATTGTCGTGGTCTTGGCACGTCCTCAAACTCAAAACTCATGGGGTAACAAGACTGTAGAAGGAATAGACATCATGCTGGCCATGGACGTTTCCACATCCATGCTCGCCGAAGACCTCAAGCCTAACCGTATTGAGGCAGCAAAAAGCGTGGCGGCTGAGTTTATCTCGGGTAGACCCAATGACAATATAGGGTTGACCATCTTCGCTGGAGAAGCATTTACACAATGCCCAATGACAACTGATCACGCGTCATTGCTCAACCTGCTTCAAAACGTGCGCACCGATATTGCTGCACGAGGACTGATACAAGACGGTACAGCTATAGGAATGGGGCTGGCTAACTCTATCAGCAGACTTAAAAGTTCCAAAGCCAAGAGTAAGGTAGTAATCCTCTTGACAGATGGCAGTAACAACATGGGAGACATTTCACCAATGACTGCCGCCCAGATTGCTCACTCACTAGGAATCAGAGTCTATACCATCGCAGTAGGAACAAACAAGGTAGCTCCATACCCTATGCCAGTAGGTGGAACCATTCAGTATGTCAATATTCCTGTTGACATCGACACTAAAACATTGAGTGACATTGCCGCCACAACCGACGGTAATTTCTATCGCGCAACGAATACGACTCAATTAAAGCAGATATATCGAGACATCGACAAGTTGGAAAAGACCAAAATGGATGTGAAGAAGTTCTCTAAGCATTATGAGGCTTATCAACCTTTTGCATTAGCTGCGGTGATTTGCCTATTGCTTGAGATTTTACTTCGCACCACTGTGCTCCGTCGCTTACCATAAGCTTTCTTACTAGTCATGTTCAAGAATCACTGAACAATGTTCAAGAAACGCTGAAACTATTATGTTAAGATTTGAAGATCCTATATATCTCTGGTTGCTACTTGTCATTCCGCTAATGGCAATGATAAGGTTTGTTGCCTGGCGCCAACGCAAAGCCAAACTACGCAAATTTGGAGAACCAGAACTCTTACGTCAGCTCATGCCCGACGTATCCAAGTATAGACCAAGCGTAAAGTTCTGGATCGCCAATAGTGCATTATGCGTTCTGATTCTCATGTTGGCACGTCCACAAATGGGAACCAAGATCTCGCACGAAAAGCGCAATGGCATTGAAGCCATCATCTGCATGGACATATCCAACTCCATGCTTGCCCAAGATGTCGCACCCAGCAGACTTGACAAGTGCAAAATGCTGGTCGAAGACATGGTAGACCATTTTACCAACGATAAAATCGGTCTCGTAGTGTTTGCCGGAGATGCATTCGTTCAGTTACCTATAACAAGTGATTATGTTTCAGCTAAGATGTTCTTGCAAAACATTGATCCATCTCTGATTCAGACACAAGGCACCAATATAGGAGAGGCCATCAACGTGGCCATGCGCAGTTTCACCCAACAAGATAAGGTGGGACGCGCCATCATCGTCATCACAGACGGTGAGGATCATGAAGGCGGAGCACTTGAAGCCGCAGCTGCCGCCAAGAAAAAAGGTATCAATGTTTTTATCCTTGGTGTAGGAAATCCCAAAGGAGCTCCCATTCCTTTAGGTGAGGGTAACTACATGAAAGATGCATCAGGACAGACGGTCATGTCAGCGCTCAATGAGCAGATGTGTAAACAAATAGCCCAGGCAGGAAGCGGAGTCTATATTCATGTTGACAACACGTCCGATGCACAGGAAGAACTCAACGACCAATTGACCAAGCTGCAGAAAGGAGAAACTGATTCCGTAATATACAGTCAGTATGACGAACAATTTCAAGCATTCGCTGTCTTGGCTATCATCTTATTGATTATCGAGACTTGCATTCTTGAAGTAAAGAACCCGCGGCTAAGGTCGTTGAAACTGTTTAACAAAAAACAGAGATAAAATGATGAAGTGGTTGAAATATATAAACATCGCATTGCTGTTCCTACTCTGCGAGCCTGCCTCTGCACAGAGTGACCGCAACTTCATACGCAGTGGCAACAAGTTGTATAGACAGCAGAACTATGCCAAGGCCGAGATTGAATATCGGAAGGCATTGGCAAAGAATCCAAGCAACCCTCAGGCTATGTACAATTTGGGATGCGCTCTGCTGATGCAACAAAAGGACAGCGCTGCCATCGAACAGTTGCAGAATGCTGGCAAAACGGAGACGGCAAAACTTCGCAAGGCAAAGGTATACCACAATATAGGTGTCATCTGTCAAAAACATAGACTCTTTGGAGATGCCATACAAGCTTATGAGGAAAGCTTAAGAAATAATCCTTCTGACAATGAGACAAGATACAATCTTGCCCTTTGCAAGAGGCAACAGAAGAATCAGAAGAAAAACAATAAAGACAAACAAAACAAGCAGAATAAACAAAACAAACAAAAGAACAAAGAAAAGCAAAAGCAGAACAAGAATGACAAGAATAAGCAGAATAAGCAACAGCAACAATCCAAGCCTGAAAATGAAAAGATGAGCAAGGATAATGCTGAACAATTGCTTAACTACGCTGAGCAAGAAGAAAAAGCTACCCAACAACGTCTGAACAAGAATCGAGTCCAGCCTCAACGCAGACGTCTCGAGAAGAACTGGTAATAGTTTTCTTATCATCCTCAAGCCAATTATCAACACTTGGACACTGAGATGAAAAAGGTAGAGTCGAATAGCATACATGAAGTTACATAGACAACTTACTCAAAGTTACTTTTAAGATAGCTTACACGAAGTTACATTGTTTAATGAGAGTTTAATGACAAATCGTTTACAATATATACTACTATTTATTTTCAGCCTGTTGGGCTGTATAGAGAAGACTGATGCCCAGATTGCAGTATCAGTGCCTTCTCATGTATCCGCCGGAGAGAATTTTCGGCTATCCTACACCATTAACACCCAAGATGTGGATGATTTTCGTGCAGGAACCATACCAAGTGGTCTGGAATTAATAGCAGGTCCTTACACTTCACAGCAGTCCAGCTATCAGATGGTTAATGGACATACCTCCAGTTCATCATCCATCACGTTCACCTATACACTGTATGCGGCCAAGAATGGCACGTTTACCATACCTTCAGCTCATGCAAGAGTCAACGGCCATAATATTTACTCACGAGCCGTAAGAGTAACGGTAAGCGGTAAGGCACGCAACAACGGTGGTGCGCCAAAGATGCACCAGGATGACGACAGGGGACAAGAGCCAGCCATGAGAGCCGCAGGATCAGCCATAACCAGCAAAGACTTGTTTATCAAGGTGACGGCCAACAAGCAACGTGTTCATGAACAGGAGCCGATATTGTTGACCTATAAGGTCTACACCTTGGTTGACCTCTCTCAACTTGAAGGTAAGATGCCAGACCTTACTGGTTTCCATTCACAAGAGATACCCTTGCCACAACAGAAGAGCTTCCATATCGAGCGTGTTAACGGACGTGCATACCGCGCTGTGACATGGAGCCAATATCTGATGTACCCTCAAATGACTGGTACACTTAAAATTCCATCCATCACTTTCAAAGGCATCGTGGTGGAGGAGAATAGGAATGTTGATCCCTTTGAGGCCTTCCTCAACGGGGGGTCTGGCTACGTGGAAGTAAAGCGTAATATAGTGGCACCAGGACTCACGGTCCAAGTCGATCCTCTTCCAAGCAAACCTGCGGACTTCTCCGGTGGCGTAGGTAAATTCAATATTTCCGCCCAACTGAGCAAGAAAGAGGTGAGAGCCGGCGACCCTGTTACCTTGAGAGTCGTCATTGGCGGTACCGGCAACTTGAAACTCATCAAGCAGCCTGTAGTTAATTTTCCGAAGGATTTCGACAAATATGACCCCAAGGTTACAGATAAGACCAAGCTTACAAGCAGTGGGGTAGGTGGCAATATGGTGTATGATTTCCTGATTGTACCACGCAATCAAGGCAAATACACTATCCCATCAGTGACATTTACTTATTATGACACAGATGCCAATACTTACAAGACTCTGAAGACAACGCCGTTCACTATCACGGTTGCTCCCGGCGATGGAAAAGGTTCTACAGAGTCGTTCGACGATCCGAAAGACAATGACATCCATAACATTAAGACGGGTGACACCACCCTTCATCAGATGGACAAGTTCTTCTACGGAAGTCCAGCCTATTGGATCTCATTGCTCTTTCTATTGACGGCTTTCATCATTTTGCTCATTGTCTTTAGGAAGAGAGCTCTGGACAACGCCAACATCGTGAAGATGCGTGGCAAACGTGCCAGTAAAATAGCTCGCAAGCGTCTGAAGAAAGCAAGTCAACTGATGTTCCTGCATAAGCCGGAAGAATTCTATGACGAAGTATTGCGTACCCTTTGGGAATATGTAGGCTATAAACTAAATATTGCACCAGAGAAGCTGTCACGAGAAAACATCAAAGGAAACCTCAGCTCACATAATGTGCCTGACGACAGCATTGACAAGTTCATAGCCGCTCTCGACGAGTGCGAGTTTGAGCGTTATGCCCCAGGCGATGCATCTGGCAACATGGAGAAGACTTTCCAATATGCCATGACCGCCATCATGGAGATTGAAGAAGTAATGAATAAAAAGAACAAGAAATGAAGTTGACAACACGATATATCATTAAACCTCTATCATGGCTTCAAGCTATGCTCTTGGCTGTGTTACTGTTAGTGCCAGTCACGATGTCTGCTATCACAAAGCAGAATGCGGACGACTGCTATCGTAAAGGCAACTATCAGCAAGCCATCATTGACTATAACAACTTACTTAAGGAAGGTGTCTCTGCTGACGTCTACTACAATCTCGGTAATGCTTACTATCGCTCCGACAGTTTGGCAAACGCCATATTGTGCTATGAGCGTGCTCACCTGCTTTCACCAGGCGACAAGGACATCAACTTCAATCTGCAATTTGCTAATTCGAAGACAATAGACAAGATTACACCAGCTAATGAGGTTATCTTCATCACCTGGTATAAGAGTCTTGTCAATCTTACCAATGTCGATACTTGGGCAAGACTGGGCATCGTGAGCATCGTCGTGGCACTTGTACTGGTGCTGATTTATCTATTTGCATCCAGAGTAGCCTTCAGGAAAATAGGTTTCTTCGGCAGCATAGCCTTCTTGGCGCTCTTTCTATGTTCTACCTTGTTTGCCACCCAACAGAAATCAGCTTTAGAACATCGCAATGGTGCCATCATCATGGCACCATCAGTCAGCGTCAAGCAATCGCCTGTCAATAATGCTCCTGAATCATTCGTTATCCACGAGGGTACGAAGGTAGAGATTACAGACAATGGCATGAAAGGATGGAAAGGCATCAAACTTGGTGACGGCAGGGAAGGCTGGATACATTCCAGTGGACTTGAACTGATTTAATATACATGAACATGGCCTTAGAAGAACTAATTGCGTTGGACAAGGAAGCATTGCTTTGGTTCAATAGTGCCCAAAGTCCGTTCCTTGACAGTCTTGTACCACTCCTAACTTCCGGTTGGGTGTGGATTCCGCTATATATAGGTTTATTCTATCTTGTTGTAAAGAACAACGAGACAATGGCTCAAATCGTATTGGTATGTGTTGGAGTCTTGCTCTGTGTACTGCTTTCCGGTGGCATAGACGACATGATCATCAAACCGGTAGTAGGCCGCTTGCGTCCCTGCAACGATCCATCTATTGCCAATCATCTGTCACTCATACACGGCATGAGGCAATTAGACTTCAGCTTCTTCTCAGCCCATTCTGCCAACACCATGTCAGTAGCAATTTTCTTTTGCCTGCTGGTTAGAGATAAACTGCTGAATTCAACCTTAATATTTTGGTCACTGCTCAATGGATGGACAAGACTCTATCTTGGAGTTCATTTTCCGACCGACGTGCTCACGGGGTTTATCTATGGCGCCATTGCGGGCATACTGGTCTATCTTGGCTACCACAAGCTATATAATAGGATTAGTCCGAAGATAAATTACATTTCTACCCAATACACTTCTACCGGTTACAGTAAAACCGACTTGGATGTTGTGATAGGTCTTATGGTACTCATTTTGGCCGTGGCCATCATTGGTGCACTAATTAATGTTCTAACTTACTAAAATTCAAACAACAAATGATGGATACCAAACATATCTCTATCAACGATTACGACTATCCGTTGCCAGACGAGCGCATCGCAAAGTTTCCGCTCAAGCAACGCGACCACAGCAAGCTGCTTATTTATAATAAAGGTGCAGTGAGCGAAGACATTTTCTACAATCTTCCATCCCATCTCCATTCGGGCGCACTCATGGTGTTCAACAACACACGCGTCATCCAAGCACGTCTTCATTTCCGCAAGGAGACGGGAGCACTTATTGAGGTATTCCTCATGGAGCCTGCCGAGCCAGCCGACTATGAACGTATGTTCCAGTCAACAGGACATTGCAGTTGGCTGACGATGGTTGGTAATCTGAAGAAATGGAAGGGAGGAGACCTGCAGCGTGAAGTAAACGTAAAAGGACAGACTATCATACTGACAGCTACACTTGACCAGTCACGCACAACTCTAAAGAGTGGCGGCACCAACTACTGGGTTGATTTCAAATGGAATAATGACAAGATAAACTTCGCCGAGATCCTCGACGCAGTGGGAGAGTTGCCTATTCCTCCATATCTCAATCGTAAGACTGAAGAGAGCGACAAGACGACTTACCAAACTGTGTACTCCAAGATTAAAGGTAGTGTAGCCGCACCTACAGCCGGTCTACATTTTACAGAGAAGGTATTGCATGACCTTGACGCGATGGGGATTATCCGTGACGAGGTGACACTTCATGTCGGTGCAGGTACCTTCAAACCTGTAAAAACAGAAGAGATTGCAGGTCATAATATGCACGCTGAATACATTGTCGTCCACCGTCATACCTTTGAACATCTCCTTGAACATGAGTGCAGGGCCATTGCGGTAGGTACAACAAGCGTACGCACACTGGAAAGCCTTTATTACATAGGAGTGAAGATAGAACAGAACGCTGACGCAAGTGAAGCTGACCTGCACGTCAATCAGTGGGAGCCCTACGACTTACCGCACAACGACGAGGGTCTTGTACTGGTAAACGGACAGCCCGTCACTGTAGAGAAGTCTATCAGAAACATTCTTCAATATCTTGAGAATAACAACCTTGAGGCATTACACACCTCTACGCAAATTATTATTGCTCCTGGTTACGAATACAAGATCGTGAAGGTGCTCGTTACCAATTTCCACCAACCAAAGAGTACTTTGCTGTTGTTGGTCAGTGCATTTCTTCATGGCGACTGGCGCAAGGTATATGATTATGCCCTTAGCCACGACTTCCGCTTCTTGAGCTATGGTGATTCGTGCCTTCTGATGCCATAATAAGAATACAAACGATTTAGGAATACGAACATGAAAATAGGAGATAAAGTAAAGTTTTTAAGTGAGACAGGTGGCGGTGTTGTCGCTGGTTTCCAAGGCAAGAACATCGTATTGGTTGAAGATGAAGACGGTTTTCAGATTCCTACTCCAATAAATGAGGTAGTAGTCATTGCGCAAGAAGACTATAGCACAGCCAAAGTCATCAACCGCAGATCAGAAGCCATGGAACAGAAGGCTGCCGAAAGTCCTTTGCAGAGAGGCCACCGTTCAGTGAAAGCTATGTTACAGGAAGGTCAAGACGAAAACATCGACCTGTCTGTACCTGACTTCGTTGACACAAGCAAGGAAGTCTCATACACACCGAAAGCTGAAGAACGACAAGGTGGCAACAAACTGTCCTGCTATCTTGCTTTTGTCCCGATGGCAAGCAGCAGTATCAACGAGCCTCATTTCGAAGCATACTTTGTCAACGACAGCAATTACTATCTTCAATATCTTTGTGCTACCAAAGAAGGTAACAGTTGCTCCTTAAAGACTCAAGGTGAGGCAGAGCCTAACACAAAAGTGTTCATTGAGGAACTCGATGCACAGGCCATCAACCAAGTAGGGCGAGTCACCATACAGATCATAGCTTACAAGAAGGATAAGCCGTTTCTTTTGAAAAATCCTGTAAGCGTTGAGCTTAGGCTTGAGCCATTAAAGTTCTACAAAGGACACACCTTCAAGGACACACCTTTCTTCGAGCAGCCTGCTCTGTGCTATACGATCATTGAGAATGACGTACCATCCCGTTCTTTGGTTATCGACCAACAACAACTGAAACGCGAGATGTACAGAGACGCTTCTCCGTCATCCGACAATGACAGCGCCGAAGCCACTACCAATCGCGAGCAACTGGTCAGGCGCTACAGCAACGAGCAGAGCAAAGGCAATGCTAAGCATTCACCTTATCAGCGTCACCGGGGACTAGACGATGCCATCGTTATCGACCTGCATGCCGAGCAAATTCTTGACACGACAGCAGGAATGAACGCCGGAGACATCTTGGAATACCAGTTGAAGATTTTCCGCGACACGATTAAGCAATATGCCGGCCACAAGGGCCAGAAACTCATCTTCATTCATGGCAAAGGTGCCGGCGTGCTGCGTCGGGCTATCATTAATGAACTGACATATAAGTACAAGAACTATACCTACCAAGACGCGTCGTTCCAAGAATACGGCTATGGCGCAACACAGGTAACAATAAAGTAAGCAACCAACGCCAACAGAGTATGAAATACGGAATCATAAAGGTGGCAAGTGCCGTACCTACTGTTAAAGTTGCCGATTGCCGGCAAAACATCAAAGAGATAGAGTTGCTCATTGCCCAAGCAGAAGGGCAGGGAGCGGAAATCATCGTTTTCCCCGAGTTGTGCATTACAGGCTACACTTGCCAAGACCTTTTCCGTCAGCAGATTTTGCTCGATGCTGCCGAAAACTGCGTCATGCAACTACTGGAATTTAGCCGTCAACTCGACATCATCTCCATCGTTGGAGTACCTATCGTGGCCGGTGACTTGCTGCTCAACTGTGCTGTAGTGCTTCAACAAGGCAAGATACTTGGCATTGTACCAAAGACTTACTTACCAAACTATAATGAGTTCTACGAGAAACGTTGGTTTGCCTCAGCTCAGGATCTTCGCCCTCAGCTCATCCGTTATGCCGGCCATCCCATCAACATCAGCTCCGAGCCTCACCTCTTCCGCACCGTAGACGGGGCCATGTTCGGTGTCGAAATATGTGAGGATGTATGGGCTCCCACACCTCCAAGCAACCATCTGGCATTGGCAGGTGCCGACATCATCTTCAACCTCTCAGCAAGCGACGAGCTTATCGGCAAGCATGCTTATCTGAAGAGTCTGTTGGCTCAGCAGAGCGCCCGCACCATGTGTGGATACGTATACAGCAGTGCTGGTTTCGGCGAGAGCACTCAAGACGTCGTATATGGAGGCAATCTCCTGATTTATGAAAATGGTCAGTTGCTGGCTGAGGGGGAGCGCTTTGCCATTACCAATCAAATAGTCTATGCACAGATTGACGTGGAGAGGCTGCGTGCAGACCGCCGCAACAACACTACTTTCGTCAATGCCCAGCGTCGCATGATGGAAGACACAATCAATGTCACAGATGCAGAGGCCGTCAACCAACGTGACTTCGTGCTCGAGCGTAACGTCAACCCACACCCATTCATTCCATCATCGACTGACATGGAGACGTCATGTAACGAGATCTTCAACATTCAGGTGATGGGTCTGGCCAAACGCTTAGTGCACACGCATTGCAGCACTGTTGTGATCGGCATTAGCGGTGGACTCGATTCTACATTGGCGCTTCTTGTCTGCGTAAAGACTTTCGACAAACTGAAGCTCAATCGCAAAGGCATTGTGGGTGTTACCATGCCAGGCTTCGGGACCACAGGACGTACTCACAACAATGCCATAAGCCTCATGCAATCACTCGGTGTATCAATTCGAGAGATTAACATCAGCAACAGCGTGATGCAACACTTTGAAGATATTGGGCAAGATCCTAATTCGCAGGATGTTACTTACGAAAATTCACAAGCCAGGGAGCGCACGCAGATCCTAATGGACTTGGCCAACAAGTTGGGCGGAATGGTGATTGGAACAGGAGACCTGTCAGAACTCGCTTTGGGATGGGCCACCTACAACGGTGATCACATGTCTATGTACGGCGTGAATGCTTCCATTCCCAAGACACTTATCAAATATCTCGTTCAGTTCGTAGCAAAGACCGTTGACGGAGAGTCATCGGCAACCCTTTATGACATCATAGCCACACCCATATCACCCGAGCTGATTCCTGCCGACGACAATGGCAATATCAAGCAGAAGACAGAAGACCTCGTTGGTCCCTACGAGCTTCACGACTTTTTCCTTTACCATTTCCTTCGCCACGGGTTCAGTCCCCGTAAAATATTTATGATGGCACAGAAAGCCTTTGGTATGCCACAACCTGCGTATCCCAATACAGAGCACTACGATGATGAGACCATACTTTATTGGCTACAAACCTTTTGCCGCAGATTCTTCAATCAGCAGTTTAAGCGTTCATGCCTTCCCGATGGTCCCAAAGTAGGATCAGTCAGCCTCAGCCCTCGAGGCGATTGGCGCATGCCTTCTGACGCTATGGCAACTGCCTGGCTGGACGAAGTGGAGAAACTCAAGGAAAAAGACAACAACTGACAACAACTGCAACAACAGATCATTCACTTATTTAATACCGAGCTATGATTATAGATTTTGAAAAGATTAAAGAAGCTCATCTCACTGGGTTCAAAGGTGGGAATGGACATCTTGACACACGCAACTATGTTGACGACAAGGTGAAAATAATGTATTCCACGCTTCGTCCTGGTGCATCGAGCGGTCTTCACACCCATGAAGGCAACTGCGAGATAATCTTTGTCATCAGCGGCACACTGACCTTCCACTATGATGATCAAGTAGAAGTATGTCGCGCCGGCCAATGCCACTATTGCCCCATGGGCCATAGCCATTATATGGAAAATCTAACAGACCACGATGCAGTTTATTTTGCCGTAGTTCCGGAACATCATTAGTCTTAGTTGCTGAAGTGCATAGAACATAAGAAGTGCTAAGGGGACATTCCAACAATGAATTACAAGAACTCAGTATTGGGGATTTGTCTCTTTAGCACCTCTTTATGCTTTTTATTACCTTCTTATCGTTAGCAAAGCTGCGGTTATAAAGTCCCGCTAGAGACGTTGGGGGCACTTATCAGGCGCTTCACCTTCTGACAACCGTTTGGGATGAGGATGCGAAGCAGGAGACGTTGAAGCCTTATGTTTCTGACAGGCATCTTTCAGGGCACAACCATAGCACGGGTCGCCCGCTTTCATTTTGAAAATCTTGCGAATGCGCAGCACCACAAACACCAAACATGCTGCAAGTACAATGGCAATGACAATCATTTGAACATTCATAGTATACGATCTGCTGTGATTTACAGTAGCATACAACGAAAATTATGCCAACTATTCATTTTTAGATGATTTAAGTTGGATGTTCTGTGTTTTTTTGTTACTTTTGCAAGTATATAATATTATTTAGAAAGAGACATATGAGCGATTCGCATCATCATTTGGTTATTATGGCAGGCGGCGTTGGCAGTCGCTTCTGGCCGATGAGTACCACAGAGAAACCCAAACAGTTTATAGACGTATTAGGCGTTGGTCGAACGCTTATACAAATGACAGCCGACCGCTTTAAAGGCATCTGCCCCCCTGAGAACATTTGGGTAGTAACTAACAAGCGTTATGCAGATGTTGTTGCAGAGCAGTTGCCCGACATCCCCAAATCGAATATTCTTTTAGAGCCATGCCGCCGCAACACGGCCCCATGCATCGCCTACGTGAGTTGGCGAATCAAAGCCAAAGACCCCAAGGCCAATGTCGTGGTCACACCAAGTGACCACCTCGTGCTCAACATCAATGAGTTTCAGCGAGTCATCAATGAAAGTCTGAAGTTTACAGCAGAGAGCGACGCCATCCTCACGCTCGGCATGAAGCCAAGCAGACCGGAAACAGGCTATGGCTATATCCAAGCAGACCTGTCGTCAAGCACTCCACGCAACCGTGAGATATACCGTGTGGACTCCTTCCGCGAGAAGCCCGACCTAGCAACAGCCACACGCTATATCAGTGAGAACAATTACTTCTGGAATGCCGGAATCTTCATCTGGAGTGTTGAGACCATAGTCAATGCCCTGCGTATTTATGCACCGCGCATCAACAATTGCTTCGAGCGACTGGCCAGCGTCATGGGAACAGATGCAGAGCAAGAGGCCATCGACAAGGTCTATCCCGATTGCGACAACATCTCAATCGACTATGCGGTGATGGAAAAAGCCGAAGAGATCTTTGTTTGTCCGGCCGACTTCGGATGGAGTGATCTCGGCACTTGGGGATCGCTGCTGATGCAGACAAAGCGTGACATCTATGGCAACAGTTGCATCGGTCCAAACATTAAGACCTACGAAACACGCAACTGCATCATACATACTCTTAACGAACAGAAGGTCGTCGTACAAGGACTGGAAGGCTACATCGTTGCCGAGCACGACGGCAAACTGCTTATATGCAGTCTGTCAGAAGAGCAACGCATCAAGCAATTCTCAGAAGACTAATCCTTGAATAATTCTTAGTAAAACAACAATAAGGGACTGTGTTCATGTCAACGTGACATTCAGCACAGTCCCTTCTTTAATACCTCAGGTCAAATCCTTTAAGCTACTATTTCACTGTCACCTTCTTAGCCTTGCTCTCATTCGACATCCGATCGAGGGCAGTAACTGCATAAATTGTCCTGCCATTATTCATAGGCAGTTTATAGAATGTGTCAGAGGTGACAGCCACAATGTTGGAGGCATCGCTCAAATCGACCTTCTCTCCTGGTTCAAAACGGTAAACGACATACTTCACCGCCACATCGCCCCATTTCTTACCCTTAGGAGCTGTCCAAAATAACACCGGACCGTCACTGGTCATAATAACCTTCACCTTTCGGGGCTTCTTGGGAGCTTTGCTGTCAATAAACGGCATGAGTGGCTGCAGGGCAGGGTGCTTCCAATAGGCAGTACGCAACACCTCACCATAGTTACCAACATTTCTAACGGCTTCATCAGCGTACCACAACACCGTTCCGTTAACATTGTGGGCTTCTTGATGCAAACGATGCTTGACAGGCATCTGATTGCTGTTAGGATTGGCAGGATCAGCATATTTCACCGTACGATCAATGCTCTCACCAATAAAGAGAGGGCGGTTGGCAGCAAACTTGTCCCACCAGCGAATGAGTGTCTTATAGTCAGCCGCTCTATTCCCTATTTCCCAATACAGCTGAGGCACACAATAGTCTACCCATCCGTTGTTGACCCATAGCAGCACATCGGCATACAAGTCATCGTAATTCTGCAAACCATTGGTGGCACTGCCATTTTTGGGATCAGTTCGCTGATTGCGATAGATACCGAAGGGTGAAACACCGAACTTCACCCATGGCTTGCACGCGTGAATGGTGGCATACAATTGTTTGACGAACAAGTTGACATTGTCACGTCGCCAGTCATCGATATTACTGAAGCCCCGTGTATCCGCTTTATAATAGGCCTCGTCGGGCAACGACTGGCCAGCGACGGGGTAGGGGTAGAAGTAATCATCGATATGCAGGCCATCGATGTCGTAACGATTCACAATGTCGGCAACCACCTGGCATATATAGTCACGGTTTTCCTTCAGCGCCGGATTAAGAATGAGTTGACCACCGTAGCCGAAAACACGCTCCGGATGAGTTCTGACGATGTGATTAGGAGCAAAGACCTTCGTCGACGCCGTACTTGCACGATAGGGGTTTATCCACGCATGCAGCTCCATCCCACGCTTGTGACATTGCTCAACCATCCACGCCAGCGGGTCCCAATAAGGCGAAGGAGCAACACCTTGCTCTCCAGTCAGAAACCGGCTCCATGGCTCAAGCTTACTGGCATAAAGTGCATCGCATTCCGGACGCACCTGAAAGATAATGGCATTGACACCGTCAGCCTGGAGCACATCCAACTGATGGGTAAGCTTCTGCTGCATCGCTGCCGTAGACAAACCTGTATACTGACCATTGATTACCTGCATCCACGCACCACGAAACTCACGTTTCTGAGAATACGATAAGCAGGCAATCAACAGCAACAGAGAGGTTAACAAGATTTTCTTCATGTTAATCTTAGAATTTCAATACTTAGCAGACCTTCTCCAGTTTCTTCATCACAGAGAAGATGAAGATGAAGCTTGCCAGACAGAGACATACCAGCACGCCCCATACCATGGTCAAAGGTACTGCCTTCCAAAGGTAAGCGGGAATCTGAACAAGGAAGTTGCCGATGGCTGTGGCACCAAACCAGCAACCCATCATCAAACCCTGATATTTCTGTGGAGCCACCTTCGACACAAAGGAAATGCCCATGGGCGAGAGCAACAACTCAGCGAAGGTCAACACAAGATAGGTGCAAACCAGCCACATTGGCGACACACGCTGTGCATCATTCAAATTATAGCTCAAACCAATGGAAGCAACAATCATGATGGTATAGGCAATTCCGGCCACAAGCATTCCATAACCAATCTTGCGAGGTGCAGAAGGCTCCTTGTGTTTAGAAGCAAGCCAGCCAAAGAGACCCATGCTGACAGGAGTAAGCATGACAACGAAACTTGGATTGAACTGTTGGAAGATAGGTGCCTCGATACTTACCGAAGCAGGCGAATGAGTATAACGAACCATCAGGAATCCCGCACTTACCAGGATAACTAAGGCTGAAATGAGATGGCCCTTACCCGTCTTGCTCTGGAAAAGCCCGAAGAGTGCATAGACAATAAAGATGATGGCTACGAGATTGGTAACATCAAAAAGCATGGCTTGCCATCCGGACGCTGACTTCTGTGTGAAATCTCGTGCGAAATAAGTCAGGGTGAGACCATTTTGATGGAACGACATCCAGAAGAAGATTACCACAGCAAAGACGAGGAACAAAGCCACAAGACGGCTGTGTGTATCAGCCTTTTCCTCAGCTGTCTCCTCATGGGCTTCTGCCTTAACAGTTTCCACCTGTGTACCCTCCGTTGGTCTGGCCGTATTGTCAACAGATGCAAAGGTCCATCTGAAGCCGTAATAGATAGCGATGGAAACAAGCAAGGACACACACGCCACACCAAAAGCATAATGGTAGGCAGAAGCCTCCGTGGCATGGAACGTGTTCATAGCCCAGCGATGAAGAGCCACAGCAGTAGCAGGAGCAAAGAGAGCGCCGATGTTGATGGCCATATAGAAGATGGAATAGCCATTGTCACGCTGCTCTGCATAACGTGGATCATCGTAGAGCTTGCCCACCATCACCTGCAAGTTACCTTTGAAAAGCGAGGTTCCTACCGAAATGAGCAGCAAAGCTACAGCCATCATCACAATGGCAGCCGTCCCATTGCCTGCAGGAACAGCCAAAAGAAGATAGCCAATAAACATGACCAAAATGCCAAAGGTTACACATCGGCCGAAACCTATCTTATCGGCCATGGCACCACCAAGGATTGGAAGAAAATAGACTAGCATCAGAAAGGTCGAATAGACTGTACCGGCCAGTCCCTCGCCCCATCCAAAGTTAGCCTGTAAAAACAATACGAAGATGGCCAACATCGTATAATAGCCGAAACGCTCGCCCGTGTTGGCTAAAGCCAGCGCAAAAAGGCCTTTAGGTTGGTTTTCAAACATAATTTAAAAGATTTATTGTGTGTTATTGTTATCGCATGATAAATGATACATTTTAGCCCAAACCACCTCTATGAAACCAATTTCATAGAAAGCAGTGCCGTCGACTGCATTTTCTTATCTGGTTATATCAAACAGATAGCCCAGCTTGATGATGATTGTTCCGAAGTTGCTCGATGCAAAGTAGTCACGTTTGGAATCGCCGTAGATGTTGCCAAGACCATAATAGTATCGTCCTTCAAGCGTAAACCGACCCACTTTGGGTATGGCCCATTCTATGCCAGCACCCGCTGTAATACCATAGTCAAACTTGTTTTCCACGCTCATCGTATCCTGTGCTACAATAGTATTGGCCCGGTCTGTAGTGTTGCGGTTGGCCCACTCGAAATTACTCTTCGTGCTTTCATTGATATAGATGCCAAACTGCGGACCGGCATTGACAAAGAAGTTGACTCCTCTGTTTTCACGTCCCCATGCCAGGTGAGCCATAAATGGTATCTGGACATAATTGATGGTACGCTCATATTGTTCAGCCAATCCTGTAACAGCATTGATGACCGGCTGGTCATTGCTATCCTGGATCTTTTCTTTCCATCCCAGCTGTGAGTAGTTGATTTCAGCCTGGACAGAGGCAATGGTTGAGAAATACTTTTCTACCGTGTATCTCACCGTAAGACCGCCATTGATGCCACCTTTCATTGACTGCACCACCTTTGGCGTAAACCGTATCGTCGTAAGATTGTAGCCTCCATTGACGCCCACAGAGAGTGTATTCCGATGCTGTCCTATCTGAGCCTGGGCTACATAAGGCAACATCATCAAGACGAAGGCGGATAATGTTTTGAGTCGTTTGAAATTCATGATTCTAACTTCATTTATTTGCAGTTGGTCAGCCTCCGTGTCAATAGGACAGAGCCTCTATGTTTCCATTCGGCAGGAAATGAACAAGCTGGAAGAAATCGTTCTGCATGCCAGCAGTACTGATCTGCTTAAAGACGAGCGGAGTCTGCATCGCACGAAAGTTGCTTTGCGAAGCTGTGCCCTTAAACTCCTTACCATATTGAGCAATTCCACGCAAGAAGAATTGAGCCTGGTCATAGCCCGTTATGGCAAAACGGGGCAATGCCTGCTGCATAGGCATGTGAAACCACTGCTCGTATGCCTTACCGAACTGTTGCGTGCGCGCATCAAGCGCATTGTAGAAGTAAGCACATGGGATATAGGTATCCAATTGGTGAAACTTTGCCTCATCCAGTTTCTGATACATCAACCATTCTGTATAACCAAACAGACTGATACGTAGAGCAGGGTGAGATGCCTTCAACACAAGAAGCTTATTCATCACCTGTGTCAGTTCAGGAGAACGGGCTGTATTGAGTATGACCACATTCTGCTGTGTGCTACTAAACTGCTTGGCGAAGGCATCGTCCGAGCTACTCACATTGGTAATGCCGTAGGCAATGTCCTTGCTCTCAAGACGGGTGCGTAGACCGTATGTAAAGCTGCCCTTCTTTGAGGTCTTGTCATTGCAATCCACAAACACTGGATGGGCGTTGGAAAAAGTCTTCAGAAATGCCTCTGTGGCATTGTTGGCTAAACGCTCATTACTCTGATAGACCTGAAAAATCTGACGATAAAGTGACACATCATCTGTGGAGATAGAAAAAGGTATCACCATCTTGATGTCACGTGCCTTACAAAACTCTGCCAAGCCATGAACCTGCTTGGAATAGAGTGGGCCAAAAACGACATCACAGCGGGCTGCTGCTAAATCGGGCATAAAATCAGTAATATCGGCATCAATGTTTACATTCCATGCATGCACATCCACTGACAACCCTTCAGCACGAAGGCTGTCACAAGCCATCAGCACGCCACGATAATATTCGGTCATGCGACGGCCGTCGCCGTCGTTGTCGTGCAAGGGCAACATGATACCTACCGAAAGCCGTTTACCCTGCAATGTTCCCTTTGCAGAAGAATTCTTTTTTGGAGTCTTGACGTCACCCACCGCAACACCCGGATAGGGGATGAGCAGATAGCTACCTGACTTTAAGACATATCCTTCCGCTTTCATCTCCGGATTGGCAGCCATCAGTTCATCTACCGTCAGATGATGTTTCTGCGCGATACCATAAATGGTATCTTTCTTCTTCACCTTATATTTATCCCGTATGTTTGTAGACTGCGCACTGACTACAGCTGCGCAAAAAACGAAACATGCAAAAAGTATGATCCTCAGCGTTTTTTCCATTCTCAGTTACATGATTTTACTATTTCAACTGCAAACTTACACAAAAATAACGACATTACCATTCTTTTAGTCAAAAACGTTTACGTACAAAGATAAAATCAGCTACTAAATAATTAAACGCAAAAAAAACGCTAAAAAAAACGCATATATTTTTGCAGGTTCAAATAATTTGCGTACCTTTGCAACCGCATTTGAGAAATGGTGCGTTGTCCGAACGGTTAGGTACTGGTCTGCAAAACCACTCAAGGCGGTTCGACTCCGCCACGCACCTCACAAATAAGAGGAAGTTGTATGGTTTCATACAACTTTTTTGTTTTTATCCAGGCCACAACCACAGCCATCATCTTTTCCACATTTCCTCTACATTTTCTCTACAAAATGTCAATCATTATTTTCCTTCCCATACCATGTAGTATCGTAATTTTTTATTAACTTTGCAACTATATTATCAAAAGAATAGAATGCACAAGCTCTACTGTATATTACTCTTCCAGATTATCTTCCTTTGTGTCAACCCAGTCAAGGCACAGATGAAAGTAAATGGCGCTTATGAACTGTACTTTAGTCAGTTCAAGGATTTAGCCATTGAGCAGATGGAACGGTATCATATTCCGGCAAGCATCACACTGGCACAAGGTGTATTTGAAAGCAACGCAGGAAGGAGCAGGCTGGCCACTGTGGGCAACAACCATTTTGGCATCAAATGTCATGGATGGGCCGGCAGGTCGATCAACGCCGACGATGACCTAAACAATGAATGCTTCAGAGCTTACAACAACGCAAAAGAGAGTTACGAGGATCATAGCAAATTCTTGAGAAATAACCAGCGTTATGCCCGGCTCTTCCAGCTGAGCGACAACGACTACCGTGGATGGGCCTATGGACTGAAAGCATGCGGCTATGCCACCAACCCCAACTATGCCAATAAGCTGATTGGTATCATTGAGCTTTATCAGCTCTACCAATATGACAATGCAAAGGGGTACGACCGTTTTATGGCCGACCGTTACAACGCACGTCACCATCAGTTGAGTCCCACTGGATATCATCCCATCAAACGATGCAACAAGAACTACTATGTAGTAGCAAAGACTGGAGACACCTTCAAGACCATTGGCAAAGAGACTGGAGTGTCATGGAGAAAACTGGCCAAGTATAACGAGCGGGACAAACACGACCAACTGCAGGCAGGCGACATCATCTTTCTCATGAAGAAACAGAAGAAAGCTGACAAGGCCTTCAAGAAGAAGCCACATGTTGTTAAAGCAGGCGAAAGTATGTATTCCATCGCACAGCTGTACGGCATCAGAGTGAAAAACCTCTATAAGATGAACCACATGAGCTATGACGACAGCATCGTGGTGGGTCAGCAACTAAAAGTAAGATAAACGTTTCATTAAAAGATACATTACTTATAAGTAAATAGGAGAGATCTTAACAGGAGGGCAACTATGGAAAAAACACGATTGACGCTATTAGCACTCTTTCTCTGCTTATGCAGTCTGACATGGGCACAAGACTTCGGCAAATGGTTCGAGGACAAGACCTTACGCATTGATTATATCTTTTCCGGAGATGTCAATCAGCAACACATTGCGGTAGACGAGCTCTCAGTGGAGCCTCGGTGGTACGGCAAAAAGCAGAGACTGAGTGAACTGCCAATGGAAGGCAATGGTCAGATTACAGTAAGGGACCATCGTTCTGGGAAAGTCATTTATCGAAATTCTTTCTCAACGCTGTTTCAGGAGTGGCTGTCCTATCCCGAAGCAAAGACGGCAACAAAAAGTTTCGAGAATGTATTTCTCGTTCCCATGCCAAAAGATTCCATTGACATCACTGTCGACCTACGCAACAGTCACAGAAAAGTAATGGCAACACTGACACATGTTGTCAATCCGAAGGATATTCTCATTCGTCCCATCGGCTACCACAACGTAACGCCCTATGTCACCTTGCAACAAGCTGGTGACACTTCACGTTGCATCCATATTGCATACGTGGCCGAAGGATACAAGGCAGAAGAAATGGGCACCTTCCTTGAAGATGCCCGTAAAGCCATGGGATATCTATTTTCATACGAACCTTTCAAGAGCATGCGAGATCGGTTTAATATCGTCGCTGTGGAATCACCATCAGCAGACTCCGGAACAAGCTATCCGTCGAAAGGCGTATGGAAAAACACAGCACTGCACTCACACTTCGATACATTTTATAGCAACCGCTATCTCACCACCCTGCATCTGAAGGATCTCCACGATTGGCTTGCAGGAGTGCCTTACGAACATATCATAGTCTTGGTCAATACCTCTGAGTATGGCGGAGGCGGTATACTCAACAGCTATAACCTCTCTATGACCCATCACAAGAACTTCCGCCCCGTGGTGGTACATGAGTTTGGACACAGCTTTGCCGGGCTGGCCGACGAATATGCTTACGAAGAAGAACAAGTTCCGATGTATCCTGCCAGCGTAGAACCGTGGGAGAAGAACATCACAACCAAGGTCGATTTTCATGGAAAGTGGGAGAATCTCATTGGAAAAGATCCCAAGGCCGGGTTCTATGAAGGTGCCGGATATACACTGAAAGGTGTCTACCGCGCTTATCCCGACTGCCGCATGCGTACCAATGAGTACCCGGAGTTCTGCCCCGCCTGTCAACAGGCATTACAAGGTGTCATTGACTTTTATACAAAGTAATCAATAAAAATGTAATCTTCAGGTTGAGACAATTCATCATCTTGTTGATAGGCTTCGTCAGTTTGTCTATATCAAGTTTTGGGGCGACACCGGCAAAGCAGGATGCCAAAGACCTTGGCATTGCCATCGATTACTTCCAAAGCGGCAAATATCACGAAGCGCTGCTCATCTTTGCCCGATTGGACAGTCTCTATCGGCTCAATCCACGGTTCAGAGCCTATACGGCTCTGTGCTACTATTATGATGACGACTTTCAGCATGCCTCTAAGATCATGGACGAAGTACTCCCGCAACTAACCGTCTTCTCGCCCCAAGAGAGGTCGGTCTACTATCGGGCTTGCGCCGACTCCCATTTTCAGTTACAACAACTGGAGACGGCTGCAGCATGTTATGATTCGTTGCTGGTGCTCAGCCATGACAATGAGAAGGCCGAGACCTACTTTATGTTAGGTTATATACACGTGCAACAGCAGCAATGGATAAAAGCCCTCGACAACCTGCAATCATCGTTGGTCTACTACCGGCGATACCTTCCTGGAGAGAAGGCACGCATCTCCCAGATTCGCAATATGATAACAGGATGTTGTGAGAATATTAACAAAAAACAAGCGCATCAATGATTTTCTATCTTTCAGGAACAGGCAATACAGAATGGGCCGCTCGTAAAATAGCGCAAAAGACGGGAGAGGAATTGACCTTCATCCCTGATTGGCTGCGGCAGCATCAGAGCGACCAACAACCGTTAACACTTGATTTGCAGAAGGATGAGCGCATCGGACTATGCTTTCCTGTTCACGGATGGCGTCCACCAACTATCGTTCGTCGCTTTGTCAGGCTAATGCCAAAACCAAAATCTCCACATTATTTATATGCATTATGCACAGCCGGAGACAATATTGGCGAGACAATTGACATTCTCCGGCAAGACCTTGACCAACGAGAGATGCAACTGGATGCAGCCTTCTCACTCATTCTACCCGAATCGTATGTCGGACTGCCGTTCTTTGACATAGACACGCCAAAGAAAGAACAGGAAAAGAAAGCGAAGGCTGATGAAAAACTTCATCAATTTATTGATGCGATCATTCATCGCAAACCTGCTTCCGACTTGGTCATCGGCCGTTGGCCACGCATCAACTCCCGTTTCCTTGGCGGTTTCTTCACACGCTATCTCATTACAGACAAGCCCTTCCACGTTGACAGCGTGAGGTGCGTGAAATGCGGCATCTGCGCCGATGTTTGCCCTA
>Ga0256406_1001450_pt1 | contig 38281 bp, 23 predicted proteins | sample RumenRJG_03DNA_FD_185986 | JGI IMG/M metagenome (GOLD analysis project Ga0256406, IMG submission 185986) | Bovine rumen microbial communities from Lethbridge, Alberta, Canada - RJG_03 | ecosystem: Host-associated > Mammals > Digestive system > Stomach > Rumen | place: Canada: Alberta | collected... | reverse complement strand
TGAAAATCCGGTGGTGATAGCTAAGGGGATCCACCTGTTCCCATGCCGAACACAGTAGTTAAGCCCTTATACGCCGAAAGTACTCGAGTGGAAACGCTCCGGGAGGATAGGGAGCTGCCGGTTAAGACAGAAAGAGCATCGCAGACGCGATGCTCTTTCTTTTTCTATGCACGGAAACCTTCGTCTTTTTCCTTTTGCCTTGTCCACTGGTCTACCAGCTGCTTCAATGCTTTCAGCCAGGGAGAAAAGGATACTGCCTTTTCCGGATAGGTGAACTGCAGGGAATGTTCCAAAGGCAGCCAGGTGCGGATATCCGATTCGTTGTGGCTGATGACTGCTTCCAGCTTGTCCAGGGCCCTGGCCACCTGGGCCTCTTTTGATGTCTGGGATTCCCATTCAGAGAGCAGGGCTTCCCATTCTTTCCGGTCTTCTTCCGGAAAGGTCTGGAGCCAATCCTGGTAGATCCGATTTTCTTCCTCCCGGTCAGCCCGGCCTTTCTGGAAGGTAGGGATGTCACCGGTAAAGGCTTCACCCAGATCATGGATCAGGCAGAGATGGATTACCCGGTCCAGATCCACCTGGGAAAATTCAGGGACATGGGCCAGGAGCAGAGCCATCAGGGCCATGCGCCAGCTGTGATCCGCCACGCTTTCCTTTCTCCGGGCATCCAGCCAGCAGTGACGCAGGGCCGTTTTCAGTCTGCCTGCCCGGGTGAGCAGGGCAAGATAGGTTTCAGGGGTCATAAGGATTCCTTCCTTTTGTTGAGATGGGAATAGTATACTACAGAACCCTGGGGAGTCAAGCAATGACAGGCGGATGACGGAAAGGGTAGCTTGTCAGGAGTCTTTTTGTATGCTATCATGATAGTTAAATGAAAATCATTAGGCAATTCTATAAACTGACACTTCCATGACACAGAAAGAAGTATCGGGGGGGCTTCTTCTGGATTCAGCAGGAGCACTTGCTGCGTTTCATAAATCATAAGATCCATAGAGAACCAGAATATCAAATTGACAGGACGGCCTCCTTCCACTCCCTTTGGGACAGGAAAGAGGCTTTTCATTTTGACCGATTGAGAAAGGGGTTTTCCGTCATGAACAAAATCTACAAAGTCATTTGGAGCAAGGTTCGCTGCACCTGGGTGGTGGTCTCGGAAATCGCCCGGAACCACGGGGCCAAGGGCAGATCCGTCCATGAGGGAAGAAGAGGGATTTCTCTCTTGGCCGGGGCTCTGTTGTTGGGGCTGCTGACGGGAAACGGGACGGCCTGGGCAGCTGCCGGAGAGAGAGTTCAGTATGACAGCGTGACCATTGGGGATTATCCCAACAAACAAGGCGATTTATTTGTCTATGGGACCAGTAAATTCTATGGGACCATTTTATTCAATGATGGAGACTTTGCCTATGATAGCCAGAAGCACGGCTTCAGTTTCGGTAAGGCCCAATACAATAGCAAACTGTACAATTACTCCATTGCCATCGGTGATACAGGGGAAGGCAGTGATTACAGCATCATTCTGGGCAGAAATGCTTCCGGGAAAGGCACCTATGATGTAGCCATCGGTGATACGGCTTCTGCGGAAAGGGCCAATGCTGTTGCCATCGGGAAGAGTGCGTCTGCTCAGGGGGCATCTTCTATCGCTTTGGGAGATTCGGCTCATGCCACGGAAACGGACGGATTGTCCATCGGCCATTCCTCTGAATCTACCATGGCAGGAGCTCTCGCTTTGGGGAAAGAGGCCAAAGCTCATGGGGCTGATGCCGTGGCCATCGGGACAGGGGCCCAGGCGAACAATAATCCCTATGGGATTGCTATCGGGAAAAATGCCATCGTGAATAATCAGGGTTCTATTGCTATTGGGCAGGACAGCTCTTCGGACCATCCTTACGGGATTGCCATTGGGGGCAATAACGTGGGAGACAAGGGCGCCAACGCCAACGGGACGTATTCCATCGCTTTGGGTGCCGATTCTCTTGTGAATGGAGCAGAAGGCGGAGTGGCTGTTGGATATGGAGCGAAAGTGGACGGATCCGATGCCAAAGACGGAGTAGCCCTGGGGGCTTATTCTGTGTCCAATTGGGCAACCAAGGCCGGGGTCCAGGGATATCTGCCATGGGAAGGGTCCAATACTGGAAATGTCCAGAACAGTACCTTCCAGAGTGCCATTGCTTCCCCTGTCTGGAAATCCACTACGGCAGGTGTCTCCATCGGCGATACCTCCGGGGATAAAACGAAATGGATTACTCGTCAACTGACTGGACTGGCTGCCGGTACCAGCGATTATGATGCCGTCAACGTGGCCCAGTTGAAGGCTTCCATGACCACCCTTTCTTCCACGGATGGTTCCGTGAAGATTACCCCCAAATATAACGATGACGGCTCCCGGACCTTTGACCTGAGCGCCAGTGGCGGTTCTGGTTCTGGCAGCGGCGGCCATTTTGTCAGCGTTACGAAGAACAATGCCGGGGACAGTGACGACAGCCTGAAAAATGCCAGCAACTACAACAACGATGGGGCCACTGGGACCCAGTCTACCGCTGTGGGCGTCAATGCCAAGGCACAGACCCAAGGAACAGCCCTGGGCAATGGGGCTACTGCCGGGGCCACTGCCACCAATACAGGGGCGACGGCCATCGGTACCGGAGCCGTGGCCAATGGCACCAGCAGCGTGGCTTTGGGCCAGAATGCCAGCGCCCAGAATGATAACGCCGTAGCCATCGGCCATGATGCCGGGGCCTATGCCAATTCCGTATCCATCGGCGGCAATGCCAGATCTACGGCGGAACGGTCCGTCCATATCGGGGCCATGACCGATTCCACCACCACCACCGGCAGTGCTTCTGTGAGCATTGGGGCCGATGCCAAAGCCACGGCCAGCGGGGCTGCTTCCCTGGGCACCGGTGCCGTGGCCAGCGGCACAGATGCTCTGGCTCTGGGCCAGAACAGCAGCAGTACGGGCAATGGCAGCGTGGCCATCGGCTACCAGACTAAGGTTACGAACAACAAAGAACACGCTACGGCTGTAGGGACATCGGCAGAAGCCAATGCCACTGAAGGGACTGTTTTGGGGTACAACGCAAAAGTCAATGGGGACAAAGGGGTGGCCCTGGGCAGTGGTGCTTATGTGAACGCGGAAAACGGAGGTAAGACCAGTGTGGCCCTGGGCGCCGGTTCTCAGGTGAACAATGGGGATACGGAGAGCACAGCCTCCATGGCCATCAAGGATACCTATGGGGAAACTTCCGATTCCACTACGTACAAGTTTGCTGGTACGAATCCTACTGGGACCATCAGCGTAGGTTCCGGCAGCGGTTCCTTGGAACAGACCCGGACCATCACCCACGTGGCAGCCGGCCGGGTGAGCAGCACGTCCACGGACGCCATCAACGGCAGCCAGCTGTATGGTGTCACCCAGTCCATTGAAAAGGTGGAACAGAACGTGGCCAAGACGGCCACCCGCTACTACAGCGTCAATGCCACGGATACGGGTACCGGCAGCAATTATCTGAACGACGGGGCCCATGGCATCAATTCCCTGGCAGCCGGGAACAAGGCCCAGGCCTATGGCTCAGGGTCACTGGCCATTGGGTTGTCTTCTTTGGCAGGAGATGCGCAGGATGCTAAGCAAACTGGGGCAACGGCCATCGGTATGAATGCGCAGGCCCTGGGGACGGGAGCCATCTCTTTGGGGAATGGGGCCAGTTCCTCCGGGTACAGCACTGCGCTGGGCAATGCGGCCAGTGCCTCCAGTTATGGAAGTGTGGCTCTGGGGGGTAGTGCCAACGCCTCTGCCGCGGGGAGCGTGGCCCTGGGGACCGGTTCCCAGGCGACTACCAATGCTGGCCAGATAGGCTATCTCAGCGGGAGTAAAAAGGCAAGCCAGGCTGATTATGTATGGAAATCTACCACAGGCGCTGTCTCTCTGGGAGGAGATTTTGAGAAGGGGAAAATCTTCTATACCCGCCAGATCACCAACCTGGCTGCCGGCACCAACGATACGGATGCGGTGAACGTGGCCCAGCTGAAAGCCGTGGAACAGGAAGGGCTTTCCCTGACGGGCAACGACAACCAGAAAGTCACCCAGTCTTTGGGCGGCAACTTCAACATCACGGGCGGCCTGACCGGCGATGCCCTGACCGGCACCAAAGCCAGCACGGCCAACCTGGGAGTGCGGAAAAATGCGGCCGGGGGCGGCCTGGAAGTGGTCATGACCACCACGCCCACCTTTGATACGGTGATGGCCAATCACAGCATTACCGTGAAAAATGCTTCCACCGCAGACGGGACTTCGGATATTTCCATTGGCGGCAATGGCCTTTTCATGGGCACCAAGAAGATCACCGGCCTGGCTGCCGGGACGGACACTACAGATGCAGTGAATTTCGGCCAGTTGAGTGCCGTTTCCAGCGATCTGTCCGCCTTTGAAAATCAAACCATTCAGGTGGGAGGCAACGACGGCGGTACCATTTCCCGGAAACTGGGAGAAAACCCCATCCTGATCCAAGGCGCGGGGACGAAAGGCAATAAATATTACTCCGGCACCAACCTGAGGACCTACGTGGACCAGAAGGGCGTACTCCAGATCCTGCTGGATAAGGAACTGCTGGAAGACCGGATCGATGTGGGCTCGGCCCTGGCCAATCCTACGGACAGACGGGTGAATTATCCTGTGGTCCTGGGAACGGACAATACCATCGGCTATGTGGGCATCAACGGCAGGGATGGCACTTCGGCGGTGATCACGTCCTATGCCGGTTCTCCCATCCCGGGCAGTGATTTTAACTATACGGACAGCGAAGGAAAATCCCGGATGACCCGTCTGGAATATACGGATCAGGCCGGCCATGTCCATCATGTGGCAACCCTTACCGATGGACTGACTTTTGGCGGGGACAATTCCCAGATGCAGATCGACAGTGAATCCGGAACTGTGACGGGGACCAATGTCATTTCCCGGAAACTGCGGGCTAAAGAGTATGGAAAAGACACCACTACCAACTATCTCCAGATCAAAGGCGGGGCAGATGCAACCAAACTCAGTGACGGCAATATCGGGGTCCAGGCCAGCAGTGCGGACGGCTCCCTGACGGTCAAACTGAGCCAGGAACTGACAGGTCTGACCAGCGCTCAGTTCGGGACCACTACCATCGATGGCAGTGGACTGAAACTGGGGAATACGGGAATTTTCCTCACTGCCAGCGGACTGGCCAATGGGGGCAAGAAAATCACAAATGTAGCAGCCGGTACCATTTCCAGCACGTCCACGGACGCCATCAACGGCAGCCAGCTGACGAATATCCTGAACGCGGATGGATCCGCCAAGGGGATTTCCTTCGGGGCGGAAAGCGCAGCGGGCTCCCATACCAACCCCACCAGTGTGGCCATCGGCGGCACGGTGACCCTGAAGGGGGCCGGCGGCGACAGCACCCATAAGAACCTGAGTACCAGCGTCACCGATAGGGGTGAACTGACCGTGACCATGGCACCGCAGATCCAGGAAAACAAGATTTATGTAGGGACCCAGATCCCCAAAGAAAGCAGTCCTACGGGGAGGGTGAACTATCCGATCATCCTGGGCGAAAATACCGTGGGGACGGATACTTATGGCTATGTGGGCATCAAGGGGAAGAATAACTCCCAGCTCTACCTGACGGCTGATCACGATGCCAGCGGCACTCGCCTGGACTATCTGGATACCCAGAACAACGCCCATCTGGTGGCTCTGACCAGTGATGGCTATACTTTTGCCGGGGATACGGGCACGGCCAACACCCTGGCCCTGAACAGTACCCTGAGCATCACCGGGGGAATTACCGATACGGGAAAACTGACCACGAATAACATCGGCGTGGTTTCCAGCGGCAACGGCGGCCTGAAAGTCCAGCTGGCCAAGAGCCTGACGGGCCTGACCGATGCCACTTTCAACAGCGGAGCCGCCCAGACGAAGATCGATGCCAGCGGGGTGACAGCCCCTGCTTATCAAGTAGGCACAAAGACCTATATCGACAGCAATGGGCTCCATGCGAATAACCAGAAAGTGACGGCTGTCTAGGCAGGGACGCTCAGTGCAGACAGCACCGATGGGGTGAACGGCAGCCAGCTCTTTGCCACCAACCAGAATGTCAGCACCAATACGACCCATATCAGCAATCTGACCACCCGGTTGGATGGGGCGGGCATGACCTTTGCAGGGGACAGCGGCACGCCGGTGACCAAAAAGCTCAATGAGACATTGACCCTCACTGGGGGAGAAACCAGTGTCGATAACCTGACCCAGCTCAGTGACAAGAACATCGGCCTGGTGGCAGATGGTAATGGAAAGCTGGAAGTCCGGCTGGCTAAGAATCTAACCGGCTTGACGGGGGCTTCTTTCAGCAATGGGAACTTTACCACCCAGCTCACTGGGAATGGACTGACCATCACTCCTACGACCGGTGGGAACGCCGTGACTCTGACTGCCCAGAATCTGAACCTGGGTAACCGGCCGCTCCACGGGGTACAGGCGGGAGAGGTCTCTGCCACTTCTACCGATGCGGTGAACGGCAGCCAGCTGAACACCGTCAAGGAGACGGCAGAAAACGCCCGGACGGAAGCCCGGAAACATTCCACCGTCAGCGGATCCGGGAATGTGGACGTGTCACCTTCGGACAATACAGACGGCTCCAAGAACTACACCGTGAGCCTGAAAGATACGGTGACCCTGGGCAGCAACGGAACGGCCATCACTCTGGATGGAACGAAGGGGACTGCTTCCTTTGGCTCTGAGACCTCTGCAGTGACCGTGGACGGAACGACGGGGGCCATCGCAGGCTCTTCCCTCCAGGTCAGCGGCAATGTCCAGGCTGGGAGCGTGGCTGTGGGTGATATCCGTCTGAACAGTATGGCCGATACATCCAGCAATATTACCGCCAATACCATCACCGGCCTTTCCAATACCAGATACACCAGCACCACCCAGCTGGTGGACGACCGGGCCGCTACCGAAGGGGAACTGAGCGACGTAATCGGGAGTATCCAGAACGGAACTATCGTCAAGGGCCTTTTGACCACCGTGAAGGAAGGCTCCAACATCAGCGTGGTGGCTGATGACAAAACGGATTCCTCCAAAACCCAGTACACCATCGGCCTGAGCCCTGTGCTCACCGGGCTCACCAGCGCCCAATTCACCAACGGCAAGACCGGGACCGAGGCGCAGACGGCAGTAGTGACTTCCGACGGGCTCAGCCTGGGCAGCGAAGATACGTCTGCTCAGTTCACCCGGACGAAAGTCAGCGCCGGGAACCAGCAGATCCAGCATGTGGCCAGCGGACTGACTGGTACAACCTATACGGATGCAGCTGACAACAATGCAGCCACCGTGGGAGATTTGAAGGCCCAGAGTAAGTCTCTGACAGATACGGGGATCGTTTTCGCTGGAAATACGGGCACGGAAACCCTGGCCCTGGGGAAGACGGCTAAGATCCAGGGGGCCGATCTGGTCGATGGGACCACCCTGACAGAGGACTATACCACCGCCAACCTGACCACGGCCACGGTAAAAGCCGCTGACGGGACGGTGACTACGATCCTTTACGGGAAAAAGGATATGGCAGGCCGGTCCCTCTCTTTGGGGAACCAGGATACAAATGGCGCCATTGCCAATCCCGTGGCTGTATTGAAGGCCCAGGCCGCCAGCAGCACCGATACCACCCAGACCGGCCATCTGGTCTTGAAAGGGACCCAGCCAACGGATACTGTGACAACAGCGGCCCAGACCAGTGCGGATATCTACGTCCAGGATGGCAGCGATGAACTGAAGCCGGCGGACAGCAAACAGATGACCCGGGTGATGTATGCTGATGAAAGCAGCGGGACCCATGAACTGGCCACCCTGGAAGACGGGCTGAAGTTCAAAGGGGATAAAGGGAATACCTCGGCTGTTTTGCTGAACAACACCTTGACCGTGATCGGCGGGGCGGATACCAGTAAGCTCACCGCAGGGAACATCGGTGTGACCAGCGACGGGAACCAGGGCCTGACCATTGCCCTGGCCAAGGAGCTGAAAGATCTCACCAGCGTCGCCGTGACGGGAGAGCAGTTCGCCACCACCCTTACAGGGGACGGGATGACCATCGCACCTGTGGGGAGCGGTGCTGCGGCCAGCTCCTTAGTCATTAACGCCAGCACGGGCATCAATCTGGGAACCCGGAAGGTCACGGGCCTTGCGGCTGGCACCGTTGGGTCCGGTTCCACCGATGCGGTGAACGGCAGCCAGCTCTATACGGTCCAGGAGGCGGCCAGCCAGGCCCAGGCGGAAGCTGGGAAACATACCACCGTCAGTGTGGGAGACAACAACCTGGTGCTGACACCTACGGCCGAAAGCGATACCCAAGGGACCAACTATGCCCTGAACCTGAACAACAAAATCACCCTGGGGACCGGGGCTAACCAGGTGGTCCTGGACGGCAGTGATAAGGGGAATTCTTCTTTCGGAAAGCAGATCACCCTCAATGGGGCCACTGGAGCAGTTGGGGTTACTTCATTGACGGCCAGCGGTGCGGTCAGTGCTTCCAGTGTGACTGTTGGAGATATCATTCTCCACAGCGCAGCTGACAGCACGGCCAATCCCAACGTCATGAAAGACACCATTACTGGTTTGGGGAATACCACCTATGATGACAAGAATATTGTCAGCAACCGGGCAGCTACAGAAGGTCAGCTCCAAAGCCTGGTTTCCCAGATCAATGCAGGACAGATTTCAGCTGGGTCCACAGTGGTTGCCGGCAGCAGCAACATTTCCGTCAGCAGCAGTCAGGATTCTACAGGGAAAATCACTACGTATACAGCTTCCCTGACACCTGAACTGACCGGATTGACCAGTGCTGTATTCACCAATGGCAAAACGGGACAGGAGGAAGAAACGGCTGCCCTTACCTCTGACGGGTTGACCTTGGGGACAGTGGATGGAGCCGCCCGGTTCACCCGCAACGGTATCAGCGCTGGCGGCCAGCAGATGACGAAAGTGGGCAGCGGCCTGAAGAAAGTCTCTGATACCTCCTATCTCTATGATGATACGGTGAGAGGCCAGGAAAATTACAACCACGCCGCCAACATCGGGGATGTGCAGACGATCCTTCATGCTGCACAGGACGTATTTGCCGGCAATAATAGCTCACAAGCTACGTTGACTCTGGGGAAAACAGCTACGTTCAAAGGGGCTGATGTAGTCGATGCCAATGGCATTTCGTTAACGGATACGGCTTTATCATCGAAATTGAAGGAAGATTACTCCAATGCCAATATCACGACGACTACCTCAGCCGACAGTGATGGCGGTGTCACGACGAATTTCTACCTGAAGAAAGACCTGGTGGGCCGTTCCCTGACTTTGGGGACCATTGGTTCGAACGGGAACGTGGCCAACAGCGACCGGACAGCCTCCCTGTACCAGGCACAGTCCCAGGCAGCGGACGATTCGGCCATGGTGGGCCATCTGTTCCTGGCTGGAGAAAAACGTACGGCTTATACGGACAATCCTACGGTGACCCATACTTCTGCAGACCTCTTCGTAAAAGATGGTGCGGAAGGCGACGATGCCAAGGGCGATCTGCTGAAACCAGATCTGCCGATTACCCGGATTTACTATACGGATGAAGGGAACTATACCTATGCCCTGGCTACCATGGACGACGGCTTCCATGCGGCAGGAGACAGCGGCAAAGCAGATATTCTGCTGAACAAGACCCTGAATCTGAAGGGTGGCCTGACAATCGGTGCTGGCCAAACACCGGATGACCTGCTCACCAGCGGGAACATCGGAGTAGTAGCCAGCAGTACGGATACCCTGAACCTGCGCCTGGCCAAGAACCTTACGGGCCTGACTTCCGCTGCCTTTACGGGGGATACCACCTCCCTGACGGTGGATGGGACCGGGCTGAAGCTGACCCCCAATGCGGGCTCTTCTGCCCAAGCCCTGACCCTGACTTCGGATCGGATCGACTTGGGCGGGCGAAAAGTCCAGAACGTAGGCTCCGGCTCTGTGGAAGCAGGTTCCACGGACGGAGTCAACGGGGGCGATGTGTACAAAGTCCAGCAGAAAGCGGAAGCGGCCCAGACGGAAGCGGCCAAACATACCACTGTCTCCGTAAGCGGCGATAATTTAGCCATCCAGTCCGCCCAGAACACCAACGGTTCCACCAATTACAAGCTGAAACTGAATGATACGGTGACCCTGGGGACGGAAACGGCCAAACAGATCACCCTGGATGGGGTAAATGGGAATGCTTCCATCGGCAAGCAGATTACCCTGGAAGGGGAAACCGGCCAAGTGACGGCTAGTTCCTTCAGCACCACGGGGAACGTGGCTGCCGGGTCCGTCTCCGTGGGCGGCATGACCCTGAACAGTGCGGAAAGCCATCCGGCGGACAAGGACAAGACCCAGTGGGTGGATAAGGACACCCTCACCGGCCTTTCCAATGTGACCTACAAAGCGGATGAAATCCACGAATCTCGGGCAGCTACGGAAGGCCAGCTCCAGGATGTGGTCAGCAAAATCAAGAGCGGGGACATTTCCGGCGGCGCCCTGACTTCTGTCAGCGCAGGCTCCAACATCGCTATTTCCAACACGCCCAGCACCGATGGGAAGAAGACCGATTACCAGGTGAGCCTGGCCAAGAATCTTTCCGACCTTTCCAGTGCGTCCTTCACCAATGGGGAGACCGGCAGCGATGCGCAGGCAGCTGTAGTGGATGCCACCGGCCTGTCCTTAGGGCAGGGAGAGAAGGCAGCTCGCTTCACCCGCAGCAGCATCAGTGCCGGCGGCCAGCAGGTGACGAAAGTGGGCAGCGGCCTGCAGACAGTGACCAATACTTCCTATCTCTACGATGATACCGTGGCCGGACAGGAAAATTACAACCACGCCGCCAACATCGGTGATGTGCGCACCATGCTCAGTGATGCCCGGGATGTGTTTGCCGGGAACAACGAAACCACCGCCACCCTGACCCTGGGCAAGACGGCTGCCTTCCAGGGATCGGATGTGGCCCTGATGGGCAGCCAGACCCTGGAGGAAGCCCTGGCCGCTGACTACTCGAAAGCCAACCTGACGGCCCGGACTGTGGGAAACAGCGACGGTTCTGTGACCACCAGTTTGTATATGAAGCAGGACATGGTGGGCCGTTCCCTGAGCTTGGGGAATATCGGCGACGATGGGAAGGTAGCCGATCCGGCTGCCCAGCTGTATACCCAGCCTGCCAGCGATACGGACAGCACCCTGACCGGCCATCTGAAGCTGACCGGAACCAAGGAGGCCAAGGACGGGAAGACCAGTTCTACCTCTGCGGACATCTATGTAAAGGACGTTCTGGGGTCCGACCTGACGAATAAAGACCGGGCCGTGACCCGGCTGATGTACCAGGATGGGGTAGACCAGCGGGATCATACCGTAGCTACCCTGAATGATGGGTTCTACGTCCAAGGGGATACCAACCAGGGGAATACCCTGAACCTCCCGCTGACCAGCACCCTGAAGATCCAGGGGAATACCACGGCCGGCTCCGGTCTGACGGCCGGGAACATCGGTGTGGTCTCCGATGGGACAGATACCCTGAAGGTCCAGCTGGCGGATACCCTGACGGGGCTGAAGAAAATCAGCTTTGCCGATTCCACTGTCAGCATCGGCCAAAACGGGATCAATGCCGGTGGCAATGCCATCAGCGGTGTAGCGGCTGGCACGGCGGAAACCGATGCGGTGAACGTGAAGCAGCTGAAAAATGCCGCTGCAGCAGCATCGGCCGAAGTCAAAGCAGGAAACAATGTGAAGGTGACCCCGGGCACCAGTGCCCAAGACGGCCATACCATCTATACGGTGGCAGCTGACTTCAAGGGAGCCGATGTGAGAGGGTCCAACGCAGTGGTCTACGATGGGCCGGACAAGAGGACCGTTACCCTGCAGGGAGCCCAGGGGACCCGGCTGACCAACCTGGCGGACGGGGAAATCAACTCCACCTCCACCGATGCGGTCACGGGCAGACAGCTGAACGAAGTGCTTACCTACCGGGACAAGACCATCAATGTGGCTGGGGATACCGGTTCTGCGGTGAAGCTGAACCACGGCAACACCCTGACTGTCTCCGGGGATCCCAATATCAGTACCCGTTCTTCCGGCAGTGATAAGGCCAGCAATGGCACTTTGCAGGTTTCCCTGAAAAATAACGTGTACCTGCAGGGGCTCCATATCGGCAGCACCTATCCCGCCCACAGCGATGCCAGTGTGGACAGTGTGGCCCTGACGGCAGATGCAGACAACCAGACGGGTATCCTGACCCTGCGGGGCGATGCCAAACATGTCAGCGATGCCTATCCCCGGGCCCAGGCAGATATTTCCGTCCTCAGCGCCAATCCGGACCAGAGCTATGCAGCGCTACCCTTCCTGCAGGAGGTGTACCAGAGCAGCAGTTCCGGTACTACCACCAAGAATCAGCCGGTGCGCCTGGCCTATCGGGATAACTACAGCACGGCCCACCAGATTGCCACCCTGGATGACGGCTATATTTTCTCCGGCGACAACGGGGACAAGAACCTGACGGAAAAACTGAACGGTACGGTGGCACTGCGCGGCATGGATAATGAACATGCGGGCCAGGTCACTTCGGAAAATGCCAATACGTACCTGACGAAAAACAATATCGGTGTGGTGACAAAGCCCAAAAGCCAGGATACCAGAGGCAACACCGTGGATGGAGATGTGCAGATTCGGCTGGCCAAGAACCTGACCGGCCTGACCAGCGCCACCTTTACCAACGATAACGGGGATACGGCGGTGATCGATGCCAAGAATCTGAAGCTGACCCTGAAGGCCCAGGCCGAGGGAAAATCTCCTGTGAGCCTGACCAGCAGCGGCCTGGACAATGGCAACAACAAAATCACCAACGTGGCAGCCGGTACGTCGGAACTGGATGCGGTGAACTACGGCCAGATCAAGTCCATCATCAATACTGACGGGAATATCAAAGGGCTGACCTTCGCAGCCGGGGACAACACTTCAGCTACGGTCCATCTGGGGGATACCCTGAAGATTGCCGGTGCTACTGACACGGATGGGGCTCAGAATATCTATACCACGGTGAAAGATGGGACCATGACCCTTCACCTGGACCGGACAGTCCAGGTGGATGAACTCCATGTGGGCCAACAAGGCAGCGATGCCGCTTCTTTGACCGCCGTGAAAATGGATGGAGAGACTGGTTCCATCGGCCAGCTGCATCTGCAAGGGATGGGAAATGCCCAGTCCAACATCATGACCAAGATGGGCACCGCTTCCCTGGCCAGCACAGATCCCACCACCACCACCCGGCTGACTTACAACAACGGCAATGTGGGCAATGCCCATGAAGTCGCCATCCTGGAAGACGGGCTGCGGTTCACCGGGGACAACTATGCAGCGGCCAGCGGAGACAAGGCCGAACAGAATGTCCTGAAAAAACAGTTGAACCAGACCCTCTCCATTACCGGCGGACAGACGGATATGAATGCCCTGACGGCCCTTACCGACAAGAACATCGGTGTGGTGGGGGATGCCACCAACGGTACCCTGAACGTGCAGCTCTCCAAGAGCCTCCACGGCCTGACGGACATCTACATGGGTGACACGGTGGCAGAAGCCTCCCACCTGGACAAGACGGGCCTGTATCTGAGCCCTACTTCCAGCAAGGACTATAAAGCCAAATTCACCGCGGACCAAGGCATTTCTGCCGGGAGCCAGCGGATTCAGAATGTGGCCGACGGCACGGATACCAGCGATGCGGCTACGGTGGGCCAGCTGAGGGCCGTGGAAAGCAAGGCCAATAACGCCACCACCCTGACGGTGAACCACGGGAACGCCAGCGGCAACGGCAACCTGACCCTGACGGATACCCTGGACGCGGACGGCATCCACCACAATTACGACATCGCTCTGAGCAATACGGTGACCGTAGGCAGTGCCGGCCAGTCCATCACCCTGGACGGGACTCACAACACCATCAACGGCGGCAGCTATGTACAGTTCGGAGGACAGACTTCCTCCACTGGCGGTACCGGCACTTCTCCCCTGGCCATTGGATGGCAGTCGGCGGAATTGCAGGATGTAATCACGGAAAAACACAAAGAAGACACCCAGACCGGGAACTATATCACCGGTCTCAGCAATACCAGCTGGGATCCCCTCAATGTGGGCTACAGTCCCAGCCGGGCGGCTACAGAAGGCCAGCTGCGGGATGTGGAAAAGCAGGTCTGGGAGAATCCCATCACCTTCCTGGGGAACCATGATGCGGACAAGACGGCAGAGGAAAGCCAGGGCATCAAGGCTACCCTGGATTCCAAAGTCCGGATCATTGGGACCGGTACCGGTGAAGCGGGAGACTTTGATGCATCCAACCTCAATGTCATCGTCGGTAAGACACCGGATGGAAAAAGCGACGCCCTGATCATCCAGATGAAAAAGGCGCCCAGCTTCACCACGGTCAATGCCGGCACCCCCGATGCACAGGGAGTCCATCCTGTGAGCGTGGGACGGGTTACGGTGACCCGGGATGGCAAGACGGAGACCGTGGATGGGGTGGTCATCACCGATGGTCCCATGATCACCAAAGACGGGATCAACAACTACGGGAAACAGATCACCCATCTGAAGAGCGGCGGTATCTACAACGAGGAAGATAAGAAGTACCATTACGAAAGTGATGAAGTAGGGACCAACGCTGCTACCATCCAGGACGTGAAGAACATTGCCAGTGCGGCTGCCCAATCAGAAGTGGAATCCAAACGGGTGACGGTCAGCGGTGTGGACGATAACATTACGGTGGCCCCTGCTGCAGACAATCCCAACCAGTATCAGGTGAAACTCAGCGATACCCTGAAGCTGGGCCAGGATTCCAAGAGCAATCCCAACATCCTCATCGAAGGACAGAATGGAAAAGTGACGGTGGGCAGTGGTTCCACCGGGAACAATTCCGTGGTCATTGATGGGAACGGCGGGACGGTGACCATCGGCAACGGTACCAGCGGCCACCAGAAGGTGACCATCAGCGGCAATGACGGTACCATGACCGGGCTGACGAACAAGACCTGGGATGCCAACAACATCATCTCCGGCCGGGCTGCTACGGAAGATCAGCTGAAACAGGCTGTCAGCGACGCTAAACAGGCCGCCCAGCAGAACGATACCCACGTGAAGGCAAATACCTATACGGTCAGCGACGACCACAAGGTGAGCCTGGACGTGGTGGACGGTACCGAGGCCAAGAAGGGCAGCGTGGTCATCGACAACGTGGCCAAAGCCACAGACATCGGTGACATATCCAACATCGATGAAGACATCCGGAACAAGGAGAACAACAATGTGGTGGGTGCCCTGAACAACCTGAACCAGAAGGTGAAGGAGGCAGCCAATGGCAGCTGGGAGAGCCAGATCAATGGGGAAACCGTGAAGAAGGTCAAGGCCGGTGACGTGCAGAACTTCACCAGCGGGGACAACATCCAGCTGTCCAACGACAACGGTGCCATCAAGATCGCCACCAGGAAGGATGTCTCCTTCGATAAGGTGACCATCGGCAGCGGGGACAGCCAGATGACCCTGGATAAGGACGGCCTCCAGGCCGGCAAGGTGAAAGTCTCCAGCGAGGGAATCAACGCTGGGGGCAACCGGATCCAGGGCGTAGCTGACGGGAAGGAAAAAGACGATGCGGCCACTGTGGGCCAGCTGGCGCAAGTGGCCGGATCCGCCGGACAGGCCATCAATGAACTGGGGAACCATCTGAACCGGATGGACAACCGGATCAACCGGGTGGGCGCCGGGGCAGCCGCTCTGGCAGCTCTCCATCCTGTGGAAACCGACGGCCGGTGGAGCCTTTCCGCCGGGTTCGGCAGCTACCGGAATGCCAACTCCCTGGCTTTCGGGACGTTCTACCGGGCTTCGGACAACGTCCTGTTCAACATGGGTGCCACCGTGGGCAACGGAGAGAACATGATCAATGCCGGGCTGAGCATCGCCCTGGACCGGAATCCGGCTGTGACCGGCATGACCAAAGCCGCCATGGCCCGGGAAATCCGGAACCTGAAACAGGACAACCAGGCCAAGGAGGCCCAGGTCAAGGATCTCCAAAGCCAGGTGGATGCCCTGAAGAAGGAAAACGATGATACCAAGGCCAAACTGGCCCTGATCATGGCGAAACTGGGGATGTAACACAGGCAGACCGGGGCGGAAGCCCCCAGGGAAACCACGCTTTTCATTTCCTACCTGGGCCCTTGACATTAGTACCCAATAGGGGTATGATAAGAAACACAGAAAAGGGTACCCTGGTAGGGTATTGGAAAGCGAGGTTTCTATTATGAAGCAATATATTGTTACCGGCATGACCTGTGCAGCCTGTCAGGCCCATGTGGAAAAGGCCGTAGCCGGTGTACCGGGCGTGAAAAGCGTTTCGGTTTCCCTGCTCACCAACAGCATGGGTGTGGATGGGACGGCCTCCGATGCGGATATCATCAGGGCGGTGGAAGACGCCGGCTATGGTGCTTCCGTCAAGGGGGCGTCCCAGGCCAGACAGGGGCTGGCCGAAAAACTGGCCGCCGATGAAGAGGCCCTGAAGGATCATGAGACGCCCCGGTTGCGCCGCCGTCTTCTGACCTCCCTGGGTTTCCTGTTCGTGCTCATGTATCTGACCATGGGGCACAACATGCTGGATTGGCCGGTACCGGCTCTCCTGGACGGGAACCATCTGGGACTGATGCTGACCCAGATGCTGCTGGCCATTATCGTCATGTTCATCAACAGGGATTTTTACACCAGCGGGTTCAAGACCCTGCTCCATGGGGCACCCAACATGGATACCCTGGTGGCACTGGGGTCTTCCGTTTCGTTCCTGTGGTCCCTGGGGGTGTTCTATGAAATCACCTATCTGACGGTCCATGGTGCTCCCTTTGAAGCGCTCCACCATATGTATATGCACGAGCTGTATTTCGAAACGGCAGCCATGATCCCCTCCCTGATCACTCTGGGTAAGATGCTGGAAGCCATGAGCAAGGGCCGGACCACCGACGCCCTGAAAGGCCTTATGAAACTGGCTCCCAAGACGGCTGTACTGATCCGGGATGGCAGGGAAGTCACCGTTTCCATCGATGATGTGCAGAAAGGCGATATTTTCGCCGTCCGTCCCGGAGAAAACATCCCGGTGGATGGGGTGGTGGTCAAGGGGACTTCGGCTGTGAACGAAAGCGCTCTGACCGGGGAAAGCCTGCCGGTGGACAAGAAACCGGGGGACAAGGTCTCCACAGCCACCATCAACCAGTCCGGGTATCTGGAATGTGAAGCCACCCGGGTAGGGGAAGACACCACACTGAGCCAGATCATCAAACTGGTCAGTGATGCGGCTGCCACCAAGGCTCCCATTGCCCGGATCGCCGATAAGGTTTCCGCGGTGTTCGTTCCTGCCATCATCGGCATCGCCGTGCTTACCACCATCGGCTGGCTGATTGCCGGTGTACCGGCTTCCCAGGCCATCAGCTACGGGATTGCCGTACTGGTGGTGGCCTGCCCCTGTGCTCTGGGCCTGGCAACCCCTGTGGCCATCATGGTGGGCAGCGGCGTAGGTGCCAAAAACGGCATCCTGTTCAAGACGTCCCAGTCCCTGGAAATGGCCGGGAAAGTGAACATTGTGGCCCTGGATAAGACCGGGACCATCACCAAGGGCCAGCCCAAGGTCACCGATGTGATCCCGGCTGCTGGCTATACGAAGGAAACCTTGCTGCAACTGGCTTTTGACCTGGAACAGAAGTCCGAACATCCCCTGGCCAGGGCTGTGGTGGAAGAAGCCCGGGCACAGAACCTGCAGGCAGAGGCTGTGGATGCTTTCCAGGCCCTGCCGGGCAACGGGCTGCAGGTGGTCCGCAGCGGCAGCAAGCTGCTGGGCGGCAGCCTGACGTATCTGGAGTCCCTGGGAATGGTAGGAGCTGATATGAAGGCCCGTGCCGCAGAACTGGCCGGCCAGGGCAAGACCCCGCTGCTGTTCGCCAGAGACGGGAAGCTGGCCGGGATGATCGCCGTAGCCGACGTGATCAAGGAAGATTCGGCCAGGGCCATCCAGGAACTGAAGAATATGGGCATCGAAGTGGTCATGGTCACCGGGGATAATGAACGGACCGCCGAAACCATCGGCAGACAGGCCGGAGTGGACCGGGTCATCGCCGGGGTCCTGCCGGAAGGCAAGGAAAATGTGATCCGCCAGCTGCAGAAAGCCGGTACAGTGGCCATGGTGGGGGACGGCATCAACGATGCACCGGCCCTGACCCGGGCTGATCTGGGCATTGCCATCGGAGCCGGCGCCGATGTGGCCATAGATTCTGCCGACATCGTACTGATGAACAGCAGACTGACCGACGTATCCGCAGCGGTACGGCTGAGCCGCGGCACAGTACGGAACATCCATGAGAATCTGTTCTGGGCCTTCTTCTACAACGTACTGCTGATTCCCTGCGCAGCCGGATTGTATTCCTTCAAGATGAACCCCATGCTGGGGGCTGCGGCCATGAGCATCTCCAGTTTCACCGTGTGCATGAACGCCCTGCGGCTGAACCTGTTCAAGATCCATGATGCCAGCCATGACAAAAAACGGGAAAACAAGGCCAGGGCCATGGTGGAAAGCGAAACCTTCCAGGTGGCCAGACCCCAGGTGGCAGCGGACGGCGGCCATACAGTGGTGCTGGATGTAAAGGGGATGATGTGCGCCCATTGCGAAGCCCATGTGAAGAAGAACCTGGAGGCCCTGGACGGGGTGATCAGCGCCAAAGCTGACCATACTACCGGCCGGGTGGAGGTCCGGGAATCCAGGGAGGTACCGGAAAATGACTTCAAGAGTGCCATCCTGAAAGCCGGGTACGAATACGAGGGAATCGAGGCCTGAGGGCCTTGATTCCCCCTCTTTTTCCCCTTGACGAAATTTCGTTAACAACGGTATAATGGTTAACGTAATACCCACTGATAAAAGGAGGATGTCTTTGACCTATGGCTTTGGAAAAAGGCGCAGTAGTAGATGGGATCGTCACCGGGATTACGAATTTCGGTGCATTTGTGTCGTTACCCGAAAATAAGGTTGGTTTGATTCACATTTCTGAGGTTTCCAATGTCTTCGTCAAAGATGTACATGATTTCCTCAAAGTGAAAGACAAAGTCACCGTCAAGGTGGTTTCGGTGGATGAAAAAGGCAAGATCGGCCTTTCTCTGAAAGCCCTGATGCCGCCGGCTCCCATGCCGGAACGGAAACCGGGCCATTCTTTCGAAAACAGACATTTTGAAGGAAAACGCTTCGAAGGTGGGAACAAGCACTTCGAAGGCGGCAAACGGTTCGAGGGCAAGAAGCGGTTCGAAGGCAAATCCTTCCACGGAGCTCCCCGGCCCATGGGTCCCATGAGCTTCGAAGACAAGCTTTCCAAGTTCTTAAAGGAAAGCGATGATCGTCTGCTGGATCTGAAACGGAATACGGAATCCAAACGGGGCGGCCGTGGTGCTCGCAGAGGAGATTGATGAACACAAAAGGTACTTCCTCGGAAGTACCTTTTTTTATTAAGGGGTGAGTGGAAGACGTGAGTATTCTGGAAGACAGTATGAAGAAACTGGTGGCAGCTTCTCCACTCTGGCAGCCTCAAACCACAGTGGTTGCCGCCTGCAGCGGGGGCGCCGACTCCCTGGCCCTGACCGATGCCATGGCCAAACAGGGAGAAGAGGACCAGGTCAAGGTCCTGGTGGTCCATGTACAGCACCATCTCCGGGGCGAAGAGGCTGAACGGGATGCCCGGCTGGTGGAAGACTATTGCGGACAGAACGGCCTGGAATTCAGACGGATGGATGTGGACGCCGGGGAACTGGCCGAAGAAAAAGGCCTTTCTCTTGAGGATGCGGCCCGCCGGCTGCGCTATGAAGCGCTGGAAACCTGCCGGAAGGAAGCGGATGCCGGGGCCATTTTCCTGGCCCATCACCGGGATGATCAGGCAGAAACGGTGCTGCTGAACTTGCTGCGGGGTGCCGGTACCCGGGGCCTGCGGGGGATGTTGCCGGTGAGCGGATACCTGGCCCGGCCCTTTCTGGGCATTACCCGGCGGGATACGGAAGCGTACTGCGAAGAGCAGGGGCTGACCTACTGCCAGGACAGCAGCAACAGTGATCTGACCCTGAAACGGAACTGGGTACGGCAGAAACTGCTGCCCCTCCTGGAGACCCAGAATCCCCAGATCCGCAGGCAGCTGGCCCAGGCAGCCGCCCTGGCGGCTGATGACGAGGCCTATCTGGAACACCAGGCCCAGCGGTACATCGACTGTTACGGCCGGGAGGTATTCGACACCTGGGATATCAAGGTGGAGAAGGAATTCGCTGCCTTGCCTCCGGCCCTCCAGAGCCGGGTGATCCGGATCCTGGCCCGGAAGGTGGGTGGCGCAGAAATCGGTTATGAACATGTCCGGAAAATCCTGGATATGATTGCCAGGGGCGTGGGCAACAAAGCCCTGGATGTCCCCGGCGGTGTCCGGCTGATCTATCTGAACGGCCGGATGATGGTGGGAAAGAACCAGCGGTCCCGGGAAGAGGAACGGGCTGCCAAGTTAGCACAAAAGGAGCGTCAAAGAAATGAACGACAAAATTGAAAGAGTCCTGATCGATGAGAAAACCCTGAAAGCCCGTATTGCTGAAATGGGTGCCCAGATCAGCCGGGATTATGCCGGGGAAGAACTGGTGGTCATCGGCCTGCTGAAGGGCGCTGCCTACTTCCTGACGGAACTGACGGAACACATCACGGTGCCGGTGCGCATCGACTTCATCAAGGCTTCTTCCTATGGGTCCGGTACGAAATCCTCCGGGAAAGTGGATATCGACTATGATACCAGCCGGAACATTGCCGGCAAGAATGTCCTGCTGGTGGATGATGTGGTGGATACGGGCCTGACTCTGAAGGCCGTGGGTGAATTGTTCCACAACCGCAATCCCAAATCTCTGAAATTTGCAGCCATGCTGGACAAGAAAGAACGCCGGCTGGTGAAAGTACTGCCCGATTATGCCGGGTTTGAGATCCCCGATGAATTTGTGGTGGGATTCGGCCTGGATTACGATGAAGAATTCCGGAACCTGCCCTATATCGGGATCCTGAAACGTTCCGTCTATGAAAAATAATTTCTCCATGCCCTGAGGCAAAGCGGTAAGCGCCCCAGGCAGGAAAGGAGCCAAGTGTGAGTAAGTTTATCCGCAACCTCGTATTTTACCTGCTCATCGTCATCATAGGGGTCTGGATCTACGACTATTACAATGCATCCAATACCCCCAAGAATGAAATGAGCTACAGCAACTTCATCAAGGAAGTCCAGCAGGATGAAGTGAAGAATGTCACCATTGTGGACAACTCCGTGATCAAAGGCAAATTGAAGAACGGAGCCGAATTCACCACCATTGCGCCCCGGGACAACAAACTGGTGGAAACCCTGGAAGCCCGGGATGTGGAAATCAGGGCAGAACTGCCCCCTCAGCCGTCCATGCTCAGCAACCTGCTGAGTTCCATCCTGCCCATGGTGGTCATCGTGATCCTGTGGTTCTTCATGATGAACAATGCCCAGGGCGGCGGCAGCCGGGTCATGAGCTTTGGCAAGAGCAAGGCCAAACTGTACGGAGATGGCAAGAGCAAAGTTACGTTCAAAGATGTGGCCGGTGCTGACGAAGCCAAACAGGAACTGGAAGAAGTGGTGGAATTCCTGAAGGCACCCCAGAAGTACAACCAGCTGGGGGCCAAGATCCCCAAGGGCGTGCTGCTGTACGGACCTCCCGGTACAGGTAAGACCCTGCTGGCCAAGGCCGTGGCCGGGGAAGCCGGGGTTCCGTTCTTCAGCATTTCCGGCTCTGACTTTGTAGAAATGTTCGTGGGCGTCGGGGCTTCCCGGGTACGGGATCTGTTCGACCAGGCCAAGAAGAACGCCCCCTGTATCGTGTTCATCGATGAAATCGATGCAGTAGGCCGGCAGAGAGGTGCCGGTCTGGGCGGCGGCCACGACGAACGGGAACAGACCCTGAACCAGCTGCTGGTTGAAATGGACGGGTTTGGTGCCAATGAAGGCATCATCATGATTGCCGCCACCAACCGTCCGGACATCCTGGATCCGGCCCTGTTGCGGCCGGGCCGTTTTGACCGGCAGATCGTAGTGGACAAACCGGATATCCGGGGCCGCCGCGCCATTCTGCGGGTACATACCAAGGGCAAACCCATTGATCCCAGTGTGGATCTGGGCGTGATTGCCCGCCAGACTCCCGGGTTCACCGGGGCAGATCTGGCCAATCTGGTGAACGAAGGGGCCCTGTTGGCTGCCAGGAACAATCAGGTGACCATCACCATGAGCGACCTGGAAGAAGCCGCTGAACGGGTGATGATGGGACCGGAACGGAAGAGCCGGGTCATCACCGACGAGGAAAAACGGCTGACGGCGTACCATGAAGGCGGGCATACCCTGGTGGGCATGCTGCTGGATCATACGGATCCGGTACACAAGGTCACCATCATCCCCAGAGGCCGGGCCGGCGGCTATACCCTGAGCCTGCCTACGGAAGACCGGTACTATGCAACTCGCAGTGAAATGCTGGATCAGCTGAAAGTGTTGCTGGGCGGCCGGGTGGCCGAAGCCCTGGTGCTGCACGAAATTTCCAGCGGTGCCAGCAGCGATCTGCAGCGGGCTACGGAACTGGCCCGCCGCATGACCTGTGAATACGGTATGAGTGAAGTGCTGGGGGCCGTGACCTTCGGCCATCGTCAGGAACAAGTGTTCCTGGGCCGGGATATCGGACGGCAGAATGACTACAGTGAAAAGGTGGCTGCCCAGATCGACGGAGAAATCCGCCGGTTCATCGATGAGGCGTATGAAGGCACGGTGAAGCTGCTGAACGATAACATGGACAAGCTCCACCTGATTGCCCAGAACCTGATCGAACGGGAAACCCTGGAAGGCCACGAAGTGGAAGAACTGATCAAATATGGTCACATCCTGGAAAAGGGGGAAGTGCCTCCCAAAGAGGATCCCCATGAACCCAAGGATGGAGATCCGGCTCCCATCGGGCCCATTCCTGTGAAGGAACCGGCCGAGGAACCGGTTGTGGCGCCGGTGCCCAGAGAGGTGCCGCAGGCGTGAGAAGAAGGCAGCTGCGAAAGTCCTGAGGACTTGCAGATCGGGGGTGTGAATTTTTCACACCCCCTGCTTTTGACAGTTGTGTTAACTTGAAGACAATCATATGGAAACGAAAGGAAGCGCTGCTATGCGGAATGAAATCTTGAAGATCTTGCGTGACAAGGCTCCGGAACCGGTTTCCGGGGAAGAACTGGCCAGGACCCTAGGCATTACCCGGACAGCCATCTGGAAGCACATCCAGGTCCTGAAGGAAGAGGGATACGGCATCGAAGCGTTTACGAAAAAGGGATATGTACTCACCAGCGTACCGGACAAGCTGCTGCCCTCGGAAATCGGAGAAAAGCTCCATACCCGGTTCCTGGGCCGTCACATCTGCTACGAAGAAAGTGTGGTCAGTTCCAATGAAGTGTTGAAGAAACTGGCGGAGCAGGGGGCTGCCGACGGCACTGTCTGCGTGGCTGAGGAACAGACCGGAGGCAAAGGCCGGCTGAGACGGGGCTGGTTCAGCCCCAAGGGCAAGGGACTGTGGTTCTCTGTACTGCTGAAACCCTCGTTCCTGCCCCAGGAAGCGCCCAAGATGACCCTGCTGGCCGCAGTGGCTGTGGTACAGGCCATCCGGGAAGTCTGTGGGGTAGAAGCCCAGATCAAGTGGCCCAATGACGTGCTGCTGGAAGGGAAAAAACTGGTGGGCATCCTGACAGAGATGAGTGCCGAATTCGGGCATATCAACTACCTGGTGTGCGGTACCGGCATCAATGTATGCGTCCCGAAGGAAATGGTCCCGGAGGACCTGCGGGCTTCGGCCATTTCCATTGCGGATGTGACCGGCGGCAAGGTGGACCGGGTGGCGCTCCTGGCCAGGGTGCTGGATTGCATGGAACTGTATTACCAGGACGCCTGCCAAAATGGATTCGGGGCCGTTTTCGACCAGTGGAGAAAGTATTCCATCACCCTGGGGAAACAGGTGAAGGTGATCGCACCGGATAAGACCTATGTGGGTACGGCCGTGGATATCGACAGCATGGGGGCTCTGCAGGTCCGGAAGGAAGACGGTACTGTGGAAACGGTGCTGGCCGGGGATGTTTCCATCCGTCCGGTCCGGGGAAAGGGGAAATACGCATGACCCACACGAGAAATTTGATGGGAGCGGCCCTGTTTGCCGCTCTGATGATCGTCAGCTCCTATGTGACCATTCCCATTGGGCCGGTGCCCATTACCCTGCAGACGTTCATGGCCATGCTGGCCGGTTTTCTGCTGGGTCCGGCCTGGGGGACTGTCAGTGTTTTCGTCTGGCTGTTGCTGGGCTGCCTGGGGCTTCCGGTGTTCAACCAGGGCCAGTCGGGCATCGTGATGCTGGCCGGCCCTACGGGAGGTTTCCTGATCAGTTTCCTCCTTGTGGCCTTTCTGGCCGGCAAGATCAGCTATGGCAAAAGCGGGGACAGCCTGCTGAAGAATTTTGTCTATCTGGCTCTCACCATGGTGGTGTGCTACGCCGTAGGTGCCCTTGGGTTCAAACTGAGCTTTGCGTATTTTCTGCATAAACCCATGACCTGGGACAAGACACTGGCCCTGGCCGTCCTGCCTTTTCTCCCTCTGGATATCCTGAAAAGCTTCCTGGTGGCCTTCCTGGGTATCCGCATCCGGAGGGCGCTGAAAGCCGGGGGCATGTGGAGAGCATAAGGAATCCTGCTGGAGCAAGGCTTCTGCAGGTTCCTGTATTGACATTATGAGGCTTAGCCCCTATAATAAAAGCGTTTGTGACCCGGGCAAAGAGACCCTGGTAAGACGAGACCGGAAATTTTGGAGGTAACAAGACCATGTTGATGGTAATGGATGTTGGGAATACCAATATCGTAGTAGGCGTTCATGACGGAAACACCTGGCAGGCTCACTGGAGGATCTCCAGCAGCCGTTCCCGCACATCGGATGAATTCGGCATCATCCTGGGGAGCATGTTTGCCTACAGCGGCATGGATATGAAGGATATCGAGGATATCATCATTTCCACTGTTGTGCCGCCCCTGCTGGTACCCTTGTGCAATATGAGCAAACGGTATTTCGGGATCACTCCTTTTGTGGTGACCAGTGAAATCAATACAGGCCTGAAGCTGGATTACGATGATCCCTCCCAGATCGGGGCGGACCGGATCGTGAATGCGGTGGCTGCCCATCATCTGTACGGCGATAAGGGCAACCTGATCATCATCGATTTTGGTACGGCCACCACGTTTTGTGCGCTGCGGCCCGATGGGGAATACCTGGGCGGCGCCATTGCCCCTGGTATCGGGATTTCCACGGAAGCCCTGTTCCAGAAAGCAGCCAAACTGCCCCGGATCGAACTGATCAAACCGCCCAAGGCCATCTGTCGGGATACCATCCATGCCATGCGCAGCGGGGTGATCTTCGGATTTGTAGGTCAGATGGACGGCCTGATCACGCGCATGAAAAAGGAGCTGGACGGCCAGGCTTTTGTAGTGGCTACTGGCGGCTTCGGCAAGCTGATGGCTTCTGAATCCGAGCATGTGGATGTGGTGGAACCGTTCCTGACCCTGGAAGGACTGCGGATCCTCTACAACATGAACCATCCCAAACACTATTAATCAGCTAAAAATGATGGGGAGCGGCCAGGCCGTCTCCCCGTTTTTTGTCCGTAAGAAAGGAAACCATGCAGGAAAACATCTTTTCACAGAATCCAGTGGTCCTGGGCCCCATGGCCGGGGTCACCGACCTTCCCTTCCGGGTGATCTGCCGGGAACTGGGGGCCGACTATGTGGTTTCGGAAATGGTCAGTGCCAAGGCACTGCTTTTCAGGAATCCCAAGACTTTTGCCATGCTGGAAGTGGATCCCCGGGAACATCCGGTGGCCATCCAGCTGTTCGGCTCCGTACCGGAAGAGCTGGCCCAGGGTGCAAAAATCGTAGCGGAGCATGGCGCCGACGTTATTGACTTCAACATGGGCTGTCCGGTGCATAAAATCGTGTCCAACGGGGAAGGGTCGGCCCTGATGAAGGACCCGGAACGGGCCTATGCCTGTCTTTGCGCCATGGTGGATGCGGTAGATCTGCCGGTGACCGTGAAATTCCGGGCCGGCTGGGATGATGAGCATAAAAATGCCGTGGAAATCGCCCGACTGGCGGAAAAGGCCGGGGTAGCGGCCGTGGCCGTCCATGGCCGGACCCGGGGTCAGTTTTATAGTGGGAAGGCTGACTGGGACATCATCCGGCAGGTGAAGGAAGCCGTTTCCATCCCGGTGATCGGCAACGGGGATGTGTTTACGGCCCGGGATGCCATGGCCCTGCGGGAGGTCACCCACTGTGACGGCATCATGATTGCCCGGGGCGCCCAGGGCAATCCCTGGATCTTCCGGGAGGTGAAGGCGGCTCTCTCCGGGCAGCCCATTCCGGCGGTGACCCTGGAGGAACGGTTTGCCATGGTGCGGCGGCACCTGCGGGATCTGATCGCCTTCAAGGGCGAACGGGTGGCCGTCCGGGAAATGCGCAACCATGGAGCCCATTATTTCCACGGTCTGCCCCACAGCGCGTTTTACCGCAATGCCATCAACCAGACGCTGACAAAAGAAGCATTGGAACAGGTATTGCAGGCCTATGAAGAAGAACTGAGCCAGGAAAAATAAACTGGTTTGATAACATCAAAAGGACCCGTCCTGGTCAGGGCGGGTCCTTTCCTTCGGCTAGAGACTAGTGACTAGAGACTTAGAAAAACGCATTCCGGCAAATGGTATCCATGATGTTCTCTTCCCACACATAATTGCCGCTGAATCTGCCGGCACTGCGTGGATCATCGTCTTCGGCCAGGGCTTCTCCGTTCATCATATACACGAAACCATCTTTTGTGCCGGGGACCAGGAACACTCCGGACAGCAGGCCGTAGGCTTCACCGGTGTGGCCCCACAGGTCCAGCTCATGGTCCTTCACCACCCGGCTGGTGGAATTGCCGTAGATGGGGTAGAGGCCCAGGCCGTAGGCCAGGATGGTGCCTCCATAGGTGGAACCATTGGACGATTTGGGGTCATAGGTCCACTGGGGCGTCATCATCTCTTTCAGCAGTCCCGGCCGGATGATCTGTTTCCCTTTGTATCGGCCGCCGTTCACCAGCATTTCCAGGGCATGCCCCAGTTCATCATAGCTGATCCGCAGCCCGCCCTGGGGAGAAAAGATGGTGGCGTTGGTGCCGGGTACATAGTCCTTCAGATCGTAGAACGCATCCAGCTCCCGGTGGTCCGGGTTTTGTACCTTTACCTGGTCCTTCGGCGGCTGTTTGCCCTGGTAATCGTCGATCTGGGGGACCCAGGGGCCGTTCTCGTCCCATTTGCCGTTACTGTTCTTCTGGTAGATCACGCCCAGATTTTTAAACTCTCCTTTGGACAGGTTGCCCGGGGTGTAGTCGGCCTTGATGTCCAGCTGTTTCAGGATGTGGCTCTTCTGGTATTTGTCGAACCGCTGTCCTGTGACTTTTTCGATGATGGTGCCCAAAAGGCCGTAGTTGATGTTGGAGTACTTGAAGTATTTGCCCGGGGCCTGACCCAATGGAGCGAAGTGGTCGCCGTCCTCATAGAATTTCCCTTTTTCCGTGAAGAATTCCTGTACGGAGTCGGCCGGTGGGATGGCATACAGTTTGCCGTCCCGGAGGCTGGAGGTGTGGGAGAGCAGCATCCGCACCGTGATGGGAGTGTCCGGATAATGGGGGTTCCGCAGCGGGAAACCCAGCAGACCGCTTACATCCTCATCCAGGGTCAGTTTTCCTTCATCCACCAGCTGCATGATGGTGAAGGCGGTGAACATTTTGGATACGGAAGCGGCCCGGAATCGGGTTTTGCCGGTAATGGGCAGATCTTTCTGGCCGGGCTTTTCGGCAAAGTACCGGTGGCCGGCGAAATGGGTGTAGGCCTTTTTGCCGTTTTTATACACTTCCACCCCCAGTCCGGGCACATGGGTTCCGTTATGGCCCACCATGGCATCCAGTTCCCGGGTCAGCTGTTTTCTGGCAGGACCGGGGATCCCCTTTTTCCCTTTGGCGGCCAGGCAGGCGGAAGGCAGCAGCAGGGCGGCACAGAGACCCAGGACGGCAGCTTTCATGAATCTTCCTTTGTGCATGGGACAACCTCCTGAATTGTGATTTTTTTTTGCTATTTTTCATTATACCGATGAACAATTTACCCGTCAACATGTATACAAGATACTATATAATGTAAAAATGTGAGAAAAATCGATTGACACAGAAAAAACTATCAAGTAAACTAGACTTGGTAACCGATGGAAATGCTGCTTCATTTTGTGTGGAACATCCGCCAATGTCCCAGGAAGCAAAGTGAGACCCAGCAACGGTATGAAACGGGAGTTTTATGCCTTGCTGGGCTTTTTTGTATCCCGGGATGGCATTTCCCAGGAATCAGTAAGGGAGGCAGACCAATGGAATTGACAAAATGGGTGGATCAGAACAAACAGGCCATGGTAGAAACACTGCAGCAGGCCGTCCGGATCAAGAGTGTCCGGGAAGACGCAAAACCGGGAAAACCTTTCGGGGACGGTCCGGCGAAATGCCTGGACTTCATGCTGGAGAAAGCGGCCGCTATGGGCTTCAGGACAGAAAACGTGGATCACTATATGGGCTGGTGTGAATATGGGGAAGGACCGGAAATGGTAGCCGTGCTGGGGCATCTGGATGTGGTGCCTGAAGGGGATGGCTGGGATCGGGATCCCTACAGCGGTGACTGTGACGGCACCAACGTATATGGCCGGGGTACCATGGATGACAAAGGCCCCACCACCGCTGCCCTGTATGCCTTGAAGGCTCTGAAGGACAGCGGGGTGCCTCTGAAACGGCGGATCCGCATCCTGTTCGGCACCAATGAGGAGACTGGCAGTGCCGATATGAAGCATTATCTGGAAAAAGGCGGGGAAATCCCGGTGTGCGGCTTCACCCCTGACGGAGAATACCCGGTGATCAACGGGGAAAAGGGTATCATCAATGTGACTTTCTCAAAGAAATATACCCAGGACGGTCCTGTCATCCTGAAGAGCCTGAAGGCAGGTTCGGCCTTCAATGTGGTACCGGCCCTGGCGGAAGCCATGGTGGCCTGCACACCGGCAGAAGCCACCCGTCTTCTGGAGGAAGTGGTGAAACCGGAATCCAAAGTCCAGTGGGAAGTGGTTCCGGAAGGGCTGAAAGTGGTGGCCCAGGGGGTACAGGCCCATGCGGCCCATCCGGAACAGGGTGAAAACGCTGCCGGCCGGCTGTTCAAGGCCCTGAACCAGCTGCCTTTCAGCGGGGAACTGAAGAATGCCCTGACCTTTCTGGCGGATAAAATCGGGCTGGAGGTACACGGAGAATCCCTGGGCATCTGCCTGGAGGACGCCGATTCCGGCAAGCTCTCCTTCAACGTGGGGGTGGCGGAAGCCAATGAAACGGAACTGACTGTGAAGATCAACTACCGGTACCCGGTGACAAAACACTATGAGGACTGCGCCCCCAAACTGGATGCTGCTTTTGCCGCGGCAGGCTTCACCAAGGTATCCGAGACCCATAAGAAGGCCCTGTATGTGGATCCCCGGACGCCCTACATCCAGACCCTGCTCCAGGTGTACGGCGAAATGACGGACTTCCAGCCCGGCACCCTGTGTATCGGCGGCGGCACCTATGCCAAGGCTATTCCCAATATCGTGGCCTTCGGACCCATTTTCCCGGGGGATGCCGTACGGGAACACCTGCCCAATGAATACTGGGAAATCGAGAAACTGGTACTGAATGCCCATATCTATGCAGAGGCGCTGTACCGGCTGGCCAAATAAGGAGGGACTGACATGAAGATTACGAAAATCCGGCTGGGACGGATCTCCGTCCCCCTGCGGGTACCGTTCAAGACGGCCCTGCGTCAGGTGAACAGTGTGGAAGATGTGATCGTGGAAATCCATACGGACACCGGGGAGGTGGGCTTCGGGGAAGCGCCTCCCACCGGGGCCATTACCGGGGATACCACCGGTGCCATCATCGGAGCCTTTCAGGATCATATCAGCAAGACCCTGCTGGGCCGGGATGTGGACGATTTCGAGGACATCACCCGGGCGGTGCAGCAGTGCATTGTGAAGAATACCAGTGCCAAGGCAGCCGCCGATATGGCCCTGTGGGATCTGTATGGCAAAAAGTATGGCATTCCGGTGTACAAGATGCTGGGTGGTGCCCGCCACCAGATCGTCACGGACCTGACCATCAGTGTGAACCCTCCGGAGGAAATGGCCCGGGACGCCGTCAATGCCGTGCAGCGGGGGTATGACACCCTGAAGGTCAAGGTGGGGATCGACCCCTCCCTGGATGTGGCCCGGCTGGCTGCCATCCGGAAGGCTGTGGGACCGGACATCCGGATCCGCATCGATGCCAACCAGGCCTGGAGTCCGAAACAGGCGGTAAAACTGCTGAACCAGATGCAGGACAGGGGCCTGGATATCGAGCTGGTGGAACAGCCGGTGAAGGCCCACGACTTCGAGGGTCTGAAGTACGTGACGGAACGGTCCTACGTTCCGGTGCTGGCCGATGAAAGCGTATTCTCCGTGGAAGATGCGCTGAAGATCGTCCAGATGCAGGCAGCGGACCTGATCAACATCAAGCTGATGAAATGCGGCGGCCTGACCAACGCCCTGAAAATCGCCACCCTGGCGGAGGTCTGCGGCGTGGAATGCATGATCGGCTGCATGCTGGAAGCCAAAGTCAGCGTCAATGCGGCCGTCCATCTGGCCTGTGCCCGGAAAATCATCACCAGGATCGACCTGGATGGGCCGGTGCTCTGCTCGGAAGATCCGGTGCAGGGCGGCGCCGTGTTCAACGAAAAACACATTACGGTCAGTGATGCGCCGGGACTGGGCATTACCGGCGTAGAAGGCATCCGGTATCTGGACGACTGACCTCCCGGATGGGGGAAAAGAAAGGGGCGATGAACGATGGTCATTACCAACGGCTTTACTTACATTGCGTTTCTGATGTTTCTGGCAGGGGGCCTGCTGGCCCTGGAAAAATATACCAAGTGGAAGATCTTCAACCTGGTTCCACCTCTGGTGTGGATCTATGTGCTGAACATGGTGTTCTGCACCATGGGCCTGTACCATTCCAAGGAAGTGTCTGCTGCCTATAAGGCACTGAAGAACAATCTGCTGTATGCCATGATCTTTGTCATGCTGCTGCGCTGCGACTTCCGGAAACTGGCCAAACTGGGCGGCCGGATGGTGGCGATCTTCCTGGGCTGTTCCGTCACCCTGTTCGCGGGCTTCGTCATCGGGTATCCCATTTTCAAGGGATTCCTGGGCAATGATACCTGGGGTGCCGTGGCCGCTCTGTATGCCTCCTGGGTAGGGGGGTCGGCCAATATGGCAGCCATGCAGGCGGCACTGCCGGTGGATGCCGGTGCCTACAGCTGTGCCCTGGCTCTGGATACGGTGTGTTATTCCGTGTGGATCGCCCTGCTGCTGCTCATGGTGAAATACGCACCCAAATGGAACAATGCGGTGAAGGCCGATACCTCCAAACTGCAGGCTGTGGCAGATGCGGCTGCTGCTGAAGTGGCCAAAGAAAAGAAAAAGGCTACCGCAGCTGACTGGATCTTCCTGATCGGTGTTTCCCTGCTGGTATCCGCCATCAGCCAGAGCGTGGGGGCGTCCCTGAATGCGTCTCTGAAGGCTGTGGGCCTGGGTATGTTCGATAAGGGCACCATGACCACCGTATTCGTCACGGTCTTGGGCCTTGTCTGCGCCATGAGCCCGCTGGGCAAGGTACCGGCCGTGGAGGAACTGTCCAGCGTGTACCTGTACGCCGTCGTTTCCCTGCTGGCGTCCACGGCTTCCGTCATGGACCTTCTGAGTGCGCCCATGTGGGTGGTCTACGGGTTCTTCATCCTTGCGGTACACGTGATCCTCATGTATGTGCTCAGCAAGCTGTTCCACTGGGATCTGTGCATGGTGTCTACAGCGTCCCTGGCCAACATCGGCGGGGCAGCCTCGGCTCCCATCGTGGCTTCGGCCTACAACGAATCCTATGCGGGCATCGGGGTACTGATGGGGGTGCTGGGTGCCGCCGTGGGGAATTTCGCCGGGCTGATCTGCGGCTATGTCCTGAAAATGATGGCCTGAGGGAAATCGGGGAGGCATTATGGAAATCATATCCAGCCTGGAACAAGTAAAAAAACGGATCGCATCCCTGTGCCGGCAGAGCGCCGGTACAGTGGCAGTGGATTTCTATGATGAAACCAACGGGCACGGGTTCTCCTTTGCGGGGACCCGTGCCGTTCCGTCTGCCAGTACCATCAAGGTATTGATCCTGGCGGAACTGCTGCGCCAGGTGGAACAGGGACTGCTTTCCCTGGAACAGCCGGTGACCATCCGGAAGGAGGATTATACCGGGGGAGATGGCATCCTGAAGGAGCTGGAACCGGGACATGTCTTTACCTTGAAGGAACTGGCCACTCTGATGATCATCGTCAGCGACAATCTGGCCACCAACCGGATCATCGGTCTGGTGGGGATGGAAAATGTCAATGCGCTGGGCAAGGAACTGGGGCTTCAGGCAACTCGCCTGGGGCGCAGGATGATGGACAGCGATGCTTTGGCACGGGGCGTGGACAACTGGATTTCAGCCGGCGACATGGGAAAGCTGCTGCGGAAAATCTACGAAGGTACGCTGGTGAGCCAGCGGGCCAGCAAGCTCATGCTGGACATCCTGAAACGGCAGCAGCAGGGGGAACGGCTGCAGCGGTACCTGTCGGAGGATGTGCCTCTGGCCCACAAATGCGGGGATCTGGACGGCGTGGAGAATGACGGCGGCATCTTTTTGCTGCCGGACCATCCCTACATCCTGGTGGTACTTACCAGCCATATGCCGGACAACCGCAGCGGCCGGGAAACCATCGGACGGATTTCCCGGTGGGTGTGGGAGACTATGACAGGCGGTTGAAACGGATATGGATCCTGATATTCGTTTTCTCCAGGGAGAAGTGGTGGTAAAATAAAGAGAGCTTTTGCATTCCCAGGCAGGAGAGGGACAGGCCCATCCTGAGACAGGGGAATGGGGCAAAATGGAGTGCCCCTCTGAGCTGTCTGCATTTGATACCGAAGGAGAAACAGGAACATGGATCAACGAACTCTTTATATTACGGGAGAAGCCCGGACCAATATGGACAATGCCATTACCAGGATTTACGGCGTGTTCTACATGGCGTTCGAGGTGGTGGAGCAGACCGGAGAAATCGTGGAGGTGGACAGCAATGCCACTATGGAACTGACCCGGAATTTCATCCGGAAACTGTTCCTGAAACATGATATGGTCCGGGATTCCGCGTTCCTGGAGCAGGAAGTGACCAGCCGGTATTTCGGCTCCTCCGGCAAGGCCATCCTGGCAGCCTACCGGGACGCTCGGCAGCATTACCGGCAGATCGTGGAAAAAGGATGAGAACACGGCACCTCTTTACCTCACTAAAGTTCGGAAATAGATTGTACAATTGATTATAATCAACATTTTATTGTAAAATCATTGAACGGAAACAGATAAATTCGAACGTTTACAAAAACTAACAAGAAAATAATTCGAAAAAATGCGTTTTTCCTCTAGGCAGATGGAATCCTTTGTGCTATAATAAGGCACGTAAACAAGGATACGGGTTTTGGAAAGGTTCCATCAACCAAGCCAGGTATTCAAAAGAGTAAAGAGTTATAGAGGGGAAAGGGGATTTCAATTATGTACGAAAAAGATTTACTGTACGTCATTAAACCCAGTCAATTGACACCGGATACGTTACAGGTTCTGCTGGCTCAACATCCTGAAATCAAATTCGTGTCCTTCATGGGCATCGACTTCGCCGGGAATGATACGGATGAAAAAGTTCCCATTTCTGCCCTGCTGGACGACATGGACACCATGCTGTACCATCACACCGCTCAGACCGACGGTTCTTCCGTGGTACTGCCCGGCGTTGCTTCTTTGAACGATGCCCGTGTGGATATGGTGGCCGATCTGTCCGTGAACTGGTTCGTGGATTACAACCTGGAACATGTGGATCCGGAAACCGGCAAACTGGTTGGTACCCTGCGGGTTCCTTGCTTCCTGAAACATAATGGAGAATTCGTGGATTCCCGGTATCTGCTGAAGAAGACCCTGGAATACGTTGCCGATGAAACCCTGAAAGCCATGAAAGCAGAAGGGAAAGTCCCCGGTCTGGCATTTGCTGCCGACGATGTGGAAAAAATCACCTTCACCAGTGCAACGGAACTGGAATTCTGGGTCAAGACCCCGACGGAAAATGTTTCCACCGAAGCCCTGTCCTCTTCCCAGATCATGCAGGAACAATACTGGGCTCGTACCCGTGGCAATGTCCGTACCGCTCTGGAACAGGCTGTTGCAGTGCTGGGCTACTATGGCCTGGAACCTGAAATGGGGCATAAAGAAGTGGGCGGCGTCCGTGGCCAGCTGGATGCCAACGGCAATATGACCCATGTCAATGAACAGCTGGAAATCGACTGGAAATACTCCAATGGCCTGCAGGCTGCGGATAACGAAATCCTGGTCCGCACCGTGGTCAAGGAAATTTTCCGTGCCAACGGTCTGGAAGTTTCCTTCCTGGCAAAACCCATTGTGGGCGTAGCCGGCAGTGGCGAACATACCCACGTGGGTATGGGATGCATCACCAAGGACGGCAAGTTCTACAACCTGTTCAGCCCGGCCGATATGACGAAAGACTTTCTGTCCGCTGTAGGGTATGGCGCTCTGATGGGCATCCTGAAAAACTATGAAGTGCTGAACCCCATTGTTTCCTGCACCACCGATGCCTTCAAACGTCTGAAACCCGGGTTCGAAGCTCCGATCTGCATCGTGACTTCTCTGGGCAAGGCTCCGGATATCCCCTCCCGGAACCGTACCATCCTGGCCGGCCTGATCCGCGACCTGGACAACCCGAAAGCCACGCGTTTCGAAATGCGTGCTCCCAACCCCTTCACCAATACCTACATGGCTCTGGCTGGCTTCTACATGGCCGCTCTGGATGGCATCAAGGCTGCGCTGGGCTCCGGCAAGAGCACCGAAGGCCTGTGTGCTGAGCTGTCCAAGAAGGCCGGCGAAGAAGGCTTCTATCTGGAAAAAGACCGTGAATATCGTTCTGAAAACGATGTGTTCGAAGATTACTCCGATGAGGAACGGGATGCATATTTTGGCAAACCGCCTGCGACCGTATGGGAAAACTGCAAAGCCTTCGATGCCTATCCTGACAAGGTTGCCGTGCTGACCCAGGGAGACATCATCAAACCGGTGTACCTGAAATCCTTTGAAACGGGTGCGCTGATCCGGTGGCAGACCGAACTGCTGAAACACATCATTCCTGATTACAGAGCCAAGATCGTTGCCATGAAGCCGGTGGCCAGCGAAAGCAGCACTGCCTGGGACGATGGCATGTGGCAGAGAGTGCAGGAACTGCGTGTCCTGATCGCCAAAGACACGGATACCAGCACCAGCCTGTTCACCCAGATCGGCAAAGCCTTTGCTGACGGGGACTTCGATAAAGCCTCCGATCTGCAGAAAACCCTGGATGCCAAGATGGAAGAACTGGAAGGCCTGTACAGCGATTACAAGAACAACATCCTGTAAAAGGATCATGGCAGAAAAGGAGGCAGCCGCACAGTGCGTCACAAGACCTATGGTCTCCTGCTGACGCTCCTGCTCCTTCTGCTGATGCCCCTGACCGTGAAAGCCGCCACTGTAAAACCAGTGGCGGTTTTGGGGTCCAAGGGTCAAAAGGTGGAAGAAGTACAAGCTATGTTGTCCAAACTGAATTATTATGACGGCGATATAGATGGAGAGTACGGAACAGGGACACAGATTGCAGTCAAGAAATTCCAGAAGAAGAATCGGAAACCCCAGACCGGGCAGGTTACCTGGTCGATCTACAATTTAATGAGCAAACAGAGCGGACTGGATTTCGGCCGGTTCCGGAAAATCTGGACCATGGAAAGCACCGGGTACAGTCCCCAGGATCCAGGTGTGACGGGAATCACCTATTCAGGAATCCCCATGCGAAGGGGCGTGGTGGCCGTGGATCCGGTTCTGATCCCTCTGGGTACAAGAATGTATATAATGGGCTATGGCGAAGGATATGCCTGCGATATCGGTTCGGCGATCAAGGGCAATAAAATCGACCTGGCATTTGATAACCGCGGACAGGCGCTTGAATGGGGCCGTCGGCGGGTACACGTGTACATTCTGTGATTTTGCGGTATAATAAATCCATAGAATACGGCAGGGACGCTGGAAAGCGCCCCTTTTTAAAGGAGTGAAAACCTTGCTGACAGCAAAAGAGATTCCGGGCTGGATGGAGCGGAAATTCGAAGAGAATACCTTCATGAAGCTGGCGGATGTGAAACTGGAAAAAGTGACCTGCGGGTATTGTGAACTGAGCATGGATGCGGATCCGGAACACAAACACGGGAACCGGTATGGTGTGATCCACGGTGGCGCCCTGTTCACCCTGGCGGATACGGCCATGGGGGCAGTGGGGTACAGCATCGGCTGTAAGGTGGTGACTCTCTCCAGTTCCATCAATTTCCTCAGCAATACCAGCGCCAAAGAAAAAGTGTGGGCCAAGGCTTCTTTGATTCATGCAGGCCGTTCCACGGTGGTTACCCGGGTGATGATCTATGATCATGCCGGGAAGGAAATGGCGGATGTGACGGGGACCATGTTTGTCATCGGCCATTTTGACGAAATCCCGAAAAAGTGGTAAAATAAGCCTGCATTTAGGCTTCAAAACGTGAGCAATAACGATAAAACAGGAGGAACCTTATGGATTTCGCATTAACCGAAGAGCAATTGGAACTGCAGGCAATGGTTAAAGATTTCGTCGACAAGGAAATCGTACCTTATACCGAAGAAATGGACCGGGAAAACCATGCCAGACCGGAAATCTTCAAAAAGGCCGGTGACATGGGCCTGCTGAATCTGGTGGTTCCTGAAGAATACGGTGGTCCTGGACTGGACAGCATCACCATCGCTACCATTTATGAAGAACTGGGCAAGGGCTGCGCCGGTATCGCAACGTCCATTGCGGCCAATGCGCTGGCTTCCTATCCCATCCTGATCGCCGGCAATGACGAACAGAAGAAATACCAGTGCGACCTGCTGAACGACGGCAAACTGGCTGCCTTCGCCCTGACCGAACCGGGGGCCGGTTCCGATGCCGGTGCCGTTTCCACCAAAGCCGTGAAAGAGGGCGACCACTATGTGCTAAACGGGAACAAAGTGTTCATCACCAACGGTGGCATCGCTGACAGCTTCCTGATTTTCGCCAATACCCGGAAAACCGGCGGCATCCGCGGGCTGACGGCTTTCATCGTACCGAAAGGCACGCCTGGTTTCTCGGTAGGCCGCAAGGAAGACAAAATGGGGATCCGTCCCTCCAACACCTGCGAACTGATCCTGGAAGACGTGGTGGTTCCGGAAACCATGCGGGTGGGCCGTGAAGGCCAGGGCTTCCGCATTGCCATGAACACCCTGGACAGCGCCCGTCCGTTTGTGGCGGCGGTAGCCGTAGGTCTGGCACAATCCTGCCTGGATATCGCTTCTCATTATGCCCGGGAACGGAGACAGTTTGGCCAGCCCATTGCTTCCTTCCAGATGGTCCAGGCCATGATCGCTGATATGGCCATGAAGGTGGAAACCGCTCGTCTGATGGTCCATAAAGCCTGCTGGATGCGTGACCAGGGCGTGGAATTCGGCAAGGAAGCAGCCATGAGCAAATGCTTCGCTTCTGATGTGGCCATGGAAGTGGCTACGGATGCGGTGCAGATCATGGGCGGCTATGGGTATATGAAAGATTATCCCATGGAAAAGAAGATGCGGGATGCCAAGATCCTGCAAATCTACGAAGGCACCAACCAGATCCAACGGATGGTCATCGCCAACAAAATCCTGTATTGAAAACAGAAAATTGCCGCCGATGGGCGGCAATTTTTTTAGGTTCTTTGTCAAATGTTGGGGTAAGCTCCAATTCATCTACCACACACGGACGTGAGCGATTTTTGCTCACGTCTGTTTTTATTTTAATTTCACCATCGAAAGTAGTAAAATCCGAGAACGGAAT
>Ga0256406_1001448_pt1 | contig 38369 bp, 40 predicted proteins | sample RumenRJG_03DNA_FD_185986 | JGI IMG/M metagenome (GOLD analysis project Ga0256406, IMG submission 185986) | Bovine rumen microbial communities from Lethbridge, Alberta, Canada - RJG_03 | ecosystem: Host-associated > Mammals > Digestive system > Stomach > Rumen | place: Canada: Alberta | collected... | reverse complement strand
GGGTCCTGCATTTGTTGTTTCGCTTTTAAAACAAATGGTAACACAGGACCCTTTTCCATTCATGGACTTGTCTGCCCGGAGGCTACCCTTCAAGCAGACACCCCACAGGTTTTAGGACTGACCCAAAAAAATCCCCGGCCGATGGCTGGGGATTTTTTTATTTCACATCCAGGAATTACTGCCTTCAGCTTCCCGACACGGTCATGCCCTTGACCAGGATCGCCCCGGTGTGCACGCGGTAGCGCGGATCGAAGCTGTCGGACATCAGCTCCATGCGGCGGTACATGTCCCTGAGGTTGCCTGCGATGGTGATCCCGGCCACCGGATGGACCTTGCGGCCGTCCTTGAAGTAGTAGCCTGCGGCGCCGTGCGAGTAGTTGCCGCTTGCCAGATCGGTGCCCTGCCCCATGAGCTCCTCGACCACGATCCCCTCGCCCGCCTTCGCAAGCAGCTCGTCGAACGGAAGCTCGCGGCCGTCGCCGAAATGGACGTCCCAGTTGTAGATCCCGCTGGCATGGCCATTGGACTTCATGTGGAGCTTGCGCGAGGAGTAGGTGGCAAGCAGGTAGGCCTTGAGCACGCCGCCTGAGACCACGTCCATGGGCAGCGCGCGCACGCCCTCGCCATCGCAGTCGTCCGAGCCCAGCCCGCCCTCGACGAAGGGATCCTCGCGTATACCGACATAGGAGGGCATGATCTCCTTGCCAAGCGCATCGCAGAGGAACGAGGTCCTGCGGAAGAGCGCCCCGCCGCTGATGGCCCCGGCCAGCGTGCCGATGAGGCCCTGCACTGCGCCCTTGGAGAAGACCACGTTCATCGGACCGGTCCTGACCCTCTTGGGCCCGAGCTTGCCCAAGGTGTTTGAGAGCGCCTCCTTGGCGATCCTCTCGGGCTCCCAAAGGCCGTCTATCCTCCTTGAGACGGTGAAGCCGCTGCCGCGCTCCATCGCGCCGCCGCGCTCGCCCAAAAGCGTCAGACCTGCCGAGCAGTAGGAGGACGAGGAGGCGTGGCAGAATCCGTTGGAGTCGGCGAAGCATCCGGTGTATATGGAGGCGGTGGCATACGAGCCGTCGCTGCCCTTGATGTCCCCGCCCTTGTGCTCCATGCCGAGCTTGTCGAGCTTGACGGCGATGTCCGCAGCTTGGTCGGGGCTGTCAAACCCAGGATAGAGCAGCTTCAAGTCGCGGAAATCGCGGCACAGCAGCTCGGGATCGGCCACGCCGGCGCAGGGATCCTCGCCAGCGAACGAGGCTATGCTCATCGCGCTCTCGATGCACCTTCTGATGGCGTCGGGCCGCAGATCCGTGGTAGACGAGGAGCCGCGGCGGTGGCCGCGGAAGACGCTGATGCTGAGGCCGTTGCCGCGGTTGAACTCGATGTTCTCGACACAGCCGTCGCGCGATGAGACCGAGAGTCCGGAATTTCCTCCGATGTAGACGCTGCACTGGTCGGCGCCTTCCTTGAGGATGGCCTTGATGGTTGAGGAGGCGATCTGCTCAAGCTCGCCCTCGCGCTTCCTGATCCCCTCGATGAAATCGGACATTAGTTTTCCCCCCGAAGCCGCTGCGGCCCAAAAAGGCCCTGCAAATGAAACAAACTCTCTGTTGCAAACGCCCGTGCAAGCGATCACAATTCTGATCATTCCGCACCAGATTGCAATTCAACCACAAAAGAAGCCCATGGACACGACAAACCAAGCAATGCCGCAGCGCCGCAGGCGCTCGATGCTCGAGACCATATTGCGCAAGTACCTGCTCATCTTCGCAATCGCTACCGGCGGCATCGTGTTCACGCTCTTCCACAACGTTCCGGCCCTCGCGCCCCTCAAGCCCGCCGCCTACTTCGTGGGCGACAAGATGCTCCCGGTGTTCATCTTCACGATGCTCTACCTTTCGTTCTGCAAGGTGAACCTCAAGGACATGAGGCCGCGCATGTGGCACGTGGTGCTCTACACGCTGACGTTCGCATCCACGCTGGCGCTGTCGCTTGCGATCCGCTGGTGCGACAGCCCCACTGCCAAGATCCTGCTTGAGGGAGCCGTGATCTGCGTGATCTGCCCTCCAGCCGCCGCCGCAGGCGTCATCGCAGGCCACATCGGGGGCAACGAGTCCTCGGTGGTCACGGGCGTGCTCATCGGCAACCTGCTGGCCTCGGCATGCATCCCGGGATTATTCCCGCTGTTCACCAGCAAGATGGGCGGCACCTTCTTCCAGGAGTTCCTGCTCCTGGCAGGCCACGTCTTCCCGGTCATCGTGCTGCCGCTGATCCTGGCTTTCGCGACCAAGCTCTTCTTAAAGAGGCTGCACCATTTCATCACCACGACGCTGCACGACGCCTCGTTCTATATCTGGGGCGTCACGCTCTCGGTGGTGGCCGGGCGCTCGTTCAACGTCATCGTCAACTCCCCGGAGCCTGCGACGGTGATCTGGGCGCTTGCAGGCATCGGTCTTGTGATCACCGCCTTCAACTTCGCGGTGGGTAAGATCGTCGGCCAGTTCTGCGGCCAGAGGATCAGCGCAGGCCAGGCCTACGGCCAGCGCAACGGCGTGTTCGGGCTTTGGATCTCGCTGACCTTCCTCGATCCGGCCGCGGCCATCGCGCAAGGCTGCTACATCCTCTGGCAGAACTGCATGAACTCCTGGCAGATCTGGCACCGCGAGCGCTACTTGGAGCGCTGCCGCAAGGCAGGGATCGAGCCCTACGTCGAGTGACCGTTCCTACAGGCTATCGGGAACCCCGGTCTCGAACTCATCGCCCACGGGCATGAAGCCAAGCTCCATCTTGTTGTCCCTGAGCATCGGGACCCACGACTTGTTGTAGGCCTCGGTTGAAACCTTCCTAGGCTCCACGCCCCCTATCTTCATGGACTCGGCGAAGGCCTTGGCAAAGCCCTCGTCCGTGAAGACCGGAACCACCCCGCCTTCGGCGCCCTCGGCGTCATCCTGGATCACCACGGGCCCGTCGTCATCGGCGAGGATGAAGAAGCAGCCGTTTTGCTTCACCTTCTCCTCGAAGAACGCCCTGCGGTACTCGGCGTTGAGCTTGAGCACGGCATCGCGCTCCTTCTTTGTGAGTTCTTCCATGATGTTCTCCTTGTGCTGTCAGTATCCGCGCTTGAGTATGGGCTTTAAGAACTGCCCGGTGTAGGAGGCGGCGCACTGCGCCACTTCCTCCGGCGTGCCGGTGCAGATCACCGTGCCGCCGCCCGAGCCGCCCTCAGGACCCAGATCGATTAGGTAGTCAGCCGACTTGATGACATCGAGGTTGTGCTCGATGACGATGACGGTGTTGCCGCTGTCGCGCAGACGCATCAGCACCTCGAGCAGCTGCTTGACGTCCTGGAAGTGCAAGCCGGTCGTGGGCTCGTCGAGCACGTAGAGCGTGCGCCCGGTGGCGCGCCTTGAGAGCTCGCGCGAGAGCTTGATGCGCTGCGCCTCGCCGCCTGAGAAGGTCGTGGCGGCCTGCCCCAGGGTGATGTAGGAGAGCCCGACGTCCATCAGGGTCTTGAGCTTGGAGGCGATCGAAGGCACCGCCCCGAAGAAGTCGAGCGCCTCCTCGACGTTCATGTCCAGCACCTGCGAGATGTCCTTGCCCTTGTACTTCACCTCGAGCGTCTCGCGGTTGTAGCGCCGGCCGCCGCACTCGTCGCACTTGACGTAGACGTCGGGCATGAAGTTCATCGACACCCTGATAGTGCCGTCGCCCTGGCAGGCCTCGCAGCGGCCTCCACGGACGTTGAACGAGAACCTTCCAGGCCCGTAGCCCTTGGCACGGGCGTCGGCGGTCTTCGAGAAGAGCAGCCTGATGTCCTGGAAGATCCCGACGTAGGTCGCAGGGTTGGACCTCGGGGTCCTGCCGATGGGGCTTTGGTCGATGCAGATGATCTTGTCGAAGTTCTCAAGCCCCGAGATCTTCTTGCAGGGGGCCGGATCCTCGTTGGCGGTGACGCGGTTGAGCTCGCGCTCGGCGATGCGCACGAGCGTGTCGTTGACCAGCGTCGACTTGCCGGAGCCCGAGACTCCGGTGACCACCACGAAGCATCCCACCGGGAACTTGACGCTGATGTCCTTGAGGTTGTTGCCGGTGCAGCCTTCAAGCGAGATCCACTTGCCGGCCTTGGGCTTCATGCGCTTGCGTGGGATCTCGATGCGCCTGCGGCCTGCGAGGTAGTCGCCGGTGAGCGATCCCTTGGTGTTCTCGATGTCCTCGACCGTGCCCTGGGCTATCACGCTGCCGCCGTGGACGCCGGCCCCAGGGCCGATGTCGACGATGTGGTCGGCCGCGCGCATCGTGTCCTCGTCGTGTTCGACCACGATCACGGTGTTGCCGAGGTCGCGCAGGTGCTTGAGCGCGTCGATGAGCTTGCTGTTGTCGCGCTGGTGGAGGCCGATCGACGGCTCGTCGAGCGTGTACATGACTCCGGTGAGGCCGGCTCCGATCTGGCTTGCCAGGCGGATGCGCTGCGACTCGCCGCCTGAGAGCGTCTCGGCCGAGCGCGAGAGCGTGAGGTAGCCCAAGCCCACGTTCACGAGGAAGCTCAAGCGTGCGCGCACCTCCTTGAGGAGCCTCCTTGCGATCGCCTCCTGCTGGGTGTCGAGCTTTAGGTTGCTGAAGAAGTCATAGGCCTCGGAGATCGACATGTCGCAGACCTCGGGAAGCGACTTCCCGGCCACGAACACGTGGCGGTACTCCTTCTTGATCCTCGCGCCGTGGCACTCGGGGCACGGCAGCGGGGTCATAAGGGTGCCGATGTACTCGCGCACGTACTCCGACTCGGTCTCGTGGAGCCTGCGCTCGTAGTTGGGGATCACGCCCTCGAAGGGCTCGAAGCGCTTCTCGACCTTGTTTGAGCTCACGAACTCCATGGGGATCGGCTCGCCGGTGCCGTACAGGAAGAGCTTGCGCTCGCGGTCGGTGAGCTCCTTGAACGGACGGTGCAGGTCGATGTGGTAGTGCTCGGCCACCTGCTCCAAGTAGCGGTAGTAGAAGATGTAGCGGCGGTCCCAGCCGGCGATGGCGCCGTCGTAGACCGACTTCTCGGGATCAGGGACGATCTTCTTCTCGTCGAACACCATCATCGAGCCCAGGCCGTCGCACTTGGGGCAGGCGCCGTGGGGATTGTTGAACGAGAAGTCGCGCGGCTCGAGCTCGGGGATCGAGTAGCCGCAGATCGGGCAGGAATAGTGCGACGAGAAGAGGATCTCGTCCTCCTTATTGTGCTCATCCATCGGTGCGGCGATGCACAATCCGTCGGCGTGTCCCAGCGCAGTCTCGACCGAATCGGCCACGCGCTGCCTGATGTCTGGGCGGATCTTGAAGCGGTCGACCACGATCTCGATGGTGTGCTTGATGCGCAGCCCGAGCTTTGGCGGATCGGAGAGGTCGCAGATCTCGCCGTCGACGCGGGCGCGGATGAAGCCGTCCTTTGAGAGCTCCTCGAAGAGCTGGCGGTACTCGCCCTTGCGGCCGCGCACCACCGGGGCGAGGATCATGTACTTCGCCCCCTCGGGCAGCGCCATGATTGCATCGGTGATCTCGGTGACGGTCTGGGCCTTGAGCACGGTTCCGTGCTCGGGGCAGCGCGCCTCTCCGGCGCGCGCCCACAGGAGCCTCAGATAATCCTGGATCTCGGTGATGGTGCCCACAGTGGAGCGGGGGTTGTGCGAGGTCGACTTCTGCTCGATGGAGATCGCAGGCGAAAGGCCCTCTATGGAGTCCACGTCGGGCTTGTCCACGAGCGAAAGGAACTGGCGGGCGTAGGAGGAGAGCGACTCGACGTAGCGGCGCTGGCCTTCGGCGTAGAGCGTGTCGAACGCGAGCGACGACTTTCCAGAGCCCGAGAGCCCGGTTATGACGATGAGGCGGTTGCGCGGGAGCGACAGGCTGATGTTCCTGAGGTTGTGGGTGCGCGCGCCGCGTATGGTTATCTTGTCCATTTGTTCCATGAAAGGCCGGGCGGCCGGCGGTGCCGCCTCAGAGAAAAGACAGGGGACGAGAGGCCCGGAAACGCCCGCCGGACCTTGTTTGGCGCCATTATACACAGGCCCTCGCGACCCTCCCCCACGATGAGCATTTTTCGCCGCAGCCCCCGTGCGGATGCGCCTTGCGATCACAAGCCCGATTTGCGGCGCTGTGGAAAAAAACGGTGTTATATAATTTTTCCAGCAACCTGAAAACCACACCTAACTTAGAAGGATTTGAGCATATGGCACGCGGTGTCAACAAAGTAATTCTCATCGGCAACCTAGGCGACGAGCCGACTGTCAGGACCACCAGCACCGGCAGGAGCGTGGCCACGATCTCCATGGTCACCAACGAAATGCGCCGCAACTCCGAGACCGGCGAGTACACCGAGATCGCCGAGTGGCACCACGTGGTGCTCTGGGGCAAACTCGCCGATGTGGCCAAGCAGTACCTTCACAAGGGATCGCAGATCTACATCGAAGGCAGGCTCCGCACCCGCTCCTACATGGACAAGCAGAACCAGAAGCGCTACGTAACCGAGGTCCACGCCGACGACATGCAGATGCTCGGCAGGCCCCAGGGAGGCTCCCAGGGCCAGGGCGAGTACCAGCCGCGCCAGTCACGCCAAGGCGGCTACGGCAGCTCCTCGGGCTATGGCTCGCAGGGCGGGTACGGATCGCAAGGCCAGGGCGGCTACGGCTCCCAGGGCGGTCAGTCCTATGGCTCGCAAGGCGGCTACGGCCAGGCCTCACAGGGACAGGGCTACGGCCAGCAATCCGCCGCGCCCCAGGCCCAGAGCGCTCCCGAGGCCCCGGCAGCCCCGGTCGAGCCGAACATGGATCCGGGCAACGACGACATCCCGTTCTGATCTGCGCAAAACGCCCGCTTGCGGGCGGGGCGAACTTGGGGGGAGGCCTGCGGCCTCCCCCTTTTGCGCACGCGGCTTGCGGCTCATTTGCGACAAGGCGCTGTGCTATACTTCCACAAGTTTCTGCCCGTGGCCTCATGCGCCATCAAGATATTCTGGCTCCTAAGAAAATGTTCAAAAAATTACGCAGCGTGTTCTCGAATGATCTCTCCATAGATCTGGGAACTGCCAACACACTTGTGTACGTCAAGAACAAGGGCATCGTCCTCAACGAACCCTCCGTCGTCGCCGTCAAGATCGACCGCACCGGCGGGGCGCAGCGCAAGGTCGACGCCGTGGGCCGCGCCGCGAAGGAAATGCTCGGACGCAACCCCGACAACATCGAAGTGATCCGCCCGATGAAGGACGGCGTCATCGCCGACTTCCAGTACACCGAGAAGATGCTCCAGTACTTCATCGACAAGGTGCTCAGCGGGTCCCACTACATCCCCTTCAAGCCCTCCCCGAGGGTCCTGGTGTGCGTGCCCTGCGGCGCGACCCAGGTCGAGCGCCGCGCCATCCGCGAGTCCGTCGAGGGCGCAGGCGCCAGCGAGGTGTTCCTGATCACCGAGCCGATGGCAGCCGCCATCGGCGCCGGCCTGCCGGTCTCCGAGGCCGCAGGCTCCATGATCGTGGACATCGGCGGCGGCACCACCGAAGTCGCCATCATCTCGCTCAACGGCATTGTCTACTCGAGCTCGGTCCGCATCGGCGGCAACCGCTTCGATCAGGCCATCATCGACTACGTGCGCAACACCAAGCGCTACGAGATCGGCGAGGCCACTGCCGAGAAGGTCAAGATCGACATCGGCTCGGCCTACGCCGAGCAGGAGATGCACGAGGAGGAGGTCCGCGGCCGCTCCGTGGTCGAGGGCGTGCCCCGCTCGTTCACCCTCAATTCAAACGAGATCCTCGAGGCGCTGTCGGATCCGATCAAGGGCATCGTCAACGCGGTCAGGACTGCCCTGGAGAAGTCGCCTCCCGAGCTGGCCTCCGACATCTACGAGCACGGCATGGTGCTCTCAGGCGGCGGCGCGCTACTCCACAACCTCGACAAGCTCCTCCGCGAGGAGACCGGCATCCCGGTGGTCATCGCCGACGATCCGCTCACCTGCGTCGCCAGGGGCGGCGGCAAGGCCCTGGAGATGTACGACTCGCAGCCTGACAACGAGATCTTCGACTGACGCCACCCTAGGTGGCCCCGCAGGCCTCCGCCCCTTCAAGGCGCGGAGGCCTGCCGATTGCATGACTCCGGAGTCCGCCATTGGGCAAGCCTGAACGCGGCAAAAACTACCTCATCCACATCCGTTTCGCCACGGCGGCATTGCTGTGCCTGGTGATCATGGCCGTGGACGTCCGCTCCAAGGCCTTGAACGACTTCCGATACTACCTCGAGACTGCGCTCTACCCCATCCTCGCCTTCGCCGACTCCCCTCACAAGGTCACCAAGTACGTCTCAAACCACTTGAAGAGCAGCAACGAGCTGATGGCCGAGAATGAGAGGCTTTCGGCCGAGAACTACATCCAGCGCGCCGACATCCTGAGGCTCAAGTCGCTTGAGACCGAGAACGAGGCGATGCGCCGCCTGCTCAACTCGCCGGTGCACCGCACTTCAAAGCGCCTGTTCGCCGAGGTGGTCGACGTAGCCTCGGACGTCTACCAGCGACGTGTCGTCATAAACCGCGGCACCGGATCAGGCGTCTACGTGGGGATGCCGGTGATCTCGGACTCAGGCCTCGTAGGGCAGGTCATCTCGGTCAACTACGCCTTCTCGCGCGTGCTGCTGCTCTCAGATCCCAACAGCGCGGTCCCGGTGGTCAACGACCGCAACCAGATCAGGGCCATCGCAAGCGGCGACGGCTCCTCGGACGAGTTGCTGATCAACAACGTGCCGCGCAGCTCGGACTTCAAGGCAGGCGATCTGCTGGTGACATCGGGCTTAGGCGGGGTCTTCCCGGAAGGCTACCCGGTGGCCACCGTGACCTCGGTTGGCTTCTCCGAATCCCAGCCCTTCGCCTTCATCAAGGCCAAGCCCATAGTCGACGCCAGCAAGATGCGCTACGTGCTGCTCCTCTGGTACCAGCGCAGCGACTACGAGGAGCCTGACGACAAGGTCATCGCCAAGGAGCGCACCGACGGCAAGGTCATATTGAGGCAGAACCGCATCCGCGACCTCATCGAGTCGATGTCCAAGGAGCAGCCCCACATGAGCGGCGACATCACCACCAACGGCCAGGACGCCGCCGAGGCGGCCGGCGCGCCTGCCCAGGAACAGCCTGGGAACGGAGGCGCCCAATGACCGCCATGCCAAATGGCAAGAAGCGCCGCTCAGGCCCCCAGGCCTCGGCCCTCCTGGCCGCGCTGCTGGTGTCGGTGATCCTCGAGATCGCCTCGCTTGGGGACTTCATCGACGAGCAGAAGCCCGAGTTTGCGGCGCTCGTACTCGTCTACTATGCGGCGGTGGCGCGGCTGCGCTTCTCCATCGAGCTCTCGCTGCTCGCAGGCCTCTCCATCGACCTCCTGCAGGGCGCCCCGCTTGGGATCAACGCGCTGGCGCTGTGCTCGCAGGTCTACCTCATAAGCTCGCAGTTTGAGAGCTTCCGCCGCTATTCCTACTGGCAGCAGGCCCTCATCGTCGGCATCGTCAACCTCATAGTGAGCGTCACCTGCTACTGGCTGGCTCACATGTTGGGGCAGAGCGCCTACGAAGCCAACTTCATCATCCCCGCGCTGCTGCTCGCAGCGCTGTGGCTCCCTTTCCGGCTGCTTGTCGATCTGGCGGTCAAGCCGGATTTGAGCAAGGAAGGCGAGGCTGATGGAGAGGACTGAACCAGGCTTTGCGCTAAAGCTCATCCTGGCCTCGGGATCGCCCAGGCGCAGCGAGCTGCTCTCCCTAATCTGCAAGGATTTCGAGGTGCTGCCTGCCGATGCCGACGAGGCGCGCAGGGAAGGCGAAAGCCCGGAGGATCTAGCCGGAAGGCTCGCTTTTGAGAAGGCGTCCATCGTTGCAACCAGGCGGCCTGATGCCGTGGTGCTCGGATGCGACACGGTGGTGGCGCTGGGCGGCGAGGTGTTTGGAAAGCCGCTTGCGCTTGAGCGCGAGCTCTGCTGCCTTAGGGCTTTGAACGGATGCGCCCACGACGTCTACACGGGCCTTGCCGCCTATGCTCCTGCGCCGCAGGGCCGCTGGATCCGCCTCGTGGTCAGGACAAAAGTCGAGTTTGGGTCTTTCCCTGAGCGCGTGCTCGAGGATTACGCAAAAACCGGCGAGGGCTTTGACAAGGCCGGAGGCTATGCCATCCAGGGGCGCGGAGCGTTCCTCGTGCGCTCAATCTGCGGCTCCTACACCTCGGTTGTCGGGTTGCCGCTATGCGAAGCGGCGCAGGTGCTTGGATCCTGCGGGATTGAGGTTTTCGGGAAGTAAGGAAATGGAAGACATCGGCAAGCTTGCACAAGACAAGCTTTTCTCGGACTCGGATCTTGATTTGGACAGGGCGGCGAAGTCCCTTGGGATCCTGCTTGAGCGCAGGACCGATTTTGGCGATCTGTTCTTCGAACGCGCCGCAAGCGAGGGCTTCTCGCTTGAGGAGGGGATCGTCAACGCAGGATCGTTCGACATCGCCCAGGGCGTCGGCGTGCGCTCGGTCATCGGCGGCAAAACCGGCTTTGCTTACAGCGACGTGCTCGACGCCGCCTCGCTTGACGAGGCCTGCAGGGCCGCCCGCACCATAAGTTCGGCAAATGCAAGCTTCAAGGCCTGCGTGACCCCGTCCTTGATCCCCCACAAGCCGCTCTACCAGAGCGACGATCCGCTCATGGCCATTCCCAGACGGGAGAAGATCCGCGTGCTCGAGACGGTCGATCGCGAGGCCCGCGCGGCCGATCCGCGCGTGACCCGCGTCATGGCCTCGTTCTCCTGCTCCCACCGCACCGTCATAGTCATGGACACGGACGGCCGCGTCTCCTGCGACATCAAGCCCTCGGTGCACCTGTCGGTGAGCGTGGTGCTCGAGAGCAAGGGCCGCCGCGAGGACGGCTTCGCCGCCTGCGGCGGCGCCTTCATGCCAGGCAGGATCATCTCCGATGAGAACATCGCGCGCGTCGCGCGCGAGGCCGTGCACACCGCGGCCTTGAACCTCGAGGCGATCCCCGCCCCGGCAGGGGCGATGACCGTGGTGCTCGGCGCCGGCTGGCCAGGCGTCCTGGTGCACGAGGCCGTGGGCCACGGGCTTGAGGGCGACTTCAACCGCACCGGCAGCTCGGCCTTCACCGGGCTCATCGGAAAGAAGGTGGCCTCCGACGCCTGCACCATCTGCGACGACGGCACCATCCCCGAGCGCCGCGGCTCGCTCACCTTCGATGACGAGGGGACGCCGACGGCGCGCAACGTGCTCATTGAGAACGGGATCCTCAGGGGCTACATGCAGGATCGCCAGAACGCGATGCTCATGAAGATGAAGCCCACAGGCAACGGCCGCCGGGAGAGCTACAGCTGCCTGCCGATGCCGCGCATGACCAACACCTTCATGATGCCGGGCAAGTACTCGCCCGAGGAGATCATAGGGAGCGTCGATCACGGGATCTACGCAACGAACTTCAAGGGCGGCCAGGTCGACATCACCAACGGCAACTTCGTGTTCTCGACCTCCGAGGCCTATCTCATCGAGCACGGCAAGGTGGCCGCGCCCATCAAGGGAGCGACGCTCACCGGCAACGGCCCCGACGTCATGAAGAAAGTCTCGATGGTAGGATGCGACCTCAAGTTCGACAACGGCATAGGGATGTGCGGCAAGGCCGGGCAGAGCGTGCCCGTTGGCATAGGCATCCCCACCTTGAAGATAGACTCCATCACCGTGGGCGGAACCGCAAGCGGCGGAAAATGAATAAAACTTAAGGAGTGCGCCGGCCAGCTTGCTGTTAGCCGGCGTTTTTTTACTCTGCGGCCTTTTTCTAGACACCAGGCAAGCAGGAGGCGGGCAATGCCCGCCTCCTGCGATTTCCCTATGACAGCTCTCAGCCCTGGGCTTTCTGCACCAGGCTGTCCGGAACCTTGATCCCGGCCTTGCGGATCTCTTCTTTGATGTAGCGGTAGAGCTTGCGCTGCCCGGGCTTGGGGGCCTTGCCGCCGACGGCGCCGGCGCCGCCTGCCTCCTCCTCGGCCAAGGCCTCATCCTTGGCCTTGCGGACCAATGACATGAGCTTCTTGCGGTCAAGCTCGGGGCACATGCCGCACAGCGCGTTCACCGCGCCCACTCCCTGGGAGATGAGCTCTGAGCGGAGCCTTTCAAAGCGCATGGTGTCGGGATCCTCCTTGGAAGAGGCGCCAAGCGAGGCCATCTGCTCTCCGAGATCCTGCACCGCGACTGCGCGCTGGAGCCTTGCGGCGTACTGGAGCTGGCGGCGGCGCTCGTCGCTGCGCGGCCTCATCGCACGCGCCTGCGCGATGGCATCGCGCACGGCAGGATCGAGCCTCATGGCCTTGAATGCCTGGTCGCCCAAGTCGGCCACATCCTCGATCTCGCGGCGGATCTTCTGCGCCCCGCGCTTGCGCGCGCTGCGGCTCTCCTCGTCAGGCTCCTCGTCAAAGCCCTCGAAATGCTGGATTTGATCTGACATCAGGCCTCCTCAAACAGCGGCTTGAGCTCGAAGATGGAGATGAGCTTGAGCAGATCTGGGCTGCAGCCTGCAAGCTTGAGCTTCCCGCCGTGCAGGCTCTTGGCCCAGCGCACGAGGAAGGCCACTCCGGCCGAGTCGATCTCGGCCTCCGAGAGGTCGGCTCCATCCCCGCTGAAGATCCCACTGCGCTGCTTCCACAGCTCAGGCACGGTGTCCACCGTGAGCTTGTCGAAATGGCGCACCGTCACTTGCCCGCCTTGTTCTGCTCGAGCGCGGTGATCGCGGCCTTGATGCCCTTGGACTTGATGATCGGGGAGAGCTCGGCCTGCTTGGAGTCGAGGATGGAGACATTCTCGGCGATGAGGTCGAAGGCCTTCCACTCGCCGGTCTTGCGGTTCAAGCGCATCTTGATGATGAAGGAGATGTCGGCCTGGCCCGGGGTCTTGACGGTGTACTTGACCGGGACGATGTTGTCGGAGTCTGAGACCTGCGAGACTGGACTGTTCTCAAGCTCCTGGTTGGTGTACTTGCCGATGGCGTTTGACATCGAGCGCATCAGGTAGTCGCCGAAGGCGGCGGTGAACTGGTCGCGCTCCTCCTTGGTGGTCTCCTTGAGCGAGGGTCCTATGACCTTGTAGGCGGCGTAGCGCACGTCGACGTAAGGCATCAGGTCGTTTTGGATGATGCCGTTGACCACCGACGGATCGGAGAGCTTGTCCTTGCTGGCCTTGAGATCGCCGAAGGTCTTGGCGGCGACGGAATTTGCCACTTCGTACGGGTTTTCGGTTGCAAACGAGGCTGCGGAGAACAATGCCGCCGCGGCCACCATTAGTCCTGCGATGAATTTCTTCATGTGCGTAAGCGCCCTTTCAGGCGCCCTCCTTCAAAACAATTACTTTTGAGCCTCAGCTCCGTCCTTTCCATCGTCCTTCTTGGACGAGGATCCGGCGCTGTAGAGGAATTTTCCGATGAGGTCCTCGAGCACCAGCGCCGAGCCGGTGTCCTCGAAGTAGTCCCCGTTCTTGAGGTAGGTGGTACCCGCATCCTCATCGTAGAAGCCCGGGGTGATGGAGATGTACTGCTCGCCGATGATGCCGGCAGTCTGGATCGACGCGCGCGACTCGCTGGAGAGCTTGTCGCACGAGGCCTGGATCTCCATGTCCACGACCGGGGTCATGTTCTTGGGATCGAGCCTGATGGCCGACACGCGGCCCACCAGCACGCCGCCGATCTTGACGGGGGCGCGCAGCTTGAGCGAGCCGATGTTGTCGAACTTGGCGTGGAGCGTGTAGACGTCGGAGTCGCTGTTGAGCACCAGCCCCGCGACCTTGAGCGACAGGACCACGGCCGCGATTATGCCCGCCAGGACGAAAAACCCAACGGCTATCTCTGTCTTCAGATACTTCATAAACCCTCTCAGAACATCAATGCGGTGAGCACGAAATCAAGCCCCAGCACGGCCAGCGACGACTGGACCACGGTAGCAGTGGTCGCAGCGCTGATGCCGGCCGACGTCGGCCGGCAGTCATAGCCGTTGAACAGGGCTATCCAGGTGCAGACGATGGCGAAGACCACCGACTTGACCACCATGGGCACCAGATCGTCAAGCAGGTCGACGCTGCCCTGCATGGCCGACCAGAAAATCCCGTCGTCGAGGCCGAGCCAGTCGACGCCGACGAACTTGCCGCCGTAGATCCCGACGAGCGTGAACAGCAGCGAGAGCACCGGCAGGCTGATGACGCCGGCCCAGAACCTCGGGGCGATGACGCGGTGCAGCGGGTCGACGGCCATCATCTCCATGGCCGAGAGCTGCTCGGAGGCCTTGAGCTGCCCGATCTCGGCGGTGAGCGCGGAGCCTGCGCGGCCTGCGTAGAGCAGCGCGGCCACGACCGGGCCGAGCTCCCTGATGATGGCCAGCGCCACCAGGGTGCCCAGCGATCCGGTTGCCATGAAGTCCTTGAGGATATTGAATCCCTGCAGCCCCAGCACCATGCCGATGAACAGCCCCGAGACGATGATGATGATCACCGACTGCACGCCGATGAAGTAGATCTCGCGTACCAGCAGGATCGAGTGGCGCTTGAAGTCGGGCCTGGCGCAAAGCGCGTTCACCATCATCAGGAACGATCTGCCCAGGGCAGCAACCCTCTTTAGGAAGTACCTGCCAAGGAATCCCAGGAAATCAGCCATCACAGCTCCTCCAGGTAGTCGCCGCTGCCTTTGAGGTGGAAGGCATACGGGCCGTCATAATCGCCGTTTATGAACTGGACTATGCGCGGATCCTTGCTGGAGCGGATCTCGTCGGGCGTGCCCTGACCGAGCACCGCGCCCTCGGCGAGGATCACCACGTAGTCGGCGACGTCCATGATCTCCCTCACGTCGTGGGTGACCACGATCGAGGTGAGCCCCAGCGAGGAGTTGAGGTCGGCGATGAGCTCGACCAGCACGCCCTTGGTGATCGGATCCTGGCCGACGAAGGGCTCGTCGTACATGATGAGCTCGGGGTCGAGCGCAATCGAACGGGCCAGCGCGGCGCGGCGGGCCATGCCTCCTGAGAGCTCGGCAGGATAGAGGTCCGCTGCCGCGCGCATGCCCACGGCCTCGAGCTTCATCGTCACGATGTCGTGGATGATCTCAGAAGGCAGCTTGGTGTGGACCTGAAGCGGGAAGGCGGTGTTCTCGTAGACCGTCATATCCTGGAAGAGGGCGCCGCTTTGGAAGAGCATGCTCATCTTCTTGCGCACCGAGTAGAGCTGGCGGCGAGAGAGAGAGTTCATGTCCGTTCCGTCGAAGAGCACGGTTCCGCTGTCGGGGCGCAACTGCGCCCCGATCAGCCTGAGCACCGTGGTCTTGCCGGTGCCCGACGGCCCCAGCACCGCGGTGATCTTGCCGCGGGGGAAATCAACGGTCAGCCCCTTGTAGATCTGCTTTCCCGAATAGGAGAAGGACAGGTCGCGGATCTGGACTATGCTTCCGCCGTCTTTTGGCATCTGTTAGCTCCGGTAAACGGCCCGGCGCCCATGCGCGGCATGGGCGCCTGCTTAAATTGCTATAATCAGGCATAGTTTACCGTGTAAATGGAATTTTGGCAGATCGCGGGCTCGGAGCTTGGATGTAAACGGCCCGCATGACGGAGGTACCTGGCAGATGGCAAGCGCAATCCACACCGAGACGATCTACGGACCCGTGGCGCCTGAGATGCTGGAGCGCCTCTCCAGGATCCGCTTGCTGATGCTCGATGTAGACGGCACGCTCACCGACGGCGGCGTCTACCTCGACAACGGCGATGGCGAGTTCAAGAAGTTCTGCACGAAGGACGGCCTTGGCATCGTCCAGCTCCAGCGCACCACTTCCTGCGTCGTCGCGGTGATCACCGGCAGGGAGGCGCGCCTGACCGAGCGCCGCTGCCGGGAGTGCGGGATCAAGCACGTGATTCAGGGCCAGGGCATCAAGGACAAGCCGGCCAGGGCGCTGCAGGAGCAGCTTGGGATCTCAGTGGAGGAGAGCGCCGCGGTGGGCGACGACCTCAACGACCTGCCGATGTTCAGCCGCGCCGGGATCTCCGCCTGCCCCTTGGACGCCCACCCCTACATCCGCCGCTTCGTCGACCTGCCGCTGCACGTGGCAGGCGGCCGCGGCGCGGTGCGCGAGATCTGCGACCTCATCATGATGGCCAAGGGCGCCATGGATCCGTCCGGAAAGCTGCTCAAATGACCTCCTACGCCAAGAACGCCTTATTTGCGCTGCTGTTTGCTGCGGCATCCGGGCTGCTCTACCTCTACAGCGGCCTGCTGTCGCCCAAGAGCCAGCAGGCGCTTCCCGACAAGGGCACCTACACCTCGCACGGATTCCTTGGAAAGCTCTACTCGCATGACGGCAAGCTCTACCGCTCGCTCAAGGCCGATCTGGCGGTGTTCCACGAGAAGGACAAGCTTTACAGCTTCCAAAACCCGATCGTCCGCTCATACCGCACCTCGTCGTCAGGCAAGCAGGAGATCTGGACGGTGAGCTCGAAGGAAGGGCAGGCCCGCGACGGCGACTTCGTAGACATGAAGGGCGACGTCGTCGGAGTGCCGGAGCACGATGGGAGCTCGGTGCGCAAGTTCACGACGGCAACGCTGCACTACGACCTCAAGACCGGGTTCATCACGAGCCCCGATCCCACCACCATCTACGGGGACGGATGGGTTGACTCCGGCACCGGGTTCTCGTACGACAGCAATAATAAAATCATGAGATTCAGCGACAATGTCCATTCTACGTACTACAACCGCGCTGGCAGCGGCAGCAGGTAGCCTCGCGGCGCTCCTGCTTCCTATGACCGCCCTTGCGCTCAAGGACGACACCGACAAGCCATTGAACGTCGAGTCGGTGCAGCAGCTTGCCGACTTCCAGGCCAACAAGCTCTACTTCATCGAGCGCGTGCACGCCACCCAGGGATCCATCGAGGTCTTCGCCGACAAGGCCGAGATCGTCCGCGACGACAAGAACGAGGTCAAGGAGGTCAACTCCTGGGGCAAGCCAGTCAAGTTCAAGCAGTTGCTGGACAACGGCAAGATCCTGAGGTCCGAGTCAGCCGTGCTCAACTACTATCCCCAGACTGGCGACATCGTGCTCACCGGCAACGCCACGGTGTGGCAGGGCGAGTCGCACGTCTCGGGAAACCACATCGAGTACAACTTCAACACCCAGAAGATGAAGGCCAACAACACCAACAGCGAGGACGGCAGGGTGCACAGCACCTTCATCCCGCAGGAGATGAAGTCGGACAACGGCGGCAACAAGGGCGGTGATGCCAAATGAGCGAGCTGTGCGCCAACCACCTCAAGAAGACCTACCGCAACCGCACCGTGGTCAAGGACGTCAGCATCAGCGTCCAGAGCAGCTCGATAGTCGGCCTGCTCGGCCCCAACGGCGCGGGCAAGACCACCTCGTTCTACATGATCGTCGGGATCATCTCCTCGGAGGGCGGGCAGATCCTGCTTGACGGCAAGGACATCACCGCCCTGCCCATGCACATGCGCGCCCGCGCCGGCATCGGCTACCTGCCGCAGGAGAACTCGATCTTCAGGAAGCTCACCGTCTGGCAGAACCTCATGGGCGTCATGGAGCTGAGGCACGGCCTTTCGCGCCAGGAGCGCATCGACAAGGTCAACCGCCTGCTCGAGGAGTTCAACGTCGCGCCGCTGCGCGACAACCTGGGCATGTCGCTTTCAGGCGGCGAGCGCCGCCGCGTCGAGATCGCGCGCGCCCTCGCAGCCGAGCCGAAGTTCATCCTGCTCGACGAGCCATTCGCCGGCGTCGACCCGATCTCGGTCTCCGAGATCAAGAACATCATCACCCACCTCAAGGAGCGCGGGATCGGGATCCTCATCACCGACCACAACGTGAGGGAGACCCTGGGCGTGTGCGAGCGCGCCTACATCGTGAGCAACGGCGAGCTCATCGCCCAGGGCACGCCTGAAGAGGTGCAGAGCAACGACAAGGTGAAGGACGTGTACCTCGGCCACGACTTCACCATCTAGCACAACGCAAGAGGACAATCCGAGGAGGATCAGGAGATAGCGATGGCGGGATTCAACAACTCGATGCAGCTGGTCCAGAACCAGAGCCAGCGCCTTGTCATGACCCCGCAGATGCAGCAGGCCATCAAGCTGCTGCACCTCCCCACGCTCGAGCTTGCCCAGGAGATAGAGCAGAAGGCCGAGATGAACCCGCTGCTCAAGGTGGTGGGCGACGAGGGCTCAAGCACCCCGATCCCCGATGATCAGGACGACGGCACGTCAAGCTTCAACCCCTTCGACGACGACTCGTCGGTAAAGGCCCAGCAGGTCTCCTCGGACTTGAGCGACAGCACTCCCTTGATGAACTTCTCCTCAGAGTCGCCCAAGCTGGTGGCAGCCGAGGGGATGCACGACACCGACAGCCTCTCTGCAGGAACCCGCAGGTCCCAGGGCCCGGTCACCGACACTCCATATGAAGGCCACACCACCGAGAGCCTGCGCGACCACCTGATGTGGCAGCTCAACCTCTCCCCGCTTGAAGGACGCGACCGCGCCATAGCCGAGGCGATCATCGACGGCATCGACGACTCGGGCTACTTGAAGGAGCCGCTCTCCGACATCGCCGCAGCCGCGGGCGCCTCTTACGCGGCCATCACCGAGGACGACGTCCAAAGCGTGCTCAAACTCGTGCAGCACTACGATCCGCTGGCCGTGGGATCGCGCTCGGTTCAGGAGTGCCTGCAGATCCAGCTTGAGGCAAAGGATCCATCCCCTGCGCGCGACAACGCGCTGCGCATCGTCTCCTCCTACCTGCGCGAGCTCTCGGTGAGGGACTTCCGCACCCTCTGCTCCAAGCTCCACGTCAAGGAGCCGCAGCTCAAGGAGGCCCTGGATCTCATCCAGTCGCTCAACCCCCGCCCCTGGACCTATTCAAACCGCGAGAAGTCCGACTTCATAATCCCCGAGGTCAGGGTGGTTAAGGAAGGCGGCAAATACGTTGCCCACCTCATCGACGGCGTGCTCCCGCGCGTGCGCTTTGACAAGAAGATCATGGAGATGGCAAGCAAGGTCACCAACGAGCGCGACCGCGCCTTCTTCAAGAACTGCGAGCAGGACGCCCGATCGCTTCTAAACAGCATCGAGCAGCGCAACAGCACGCTGCTCAAGGTCGCCTCGGCCATAGTCGAAGGGCAGCAGGACTTCATGGCCCGCGGCGAATCGGGCATGCACCCGATGATCCTAAACGACGTCGCCGACAAGGTCGGCCTCTCCGAGTCCACGGTCTCGAGGATCACCACGGGCAAGTACATGTCCACGCCGCGCGGCACTTACGAGCTCAAGTACTTCTTCTCATCGAGTTTGGGCTCTGAAAGCGGCGACGCTGTTTCATCGACCGCCATCCGCGCGAGGATCAAGGAGCTCGTGGGATCGGAGAACCCGGTCAAGCCGCTCTCTGACAGCAAGATAGCCGACATCCTCTCCAAGGAGGGCTTCCAAGTCGCCAGGCGCACCGTGGCCAAGTACCGCGATGTCCTGGGGATCGCCTCCTCCTCCCAGCGCAAGCGCCTTGGCTGATCTGCGCACTGCAATCAAGCGCCGGTCACAATTTCAGACAGCACTGGCGCAATTTTTGATCAATGGCTTTGAAAGCTCGCCGCACAGACCTTATTATGAAATTGAAGCTGCTGTGAAGGCAGCGTTAATACCGCCATTCGGCAAAGCCGGATTAAGGACGAAATATGCAGTTGAAAGTACAAGGCGTGGGTATCAAGCTCACTGACGCTCTCAAGGACTATGTAAACGACAAGTTCAAGAAGCTCGAGCGCAAGGGGGAGCTGGTCACTTCAATCACCGTCACCTTGACTGTCGACAACCTCACCCACATTGCCAAGGCTGATGTGGCAGTTGCCGGCGGAAACCTCCACACTGAGGCGGAAGCAGAAAGCATGTACCCTGCGATCGACGGCCTCATCGACAAGGTCGACCGCCAGCTGGTCAAGTACAAGGAAAAGCTCAAGCAGGAATGATCTCCTGTTTGTGAGATGATGGGATGCCCCGCCTGTTGCGGGGCATCGCCGTATCTGGAGGGCTCAAGTGAAGATCCTGTCTGAGTCACTGGTGCTGTCGCCGCTGTTCTGCTTCAGCCGCAAGCGGCTGTTCGAGGAGATAGCCGACTGCGCCTCTGCCGTGCTCAAGGCCGACAGCAGCACGCTCATCCGCGCGCTCAACGCCCGAGAGGAGTACGGGACCACGGTCTTCTACAGCGGCATCGCGCTGCCGCACGCCGCAGTCCCGGGGATAAGCAGGATGCTTGGGATCATGAGCATCCTCGATGCACCGGTCTCGTTCAGTTCCATTGACGCGGACCCTCAGAGCATAGATATCGCTTATACTCTGTTCGTGGGCGAGGACGAGGACTGCGACGCCGTGTCGCAGCTGTTGCAGAACATCACCGGAGTGTTTTCAAACCAGGATCTGCTCAACTCGCTCAGGCTTGCCAGAAACGAGGACTGGAAGATCAGAAAGCTGCTCGGACAAGCCGAGGCGATGCTGGATTCAATGGCCAGCCGCGCAGGCGAAGGCGCAGAGGAATGATCTCCTTTTGAGATGGGAAATGTTCAGCTGTTCGTCATTTCCGGCCGCTCGGGCTCGGGGAAGACCGTCGCGCTGAGGGTGCTCGAAGACCTCGGCTTCTACTGCATCGACAACCTGCCGGTGGTGTTCCTGGGCAAGCTTATCAAATTGGCCAAGGAGCACTACCCCAAGCTCGCCGTATCCATCGACATCCGCACCATCCTCCATTCAGGCGAGCGCGATCAGGCGCTGGTGAGCGAGCTCTACCGCTCGGCGCGCCACGATCCGGACATCCGCTCGACCATCATCTACCTCGACGCCAGCGACGAGGCCCTGGTGCGCCGCTACTCCGAGTCGCGGAGATTGCACCCGCTATCGCGCAAGTCACTCTCGCTCGACGAGGCGATAAGCCGCGAGAGCGACATGCTCATGCGCATCTCCTCGGTGGCCGACCTTCGGATCGATACCACCAACATCTCGATCCACGAGCTTGCAAGGCAGATCACCGTGCTCGTCCAGGGCAAGCCCGAGAAGAAGCTCGTCATAATCTTCGAGTCGTTCGGCTTCAAGGACGGCATCGCTATGGACGCCGATTTCGTCTTTGACTCGCGCTTCCTGCCAAACCCTTTTTGGAAAAAGGAGCTGCGCAACTACACCGGCCTTGACCAGCCAGTCATCGGCTTCTTCCACGATCACCCAGAGGTCGATCGCTACGCCGACATGCTCTACAACCTGCTCTCGACCTGGCTTCCGAGCATCGAGAAGAGCAACCGCAGCTACCTCACCGTGGCCATAGGCTGCACAGGCGGACGCCACCGCAGCGTCTACATCGCCCAGCAGCTTGCAGACCGCTTCAACCAGGCGGGCATCGCCGCCCAAGTCAGGCACCGCACCCTCATCCAGGAGAACCGCCAGAAGCGCTGAAGGGCGCTCTTGGATCCAAGCATCATGGTCAAATGCGTCTTTGATGAACCCTGATATACCAGATCAAATTCCAGCGTATGACCGTATTTTTGATCCATGTTGCAAATCTACCCGATACCCAAATATCCTGCTTCCAATACCGTTTTTTCACCCCCGCGTGCTCTAAAATCAGCATCAGTGTTACCAATAACATCTAACTAGCCAACCAATCAGGATAGGACGCAACAAGATGAAAGCCATTGTTCTTCACAAGAAGCTGGACCTCCGCTTTGAGGATGTTCCCGATGCAAAGATCAACGATCCGCATGAAGTGATCGTCAAGATGCTCACCGGCGGCATCTGCGGCTCCGATCAGCACTACTACACCCAGGGCAGCAACGGCTCCGCGATCGTCGTCAGGGAGCCCCTGACCATCGGCCACGAAGGCTGCGGCATCGTCGAGGAAGTCGGCCCCGAGGTCACCACCGTCAAGAAGGGCGACATGGTCGTCATGAGGCCTGCCCGCCCTTGCTTCAAGTGCTACTACTGCCAGCGCCACATGTACACCTACTGCGAGCACGTGCAGCACCTGGGATCGGCTGCGCTGTTCCCGCACACCACCGGCCTGTTCGCCGACTACGTGACCGTCCACGAGACTCAGTGCGGCGTCGTGCACAACCTCAAGCCTGAGGTCGGCGCATTCGCCGAGCCACTGGGGATCGCCTACAGCGGTATCAACGCCCTGGGCAACCTGCTGGGCAAGAGCGTCGTCGTGATGGGCGCTGGCCCGATCGGCTGCCTCTGCGTCGCCGCCGCCAAGACCCTCGGCGCCTCCAGCGTCACCGCCATCGACATCCGCTCCGAGACCCTCAAGGTTGCGCAGCAGATGGGCGCCGACGTGGTCTGCAACTCCAAGGAAAACGCCGAGCAGATCGAGAAGTGGTGCGAGCACAAGGGCAGCTTCGACCTCGGCATCGAGGCCACCGGCAACGGCTTTGCCTGCGCCCAGCTGATGAAGCTGGTCCGCCCGACCGCCACCATTGCCCAGGTCGGCATGTACGGCGTCGGCCACGAGCCTAAGGACTTCGGCCAGTTTGCCGTCAAGGGCATCAAGTGGCACTCCGTGTTCCGCTTCTACGACGAGTTCCCGGCTGTCGTGTCGGCCCTCGATCGCGGCCTGATCAACCCGCTGCCGCTGCTCTCCGCCTCCTTCGACGCCTCCAAGTGCGTCGAGGGCATGGAAGCCGCCCTGTCGCCTGCGACCATGAAGGTTGAGTACGACTTCAACGGCTACAAGCCGGCCTGATCCTCAAAAGATCCATCCTAGGGAAGGCTCCCTGCTGCTTACAGCAGCAGGGAGCTTTTTTTCCACAGCGCGTACTTGACCTGGCCTGATGCCTGCTCGCGCAGGCACTCGTAGCCGGGCACGCTGATGGAGTCCGAGGCGCTCATCTCGACGTAGAGCAACGTCGAGGCGCTGATGAGGCAGCGCGAGGACAGGATCTTGAGCGCCTTTGCAAGCAGCCCGGACCTGTAGGGAGGATCGAGGAATACCAAGTTGAAGGTGCCCTGCGCCCGCTCAAGGTAGGAGAGCGCATCGCCTTCAACCACCTCGACGCCGTCCATCCCCGAGGTCTCATCCTTGAGAAGCTGCGCGCACTCGGGGTTGCTTTCAACCAAGGTGAGCGAGGAGGCGCCGCGCGAGTAGGCTTCAAGCCCCATCGCGCCGCTTCCTGCGAAGAGATCGAGCACCCTCGCGCCCGCGCAGCTGCCGCCAAGCCAGTTGAACACGCTCTCGCGCACCCGATCGGGCGTCGGCCTGAGCCCCTGCGCATCCAGCACCCTGAGCATCCTGCCGCGCAGCGTCCCGCCTGCGATCCTCACCGCATTCCTTGCCTCTTCCATGTCCTAGCCTCCCGCGCCACTGCGAAAATCACGCAAAAACCGCCCGAGCAAGGGACGGAACGCGCCATAAAGCAATATCATTGAACAGGCGTCCGCCAAGCGGCATGGGCGCCTCCCACAATCATACGGCAAGCCGTTGATAATCATGATGCGCCTGACTAAACTGCCGTTCATGCCAAGCTGCGGCATGGCCTTGCCAGACTGCAAGCCATCGCATGAATTGAACAATACAAGCTTTTACGGCGCCATCAGGAGATTGCATGTCTATATTCAGCATATTCGGAAAGAAGAAGGGATCTGGCAAAGACGAGGGGACTCAGGAGCCCGCAAGAGACGAAACCGCAGCAGGCATTGCCGATTCCCAGTCCGAAGATGATGCCGCCAAGGAGCCTGCTATCCAGCAGGCGGCAGCCGATGCGGCAAAGAACAGCGAGCCTACCTCAAGCAACGCGGATGCTTCCGCCATGGACGATGGATCTGATGGCGAAGGCAGCCAAAACACAGCCTCAAGGCAGCCTGAAGTAAGCCTTGAGGCTGCCGAACTGTCACCTGAGGCTGGGAAGAAGCCCAAGGCATCCTTCTTTGAGAGGCTAAAACGCACCCGCCAGAACATCTCCTATGGGCTTGAGGCCCTGGTCCACGGCAAGCAGATAAGCGAGGAGCTCTACGAGGATCTCGAGACCTCGCTGCTCACTGCGGATCTGGGAGTAGACACCACCTCGAAGGTCATCGAGAGGCTGCGCGAGCAGTCAAAGTTGCGCGATCTCCATGACGCAGGCGCCCTCAAGGACAATCTGCGCGAGATCTTAGACTCGATAGTCGAGCCCTGCGCAAAGCCCCTCGATCCCGCCTCGTCGGGCAAGAAGCCCTACGTGATCCTCATGGTCGGCGTCAACGGTGCCGGCAAGACCACCACCATCGGCAAGCTTGCAGGCAAGTTCCTCGCCCAGGGCCTCAAGGTCATGCTCGCCGCCGGCGACACCTTCCGCGCCGCCGCAGTCGAGCAGCTCCAGGAATGGGGCCGCCGCGCCAGCGTGCCGGTGATCGCCCAGGCCACAGGATCGGACAGCGCCTCAGTCATCTACGACGCGCTCAACTCCGCGATCGCCAGGAAGGCCGACGTGCTCATCTGCGACACCGCAGGCAGGCTCCAGAACAAGGAGAACCTGATGGAGGAGCTGCGCAAGATCGTCCGCGTCATGAAGAAGATCGACGAGTCGGCCCCCGACGAGGTGATGCTGGTGCTCGACGCCACCACCGGGCAGAACGCCGTCTCGCAGGTGAGACTATTCTCTGAGGCCGTGAAGGTCACCGGGATCACCATCACCAAGCTCGACGGCAGCGCCAAGGGCGGCGTGGTCTACGCCCTGTGCGACGAGTTCAAGATCCCTCTGCGCTTCGTCGGCATCGGCGAGAAGGCCGAGGATCTCAGGCCATTCGACGCGCGGGCCTTCACAGACGCAGTAATAGGCTGAGGCCTCAAGGATGATGGCAGAAGACCGCAAGAACGCGGCGCTCAAGGAGGACGAGGGCGAGAAGCAGATGATGCTGGCCCCCGTCGGGAACCTTGAGAGCTATGTCCGCGTCATCAACCAGGTTCCGATGCTCGAGGAGGAAGACGAGCGCAACCTGGCAAGGCGCCTGCGCGACTATGGCGACATCGAGGCTGCGAGGAAGCTGGTGCTCTCGCACCTGCGCCTGGTAGTCAGCGTCGCCCGCGGCTACGCAGGCTACGGGCTGCCGATCGCCGATCTGATCCAGGAAGGCAACATCGGCCTCATGAAAGCGGTCAAGCACTTCGATCCGGATGTCGGAGGACGCCTCGCCCCTTTCGCCGTCCACTGGATCAAGGCCGAGATCCACGACTACGTCATCAAGAACTGGCGCATGGTAAAGGTGGCCACCACCAAGGCCCAGCGCAAGCTGTTCTTCAAGCTCAGGCAGAACAAGAAGCACTTGGGCTGGTTCACTCAGGACGAGCGCGAGAAGGTGGCAAGCGATCTCGACGTCTCAGAGAAGGATGTCGCCGAGATGGAGACCAGGCTTGCAGGCCAGGACATAGGCTACGAGGGCGAGGACGACTCGTCATCTGACAAGCAGAGCTTCGCTCCAGCGGCCTACCTTGAGGACGAGAACTCCAATTTCGCCAAGACCTTCGAGAACAACGACTACAAGACTTTCGAGCTAAACCGCCTTGGCAAGGCCCTGGATGAGCTCGACAGCCGCACCAGAACCATCATCCAGAAGCGCTGGCTTGAGGAGAACAAGGCGACATTGCAGGAGCTTGCAGACGAACTGCACATTTCAGTTGAGAGGGTGCGCCAGATCGAATCTGCAGGCCTCAAAAAGATCAAGGCCGCGCTCTTAAGCGGCAGCGGCAAGCAGCAGGGAGCGCTCGTTGACGCGACGGCAGAGGAAGCAGCGCCAAGGCGCAAGGCCGCAGGCAAGGCTTCAGGTAGCAAGAAGGCTGTCAAAAGGAAGCCTAAAGCCAGCCGGAAGGCTGCCTCTTCAGCCAAGGCAAAGAGCGATAAGCCAAAATCAGGCGCAGAAAGAAATGAGGCCAATCTGCCGGCGTTGATGGATGCCACACCGGAAACACCAAAGGGATGATCTTCCAAGATCCTGAGGCTGATGCAAAACGGGGAGCGCAGCTGCGCTCCCCGCCTTTTATCAGGATGCCTTGAGGATCACTTCCTGCGGGTCCTGGCGATGTCCACGACCTTGAGCCTTGCCAGGGCGTCTGCCAGCCTCGCGGCGGCATTGTTGTAGTCCTTGTCTCCGGTGCTGTGCCTGGCCATGGCGTCCTTGGCGGCGTCGATGGCCTCCTTGGCCTTGGCCTCGTCGATGTCGTCGGCCCTCAGGGCGGTGTCGGCCAGTATGGTGGTGGTCTCGGGCTGGACCTCGAGCACGCCGCCTGCGAGGTAGATCTGATCCTCGTTGTCGTTCACGTCTATGAACGACACGAGGCCGGTCTTGATGGTGGTCAGGAGCGGCGTGTGGCCGTACCTGATGCCCAGCTCGCCTTCGCTGCCGGTGACGCGCACCGACTTGACCTTGCCAGAATAGAGCGAGCCTACGCCGCTCACCACCTCAAGCTGGAACGCAAATGTATCCATCAGCGTGTCTCCCCCTTACGGTCAGAGGTTCTTGGCTTTCTCAACCGCCTCGTCGATGGTGCCGACCATGTAGAAGGCCTGCTCGGGCAGGTTGTCGTAATCGCCGTCGATGATGCCCTTGAAGCCCCTGATGGTCTCCTTGAGCGGGACGTACTTGCCCGGGGTGCCGGTGAAGACTTCGGCCACCGAGAACGGCTGCGAGAGGAACCTCTGGATCTTCCTGGCCCTGGCGACGGTGAGCTTGTCCTCCTCGGACAGCTCGTCCATGCCCAGGATCGCGATGATGTCCTTGAGCTCCTGGTAGCGCTGCAGCACCATCTGGACGCCGCGGGCGACCTCGTAGTGCTCCTTGCCGACCACGTACGGATCGAGCTGGCGCGAAGTTGAGGCCAGCGGATCGACTGCCGGGTAGATGCCTAGGGAGGCGATCTGGCGGGACAGCACGATGGTCGCGTCCAAGTGGGCGAAAGTGGTCGCCGGGCTGGGATCGGTCAGGTCGTCTGCAGGCACGTACACGGCTTGGACCGAGGTGATCGAGCCCTTCTTCGTGGAGGTGATGCGCTCCTGGAGGGTGCCCATCTCCTCGGCCAGGGTCGGCTGGTAGCCGACGGCCGAAGGCATGCGGCCCAGCAGGGCCGACACCTCGGTGCCTGCGAGGGTGTAGCGGTAGATGTTGTCGATGAACAGCAGCACGTCCAGTCCCTCGTCGCGGAACTTCTCGGCGACGGTAAGGCCGGTCAGCGCGACGCGGAGGCGGTTCCCCGGCGGCTCGTTCATCTGGCCGTAGACCATGGACACCTTGTCGAGGACGTTGGCTCCCTTCATCTCGTGGTAGAAGTCGTTGCCCTCGCGTGTGCGCTCGCCCACGCCGGTGAACACCGACAGGCCCTGGTGGGCGGTGGCGATGTTGTTGATGAGCTCCATCATGGCGACGGTCTTGCCGACACCGGCGCCGCCGAAAAGGCCGACCTTGCCGCCCTTGGCGAACGGGCAGATGAGGTCCATGACCTTGATGCCGGTCTCGAGGATCTCGGTGGTCGACGACTGCTCGGCGTATGAAGGAGGAGCGCGGTGGATCACCCAGTCCTCCTTCTCGTTGATCGGGCCCTGCTCGTCAACGGGCTGACCGAGCACGTTCATGATGCGGCCAAGGGTCTCGCGGCCAACCGGCACCTTGATGCCGTCGCCGGTGTTGACCGCCGTGAGGCCGCGCCTCAGGCCGTCCGAGGAACCCATGGTGATGCAGCGGACCACGCCGCCGCCGATCTGCTGCTGGACCTCGAGGATGATCTCCTTGCGGTCGCCTTCGGCATCGATCTTCAGCGCGTCGTAAAGCTCGGGGATGTCGGCCTCATTGAACTCGACATCGACGACTGCGCCGATGATCTGCACAACCGTGCCTTTCTTCCCGGCGCGATTTGATTTTTCAGCCATTTGAATTTCCTCTTTATCTTTAGACAGCAGCCGCGCCGGAAACAATGTCGTTGAGCTCCATTGTTATGCTTGACTGGCGTGCCTTGTTGTATTCGAGCTGCAGGTCGTCTACGAGAGTCTCGGCGTTGTCGGTGGCAGCCTTCATCGCGACCATGCGCGCTGACTGCTCGGACGCCAGGTTCTCTATCACGGCCTGGTAGACCATCTGCTGGATGTACCTGTCCAAAACCACGTCAAGGATCGACACCGGATCGGGCTCGTAGATGTAGTCCCAGTGGCTCTTCGCCACCTTCTCCTCCACGGTCTTCTTGAGCGGAAGCAGCTGCCCGATGGTGGGGATCTGGACCATGGTGTTCTTGAAGCGGTTGAACGCGATGTAGACGGCGTCGATCTCGCCCTTGCTGAACGCATCGGTCATCACCTTGATAGCGCCGACGAGGCGTTCAGGCTTGGGATCGTCGCCGAACCCGCCGTGCCTGGCCAGAACCTTGATCCCGCTCCTGGCGAAGAAGGAGTCAGCCTTGGACCCCAGCAGGACCGCGCTGACGCCGATCCCCTTCTTGCGGTAATCCTCGATCTCATGGCCGACCTGCCTGAACAGGTTGATGTTCAAGCCGCCGCAGAGCCCGCGGTCGGTCGAGACCACGATGTAGCCCACGTTCTTCACCGGCCTTTCAACCATGAAGGGATGGTGGAACTCGCTGTGGCTGGCGGCGATGTGCCCGATGATGCGCATCAGCCCCATCGAGTAGGGCCTGCTCTGGCTCATCCTCGCCTGGGCTCTGCGCATCTTGGACGCAGCCACCATCTGCATGGCACTGGTGATCTTCTGCGTGTTCTTCACGCTTGCGATCTTGGTGCGTATCTCCTTTGCTCCGGACATGCGATCTCCTAATAAGTCTGGGTAGACTTGAACTCAGTCACTATATCCGTGAGTTTCTTGACGTTTTCGTCGTTGTAGTCAGGCTTGGCCTCCAGGGCGTCCATGAAGTTGCCGTACTTGGAGTGCCCGAAGGAGAGCAGCCCCTTCTCGAAAGCGGCGACCTTCTTGATGTCGACGTCCTCGAGGAAGCCGCGCTCGGCCGCGAAGAGCACCAGCGCCTGCTCCGACACTGAAAGCGGGGAGTACTGCGGCTGCTTCATGAGCTCAGTGACCTTCTGCCCGTGGTTCAACTGCTTCTTGGTGGACTCGTCGAGGTCAGACGAGAACTGGGAGAACGCAGCCAGCTCGCGGTACTGGGCCAGAGCCGTGCGGATGCCGCCGGAGAGCTTCTTGATGATCTTCGTCTGCGCTGAGCCGCCTACGCGGGACACCGAGATGCCCGGGTCCACTGCAGGCCTGGAGCCTGCGTTGAAGAGGCTCGTCGTCAGGAAGATCTGGCCATCGGTGATCGAAATGACGTTGGTCGGAATGAAGGCCGACACGTCGCCTGCCTGGGTCTCGATGATCGGAAGCGCGGTAAGCGATCCGGTCTTGCCCTTCACCTTGCCACCGGTGAGATCCTCGAGGTACTCCGCGTTGACGCGCGCGGCGCGCTCGAGCAGTCTTGAGTGCAGGTAGAAGACGTCGCCCGGGTAGGCTTCGCGCCCAGGCGGACGGCGGAGCAGCAGCGATATCTGGCGGTAGGCGACGGCGTGCTTGGACAGGTCGTCGTATACGATCAGGGCATCCTCGCCGTGATCCATGAAATACTCGCCCATAGCGCATCCTGCATAAGGGGCGATGTACTGCAGCGCCGCAGTGTCGGCGGCGGAGGCGACGACCACGATGGTGTTGTCGATGGCACCGTAGTCGGTGAGCTTCTGCACGACGCCTGCGATCGTGGAGGCCTTCTGGCCGATGGCCACGTAGATGCACTTAACGCCGTACTTCTTCTGGTTGATGATGGTGTCGATCGCAAGCGCGGTCTTGCCGACCTGGCGGTCGCCGATGATCAGCTCGCGCTGTCCGCGCCCGATAGGAACCATCGAGTCAACCGACTTGTAGCCGGTCTGGATCGGCTGGTCGACGCCCTGCCTGGCGATGACGCCAGGAGCGATCTTCTCGACCGGGTAGAAGCCGTCGTTCTCAATGGGCCCCTTGCCGTCGATTGGCTCGCCCAGCGCGTTGACCACGCGGCCGAGCATGTTTTTGCCGACCGGGACGTTGAGGATTCGGCCGGTGCCGTGAACCTTCATGCCCTCGGAGAGCTGGGTGTAAGGGCCCATGACGATGGCGCCCACCGAATCCCTTTCAAGGTTCAACGCCAGGCCGTAGAGATCGTTTCCGAAGTCCAGCATCTCGCCCTGCATGACGTTGGCCAGGCCGTGGATCCTGACGATGCCGTCGTTGAGCGAAACGATGGTTCCCTCGTCGCGGGCCTCCGTCACAACTTTGAATTGCTGGATTCTTTCCTTGATTAAATCCGCAATTTCAGTTGAATTTAACTGCATTATTTGTCCCCTTTCCTATCTTAGGGTCGAAGAGAGCCTTTGCAGGCTGGTCTTCACACTTGCGTCATAGACTTTGTCGCCGATCTTCAGCACCGCGCCGCCTATCAGGGCCGGATCAATCCGGGCAGACAGGTTCACGCTGCATCCGTACTTCGATGCAAGCCTTTCCTTGAGCCCATTGATCTCGGCATCGCCAAGCTTCCTCGCCGAAACCAGCTCGGCATCGAGGACCTTGTCGTGCTCGTCGCGCATCTGCTTGAAGAGCGCGTAGATCTGCGGGACAACCTCGAACCTGCCGTTTTCTCCGAGCAGCCTGATGAAGTTCATGGCCTCGTCGTCGGCTATGCCGTCGAGGAGCTTGATCAGGCAGTCGGCCGAGTCCTGCGGGCTCGAGCTGTTCTTGAGGAAAGCCATGAAGTAGGGATCGCTGCAAGCCTCGGACATGGCCAGAAGGGTGCTCTGCCACTTGTCCAGCGACTTGCCCTGCAATGCGAGGCTGAACACAGCCTCGGCGTAGGGCCTTGCAACAGTTACGTTTTCAGCCATTGCCGCACCGTCCCTTACAGAGCGTTTTCAATGCTCTTGACCGCAGCCGCGTCAGTTGCAGGCCCGGCCTTCTCCATCAGGATCTTGGCCGCGCCCTCGACTGCGAGTTCTGAGATCTGCGCGCGCAGATCCTCAAGGGCCTTGTTGCGCTCAGCCTCGATCTCAGCCCTTCCTTGGGCGATGATCTTCTGCTTCTCGCCCAAGGCTTCCTGCTGGGCCTTGTCGATGATGTCGGCGCGCTGCTTGTTCGCATCGTCGATGATCTTCTGGGCTTGCGCCTTGGCTTCGCGCATGGCGTCCTTGGCTCCGGAAGTTGCAAGCTCCAGGGTCTTCTTCGCCTTTTCGGCGTTGGAGAGGCCATCAGCTATTTCCTTCTGGCGCTTGTCGATGGCATTCATCAGGGGCGGCCATATGTACTTCATGCACACAACCGCAAAGATGAGGAAGGCTACGGCCTGTCCCAGGAATGTGGCGTTAATTTCCAACTTAGTGCCCCCTTGTTGTTGAACCTTGAGAGGTCGGGGTCAGGCTACGGCGAACATCACGTACATGCCGAGGCCGACGGCAATCATAGGGATGGCGTCGACCAGACCCATGACGATGAAGAACTGGGTGCGCAGCATCGAAAGCAGATCAGGCTGCCTGGCTGCGCCCTCGATGAACTTTCCACCGAGGATGCCGATACCGATTGCGCCGCCGATTGCGGCCAGTCCCATCATGATGCCTGCTGCGAGGTAAAGCATGGTTGCGTCCATTTTGATACTCCTTTAAAACAATGAACTACTCATCATCCTCGCTGGCCATTGACAGATACACGATCGTCAACACCATGAAGATGAATGCCTGCAAGGTAACAATGAGGATGTGGAACAGCGCCCAAGGCACGTTCAGCGTCCACTGGATCCACCACAGCGGGATCAGCGCTATGAGGATGAAGATCATCTCGCCGGCGTACATGTTTCCGAAGAGTCGCAAGCCAAGCGAAATGGGCTTGGAGAGCAGCGAGACGCCTTCGAGGATGAAATTGAGCGGGATAAAAGCCCAGTGGTTGAACGGATGCATCGTCAGGCTCTTGATGAATCCCATGACGCCGATGTTCTTGAACGAGAAAGCGAAGATGAGCAGGAACACGCACACCGCCATCGAGAGGGTGATGTTGGCGTCCGCTGACGGCACAGCCCTTAAGTAGGGCACTCCGATGAACTTTGCAAACTCGGGGACGAGGTCTATAGGCAGGAGATCCATCAGGTTCATCAGGAAGATCCAGACGAAGACCGTCAGCGAGAGCGGGGCGATGAGCGCGCTCTTGCGCTTGAAGATCCCGGTGACCATGCCGCGGACCATGTTGAAGATCATCTCGAGGAAGCACTGGAACTTGCCGGGAACACCGGACTTGGTGCGCTTGGCCGCATACCTGAACATCGCGACGAACAGCAGGCCCAGGATGATGGTGAGGCCCATCGAGTCGAGGTTAAGCGTGTACGGGTTGAAGATGCTGCTTGACGACTTGGCCTCAGGCAGCGCTCCATAGCATGTTCCGTGGCCGAGATCCGAGACGTAGCACTTTTCGGTGGCTACCGTCTTGAGGCACTGCTGCTGATCCGATGTGGCCAGGCAGGCCTGGAATTCCTTTTGATCGGACGGCTTGACACTGTCCACAACCGAGAAGTCGCGCAGATCTATCTGAAGGAAGTGGAGATGGTGTGAAATGTATTCCTGTGAATTGCTCTCTGACATGGCTTTGCACTCTAGATGGCTGGATGTCTGATTAAGCTTTTGCGCTGTTTGTGACGTTACGACAAACTGTTTTTTTTGTCAAACTCTAATAATTGTCTTTTCTAAGAAAAATGCATATATGCAGGGCAACGCCACAAATTTCAGAAAAAACAAAAGACAATATAAATATTAGGTTATCAATTTTACCCAACTTAAAAATACAGATAAATAAAAATATCATTATCATGTATTTTAGAGTTATCGCATAAATTCCATCATAAAGCGCCAGCCCGGCAGTTCCCTTGATGGCGTCATGCCTGTGAGAGATGAGTGCGCAGGCTACCTGGGGGATGGAGCAGGATGCAGCACCGAGAAGAGCTGACTCCAATGAAAGCACAGGCGGCCTGCCAAGCAGCGAAGCTGCGGCGCACATAGCCGCAGCGATCGCAGCCGTGACGGCCGCCCAGATTACAATTGATGGCTTTGCAGCTTTAAGTCCCAAGTTCAGGCCTTGATGTCGAGGATGTCCATGATGCGGTTGAACTCCTCCTCAGAGGCGTAGCCCAGGACTATCTTCCCGCGCTTGCGGCTCCTGCCCTGAATGGAGAAGCGCAGATCGCTGTACTTATCGGCAAAGCTCTTCTCGATGGCCTCTAAATCAGGGTTCTCCTTCTTTGGGGCAGGCTGCGTGCCTCCCTTCTGGCCTTTGATCTTGCCGACAAACTCCTCAGTCTGCCTGACCGAAAGATCGCGCTTGACCACGTATTCTGCAGCTTTTAGCTGAAGCTCCTTCTCAAGCCCCATGATCACCTTGGCGTGCCCGAAGCCTAGCTTGCCTTCTGAGATGAGATCCTTGACCCCCTGCTCAAGCGAGTTGAGCCTGAGCAGGTTGGTGATCCCTGAGCGCGGCTTGCCAAGGCTCTTGGCAAGCTCATCCTGGGTCATCCCGCACTCGTTCATCATCTGCTCGAGTGCCGATGCCTGCTCAAGCGGATTCAAGTCCTCGCGCTGGATGTTCTCGATGAGCGCCGCGGCATAGCTTTCCTTGGGAAGCATGCTCTTGACGAGGCATGGGATCTTTGCGATCCCGGCCAGCTTGCAGGCGCGGAAGCGCCTCTCGCCGCAGATGATCTCGTATCCGCCATCTTCGGACTTCTTAACGAGCAGAGGCTCGAGAAGCCCGTTCTCCTTTATTGATTCTGCAAGCTCGGCGATGCCCTCGTCATTGAAGCGCTTGCGCGGCTGGTAGACGGAAGCTCGAAGCTGGGATGACGGGATCTCCTCAACCTGTCCTGCAGCCTGGGATGCAGCAGTCTCCGCCGCCTCTTGCGCCTCCCTGTTCTCGTGGGCCCTTTTGTTGTCGCTCAACAGCGCATCAAGACCGCGGCCTAATGCCATTTTTCACGTGACTCCTGTCTAAATGGCGCGGCTTGCATCCGCGCCGCGCAATCCTACTTTTCGTCCCTTTCGATAAGCTCTGCTGCAAGCGCAAGGTAGGCTTTCGACCCTGACGACGACTTGTCGTAGTACATGGCCGGCTTGCCGAAGCTGGGGGCCTCGGCGAGCCTCACGTTCCTGGGGATGATCGTCTTGTACACGAGATTGTTGAAGTTCTTCTTGAGTTCCTCGGAGACATCGGTCGACAGGCGGTTGCGGTTGTCGAACATCGTCCTGAGGATGCCCTCGATCTTGAGCTTGGGGTTCACGGCGTGGGCCAGCTGGTCCACGGTGTCGATGAGCAGCGTCAGCCCTTCAAGCGCGAAGTACTCGCACTGGAGCGGGACGAGGATCGAGTCTGCCGCGCACATCGCGTTGACCGTGAGCAGGTTCAGCGAGGGAGGGCAGTCCATGAATATGTAGTCGTAGTCGTTCTCGATCTCCGAGAGCGCCTTCTTGAGGCGGAACTCCCTGCCGAAGTAGTCCAGCAGCTTGACCTCGGCTGCCGTGAGCTCCTCGTTTGCCGGGATCAGGTGGAAGGCGCCGTTGGTCTGCTTGACGAGCACGTTCCTGATGTCATAGTCGTCGATCAGGACCTGGCAGATGGTCTTCTTGAGCTCGAACTTGTTGATGCCCGAAGCCATGGTGGCGTTTCCCTGCGGATCGCAGTCCACCACGAGCACGCGCTTCTGCATCGCGGCAAGCGAGGCTGCTAGGTTTACGCAGGTGGTCGTCTTGCCGACGCCGCCTTTCTGGTTGGCAATAGCTATCTTCTTAACCATTTGTCATTCCGTTATTTAATCCTGAGCATCACCGCGCAGCGCCTGGCGTCCACGCCAGGGACGCGGATCTGCTCGATGCGTTCGATGGCAGCGCCCTTGACCGCTGAGATCTCTTCATCCGTGACATTCGCCTTCATCGCGACAATTATGCCGTTTTCAGCCACAAGATGACTGCAAATGGAGACTATTTTTTCAAGCTGTGCAAAAGCTCTGCACGTAACGCAATCAAATTTTATTTCAGGCGAGAGCTTTTCGGCCCTGGCCACCACCGCGTTGACGTTCGTAAGCGAAAGCATCGCGGCTGCGTTCTTCACAAATGAAATCTTCTTGGCAACCGAGTCCACGAGCGTGAACCTCATCTCTGGATGCATTATCGCAAGCACAAGTCCGGGAAAGCCCGCTCCAGTCCCGACATCGCACACGCTGTGCCCGGTAATGAATGGCGAGGCGCAGGCGCTGTCCATGATGTGCAGCCTGGCAGCCTCGATTGGATCCTTCACCGCCGTGAGGTTGAGCGCCTTGTTCCACTTGAGCAGGAAGGCGACCAGCCTCGCCATGGATTCTAACTGCTCCTGACCAGGCATTTTGGGCAGGCAGGACTTTGGAAACAGCCTTTCAAGTTCAGCAAGAGCGGCTTGCTCGCACATGTGAAATCCTCCGCCTCAGCCTTTGACAGTCTTGCGGCCAAGCAGGCCGAGCTTCTTCATGTGGACCAGCAGTATCGAGATGGCTGCAGGCGTTACGCCTGAAATGCGCGACGCCATGCCGATGGTCTCTGGCTTGTACTTGTTGAGCTTCTGGGTGACCTCTGTTGAGAGCGCAGTTATAGCGCTGTAGTCGAAATCCCTGGGCAGGAAAGTCGTCTCGTTGTTCTTTTTCTTTTTTATTTCATCAAGTTCACGCTTGAGGTACCCTTCGTATTTTACCTGAATCTCAACCTGTTCCGCAGACTGGGGATCCTTGGCGATGCGCTCAAGCCCAGCAGCCTCAAGCAGGGTGGAAAGCCTGGCCTCAGGACGCCTTAGGATCTCCTCGAGGCTCTGCTCCTGCGAGAGCTTCGCACCGACGGCCCCCCCGATCTTCCTTCCTGCATCAGACGAAGGCTTTACCAAGGTCTCGCGCAGGCGGGCGCGCTCGCGTTCTATCTGGAGCTCCTTCTCCTCGAAGGCCTTCCAGCGCTCATCAGAGATCATCCCAAGCTCCCTGGCCTTCGGCGTCAGGCGCTCGTCGGCGTTGTCCTCGCGCAGGATCAGGCGGTACTCGGCGCGGGAGGTGAACATCCTGTACGGCTCCTTGGTGCCGAGCGTGCAGAGATCGTCCATCAGCACTCCTATATAGGCCTGATCGCGCCTTGGGAACCAAGCCTCTTGTCCGTGGACGTAAAGCCCTGCGTTGATGCCGGCAAGCAGCCCCTGGGCCGCAGCCTCCTCGTACCCGGTGGTGCCGTTGATCTGGCCTGCCAGGAAGAGCCCGGGGACTTTCTTGGACTGCATCGACACCGAGAGCTCGCGCGGATCGTAGAAGTCGTACTCTATGGCGTATCCGGGCCTTGCTATGACAGCATGCTCAAGCCCCTCTATCGAATGGATCATCTGCTCCTGCACGTCAAAAGGCAGGGAGGTCGAGATCCCGTTTGGATAGACGAGCGGCGAGGTCAGGCCTTCAGGCTCGATGAATACGTGGTGCGAGGGCCGATCCGGATAGCGCACCACCTTGTCCTCGATGGACGGGCAGTACCTGGGGCCGACGCTGTGGATCACGCCTGAATAGAGCGGACTGCGATCGAGGCCGCCGCGGATGATCTCGTGGGTGCGCTCGTTGGTCCTGGTGATGAAGCATTGAACCTGCTTTGGATGGGTTCCAGCGTCGTCCATGAAAGAGAACACCGGCTGCGGATACTCAGGATCCTGGCGCTGCATCTTCGAGAAGTCGACGCTGTCAGCGTAGATCCTGGCCGGGGTGCCGGTCTTGAGCCTGCCCTGGCTTAAGCCAAGCTCCTTTAAGTTCTCGGCAAGTGCTATAGACGCAGGATCGCCGGCCCTGCCGCCGCTGTAGTGGTTGAGGCCGATGTGGATGAGGCCGTTTAGGAAAGTGCCGCAGCTTATGATGACGGCATTGGCATAAAACTCGATGCCCGATGCCGTTGCAACGCCTGCGACATGGCCGTCTTTCATCAGCACGCCGGTGCAAGGCTGCTGGAACACCGTGAGGTTCTCATATCCTGCCAGGGTCTGACGCATCACCTGCTTGTAGAGGTGGCGGTCGGTCTGGGCCCTGGTAGCCCTGACCGCCGGGCCCTTCGACGAGTTCAGGCTGCGAAATTGGATCCCGGCCTTGTCAACTGCTGCAGGGCATACTCCTCCCATGGCGTCGACCTCCCTCAAGAGGTGGCCTTTGCCGATGCCGCCGAAGGCGGGATTGCACGACATTTCACCCAGAGTCTCTAGGTTGTGCGTAAGCAGCAGGGTCTGGCATTTCATCCTCGCGCTGGCGGCTGCGGCTTCAATGCCCGCATGTCCTCCGCCGACGACGATGACGTCGAAGTTTCTTGAAGAAATCATTTTCAAGCCAAGGTGTGAAGAAAAGACGGCAACTATTGTATCCCATCGACAGAGTGCGACATGGGAGCAGGAATTGGCGGCGGCGGAAGTGGCAGAACCGCAGTTTTGCACCGCAAGGCGCAGGTTCAAAAGAAAAGAAGAAAAGTATTTTGTTTTCTATATATTCTTCTATGACTCTTGATATTAGGGTGTTGGATCTTGCAGAAAGATTAAAAACATCTTTTAGATCAATTATAAGAAGCTTGCTTTTTGTTTATCAGGCAAGAGGGCAGTTTGTGGGCAAACCGTTTGAAAAAGGTAAGTTATCAACAATCTATAAAATATACCTATTTTGAGCGATTTTTTTCCCAACACTTAACCCACCTTTCCACCAAGTTATGAACAATATGGAACCTTGTTGCGAGGCATGCCTGAGGGCAAGCAAAAGGCGGCCATTGGCCGCCTTTTGCCATAAATTGCCTGGCTTGCTATTTCTTCATCTTGTCAGCAAGGCGCATGAAGAGCATGGCCATCAGCGCGCAGCCGGTTAGGCAGACGCCCAGCGGGATTATGGAGTTTTCTCCCATGATGCCCATTAATGGCGATGTCAGCGAGCCGAAGAGGAAGGTCATCACCCCGAAGATCCCTGATGCGGCGCCGGCCTGTCCCCTCCTCGAGGCCATGACGATGCTGAAGCCCGCCGTCTGCGATACGCCCATCATCGAGCAGAAGAACATCAGGCATACGAGGATCGGGATGAACGATTCAGGTGGAAAGAAGGAGATCAGCAGCACTCCTGCGCCTGCTATGAGCATGACGACGTAGGAGAACCAGACCATCCTCACCTCTCCAGTGCGCTTGACCAGCCTTCCTGCGAGCATCGATGCCACGGCGATGCACACTGTGACTGTGGCAAAGGCTCCAGAGAAGCCAAGCGGCGAGAGGTGGTAGTGGACCTGCATCACGAACGGCGCAGCCGAGATGTATCCGAA
>Ga0256406_1001447_pt1 | contig 38381 bp, 33 predicted proteins | sample RumenRJG_03DNA_FD_185986 | JGI IMG/M metagenome (GOLD analysis project Ga0256406, IMG submission 185986) | Bovine rumen microbial communities from Lethbridge, Alberta, Canada - RJG_03 | ecosystem: Host-associated > Mammals > Digestive system > Stomach > Rumen | place: Canada: Alberta | collected... | reverse complement strand
TCGAGACCGACATCATGTTCCAGGCGCTGCGCGATCACGGCATCGAGTCGGAGCGCTACCTCGTCGAGGGCGCGGGCCACGGCGGCCCGTACTGGGTGCAGAAGGAGGTCCAGGACGTGATGCTCGCCTTCCTCGACCGCCACCTCAAGGCCTGATCAGAAGCCATTCCATCCTGCAGGGCCGCGCAATGCGCGGCCCTGCCACCACAGCCATCCTCAATCTTAAATTTCCCTTCTATTTTCCCAATTCCGTTCCAAGCTCCGGCGCGGATCCCAATGCCATGAAGGTACTGTCATGACCCGCGCGGCCATGCCCCCAGGCGTGCCTTTTGCCACAGGGCAGGGCAGCGCGCAACATCTTGTTCAGTATCTTGAAATACGTCTTGCATCACATTTTGGGTTAGCCTAAACTACCGGGTGTTAGGTAGAGCTAATTGCTTTTGGCTAACTGGATCAAAACCATCTGATAACAAACAGAATTTCAAAGTCAGTTCGGATTCAGGCATAAAAATGAAGACATTAGACAGTTTGAACAGAGGCGAGAGCGCAGAGGTCGTGTCTGTGCACGGCGAGGGAACCTCGTTGCGCCGCAGGCTCCTCGACATGGGCATCACCCCTAAGACCAGGGTAACCATGGTCAGGGCCGCCCCTCTCGGCGATCCCATCGAGCTCAACGTGCGGGGCTATTCGCTGACCGTGCGCAAGAGCGACGCAAGCCTGGTGGAGGTGCAGTGATGACTGAGAAGACCATCGCCCTCATCGGCAACCAGAACTGCGGCAAGACCACCCTGTTCAACGCCCTGACCGGAGCCAACCAGTACGTCGGCAACTGGCCTGGAGTCACCGTAGACCAGGTCATCGGCAAGATCTCCAAGCGCGACTGGGACGTCGTCGACCTCCCGGGCCTTTACTCCCTCTCCCCGTATTCGGCCGAGGAGATCGTCTCCCGCAACTTCATGCTCTCCAACGATTACGACGTGGTGCTCAACGTGGTCGATGCGACCCATCTTGAGCGCTCGCTCTCGCTGACCCTCGAGATCCTGCCCATGGGAAGGCCGATGGTGGTCGCGCTCAACATGTGCGACCTGCTAAAGGACAAGGGCATCGAGATCGATGCGGCAAAGCTCTCCGACGAACTTGGCGTGAAGGTAGTCCCGATCTCCGCCTCCTCGGGCAAGGGCCTCAACGAGCTTTTGGACGCCATCGACGCGGCCAAGGCCTCGACCAAGGCCTCCTCCGTCTATCCGCAGTCCGTGCTCGGAATGCTCGGCGACATCGGCAAGCTTTTTGGCAATGAGACCAACAGCGCCGAGAAGGTCTTCATCGCGACCTCGCTCCTCCAGCAGGACAAGGTCTATCTCGAGGAGTACCGCGGCAGAGAGAAGCTCCTAGCCGAGGTCGCCCGCGACCGCGCCGCCATCGAGCGCGAGTTCGGCACCGACGCCGAGGCCTACTTCCCGCAGGCCCGCTACGCCTTCATCGACAAGATCATGCCGGTCGTCACCAGGAAGACCTCGTCGGCCAAGGCCTCTATCTCCCGCAAGATCGACAACGTGGTCACCAACAAGTGGCTGGCCCTTCCGATCTTTGCGGCGATCATCTACGTGATCTACTACCTCGCGGTCACCACTGTGGGCACCGCCGCCACCGACTACGCCAACGACGTAGTCTTCGGACAGTGGTGCACCGACGGCGCCAACTGGCTGCTCGATCAGGCGGTCGCGCCTGACTGGCTGCGCTCGCTCCTAGTCGACGGCATCATCGGCGGCGTCGGCGCGGTCTTGGGCTTCGTCCCGCAGATGATCGTGCTGTTCTTCCTGCTCTCCATTGTCGAGCAGTGCGGCTACATGACCCGCGTCGCCTTCGTCCTCGACAGGATCTTCAGGCGCTTCGGCCTCTCCGGCCGCAGCTTCATCCCCATCCTGATCGCCACGGGCTGCGCCGTGCCGGCGCTGATGTCCACCAAGAGCATCGACAACGTCAACGAGCAGCGCATCACGCTGATCACGACCTCGTTCCTGCCTTGCTCGGCCAAGCTGCCGATCATGACCATGATCTTCATGTCGTTCTTCCCCGAGCAGGCCTGGATCGCCCCGGCCGTATACCTGCTTGGCATCTTCTCGATCGCCGTCACCGGCATCATCCTCAAGAAGAGCTCGGCCTTCCAGGAGGACGTCAGCCCGTTCGTGATGGAGCTGCCTGACTACCACATGCCGCGCGCCCTGAACGTGTTCAGGACCACCTACGAGCGCTGCAAGGCCTTCATCATCAAGGCCGGCACCATCATCTTCGGCACCGTGGTCATCATCTGGTTCCTCTCGAACTTCAACTTCACCCCGGACGGCTTCCAGATGGTCGACGTCTCCAAGTCCATGCTCGCCTCCTTCGGCACCGTGGTCGCGTTCATCTTCGCGCCGCTGGGCTTCGGCCTCTGGCAGGCCGCAGTCGCCGTCATCACCGGCCTGCTTGCAAAGGAGAACGTGGTCGGCACCATGGCCGTGCTGCTCGGCTTGGGTTCTGACGTCGCAGAGGACGATCAGGGCCTCTCCGCCGCCCTCCAGGGCGTGTTCCCGACCTCGGTCGCCGCGTTTGCCTTCCTGGCCTTCAACCTCTGGTCGACCCCGTGCGTCGCCGCGCTGGGCGCCATGAAGCGCCAGTTCGGCTCGGGCAAGTGGTTCGGCTTTGCGGTCAGCTACATGCTCTGCTACGCCTACTGCCTCTCGCTGGTCATCTACCAGATAGGCGGCCTCATCTTAGGCCAGGTCCCGTTCGGGCCGTTCACCGTGGTCGCCTTCATCGTGCTGGCGATTTTCCTCTACCTGCTCCTGAGGAAGGATCACGGCAAGGGCGCTTCGCTGCGCATCGCCGCGAAGAACGTCTGACCTGAGGGAGCTTTTCCTTCCGCAACAAGCCAAGGCCCGGCCCAGAAAGCCGGGCTTTCCTTATCGTGGAAAATCACTCCGCAGCGCCATCCCAGCATCGGGCTGCGCTGGCGCCGCCTGGGCAGATCGCATTTTCCAAGTCCCTAGGCACGCGGAGCGCCTATCCAGGCGCAACCGCGCACCTTAAATTTTTAATAAACATCCTTAAGAACGGCTACAGTGCAAAAGGCCGCGCCCCAATACACTTGAACCATCACCGGTGATGCTGCGGGCGCCGCGCCGCCTTTCTGGGCGCGGATCGCTCCAATGGTTTTTGACTTGAGCAGTTTGAGAGTTTTTCGAAGATCCTTATGAAGAAGTCAATCGCGCTTTTGCTTTGCGCATCCATCGCATTCGCCCCGGCAGCTGCGCAGGCGGCCCCCAATGGCAAGATCCTGCTTGTCACCTCGAGCACCGACACGCTGGTTCTCAAGGACGGCACGCCGCATCCCACCGGCTACTTCCTCGACGAGCTGACCGTCCCGGTCATGCAGGTCATGAAGGAAGGCTACGAGGTGGTTCTCGCCACCCCCAAGGGGAACATTCCGACCATGGATCCTGTCTCCGCTGACATCAGCCTCTTTCACGGCGACAAGAGGGCCCTCGACGAGGCGCTGAACTTCGTGAAGACCAGCCCCGTGATGACCAAGGCCATCAAGATAGGCGATGACTGTGAAGTCAGGGCTCGATCAGTACGACGCGGTCTATGTCCCGGGCGGCCACGCGCCGATGGTCGACCTCATGCAGGACAAGGACTTTGGCAAGGTGCTGCGCCACTTCCACGAGAAGGGCAAGGTGACCGCGTTCCTCTGCCACGGCCCGATCGCCTCGCTTGCCGCGCTTGATGACGCGGAAGGCTACCGCAAGTCCCTGGTCTCAGGCGACTTCGACGCGCAGGCCAAGCTCTCCAAGGGCTGGCAGTATGCAGGCTATCGCATGACCATCTACTCCGATCCTGAGGAGTACCCGGTCGAGAAGTTCGTCCTCAAGGGGCAGGTTCCCTTCTATGTGGCCGACGCGCTGCAGATAGCAGGCGGCACGGTTGAGCACGCCCCTGTGGGCCAGGGCCACGTGGTCGTGGACCGCGAGCTCATCACCGGCCAGAATCCTGCCTCCGACCACATGGTCGGCGACGCCCTGGTCAAGGCGCTCTCAGAGAGGAAGTAAGCAAGGCCGCGCAGCAGGGCAGGGCCCTGCCACGCAGGCGCTGATGAATCCCAAGGCCCTCCGTCAGGGGGGCTTTGCCGTGCATGGCTGGCTGAAAACGCCGAGGTTGCGCATTGGTTCCATTCCTTCGCATTGCAGAAATTTATTTTCATAACGTGCAGGCAGATGAAGGCTTGAAGGAAATGGCCTTGGTGGATTAGCGTACAAAAATGACTTAATGCGGGGCAAAAAAAAAGACCCCGACCGAAGTGGCCAGGGCTAATTATCTGCTTTGGAGTTTGAGGAATCTCACTGAAGAGAACCCCGCTACTAACCATCAGAACACAACGTTAAGATGATGGTTGTATGTTACATAAAACTGACCTTTTTATCAAGAAAATTTTTTACATTTTAAGAAAATGTGATCTTGATCACAAGTATACCGAACCCGTTCCGGACGGGGCCGCGCATTTCAAAAGCCCCGTGCAGTTGCTAGAATGACCCTGCAACAACTTGATGCGGCCGGAATGCCGCACGAACAGGGGAATGAAAATGGCTCACATACGTCTTGCCGTGGTACAGGATGCCTCGGCGCTTCTCGACATCCTCAAGCAGTACATCGAGACCCCGATCACTCTGGAGTACGAGATCCCCAGCGTCGCCGACAAGGAGACCCAGATCCTCGCCTTCTCCCACGATTATCCTTTCATCGTCATCGAGGACGACTCCGAGGTCGTGGGCTACGCCTTCGCCCATGGCGATCTGGCACAGCCCGGCCTCTCTTGGAACGCCGAGCTGCGCGCCTTCATCAGGCTCAACCGCCGCGGCAACCACTACGGCACCGCCGCCATGAACGTGCTGATGGACATCTTAAGGCTCCAGAACGTACGCAACGTCTACTCGAACGTCACCGAGGGCAACCCGCGCTCGGAGTCGCTGCACCGCAAGCTCGGGTTCAACAAGTGCGGTGTGCTGCACAAGACCGGCTACAAGAACGGCAGGTGGCTCGACGTCAACCTACTTGAAAAGCGCATCTGCGACGAAGAAGGCACCGAGCGCCCCGCTCCCTTCGTCCCGTTCTCGAAGCTCGACCGCGCCGAGGTCCAGAAGATCATCGACAAGGCCAATGAGGCGCTCAAGTAGCCAAGGCTCCTTTCAAAAAAGCGGGCCTGGCGCCCGCTTTTTTGATCTCAAGAAGGTTCAAAGGGCGGCCGGAAGGCTGCATGGCGCTCCCATGAGAACGCCATCGCATTGACAAGATTGCCGATCAATTCAAAAAGGAGGACACGACCATGGCAAAGCTGCTGAACTCTGGAAGGGACAGGATCGACTTCGAGCACACCGACATAAGCAGGCTGTTCGTTGGGATCTTCGTGCCCACGCTCACGGGCCTGCTTTTCGGCGGGATCTTCAACATCGCAGACGGGATCTTCGTGGGCAGGGGAGTGGGCAGCCAGGCGCTGGCCGCGGTGAACCTCACGGGCCCGCTCTACCTTATCTGCACCGGCATCGGCCTGATGCTCGGCGCCGGAGTCTCGGTGGTCGCCGCCGTGCACCTGGCGCAGGGCAACCTCAAGGCCGCGCGCATCTGCTCAACCCAAGCGCTTGCAGCCTCGTTCCTGCTCTCGCTTATCGTGAGCGTTCTTTCGCTTGCCGCAACCGACCAGGTGTCGCTCGCGCTTGGCTGCTCTGAGGAGCTCCTTCCGATGATGCGCGAGTACGTCGTGTGGCTCGGCCCCACATTCTGCTGCATGTCGTTCATGATGACCGGGCAGTTCGTAATAAGGCTCGACGGATCGCCGCGCTACGCGATGTACGTGAGCGTGTTCTCATCGCTCATGAACATCCTCCTCGACTGGGTCTTCGTGTTCCCCATGGGGATGGGGCTCATGGGAGCTGCGCTTGCAAGCTCGGTGACTCTCGTGCTCGCGGCCCTCATGGTGCTCTGGTACATGGCCTTCCGCACCCGCAGCCTCTCGCTCTACCGCCTGCGCCTGACCTTGAAGAGCCTGCTTCTGACGATCAGAAACCTCGCCTACATGGCGCGTCTGGGCTTTCCCACCCTGGTCGGCGAGGCTGCCATCGGGATCATGATGTTCGTGGGCAACAACGTGTTCATGCGGATGCTTCGCGAGGAGGGCGTGGCCGCCTTCGGCATCGCCTGCTACCTGCTTCCCCTGGTGTTCATGTTCGGCAACGCCATCGCGCAGTCGGCACTGCCCATCATCAGCTACAGCCGCGGCAAGGGCGACTTCGAGCGCGTGGCTGCGGCCATCAGGTTCGCCTCAACCGCGGCTCTGGCCTCGGGCATCGTGCTCACCGCTCTCTCAGTGGGGCTTGGCGACGAGATAGTGGGGCTCTTCGTAAGCCGCAAGGCCGAGGCGTACTCCATCGCCTGCTACGGCCTGCCGCTCTTCTCGCTGGGGTTCCTGTTCTTCACGGTGAACATCGCGCTCATCGGGATCTACCAGGCGATGGCCCGCGACGCCGAGGCCGTGGTCTTCATGCTGTTGCGCGGCGTGGCGCTCCTGGTGCCCTCGCTCGTGCTGCTGCCCCGCGCGCTGGGCGTCCCCGGGCTGTGGCTTGCCGTCCCGCTCTCCGATCTGCTCACCTTCGCGGTCATACTGCTGCGCTCCATGAGGTACATAAGGATCTGGAGATCCGGCAGGCGCGGCAGCGGCGACGCCGCCGCGGGCGCGTGAACGCGCCGCGCCATGGCGGGGATTTTGGTAAGATCGCACTGTTTCAACTTTTGGAGTAAGCAATGTTCAATCAGGCCAATTTGTTAAGGCAGGCGCAGGCCCTTCAGGAGCGCATGCAGAAAGCCCAGGAAGAGGTTGCCAACCTCGAGGTGACCGGAGAGTCGGGCGCCGGCATGGTCAAGGTGACCATGACCGGCAACCGCGAGGTCAAGCGCGTCGCCATCGACGAGTCGGTGATGGGCGAAGACAAGGACGTGCTCGAGGATCTCATCGCTGCCGCCTTCAACGACGCAAGCCGCCGCGTTGAGGAGAAGTCCAAGGAGCTCTTAGGCGCTGTCACCGCCGGGATCCCGCTTCCTCCGGGCATGAAGCTGCCGTTCTGATGTCGTCAAGCAGGCTGCTCGACCGCCTGGTCGAGGCGCTCCAGGCCATGCCAGGCATCGGGCCTGTGAGCGCCACGAGGATCGCCTACAACCTGCTCGACCGCAGGCGCGAGGACGCGCTGCGCATCTCCGATGCGCTCAAGGAGGCGGCCGAGCACGTGGCGCTCTGCCCCGACTGCCGCAACTACTGCGACGCCGAGGGCGAGAGGTGCTCGATCTGCTCGGACTTCCGCCGCCGCGACAGCGGCCTGCTCTGTGTGGTCGAAAGCCCGATGGACGTCGAGTCATTCGAGCAGTCAGGCGCCTTCCACGGCACCTACTTCGTGCTCCACGGCCACCTCTCGCCGATTGACGGCGTTGGACCCGAGGAGCTGGGGCTCGACGCCTTGGGCCACAGGCTCGACGAAGGCGGGGTGCGCGAGATGATCCTGGCCCTGGGGCAGTCTGCCGAGGGTGAGGCCACCGCGCAGTACCTCACCGCCATGGCAAAGCGCCGCGGCATCCCCGCCTCGGGGATCGCCACCGGGATCCCGATGGGCGGCGACATCCAAAGCGTCGACGGGCTCACGCTCACCACCTCGCTTGAAAACCGCCGCCGGATCGGCTGATCCTTCCTCCCAATCCATCGCTTCCATTCAAAAGGCGCCCCCTCTCCCTTGAAAAGGGAAGGGGGCGCCCCCATATAGCCTTCAGACAGATTCTTATAGATTTGACTGGAGATTTTCATTTCAAAATGACCGCTACCGTTCATGGTTTCCAGACCCAGGTCGCAAAGCTCCTGGACCTGCTTGCCAACTCGCTGTACTCCAACAAGGAAGTCTTCCTGCGCGAGCTCATCTCCAACGCCTCCGACGCCATCGACAAGCTCCACTTCATGTCCCTGACCAACCAGGATCTCGTGAAGGACGATCCCGAGTTCCGCATCAGGATCAAGGCCGACAAGGACGCCGGGACGCTCACGATCTCCGACAACGGCCTTGGCATGACGCTCGAGGAGGCCAACAGCCACCTGGGCACCATCGCCGAGTCCGGCACCGAGGAGTTCATGAAGAAGCTCACCGGCGACGCCGCGCGCGACTCGCAGCTCATCGGCCAGTTCGGCGTGGGCTTCTACTCCTCGTTCATCGTCGCCGATCGCGTGACCGTGCTCTCGCGCAGCGTCAACGCCAAGGAGTCCGAGGGCGTGCGCTGGGAGTCCACCGGAAGCGGGACCTTCGAGTCGGAGAACATCGAGCGCAAGCAGCGCGGCACCGACGTGATCCTCCACCTCAAGGACTCTTGCAAGGAGTACCTCGAGGAGTGGACGCTGCGCGAGGCCATCACCAAGTACTCCGACCACATCTCCGTGCCGGTGCAGATCTGGGCTGAGAAGTTCGACGAGCCCGAGAAGGGCGAAGACGGCAAGCCCAAGGCCGACGCCAAGCCCAAGTCGCACTTCGAGTGGGAGCAGGTCAACGACGCCAAGGCGCTGTGGACCCGTCCTGCCAAGGAGATCAAGGACGAGGAGTATAAGGAGTTCTACAAGCACTTGACCCGCGACTACCAGGATCCGCTGTGCTGGGCCCACAACAAGGTCGAGGGCAACCTCGAGTACACCTCGCTGCTCTACATCCCCAAGACCGCGCCGTGGGACCTCTACACCCGCCAGAACCAGCACGGGCTCAAGCTCTACGTGCAGCGCGTGTTCATCATGGACAAGGCCGACGCCTTCCTGCCCACCTACCTGCGCTTCGTCTCAGGCCTCGTGGACACCAACGCGCTGCCGTTGAACATCTCCCGCGAGCTTCTGCAGGAGAGCGCGGTGACCCGCAAGCTCAAGAAGGCGCTGACCAAGCGCGCCTTGCAGATGATCGGCAAGCTCGCCACCGACAAGGACAAGTACGCCGAGTTCTGGGGCCAGTTCGGCAACTGCCTGAAGGAAGGCCCGGTCGAGGACTACGAGAACCGCGACGAGGTGTTGAAGCTCCTGCGCTTCGCCTCCACCAAGGACGGCACGAGCGCGCAGACCGTGTCGCTTGACGACTACATCGGCCGCATGGCCAAGGGCCAGGACAAGATCTACTACCTGGCCGCCGACAGCTACGAGGCCGCTGCCAACTCGCCGTACCTTGAGAACCTCAAGAAGAAGGGGATCGAGGTGCTGCTGATGTGGGAGCGCATCGACGAGTGGCTCATGGGCAACGTCTCAAGCTACAAGGACAAGGAGTTCGTCTCCGCCTCCGCCTCCGACCTCAAGCTCTCCGACGAGCTTGGCGGCAAGGAGGAGAAGGAGCGCAAGGAGGCCTCTGCAAAGGAGAACAAGGACCTCATCGAGCGCTTCAAGAAGGCCCTTGGGGACAAGGTCAAGGACGTCGAGGTCTCGACCCGCCTGACCGACTCCCCGTCCTGCGTCATCACCGACGGCAACCGCATGATGACTGCGCAGATGAGGCGCCTGCTGGAAGCCTCGGGGCAGAAGATGCCCGAGGAGAAGTACACCCTCGAGATCAACCCCGACCACCCGCTGGTCAAGAAGGCTTACGAGGAGCAGGACGAGACCCGCTTTGCCAAGTGGGCCGAGGTCATCTACGAGCAGGCGCTGCTCTCAGACCAGGGCGGCCTGAAGGATCCTTCGACCTTCGTGAAGAACCTGAACAGCCTGCTCTTGGGCTGATCTGAAAGCTCCCCCCGCGGGCGCGTGGGATCAAGGCCCTGGACGGTCATCCGCCCGGGGCCTTGCCGTCATCGCGACATGGAAAGCTTCGGGCGGGGAGGACCGTTCCAGCGGGATGGGCGATATGAGCGTAAGCGATTGCACACTGCTTGCGCTTTGGACTGTCCTGTAAGCGCTTACATAATTGTTTTCAGCATAATCAAACGCCAGTATTTGCGACCAGATTAAAAGATCCTGACAAATCCATGGGAACGGGGGCACGCCTCATACTATGATTACAATCGGTGACGGAGGCGCCAAAGGCCGCCGCCGCCCAAACAAACATCTTAAAGGACAATCATCAAATGAAATTCAAGAAACTCGCCATCGCTGCGGCCGTCGTCATCGCCGCCGCCTCGGTCGCTGCCTCGGCCGCCGAGAAGAACCCCGCCGACTTCAAGCTCGGCTTCTCGGTGCCTCAGCTGGCCAACCCCTGGTTTGTCGGCGTCAAGCTCGGCATGGAGAAGGCCTGCAAGGAGCTTGGCATCCAGTGCATCTCCATCGACGCACAGTACAAGGTCGACAAGCAGGTCTCCGACATCGAGAACATGATCTCCGACAAGTACGACGCGATCTTCTGCACCGCCATCGACGCCAACGCGCTCACCCAGGTCTATGACGACGCCAAGAAGGCCGGCATCGCCACCGGCTCTATCGCGCAGACCGTGCCTAACTCCAACTTGCTTTACGGCATGGACGAGTATAACTACGGCTTCACCATCGGCACCCAGGCCGCCGAGTGGGCCCGCGACACCCTGGGCTGCAAGGGCAAGGTCGCCCTCATCACCGAGGACAACGTCGAGGCCGTGAAGAGGCGCGGCGACGGCATCGAGGACGCGGTCAAGAAGACCTGCCCGACCATGCAGATCGTGGCCCGCCAGGCCGGCGACAACCCCGAGAGCGGCATGAAGATCATAGAGTCCGTGCTCCAGCAGCACCCTGATCTCAACCTCGTCATCGGCTCCAATGACTCAGGCGGCATCGGCGGCTACCAGGCCATGGTCTCCAACAACAAGGTCGGCAAGGACCGCGCCGTCTTCTCAGGCGATGCCACCCGCGAGGCCCTCGAGCTCATCAAGGATCCTGACAGCATCTACCGCGGCACCGTGGACCTCTTCCCGTTCAAGGGCGGCTACGAGAGCGCCAAGATCCTCTACGAGATGGCCACCAAGGGCATCCCGGCCAAGCAGCGCACCGAGATGCTGCCTTACGTCCGCGTGCCCAAGGCAGACGTGATCTCAGGCAAGTACACTGCAACCTACTGACGGCTGCATGGGCAGGGGAGGGGCCTTGGGCCCCTCCTTTTAGCTTTGCATGGAACGACACATGAACGAAAGCTCAGATATCATCCTTTCGGCGCACCACCTCACCAAGTGCTATGCGAAGGTCACGGCCCTGTCCGACGTCTCGCTTGACATCAGGCGCGGCGAGGTCCTGGCGCTTTGCGGCGAGAACGGCGCCGGCAAGTCCACATTCATAAAGATGATCACAGGAGCCGAGCAGCCGACCTCGGGCACCGTGGACTTCAACGGGGAGCCGCTCACCGGGCTGTCGCCCTCTGCGGTGATGGACCGCGGGATCTCGGCCGTCTACCAGGAGTTCTCCCTCATCCCCTACCTCTCGATCGCCGAGAACATCTTCTACGGGCGCGAGCCCGTGCGCGCGGGGATCATCAACCACGCGCAAATGCGCCAGAAGGCGCAGGAGCTCTTTGACGAGATGGGCATGCGCATCGATGTGCGCAAGCGCATCATCGACATCGGCGTGGCCTACCAGCAGATGGTCGAGATCTTGAAGGCCGTCTCCAAGGATCCAAAGTTCATCATCCTCGACGAGCCGACGGCTCCGCTCACGGTCAAAGAGACCGGGATCTTCTACAACATCGTCAGGAAGCTGCGCGAGAAGCGCGTCACCGTGCTCTTCATCTCGCACAGGCTCGAGGAAGTGTTCGAGATCTGCGACCGCGCGGCAGTCTTCATGGACGGCAAGCTCGTCACGGTCAAGGACGTGAAGGACTTCACCCGCAAGACCCTCATCTCCTGCATGGTCGGCCGCGAGATCTCTGACGACTACCCGCAGCCAAAGAAGACCTCCGACGAGGTCGTGCTAGAGTGCAAGGGCATCACCAACGACAAGGTGAGAGGCGCAAGCTTCGTCCTGCACAAGGGCGAGATCCTAGGGTTCGGCGGCCTAGTGGGCGCCGGGCGCACCGAGCTTGCCCGCGCGATTTTCGGGGCCGACCTCCTGAAGTCAGGCGAGATCCTCTACAAGGGCATGAAGTACGTGCCGGGCAGCCCCCGCCACGCCCTTCGCAGCGGCATCGGCCTCATCCCGGAGGACCGCAAGTCCCAGGGCGTGATCCTGGGCCTCACGCTGCGCGAGAACATCGTGTTCAGCTCGCTGCCGCGCTACCTCACCCACGGCTTCATCATCGACAGCCGCAAGGAGCGCAGCGCCGCCGAGCGCTACGTCGCCGAGCTCAACATCAAGGCCTCGTCGATTGAGCAGATAGTCAAGAACCTCTCCGGCGGCAACCAGCAGAAGGTGGTGCTCGCGCGCATCCTCTCGACGCAGTGCGACGTGCTGATCTTCGACGAGCCGACCCGCGGCATCGATGTGGGCGCCAAGCAGGAGATCTACAACCTGATGTGCCGCCTGGCCGACCAGGGCAAGTCGATCATCATGATCAGCTCCGACATGCCAGAGCTCATCGGCATGTCTCAGCGCATCTGCGTGATGAGCGAGGGCCGGATCACGGCCGAGTTCAAGCGCGGCGAGTTCTCGCAGGAGAAGATCCTCGAGATGGCAAGCTCCGGCAGGCGCAACAGCACCAACGCTGCATAAGGAATTGAACAAATGGAAAAGAACAACAAAATGTACCTCTGGCTGCTCGACTACGGCATCGTGCTGATCCTCGGGCTGCTCATCGTGGTGTTCTCGGTGGCGTCTTCGAACTTCCTGTCGTTCTCCACCCTGACCACCATCCTCCGCCAGGTGTCGATCATCGGCATCATCTCGGTGGGCGCGGGCTTCGTGATCCTCACCTCGGGCATCGACCTGTCGGTGGGTTCCATCGCCTGCATCTCCTCGCTCACCTGCGCGATCATGCTCAAGCACGGCTACAGCATCCCGGTGTCCATCGCCGTGACGCTGCTGATCTCCATCGTCTACGGCCTCTTCACGGGAAGCCTCGTCTGCTTCTTCAAGATGTCGCCGCTCATCGCGACCTTGGGCATGATGACCTCGCTGCGCGGCGCAGGCTACATCATCACCGACGGCCTGCCGGTGTTCGGCTTCGGCCAGGGCTTAAGCCCCTTCGGCCGCGGCTATCTCCTTGGGATCCCGTACCCCGTGATCCTGATGGTCATCGTCTTTGCGATCGGCATCTTCATCCTCTACAAGACCCCGATCGGGCGCCACGTCTACGGCGTGGGCGGCAACGAGGAGGCCTCGCGCCTCTCGGGCGTCAACGTCACCGGCGTTAAGATGTTCTGCTACGCCTTCTGCGCCTTCCTCTCAGGCGTCGCAGGCCTTGTTCTCCTCTCGAGGACGAACTCCGGCCAGCCTTCCGCAGGCGTGGGTTACGAGATGTCCGCGATCACCGCGGTGGTGCTGGGCGGCATCAGCCTGATGGGCGGGCAGGGCAAGCTGCCTCTCGTAATCGTCGGCGTGCTCATCATGGGCGTGCTCTCGACCGGCATGCTGATGTGCAACATCAACGACTACGTGCAGCAGGTCGTCACCGGCCTCGTGCTGCTGGCCGCCGTCGCGTTCTCCTACGTCTCGACGCGCCTTCGCGACAAGCTCATCAGCGGGCCTTCGTCAGCGCACGAATAGCCTTGCATTGCAAATCAAGCGAAAGGGGGCGCAAGCCTCCTTTCGCTTGCCGGGCTTGAGTCCTTCCTTCATCACCCGGCGCCATCCAGGCAGGAGCCATCGCCCCTTGATCCGAAAGCCTGGGCGGTGCTGTTACAATGCCATGAAGCTCATGCTTGACGAGGGGGAGTCATGGCGCTGAAGAACATCATTCTGAGAACCCCATCCTTCAGCTGCGCAAGACAAAACGGCTTTGCCTTTGTCGACAAGACGAGGTTCATCGACTTGCTGGAAAAAAGCAGTTCGGATGTTCCTGTCTTCCTAAGACCGCGCCGTTTTGGCAAGACCTTCCTTGCCTATACGCTTTTTTGCTATTACGACAAGAGTCTGGCGGGGCAATTTGACGAGAATTTCAAGGGAACATGGATCTACAGCCACAAGACCGCCAAGGCAAACTCATATTGTTGCCTGCGCCTTGATTTTTCATCTGTTTCACCAGATCCTGCCTTGGTTAAAGAGAGCATGACGGAGGAGATCGCCGGAGGCCTTTCCAAATTCTCAGCAAGGTATCCCCAATTGGGCCTCCCGCCGGAGAAACTAGACCCGGTTAAATACGGATCTCCTTCTGCCCTCATGAAGGCCTTCCTCAACAATTTCGTCTCCAGCGCCAAGAACGGAGAGCGGCTCTACATCCTCATAGACGAGTATGATCACTTTGCCAATGACATTCTTGCATCCGACAAGGATGCCTTCAGGAGCATTACATCCACTGCGCAAAGCCGCGACGGCTTCATAAAGCAGTTTTACGCCTGTCTCAAGCAGTTTTTCGGCAATGGCAGCGAATTGCCAATTGCAAAGTTCTTCATCACGGGAGTGTCGGCAGTCTCGCTCGACTCGCTGACCTCCGGCTTCAACATCGCCACCAACATCAGCTCGCTCCCGCAGTTCAACGCCATGGCTGGGTTCACGCATGAGGAATTGTCAAAACTTGTTGACGAGACGATTGATTTCATCCGTTACAGAGATCTTGCCAAGGACAGGCTTATGGAAGTCATGGAGAAATACTATGACGGCTACGTCTTCTCGCCCGACTGCGGCCAGCGGATTTTCAACCCTAACATGTGCCTTGTCCTGCTTGACCATGTCGCAAGAACAGGAAAAATCCCAGACGTAATGCCTGGCAACACCGGCGATGACACAGCCAAGCTCGGCGGCATGCTGGCATTGACTGATCCTGACAGCCAAAAGAAGATCATAGACAGCATCTTCCTGCGCGACGAGCTTTTTGCCATGGAGCCAGGGGAGCTTAACTTGAACCGCGGCGGCCTGTTTGACTGGAATCAGGCCGTATGGATGCTCTACTATCTCGGGTATTTGACCATAACTTCTGAAAATAATGCAAAAAAATACGCATGTCCAAACGAGATAACCTACAAGGCGTTCATCGAGTACCTTGCTGCAAAAGAGAATATCAGTCCGCTGGGAGTTGGCGATGATCTTACGGAAAGTCTGAGAAGAGGCGACATAGGACCGCTTGTTGAAGCGGTCGAAGACTCGATTTCAGGATTGCCTGGAATGGCTTTTGCAGGGTTTAACGAGCGAACGCTGCAACTTTGCTTCTATACCATCATTCAAATGCGGGTAAACGTCAAAGTCTTTGTGCCTTCATTGGAAGTTGAGACAGGAGGGCAGGGTAGGGCAGATCTGCTTGTGGAAAACAAAACAGGCGGCCCCAGCCTGATGCTTGAGCTCAAGTACATATCAAAGTCCAAGGCCGACGATGCAAAATGCGCCAAAGCCCTTGCTGAAGCCAAGGCGCAATTGGGGCGCTACAAGGCATCTCCAAAATTCATGAACACCAGGCAGCTCAAGGCGTTTGCCGTGGTCTTCGTAGGGCCCAAGGCTGCCCGGATAGAAGAAGCCTGACAGCTAAGTCCCCCTTTGATGGCAGGTGGTGCGGCAGTGAGGACGCCTTGCAGCTTCAGCTCCACGCAGCCAAGGCGCTGCAATGTTAAAATGCTCATGCAGCGCGCTTTTGCCGCGCTCCTTTCGTTTCCAAGGCGGTGATTCCGCCTGCCGCGCAAGCGGCATGACATCAGGTAAAGACAATGCGCATCATTCTTTTAGGACCCCCGGGCGCCGGCAAGGGAACCCAGGCCCAGAATATCACCAAGGCCTTCTCAATCCCCCAGATCTCCACCGGCGACATGCTCAGGGCGGCGATCCGCGAGGGCACCGAGCTTGGCAAGGCCGCCAAGGCAGTCATGGACAAGGGCCAGCTCGTCTCCGACGACATCATCCTCGGCCTCGTCAAGGAGCGCATCGCGCAGCCTGACTGCAAGAACGGCTTCCTCTTCGACGGCTTCCCGCGCACCATCCCGCAGGCACAGGCCCTCGTCGACAACGGCATCGCCATCGACGCCGTGGTCGAGATCCAGGTCCCTGACGACAAGATCGTCAAGCGCATGTCCGGCCGCAGGGTCCACCTTGCCTCCGGCCGCACCTACCACATCGTCTACAACCCTCCCAAGGTCGAGGGCAAGGACGACGTCACCGGCGAGCCGCTGGTGATCCGCCCGGACGACCGCGAGGAGACCGTGCGCGCCAGGCTCAAGGTCTACCACGAGCAGACCGAGCCGCTCGTCAGGTTCTACCGCGATCTCTCCGCCAAGGGCGACACCAAGTTCCTGGCAGTGGACGGCGATCGCGACGTCGAGGTCATCTCCAAAGAGATCATCTCCGGGGTGAAGTAATGAGGGCTCTTCTGACCCTGTGCGCCATCGCCTGTGCCGCATTGGCGGCCCAGGCTGGCGCTGCCGAGAGCGATGGCCCTGATGCCACCGCCCAGGATCAGGCCGCGCCTGCCCCAGTTCCCGCGTCCAAGGCGCCGGAGGCCAAGGACGACAGCGCCTTTGAGCAGTCGCTGCGCGAGTTCCAGGCCGCCGACCGCCCGATCCCGTGCCCGAATGGGTGGGTGGTCGAGCCGAACCCCAGCGCCGACAACTCGCTCTCCTACATGACCGAGGACGGGACTTTGGCAGTGAGCGTCACCTCAATCAGGGCCAAGGAAGGATCGGGGATCCCGACCGAGCCTGAGAGCTATGCCCGCGTCGCAGCCGAGCAGATGTCCTGCTCGATCCCGGTGCGATCGAACCTGATCGACGGCGGGTGGACTTTCCACTGCGACGACTTCAAGGTCGACGGCCTGGTCTACGGGTCCAAGGAGGAGCTCGTGCTCCTCGGGATCTCAGGGCGCAGCGCCGACACCGAGGCCAAGCTCACCGAGTTCGTGCGCTTCCTGCAATACCAGGCAGCTGGCGACTGAGGACGGCAAGCCCGGATCCAGGGGCCGGAAGGCGGCAATGCCGCCTCCCGGCCTTTGCATATTTGTCCAAAACGTTTTGCAATGGGAACGCCCAAGACGCAATTAAGGCCATGATGTGCTAGATTAGCCTTAAGTTTTTCCAAAGCACCAATACCGAGGAGATGTGGGGGGAGGCAAAGGATCCCCGCACTGCACACATGGAAGACACCATCGTCTCGTCCGACAGCGTCCTTAAGGAAAAGAAGCGCGTTTTCATCGGGCTCGACCCAGAGCAGATCGTCTGGGAAGGATTCATCGACCAGCTCACCGAGCACTACATACTCATGTATGTGGAGTGCGGCTCGCGCTCCAAGACCCCGATGTTCCCGTCCCACGGCAAGGCCTACGTCAGGATGCCGGTGGATGGCGGCGGACTGGCGCTCTTTGAGAGCGACATAGTCAAGCCCAAGAGCGCCGATGGCAAGCTCTGGCTGCTCACCAAGCCTCCCAAGGCCCGCCGACGCCAGCGCAGGGCCTTCTTCAGGGTGCCTTACGACAAGCCGGTGCTGATCCGCCGCGAGCGCGGGGCCGATCAGTGGACCGACTGGGAGGAGGTGCCGCTTATCGACGTGAGCGGCGGCGGCTTCTCGATCCGCTATCCCGACGAGCTTCATCAGAACACCAAGGTGAACCTCTTTCTGACCACGCCGCGCTCCGAGAAGATCGACGTGCTCACCCAGGTCGCGCGCTGCGGCCTCGAGCACAAGGAGAACCGCGACAGCCAGTGGATCGTGGGACTCATGATCTCCCCGCAGCTCCCCATGGCAAAGCAGGCCCTGCTCATGGCCATGGTGACCGATCTCCAGCGCGAGATCCTCAAGAACCGCATCAGGAACTGACGCGGCAGGATGCTTCGTGCGCGCAGGAACTGCTTGTCTGGCAACTAAAAGATGAGAACTGCCATCTGCGGCTTGACGGCCTTGTGCCTTTTTGCGGCGATCTTTCCGCTGCCTTACGGCTATTACCAGTTCCTGAGGATCGAGGCCTTTGCAGCCTCGCTCTACGCGTTTGCCTTCATGGCGATGAACGCGAGGCTGCCTGCCGATGCCAGGGTTCCTGCCGATGCCCTTGTGTGGCCCAGGGTTCTTGCCTTGCTTGCTGCCATAGTCTTCAACCCGTTCATGTTCCTCGCCTTCGGCAAGGCGCTCTGGGTTGCCATCGACCTGATCTTCTGCCTGTTCTTCGCGTTCCTGAGCTATTCCCAGAAAGGGCGCTGAGCGCCATTGCAGAAAACGGGCCTGGCCGGCACCTGGCGGTCGAAATTACCCATGATTGCCTCCATAGCTGCAATGGCGCTGGAGGGCTGCATCCACGGCTACGACAACAGGCTGAGCGCTGCGAGGTTCGTGGAGCTCCTGCTCTCGCTCCACAAGGACCATGAGGGGTTCATGCCCTAAAGCTTGGGTAGGGGCGGCTTCACTGGGCTCAGCGCCTCTTGACGAGGTACTTCTGGCTGCGGCTTTGGGGCTTGTCAGGGTATTTCATCGCGACAAGCCCAAGCTTTATGGCAGGGGCCAGGAAGGAGTCCCTGAGGGTTTGGCGCCGCGTTATGGAAAGCGCCTCCATGAGCTCGGAAGATGACATCTCCCTCAAGCCTAGGGCCTCGATGAGCCTCTGCACGTTCAGGGGGATCCCGTCGCAGCCTGCGGTCTGAGGATCGCTTAGTGCCTCCAGGATCACCATGAGCATGAGCTCGACGAACACGCCGCTGTCGCTTTCATGCTCCGACTTGCCCAATGATGCGTAGTAGTCGCGAAGATGGCGCTCGATGAACTCCTCGAACGGCAAGTCGAGGAAGATCCGGTCCCACTTGCAAAGAAGCAGCTTGTGCCAGAGCCTGCCAATGCGCCCGTTGCCGTCTGCAAATGGGTGGATGAACTCGAACTCGTAGTGGAACACCGCGCTCTTTATGAGCGGGTGCAGCTCGGAGGCGCGGTACCACGCGAAAAGATCTTCGATCTCCCCGGGCACCCGCTCGGCAGGCGGCGCCAGATGGATGAGCGTCCTGCCGCTGACTACCCCGACGCTGCAGTGCCTGAAGCATCCGCTTTCGCGAACCAGCCCTTGCGCCATGATCCCGTGGGCCTTGAGCAGATCATCGATGCTGCCTGGATCGAAGCTGGGCGCATCCTCGTACGCCTTGAGGGCATTCTCGGCCTCGTGGATCTCCAGAAGGCTGCCCATGACCTTCCCGCCATTTGAGATTGCGGCGACCTGCTCGAGCGACAAGGTGTTCTGCTCGATGGCGATGGAGGCGCGGACTGAGCGGACGAGGTTTTTCCGCTTGAGGCGCGAGGATGCGTTCCCTCCGTAGAGGAGCCTCAGCTTGCAGATCCTCTCGGTTATAGAGCAGAGGAGGAAAGTCGTCCTGTCGGTGATGGTGAAAGCGGGTTTGTAATCGGCCATTGCAGATCTCTTATTTGTGGATTCATTGGCAAAATCTATCAGCTACGCACGTTCTGCGCGTAGTTGATAGCGGCCAATTTGAATTTTGAAATCCCACCTGGGAACGTTGCCTCAGCGCTTATCGACCCTTCTTGCGTCAAATGCTGCCAGAAGCTGCGAGAGCAAGGCAAGGCGCGGCCGCTCCTCTGTCTCCTTCAGGTTGCAGCGCAGCGAGTTGGGACCTGACATGCGGTACTCGTTGTGCCTGCACGAGGTCACAAGGGAGATGATGTAGTCGGGGCTTATGGCGCACTGCGGCCCCATCTCGATGACCTCGCCGTTCTCGTCGCCTGCGATCCTGGTGATGCCCATCGAGGTCGCCAGCACTTTGAGCGAGCTTATCTTGAAGAGGTTCTCGGCGCTCTTGGGCAGGAAGCCGAAGCGGTCGATGAGCTCGGCCTTGAGATCCTCGAACTCCTCGGGCGTGCGGCAGGAGGACAGGCGCTTGTAGAGCGAGAGCCTGGTGTTGACGTCGGCGATGTAGGTGTCAGGCAAGAGCGCGGGCAGGTGCATGTCTATCTCGCACTCGCCCTGGCTCAATTCCGCAAGCGAGGGCTCGCGGCCTTCCTTCAAAGCCTTCACCGCCTCGTTGAGCATGTCGGTGTAAAGCGAGAAGCCCACGGACTCTATCTGCCCGGACTGCTCCTCGCCCAACAGCTCGCCCGCGCCCCTGATCTCAAGATCGTGCGTTGCCAGCACGAAGCCCGCGCCCAGCTCCTCGAGCGAGGAGATGGCGTCGAGCCTGAGCTTGGCGTCGCGCGTGAGCAGCTTTTTGGGCGGCGTGAAGAGGTAGGCGTAGGCCTGGTGGTGCGAGCGACCGACGCGGCCCCTGATCTGGTGGAGCTGCGCAAGCCCCAGCAGATCGGCCCGGTCGATGAGGATGGTGTTGGCCGACTGGAGGTCGAGGCCGTTCTCGACGATGGTCGTGCACAAGAGCACGTTGAAGCGCTGGTTGTAGAAGTCGCGCATGACCTTCTGCAGATCGCGCTCGTTCATCTGCCCGTGTCCGATGCCGATGGTGGCCTCCGGCACGAGCTTTGAGAGCGCCTCGGCGGTCTGGCCGATGGTCGAGATGTCGTTGTGCAGGTAGTAGACCTGGCCGCCGCGGCGCAGCTCGCGCATCACGGCCTCGCGCACCACCTGATCTGATCTCTCCATTACGAAGGTCTTGATGGCCAGGCGATGCTCGGGCGGGGTCGCGATGATCGAGAGCTCGCGCATGCCCTCCATGGCCATGTTGAGCGTGCGCGGGATCGGGGTTGCGGTGAGCGTGAGCAGGTCGACCTCGGCGCGCAGGGCCTTGAGCTTCTCCTTCTGCCTGACGCCGAAGCGGTGCTCCTCGTCTATGATGACGAGCCCCAGATCCTTGAACTTGATGCCGCGCGAGAGCAGGCGGTGGGTGCCGATGATGATGTCGATCTTCCCATCGGCGAGCTTCTTCAAGCTCTCGCTCTGCTCCTTGGCCGTCTTGAAGCGCGAGAGCTCCTCGATGATGATCGGCGTCCCGGCGAAGCGATCCTTGAAGGTCTGGTAGTGCTGCTCTGCAAGAATCGTGGTCGGCACGAGCACCGCGACCTGCGCCCCGCAGGAGGCGACGACGAAGGCCGCCCTCAGGGCGACCTCGGTCTTGCCGAAGCCGACGTCGCCGCAGATGAGGCGGTCCATGGGCCTGGGGCTTGCGAGATCAGAGAGCGTGGCGTTGATGGCCGAGAGCTGGTCGGGGGTCTCCTCGTAGCCAAAGCCGGTTGCGAACTCGTCGAGCGCGCGCTGGGGCACCTGGAACGAGCGTCCGTCGCGCGCGGCGCGGCGGGCGTAGAGGTCGAGGAGCCCTGCGGCGATGTCGCGCACCTTCTCGGCGGCCTTCTGCTTGCGCTTGGACCAGGAGTCGGTGCCGAGCTTGGAGAGCGGCGGGTTGTCCGAGCCCGAGTAGCGGGCGATCTTCGAGAGGGCGGTGATGGGGATGTTGAGCATGTCCCCGTTCTGGTACTCGATAGCCAGGTACTCGCCCTTGATCCCGCCGATGACCAGCGTCTTGAGGCCGCGGTAGCGGCCGATGCCGTGGTCGATGTGAACGACGACCTGGCCTTCCTTGAGCTGCACGAGGTTCTTGATGAGGGCGTCCTCGGAGAAGCCGCTGCGGCGCGCGCGTGAGGCGCGGCGCGACTGCGAGGCCGTGACCCCGAAGAGCTCGTTCTCGGTGAGGACGGCAAGCTTGCCGCCCTTTGAGGCGAAGCCTGCGGAGAATGGCGCGACGGTGAGCCACAGCGGGGCGTCGCCGTCCAAGAAGTCCTGGAAGGAGGAGGCGGGCTTGATGCCCGTCTTCTCGATAAGCGATGGCGGGAGCAGATCGCGCAGCGCCTGGCGCCTGCCCTCGGAGATGGCGGTGAGCAGCACCTTGCCGCCCTTGCGCGCAGCCTCGAGCACGAAGGCCTCGAACTTGCCAGAAGGATCCTTCTCCTTGTGGCTGAAGGCGACATCGGGGGCCGGGGCGAACGACGAGTTGGCCGCGCCGCGGACTGACAGCTCCTCCTCGGTCAGTGGGCGCCGGTGCAGCGTGATGGCGCCGCGGCCCTTGAGATGAAGCAAAAGCTCCTCAGGGGTCAAGAAGACCTTCTCAGGATCAAGCGGCGGATGCTCGCTTGATCCCGCGTACATGCCCGCGCGCTTTTGCGCGTCCTCGAAGAAGTCGGAGGCGGCCTTCTGAACGTCGCCTACCAGAAGGAGCCTGGTGTCCTTTGGCAGGTAGCCGAAGAAGGTCGCCATCGCCGCCTCCCCGAAGAACAGCGGCAGGTAGTACTCGATGCCCGCGGGGATCGCGCCCTTGGAGATCGCAGAGTAGATGACGTGGCTGTGCAGATCCGCCCCCGGGAAGGCGTCGCGGTAGTTGCTACGAAAGGCGCTGATCCCAGCCTCGTCGAGCGGGAACTCGTGGGCCGGCAGCAGGCTTATCTCCTTGACTGCGGCCCCCGAGCGCTGGGTCTCGGGATCGAAGGTGCGTATGGAGTCCACCTCGTCGTCGAGGAAGTCGATGCGGTAGGGGATGTCGGCGCCCATCGGGAAGATGTCGACTATCGAGCCGCGCGAGGCGAACTCGCCGTGGGCGAGCACCTGCTCGACCTTGAGGTAGCCCTCGGAGGCGAGCTCCTGGCACATCGCCTCGATGTCGCGGGTGTCGCCCGGGCGCAGCCTGAAGGAGCGCGATCTGATGTACCCGACCGGCCCCAGGCGCGGCATCACCGCCGAGAGCGGGGCTATCACCATGCCCCTGCCCATGAACGGGAGATCGGCCAGGCACTCAAGGCGCGAGGAGATGATGTCCTGGTGCGGCGAGAGCTGATCGTATGGCAGCGTCTCCCAGTCGGGGAAGAAGCGGCAGGGAAGCTTGGGCGCCAGCGCCCTCAGATCGGCTGCCAGTGCCCGGCACTCAAAGCCGTCGGCGCACAGCACCAGCACCGGGGATTGGGATCCTTGGGAGAGCGAGGCCACGGCCAGGCCCAGCGAGGCGCCGGGGAAGCCCCCCGCGGTTTTCGAGGTGGAGGTGAAGCCGCTCTTCAGGGCGGCCGGAAGAAGGGTGTAGGGCTGCATGGGATGGGGAGTGCTTAATTTAACTTTTAGATTTTGCGCGTGCGCTATACTTTGGGCGTCATTCTAACCCTATTGGATTTCAAGTTCCGCAAACGGGCGGTGAGGAGATGCTCAGATGAGAAGGGCTTCTTTCGTTTGGCTCCTGCTGTGGGGGCTCTTCGTGTGCGCCTGCGCGTACATGATCCCCTACTTTTCAAATGACTACCGCTACATGCTGATCCAGGGGGGCGACGGCATGGTGTCGTCATTCTCCGATCTTGCGTTCTCGCAGTGGAACCACTACTTCCAGTGGGGCGGCAGGACGGTCGCGCACACCATCGCCCAGCTCCTGCTGTGGCATGGCAAGTACGTCTCGGCCGTCTGCGGCGGCATCTGCTACGTGGCGCTGATGGTGGTCATCTGCGCCCACGCCCAGGGCAGGATGCCCACGCTCTCCTCGCTGCGCTTCCCGCTGGTGTTCTTCGTGACCTTCCTCGTGTGGCTGTGCCTGCGCATCTACGGCGAGGTCGTGTTCATGCTCGTCTCCTCGTGCAACTACCTCTACACGACGACGCTGGTGCTCATCTTCCTGCTGCCCTACAGGATCTCGCTTCGCAAGGAGCCGATGACAGGCGGGGCGCTTGCCGCGATCGGCATGCTGATCCTGGGCTTGCTCGCAGGCTGGACCAACGAGAACACGGGGGCTGCCGCCGTGGGCGGCGTGATCCTCGTGCTTGCATGGCTTGGCAGGACCGGGCGCCTGCGCGCCTGGCAGGTGACAGGCTTCATAGGCCTCGTGGCAGGCTATTTGCTGCTCGTCCTCTCTCCTGGCAACGAGGCGAGGCTCGAGTTCATGGAGGAGGGCGGCTACACCTTCTTAAAGCACTTCCCGGTGGCAGTCGGGATCTTCTTCTCCTCGCTGCTCACCCAGCTTCCTATCATAGCGGCCTTCGCCTACCTCGCATTCAGGGCCTGGAGATCAGGCGCGGCCAAAGCTGACAGCTATGCCTGGTACGGCGCCATCTGGGAGGGCCTCATCGCCCTTGCAGCGCTTGGCGTCATGATCTTCTCGCCGAACTTCCCGTCCCGCTCGGCAGCCCCGTTCACCTTCTTCGCCGTGGCTGCGGCTGCCGGAATGCTTGAGCTTTTGCACGCTGAGGGCGTCGAGCCCATCCCCGCGCTCTGGCGCAAGGTGCTTTATGTCGTGGCGGCTGCCTACCTCATCCCCACGGTCTCCAACACCATCCACGGCTACCGTCAGGCCCAGCTTGACGGCAGGGCGCGCGACAGCGAGATCACGGCCCAGCTTGAGTCCGGCGCGCGCGATCTCGTGGTCCATCCCTTCAACGTCAAGACCTCGAAGTACATGTTCATCGGCGACGTGAGGGCGCAGAAGGCCTACTTTGCAAACCAGATCCTCTACAAGTTCTACAAGGTCCGCTCGATCCGCCGCACCTGCAACTACAAGATGCCCTGGTACCCGTACGACTACATCGTGCTCGCCAAGATCGGCAAGCCCGTGTGCACCGGCGACCGCGGCGATCCAGAGGATCCCACCGATCCGCTGAACCAGCGCTACCTCAAGGACCACCCCGAGGAGATGTGGCGCCTGAAGTTCGACAAGGGAGAGGGCGGCTGGACGCCGCAGCTGTTCATCGAGGCGATGCAGCGCCTGGGCTTTGACGATGCCGGGAAGTACTTAACCCAGGTCAAGAAGGGCGCGGAGGAGGAATGAGCTTTAAGAAGGCCATCGCAGCAGCCGTCGCAGTGCTTGCGGCGGCAGCCTCAACCCAGGCATTTGCGGACGCCGAGGCCATCGACTGCACGAGCGGCAAGTGCGTGCAGGCAGAGCCTGCAACGTCCGCAACCCCGATGAAGCCCAAGGCCCCGGGCGCGCTGTCCGGAGCCGCGCTCACGCCCTCGCAGGGCCAGGGAGGACTGAGCCTCAAGAGCGGGGCCAAGGTGCAGCGCCAGGGCGGAGGCCGCATCGAGATCCGCGGTGGCAAGAGCTACAGCTGCAAGGACGGGCAGTGCGCTCAGGACAAGTGAGGAGGGCGCTGACACGAAGCCCCGATAGGGCATAGAGCTATAGTCGCATCGGCTTTCCAGAATGTGCGCTCACAGCACAACTATTTATAAAACAATCACTTCTTCAGGCAGGATAACCAAATGACCATCAAATCCCGCTCCAAAAGCGCCGCAGCCTTTGCCCGGCGCATCCCCGAATCAGCGATCCTGCTCGTCCTCTATGCGGCAGTCGGAGCGGTCATATGCAGCATGAACCGCCACACGGTCATGGTGTCAGATGATTTTTCAAAGAGCCTTGTCGCAAGTTCCCTGCATGGCTTATCTCAAGTTGTGCGTCATCTGTATGACTTTTATATGGCATGGGTGGAGAATATGTGGTGAAGCCCTGACCATCGGCTTTCTCTCGATCCCAAAGCCAATCTTCGATGCCATCAACACGCTTGACTACCTGCTTCTATCCTTCCTCATCTGCAAGAACATCCTGATTTCAGCCACAGGGGCTTCAAAGACGTGGCTTGCCCGGACCTAGGTGTTCGTGTTCGTCAATTTCATGCTCATGTTCGCCCTTCCCGCGTTCGGCCAGAACATACTCTGGATCACGGGATCGGCAAACTACATGTGGCTCATCCTCCTGCCCCTTGCCATGTTGCTCGTGCTGCAGAAGGCGTACCTCGCTCAAAAGCCTGTCTCCAGGATCTGGATCGCCGCAGCCTGCCCGCTGGCCTTCATGGCCGGGTGGTCCTCAGAGGGCCTGTCGGCCAGCCTCGCGCTTACGGGGGCATTTTTGGCCTTCTGGTCCAAAAGGACAGGCAAGGGCGACTTCAGGCTGCTTGCGGCGTGCGCAGTTTGCTTTTTCATCGGAATGATCGTGCTCTGGCTTGCCCCTGGGAACTTCGCAAGGGCCGCAGCCGAAAGCGGGCAGCGCGCCGCACGCGGCGTGAGCGGCTATTTCAGTCCGCTGGCGGTGGCGGCAAGGCTCTGGCACAGCGCGCAGTACCTAGTGCAGCCGCAAGTCTGCCTGATCCCGTTGCTTGTCGTGGCAAATGCAGCGCTCAGCCATGGCAAAACGTTCGTCGGCAGGGATCGCCTATTCCTCTCGTGGACTTTCCTCGGCACATCCATGTGCGCATCGATGAGCATTGCCGCGGTGCAGCTTGTCTACGCGAGGATCTTCCTATTCAGCGTGGTGCCTGCGGTGATCGCATCTGGGATCGTGCTGAATGCCATCTGTTCGCAGAAACTCATGGCGCGTGTCTTGCTGTGCCTCGCGCTAGGGCTTTCATTCAGGGCTTTCATCCATGAAGCCAAGGGCGGGCTCTACGAGTTCGAGCGCATGCGCGCGCAAGTGCTGGAAGTGATCGATCAGCAGAAAGCCCTGGGAAATCTCGATGTCGTAACAATGCCTGACAACACGCAAAACCGTTTCTGCGCCGCCTACGGTCTCGATGACATCGAGGAGGATCCGCTGTTTTGGACCAACAAGAGCCTCGCCAAGTACTGGGGACTCAATTCAATCCGCGCCTACAAGCCGTCAGAGGCGGCTACGGACGTCAATCTGGTACAAAGCGAGAAGCAGCGCGGCGCTCTAGATAGTTCGGAACAGAAGCCGGAAGTCAGGTAACGCAGAGTCCTAAAGCTGGCTCGAGTGGCGCTTATTGCACGATAAATGGGCAATAAGCGCCCATCTGTAGTTCACTGCTCCCCAAAAAGATACAATCTTATCCATTAAAATCTGATTTTCACTTTTTCAAGGCATGGCCTTGCATGGAGGAGCACACATGTCATTTCGCATCGGCATATTCGGGTACGGCAATCTCGGCCGCGGGGTCGAGGCTGCGGTCAAGGCAGCCCCCGATCTGAGCCTTGAGGCGGTCTTCACCAGGCGCGATCCCGCCAAGGTCAAGACTCTAAGCGGCACCAAGGTGTTCTCCGAGGACGATCTCAAGTCCTTCGAGGGCAAGCTCGACGTGCTGGTGCTCTGCGGCGGCAGCGCAACCGATCTGCCCGTGCAGACTCCGGCGCTGGCATCGCGCTTCAATGTCGTTGACAGCTTCGACACCCACGCCCGCATCCCCAAGCAGCTTGCGAAGGTCGACGCGGCGGCAAGGCAGGGCGGCCGCACCGCGGTCATCTCAGCAGGCTGGGACCCGGGCCTCTTCTCGGTGGCGCGCGCGTACTCCGAGGCCGTGCTCCCCGAGGGAAAGAGCTACACCTTCTGGGGCCGCGGCGTGAGCCAGGGCCACTCTGACGCCATCAGGCGCATCAAGGGCGTCAAGGACGCCAGGCAGTACACCGTGCCGCGCGAAGAGGCCCTGGAGGCCGCCCGCTCAGGCAAGCGCCCTGAGCTCACCGCCCGCCAGATGCACCTGCGCGAGTGCTGGGTCGTCCCCGAGGAGGGCGCTGATCTTGCGCGCATCGAGCAGGAGATCAAGTCGATGCCCAACTACTTTGCAGACTACGACACCACGGTGAGCTTCATCACCGAGGAAGAGCTCCTTGCAAAGCACTCAGGCCTCCCGCACGGTGGCTTCGTGCTGCGCTCAGGCAAGACCGGGCTTGAGGGCGCGACCGACGCGCTCATCGAATACCGCTTGAAGCTCGGCTCCAACCCCGAGTTCACCGGCGGCGTGCTCGCCGCCTGCGCCCGCGCCTGCGCCAGGCTCTCCAAAGAGGGCAGGACCGGATGCCTGACCATGCTTGACATCGCCCCTGCGTACCTAAGCCCGCTTGAGAGGACCGAACTCATCGCGCATCTGCTCTGACATAGGCCGCGCAAGGCCGCCCGGATGGCTTTGCAGCGCATGGCGCAGCCCATGCACTGCATTGACCTCCGGGCGGTTTTTTGATGCAGATCAGGCGACCTTGTGAAAAGATCCGCAAAGCACAATAAGCAAGGACAAAGCATGCATCAGGAAGAGCGCTACCTGCGCGAGCTCTCGCTCAGGTTCCCCAACCGCTACGCGGCGATCACCGAGATCATCAACCTCCAGGCCATCTTGAACCTGCCCAAGGGCACCGAGCACTTCGTCTCGGACGTCCACGGCGAGTACGAGGCCTTCGTGCAGATCCTGAACAACTGCTCGGGGGTGATCCGCGACAAGGTGGAGGCCATCTTCCCCGATCTGGACAAGCACCAGACCGACGCGCTGTGCACGCTCATCTACTATCCCCACGAGGTGCTCTCGCGCCGCTCCGATGACATCGACGGCGATCCGCAGTGGTACCGCCAGGTGCTGCAGCGCCTGGTGGCGCTGGCGGCCTTCCTCTCCTCCAAGTACACCCGCTCCAAGGTGCGCAAGGCGCTGCCTGAGGAGTTCCGCTTCGTCATCGACGAGCTCATGCACGCCAAGGAGGACGAGGATCACACCCGCGCCCGCTACCACCGCGGGATCCTCGACAGCGTCATCAGCACCGGGGCTGCGGGTCAGTTCATCGAGGAGCTCTGCGCGCTCATAAAGCGCCTGGCCGTAGACCGCCTGCACGTGGTCGGCGACATCTTCGACAGGGGATCGTCGCCTGACATGGTGCTCGACCTCCTGATGCGCCACCACAGCCTCGACCTCCAGTGGGGCAACCACGACGTGCTGTGGATGGGCGCTGCCTGCGGCAGCGCCGCCTGCTGCGCCAACGCCGTGCGCAACAACATCCGCTATGGAAACTTCGAGCTGCTCGAGCGCGGCTACGGCATCAGCATGAGGCTCCTCGAGCGCTTGGCCGACAAGCTCTACTCGAACGACGGGGCCAAGGCCATCGAGAAGTGCATCAGCGTCATCTGCATCAAGCTTGAGGAGCAGTGCATGCGCCGCCACCCCGAGTACGGGATGAAGGACCGCCTGCTGCTCCAAGGCTTGAACCCGGCCTCGGGCACGGCCTTTTCAGGCGGCAAGGCCTGGACGCTCAAGTGGCGCGACTTCCCCACGGTCAAGGGCCCGGATCCCGACGCGCTAAGCCCGGGCGAGCAGGAGGTCGTGGACGATCTCGTGGGCAGCTTCACCCAGTCGCAGAGGCTGCGCCGCCACGTGCAGTTCCTCTACGAGAAGGGCTCGATGTACAAGACGCTCAACGGCAACGTGCTCTACCACGGCTGCGTGCCATTCAACGAGGACGGCACCTTCACCAAGATCCTCTGCGACGGGCAGCCGCTTTGCGGCAGGCCCTACCTCGACTGGTGCGAGGCGATGGCGCGCCGCGCGTTCGTCAAGGGCGATCAGGACGCGCTCGACTTCATGTGGTACCTCTGGTGCGGCGAGAGATCCCCGCTTTCAGGCCGCTGCGTCAAGACCTTCGAGAACGCGTTTGTAAAGGAGAAGGAAGCCTGCGCCGAGCCGCGCAACCCGTACTACGACCTCTATTACAGCGAGGAGATCTGCAAGCTCATCCTCCGCGAGTTCGGCCTCGATCCTCTCTCAGGCCACATCATCAACGGCCACACCCCGGTGAAGGTGAGCTCGGGGGAGAGCGCGGTGCGCGGCGGCGGCAGGCTCCTGGTCATCGACGGCGGCTTCTCCAAGGCCTACCAGGGCGTGACCGGCATCGCAGGCTACACGCTCATCTACAACTCGCACAACTTGAGGCTCAAGGCCCACAAGCCCTTCACCTCGATAAGCGACGCGATCGCCAACAACACCGACATACTCTCAGACGAGATCCTGGTGGAGACCTTCAAGCGCCGCCGCTCGGTGGCCGACATCGACGACGGTGCGGAGATCCGCATGCAGATAAGCGACTTGAAGGAGCTCATCAGCGCCTTTGAGCGCGGGAGCATCGCCGAGCGCCCGGCCTGACCGTCGCTTTGCACAAGGCTGTTTAAAAACCTTGTTAATAAACAGCCTTAACTAACTTGCATTCAAGATTTGGCTCAACCACGCCATCCGTGCGCCGTGCCGCCGTCTTTCGGCACCTGGGCCTCCCCAAGCGGGAGATCCCTTCCTGTATAATCCTGCCGTCTGCCGGGCAGGGGCGTGGAGCCCTGGATTGGCCCCCCGCACCGCGGCGCATTCCCACCATAGATATGCATGGAGATCAGCATGAGAGAGCAGTGGCGCGGCTTCCGCGGAACTCATTGGCTTGACGACGTCAACGTCAGGGACTTCATCCAGAACAACTACACCGCCTACGATGGCGACGAGTCCTTCCTCGAGGGGCCGACCGAGGCCACTGACACGCTGTGGGGAGCGCTCCAGAAGCTCCAGCACGAGGAGCGCGCCAAGGGTGGCGTCCTCGACATGGAGACCGAGGTGGTCTCCGGCATCACCGCCTACGGCCCGGGCTACATCGGAGATAACACCAAGGACCTCGAGAAGGTCGTGGGCCTGCAGACTGACAAGCCGCTCAAGCGCGCCTTCATGCCCTTCGGCGGCATCAAGATGGCCGAGGAGGCCTGCACCACCTACGGCTACACCCCCAACCCCAAGTTCCACAAGATCTTCACCGAGTACCACAAGACCCACAACCAAGGCGTGTACGACGCGTACACCCCCGAGATGAGGATGGCCCGCAAGAACAAGATCATCACCGGCCTCCCCGACACCTACGGACGCGGCCGCATCGTCGGCGACTACCGCCGCGTCGCGCTCTACGGCATCGACTACCTCGTGGCAAAGAAGAAGGAAGACCTCGCCAACTGCGGCTGCGGCGTCATGACCGACGACATCATCCGCCAGCGCGAGGAGCTTTCAGACCAGATCCGCGCCTTAGGCCAGATGAAGGAGATGGCCGCCTCCTACGGCTTTGACATCTCAGAGCCTGCCAAGGACGCGCGTGAGGCCGTGCAGTGGCTGTACTTTGGGTACCTCGCCGCCATCAAGACCCAGAATGGCGCTGCGATGTCGGTAGGCCGCGTCTCGACCTTCCTCGACATCTACATCACCCGCGACTTGAAGGAGGGCACCCTCACTGAGAAGGAGGCCCAGGAGCTCATCGACCACCTCGTCATGAAGCTGCGCATGGTCAAGTTCGCGCGCATCCCCTCCTACAACCAGCTCTTCTCGGGCGATCCAGTGTGGGCCACCCTCGAGGTTGCGGGCTTAGGCCAGGACGGCCGCCACATGGTCACCCGCAACGACTTCCGCTTCCTGCACACCCTCGAGAACATGGGCCCGGCCCCCGAGCCGAACCTCACCGTGCTCTACTCAAAGCGCCTGCCCGCCGCCTTCAAGAAGTACGCCGCGAAGATCAGCGTCGTCTCCTCCTCGATCCAGTACGAGAACGACGACGTGATGCGCCCTATCTGGGGCGATGACTACTCCATCTGCTGCTGCGTGTCCGCAACTCAGACTGGCAAGGAGATGCAGTTCTTCGGGGCGCGCGCGAACCTTGCAAAGGCGCTGCTCTACGCGATCAACGGCGGCGTGGACGAGAAGACCGGCATGCAGGTCGGCCCGATGCTCCGCCCGATCACCTCCGAGTACCTCGACTACAAGGAGCTTTTGCAGCGCTACGACCTCATGCTCGAATGGCTCGCCGGCCTCTACGTCAACGTGCTCAACCTCATCCAGTACATGCACGACAAGTACTACTACGAGGCAGCGGAGATGGCGCTCATCGACACCGACGTCCGCCGCACCTTCGCAACCGGCATCGCCGGCTTCTCGCACGTCATCGACTCGCTCTCGGCCGCCAAGTACGCCAAGGTCAAGGTGATACGCAACGAGCAGGGCATCGCCACCGACTTTGAGACCGAGGGCGACTTCCCGCGCTACGGCAACGACGACGACCGTGCCGACGAGATCGGCGTGAAGCTCCTCAAGGCCTTCCTCACGAAGATCAAGAAGCACCACACCTACCGCGACAGCGAGCCGACCACCTCGATCCTGACCATCACCTCGAACGTGGTGTACGGCAAGGCCACCGGCTCCATGCCCGACGGCCGCAAGGCCGGCGAGCCCCTCTCCCCGGGCGCCAACCCTTCCTACGGCGCCGAGAAGAGCGGCCTGCTCGCCTCGCTCAACTCCGTGGCCAAGATGCCTTACGAGTACGCGCTCGACGGCATCTCGAACACCCAGACCATCTCCCCGGATGCCCTGGGCCACAGCGAGGGCGAGAGGGCGCAGAACCTCGTCAACGTGCTCGACGGCTACTTCGTGCAGGGCGCGCACCACCTCAACGTCAACGTCTTCGGCACCGAGAAGCTCATCGACGCGATGGAGCATCCCGAGAAGCCCGAGTACGCGAACTTCACCATCCGCGTCTCCGGCTACGCCGTCAAGTTCATCGACCTCACCCGCGAGCAGCAGCTCGACGTGATCAAGAGAACCTGCCACAAGACGATGTAACCTTGTCTTGAGGTTCAACGAGCGCCCGGACCGCCACGCGGCCCGGGCGCTTTTGGTTAAGGATTCAAAGGAGGCGCCCATGCAGGGCTTCATCCATTCATTCGAGAGCTTCGGCTCGGTAGACGGGCCGGGCGTGAGGTTCGTGGTCTTCATGCAGGGCTGCGCGATGCGCTGCCGCTACTGCCACAACCCAGACTCCTGGAAGATGAGGGCGGGGGAGGCGCATGACACTGACGAGGTGGTGCAAAAGGCTCTGCGCTACCGTCTCTACTGGGGCGATGAGGGCGGCGTGACAGTCTCAGGCGGCGAGGCGCTCTTGCAGCTGGACTTCGTTACCGAGCTTTTTGAAAAGCTCAAGGCAGAGGGAGTCAACACCTGCCTTGACACCGCCGCGGGGCCCTACCGCGAGAACCCCGAGTGGCTTGCGAAGTTCGACCGCCTGATGAGGGCGACAGATCTCGTGATGCTCGACTTGAAGGAGATGGACTCCAAGGCCCACAGGGATCTCACCGGCATAGGCAACGAGGGGATCCTCGCATGCGCAAGGCGCATCGACTCCCTGGGCGTGAAGATGTGGATAAGGAGGGTGCTGGTGCCGGGGCTCACCGATCGCGAGGACGAGCTCAGGGCGCTTGGGGACTTCGTGAGGAGCCTTAGCAATGTCACGCGCTTTGAGGTGCTCCCGTACCACTCCCTTGGGATCTACAAGTGGGAGAAGCTCGGGCTCCCCTACACGCTCAAGGACGCCGAGCCTCCCACCGAGGAGCAGGTGGCGCGGGCCTACGAGATCTCGGGGCTGCCGCGCAGCTGATTGGGCAGCTAGCATGGAGAAAGGGCCTGCGGATTGAACCGCAGGCCCTTTCTTGACTCGCAGGCGCCAGGCACTCAGCTTGAGGGCCTGGCGCTTGCTGTCATCACTCCTCGTCCAGCGTGCGCTTGAACTCCCCGTCCTTGACCTCGATGTACGAGACCTTGGACATGGCGCTGTTGCCCTGGATGTCGGACATCGAGAAGATGTAGCCGTAGCCGCCATCGGGCAGCGGGGAATCCTCCATGGTCCACTTGTCGCTCAAGGCGAAGGACTCGCCCTCGACTTCCGCGAGGTTGCCTTCCTTGTCGACTACCTTCTGCAGGATCGGGGTGATCTTGTCGCCCGGCTTGAGCTTGGTGATGTGCTTGTCGGGCACGCCGTTTTCGGTGATGCGCCTGGCGCCGAGGACCAGGTACTGCTGCTTCTTGAAGTCGAACAGCGCCTCGATGGCGGACTTGACCCCGTTGAGGATCACCGGGATCGAGTAGTAGTTGTAGTCCTCGAGATCGGCGGTGGTTTCAAGGAAGACATAGTGCCCGTCGATGGTGGGCCAGCTGCCGTTGAAGTTGTCCTGGAAGACGCCCTCGTCCCAGTCCTGGTTCATGTTGATGTCGTCGCCGAGGAAGTAGACGTCGCCGTTCTCCTCGATGGAGGCGAGGTAGAAGCGCACGGAGTCGATGTACTTGAGGGCGGGCTTGTCAATGGTGATCTGGAAGGCTTCCTTGCCGTCCTCCAGGTTCACCAGATCGACCTTCTTGTCCTCGAGCGAGCTGATGTCGACCTTCTGCATCGGCTTGATCGACGCCAGGATCGTGTTGACGTTGCTGCTGACCATGTTCTGGATGAACGCGATCGGATCCTCGTGCTCGTCGGGCTTCTGCTCAAGCAGGGACTGCAGCGTCGCGTCGACGCTCTGGTTGACCGCGTTCGCGATCGCGTTGACGCCGCCGGAGCCGCTGGAGGAGGCCTCCTCCCCATGACCCTGCTCCCCGTTGGATGCGGTGGCCTGCTCGTGCTCGCCGCCCTCAGCCTCTTCGTCCTGATCCTCGTTGGATGCAGTGGCCTGCTCATGCCCGTCGCCACCTGAGGCGGCCTCCTCGGACTCGAAGGAGGCGATGTCCTGGGCCATCGAGCTTGCGGTCTCGTTGTCGAGGAAGCCGTGCTGCAGGCCGTAGGTCAGCATGAAGGAGTTGATGAGGCCGTTCTCCATCATCTTCTTGTAGTTGTCCTCCTCGGAGTCGAGCGGGTAGTAGCAGGACAGTCCCGAGGCGTGGTGGGCCGGTCCGCTGACCTGGTAGATGACAGCCTTCTTGAGGAGCTTCTGCATCTCGTCGGCGGCTGGGTGCTGCTGCGTGGAGGATACCTTGCCGATGAAGTCGCCCATGTCGACCATGTTCGTGTAGCCGCTGGACTTTGAGTTCGAGAAGTTCTCGGAGGAGTTGGCCGCGCGGCCGATGTCGGCATAGAAGGAATCGTCCTCGGAAGCCTGCATCAGGGTGTACATGCCGAAGGTGTTCCAGGCATTGATGAGCGGCTCGATCTTGTCGAGGTCGATGCAGGCGAGCGTCGCCATCTCGTTGGTCTCGGCGTCGATGCAGCCCTGGTAGTAGGCGTCGCACATGTGCTTGCCAAGCTCTGCGCCGTCCATGTTGGTGTCGCCTGCCAGGGCGCTCAGCCACAGGGTGTACTGCCAGCCGTTGCCCGGCTCGACTTCCTGGGAGGCCACGAAGTACCTGCTGTACGGCATGGTGTACGCGGCGGTGTCGATGGTCGCCATCAGGCAGGTGTCGAAGCCGATGAGCTCGAACGGCCTTGAATCCGGGGTGTCGCCGTAGACGGAGGAGAGGGCGTCGCGGAACTCTGAAAGCAGGATCGAGTCGAAGTCGTAGTTCTGATCGTTGGCGAATCCGTCGACGCTTCCGCCGCCGTGGTCCCAGAAGAGCAGCACCTGCTTGTCGGCGTGGAAGTTTTCCTTGCAGAAGTGGAGGAAATCCGCGAGGGTCTGGCCGTCGCCCATGTTGGCCTGTGGAAGCTGGTCAAGAAGCGTCATCTCGCCGTTCTTGATCATGTAGCGGGAGATGTTCTGGGCGGAGATGTCGAAGTCGTGCCACTCCTCGGACCCGCCGGTCTGCAGGATGATGGTTATCTCATCGGATGGGTCGGCATCGAGCATCTCCTGAATGTCTGAGGTTGCCGCGCCGTAGTTGGACTCGAGATCGCTGCCGCACATGTAGACGAAGACGTTCCAGGACGTCGCGCCGGCGCTGAATGACGTGAATAGCAGCCCGATTAGCAGGCAGGCTGCAGAAAGAATAGATCGCATACGCATATGTCACCTAGGTTTCAAGTCGCATTGTCCGGGCCTCCCCGCCGGCCAGCTTCGCCAGGCCGCTGCGGAGGCTCTTGTTCCTCATGATTGAAAGGTCTGCACCCAAAAGCTCGGCGCTGGCGTGGCGGCCGCGTCCTGGCCGCAAGCGCCTTGCCGATTTCCATTGAAACTCCCGAGGCCATGCAATCCCATGCGTCCTGCATGGCCTTGTTCAACTGGCTACCAGCGCGAGCTGGACCCGCCGCCTCCGGTGCTTCCGCCTGAGAAGCCGCCGCCCGAGGACGAGCTCGATGATCCATCGCCGTGGGTTTCCGTGTAGGTCTTCTCTTCCTCGTAGCCGCAATTGGAGCAGCGCCTGACTACGCTGACCAGGGTTTCGTGCTCGCCATTCTTGAACTCGTCCCTCTTGATCTCCTTCATCGTGCCGCGCTTGCCGCAATGCGGGCATTTCTCAAAGCGCTGATAGACGGCCACGCCGATGGAGAAGATGATGATCAGGATTACGGTGCCGGCGATCGCGTAGAAGTTCATGGATGACTCGGCTTCGTCGCCGTCGCCTTCGGCCACGGCGGCATCTCCGCCATCCTGCTCGGTGGCGCTTTCGTCGGATGACAGGCGCTTGCACAGCGCGCTCACGCCTGCCTTCAGGCCCTCGTCGATCTTCCCTTCCTTGAAATAGGGGATCATGTCCTGCTGCTCTATCCTCTTGCAGATGGCGTCGGGCAGGGGGCCTTCGAGTCCGTATCCGGTGTGGATGCGGATGACGCGCTGGTCATCGACGTAAAGCACCAGCAGGCCGTCGTTCCTCTCCTTGTCGCCGATCCCCCATTTGCGGAAGAGGTCTTGGGCGAACTCGAAGTCGTCGCCATCTCCTATGGAGGGCAGCACCACCACCGCGCTTTGGATCCCGGTCGACTTCTCCAGGGCGCTGAGCTCGCCGTTTATCGATGAGACGGTTCCCTTTTCAAGAAGGCCGTCCGGGTCGCTTACGTGAAATGAGGTGTTCTCAAGCCTGGGATTGGGAACGCTGTCAACGGTGTAGCCGCTTTCCGGAGCGGCGGCGCTGGCAGCCGAAAGGAGAATGCCTGCAAAAAGGCACATGGCGGCAAGAAGCCGTCTTGCAAAGGGCATTGGGTTGGCAGACTGGCCGGATTGCCAAGCGCCGCACGCCAAAGACGGCTCATTCTTTCTCATTTTCATCCATCCTTATCAGGGGATCAGAAAGAAACCTTGGGGTTCTGCTTTGCCGACTCGTCGGCTTGCAGGTAAGCCTTGGTCTCAAAGCCGAACATCGAGGCAAGGAGATTTTTCGGGAATCGCCTTACGGAACGGTTGAACTCGTTCACCGCATCGTTGAAATCCTTGCGGGCGACCGCGATGCGGTTTTCCGTGCCTTCGAGCTGGGCCTGCAGCTCGAGGAAATTCTGATTGGCCTTGAGATCGGGGTAATTCTCGGAAACTGCGATCAGCCTTCCCAATGCGGCGGTTATCGCTCCCTGCGACTCCTCGAACTTTTTCAAGTCCTCGGCGCTGGGAATGGCGCCCTGCTGCGGCATGAAAGCGCTGGCCCGAAGCTCGGTGAGCTGGGTCAGGGTTTCCTTCTCGTGGGTCGCATAGCCTTTTACCGTATTAACGAGGTTCGGGATAAGATCCGCGCGGCGCTGGTACTGAACTTCGACGTTGGACCATTTGGCCGCGGTTTTCTCATCAAGCGAAACTAATCCGTTGTAAGAGAATATTCCGTATAACGCCACGAGAACTACGATTACTGCCAGGATGATCCCGCTTTTGCCTTTCATGAAATGCTCCTAAGTAAAGCTTTGCGCTATTGCTGCAATAATTGCCATGTTTCTTGAAAATCCCAGGCAGCCATTACAGCGACTGATTGGCGCGATTAAATTCGCTGGATTTTCGTGAAGCTATGGCTTTAATGAAAATCGTATTTGGTAATAAAAACTGAGCAGATTAAGACCTTAAAATTCCTTAAGATTAATTATAACAAAGTTGTGTAATCCGACTAAGCGAGATCCAAATAATGTGAAAGCGCTCTAAATTCAAACGGCTAAATGTTAGGATGATCTTATATTTACGCAAAATCATCTATCTGATATATAAATCTTTAATCATAAAAATCTGATTGCCTGAAATAATTGGATTGGCTGCCAGCTCCTTCATCGCCCTCATAAAGTTTTTTTTTTGCAGTGTTTTCACACAAATTTTCCACTGTCTGCCACAAAATTGATCAAAAAGCCTCTCCAAACTGCTTGAAAATCCATAGGATGGCCAGCCAGCTCGCAAATGTGTCCGCTATGCTTGACTTAATAAAATATCTCTTGTTGTATTAAGTAGTTAAACAAAATTGTTAACAATCACTTGTTTGATAAATTGCGGCATTATACATTACAATATCAGAAATTTTTGAAGCCTATCAAAAATTCAACAAAAACCCATGGTTGAAGAGAATTCTGTGATCTCTCTTATATGGCATCATGCAACTCATTGATAGAATTGATATTAAATTTTATCTTTTTTTACCTGCTTCATGCCATTAGTTGTCTGATCAATTACTAAATTTAATTAAACATTAAGTACTTAAACAAGTTTAATAAAATTTTCTGCGCAGGTTCAGTTTTTCGGTATACTTAATGCGCATTTGTTCAATGCGCTTTATAGTTAAGGTAATTGAGTGTTTAGCCAACCTTTAGCAAACTAACCTCTGTTATTGGTCAATTTACTTACTAGAAGTTTCCTGTTTTTTGAAATACCCAAAAAGGATTAACCCGAAAATGCCACACCAAATGTGTGGTCTAGCGCTCCTTCCTCTGCTTCCCAACCTCTTTTCAGATCTGATTTAACTGTTAATTAAAAAAATTATTTCAAAAAAGCCTTGACTTTTCGTGGCCTGTT
>Ga0256406_1001446_pt1 | contig 38400 bp, 25 predicted proteins | sample RumenRJG_03DNA_FD_185986 | JGI IMG/M metagenome (GOLD analysis project Ga0256406, IMG submission 185986) | Bovine rumen microbial communities from Lethbridge, Alberta, Canada - RJG_03 | ecosystem: Host-associated > Mammals > Digestive system > Stomach > Rumen | place: Canada: Alberta | collected... | reverse complement strand
CATCGAGAGTGGAGCGGCATGCTGGCCGACTTCTATTATCCTCGTTGGCAAGCCTGGATAGACAGCCAGCAGCAAAGGCTCGAGGGGAAGCCGGCTCCCGCAATCGACTTCTTCGCCATGGAGGAAGCTTGGACGCGTCGCCACAATCCCTTCCCCGTCAAGTCCGCTTTCGATGCCGTGACCACTGTCCAACGCATAGCGAACCGGAATCTGGCAGCCACAGTTTGTTCATCACAACATTAAATTCAAAAATTATGAATAAAGCATTTCTTATTTCATATTTCTTTTCAGCCATAGCACTCTTTTCTCAGCCTGTTTCTGCTCAGACAGCGAGCGTTGACTGGAGGGGAGATGATTGGCAGGGGACTATCGACAACCAAGGACATGTGACCTCCATTGTTTTCAAAGACCAATGGGGCAACGACACCATCCCCTTTGTAAAAGACCTTGAGAATGCCGGTCCGTCTTTTTACATTAATTTAGGCGGTAGCGATACTGCCTGTACGTGGCAGCAGACAGGGAATCTCCGTTATAAGACCAGGATTGACGACATCTGCTGTGAACTCGAATACACCCGGCAAGGCAAATGGCCTGCATGGAAAATTACTTTAAGCAACGAAGGACACGTGCCCTTTCAGCCTGTCAAGGCGGGATTAAAGATGGGCATTGACACATACATGAGCCATTTCCCACAATGGAACAGCAAATACTTCCCCACACTGCTCTATAACAGCACTACCCATTTTTATGGCTATCTGCAAAGTCCATCGGGACATTGCCTGGCCCTCTTTTGTCCCCAGCCTATCGCCTCATGGAGCCTAGAATACAACTTGGGTTACCAGGATCCAGCGCCACATTGGTTTATGGGACATCGTATCAAATCGATGAACCTGGATCTTCTCAATGCTCTTCCACTGCCAGCCCATTGTCCGCAAAACTGTTACAGCCTCAATCCCGGCGAACAACGGTCCTGGACCGTCAGCCTGACGCCAGTCGCCCCCGACTCACTGGAGCAAGAACTCTATGAAGCCTCGGGACTGCCCATAATTGACATGCCGCGCACTAATTACGATACAGGTGACAGTATATCGTTCCGAGTCTTTGCGCACCATCCTCGAGTGGTCATCACTGATGCCAATGGCAAGACTGTTGAAAACAAGTTGTCACAGAAAGCTGATGGCGAATGGCTTGTCAACAGTCAGTTGTCGGGGCCGGGATTCTATACCGTGAACACATCTGACGGAGAATGGCATTCACAAGGACTTCTAACTGTACATCAACCCTGGAGCTGGTGTCTGAGGCGAGCCCGTGAAGCCGCCTGGAAATACAAGCAGAAGGCTACATCGCACGCCGAGAGCTGGTATGGATTCTACTCGGCTTTCATAGCCGCCCGTATTTTCCCAGAAACCAACCTTGACGCCAGGCTCGACCAGCGCTTTGAGCAACTGTTCACTATGCTCCATGACACCGTGTCAATGGTCCCCAAATACTATAAAAGTAGAATTCAGAACACGTCGACCACTATCGGTTTGCTGGTGAAACGTTACGAGGCGTATCACCGCATTGCGGATCTGGACCGCGCATCCCGTCTGGCTGATTGGCTCATCAATTTTAGCCAAGCTAAAAATGGGGCTTATATGAACGGACGTACTGTCTACACTGCAGTCATCTATGTGGCCAAGAGCATTATGGAACTCTATGAGGCCGAAAGCCAATTGTCAGCATCGTCACCTTTGTGGAAAAAACGCGCACATCGTCATTATCTTTCGGCCAAGCGTGCTGTCGACCAGTTGGTGAAAGCCAACGGTGACTTTGAGACAGAGGGCGAGATGACCTACGAGGACGGCATGATATCGTGTGCCGCCCTGCAGATAGGAGCCTTCGCCCTGTTGCAGGACAACGACAAAGCCCGCGCCCACTATGCTGAAGCCATGCTCTCCCTGCTGCGCGGGCACGAATGTATCACCCAGCTTCACGTTCCTGATGCCCGTCGGCGCGGCGGTACCCTTCGCTTTTGGGAGGCCCAGTACGACGTGATGATGTTGCCCAATATGATCAATTCCCCTCATGGCTGGAGCGCGTGGCGCTGCTATGCCACTTACTACGCCTATCTGCTCACAGGCGATGTGCGTTGGCTCAAGCAGACTTACAACGCCATGGGGGCCTTTGCCAATCTCATTGACGCCAAGACCGGGACTCTGCGTTGGGCTTTTGTTGATGACCCTTATTTGAAGGTGCGTCAGACATGTGCCCCCGACACACACTACACGGCCGATTCCCTAAGCTTCGGCAATCCTCATCCCGACCTTTACCCGACACGTTCCTTCACTATCGGCGAGCAATATGTGGGGATGATCAGCGACTGGCAGGGAGTCAACACGCAGGACAACGACGTCCACGAAGTGTTTAAGTGTATGGGCGAGGCCGTACTGACCAACGCTTTTCTGGTGGAGAATCCTAACGGTTCGCTGACAGGCTATAATTGTAAGGTGAGTCGAAAGGGCAGTCATATTACGGTGACGCCAGACGAGGACCAAGTGACGAAGCTGCACTGCAATTTGCAAAATGGGTACGACGTAACCTTCGGCAACACAACCAAGACATTGCCAAAGCATTATCTTGGTTGGATGCAATAAACTTCAGCCGCTACATCAGGCGAAGCGGGAACACTCCCCAAGGGCTCACTCCGGGTGGCGCCCCCCAACTGGCAAGACAGTCCTTCCTTTGTTCTGATTTTTTTAACCTGGATATAAATGGATAGAAGCATAATGATGTCAGACAAGAAATCGCAAAATAAACGCATCTTGTCAATAGATGTATTAAGAGGCCTGACGGTAGCAGGCATGATTCTGGTGAACAACCCTGGTGGCGGGGAAGTGTTTACGCCGTTTGAACATGCCAACTGGATAGGCCTGACTCCGGCAGACTTGGTCTTTCCCTTTTTTATGTTCCTTATGGGAATCACGACTTATTTGTCACTGCGTAAGTATCAGTTTGAATGGTCATGGGCATGTGGCAAGAAAATAGTAAAGCGTGCATTATCTTTGTGGCTAATCGGACTGACCATAGACTGGCTGGTAATGTTGTCCGTTCAATACTCTGAACCATCGGGTTTCGTACTCTCTTTTCTTTGGGAGAGCCTCTCCCATCTCCGTTTATTGGGAGTATTGCCCCGTCTGGGAATTTGCTATGGCTTGGCTGCGGTCATTGTCTTGTCTGTGAAGCACAGATACATACCCTGGATTATAGCCACCTTGTTTGTCGGCTATTTCGTGGTCTTAGAGTGCTGTAACGGCTGGAGCCACGATTCAACAAATATTCTCGCCCTGGCAGACAGAGCAGTTTTGGGTGTTAACCACTGCTATGTTTGGGATGTGCCTGACCCCGAAGGGGTATTGAGTACCGTGCCTGCCCTGGCTCATGTCCTTATCGGCTTCTGTGTGGGGAAATACATTATGAACACCAACGGCCTTGACAACCAGATAGAGCGTTTGTTCATCATCGGTGTCTCGCTTACCTTGATGGGTTGGCTCTTGTCTTTTGGCTGTCCAGTCAGTAAGAAAATATGGACTCCCACATTTTCTATGATCACGTGCGGAATGTGCTCCGCGCTGCTTGCCTTGCTGATTTGGGCCATAGACAAACACGGCCATAAGAATCGGCTTACCACCTTCTTCCTGGTTTTCGGTGTGAACCCATTGGTGCTCTATGTCCTCAGCGAATTACTCTTTATCCCTTTCGACGTACTGCCTGTTGGCGGACATCCTATTGTCCATTGGGCTTATCACTCCGTTCTATTCCCTTTGTTAGGAGCGAAACTTGCTTCACTTGCCTGGGGGATGTGCATCGTAGGCCTTGTCTGGTCTTTTGGCTATGCTATGTATAAGAAGAGGGTTTTCATCTCTTTATGAATTTTATTAAAAGCGACCATGCCCAAAACAGTGTGTGATGTTCTGATCATTACACAGAGTTGTAGCCGTCCCCCCCTGATTGGGGACGGCGGGCTGGCATTTGGGGGACAGCGGGACGACTCCTCGTACAGCGGCAATCTAGTCAGCCGGAAGCCTTCCAGGCAATAGAACCGACGGATAAGAACTTTCTCAATCTATTGATGCCGGCTCCCTTTGAAAAGCAGAGGCACGTTTCTTCAAATTCGCTCCATTTTTCTTGAAGCCTAAAAGGATGAGTAACCAACTAGAACAAGACCATAGCTTTGCAAATTAGTGAAAAATAAAGGCTCAGGTGTATTAAATGATTTAAAATGCCCAGAAGGAAAGATGAATATACTTTAATGTCAGACTTGATGCGCATCCAGCATGAAAAAGTCCGCCGGAGCAACTTTCTGATCAATTCGGCTATGGACTGTTCCAAAGTCGAGAAAAGGGCTTTGTATTACATATCATTAATCGTGAAGAAACAATTCGAGGAAAAGAACCTAGGTGTGCCTGATAATTGGAAGGATTTGTATATCCATTTGGATGATAAGGATATAGCTAAGATTGGCGGCACCAAGAATATTCCTCACACCTATAATGTGTTGAAGAATTTGGAAAGGAGGCTTATCTATATCAGTAAAAGAGGCAGAAACGGTGAGCACATCAATGGATGCGCACATTGGATAGACTCATTCTTTTTCAATAAAGAGACCTGCACTTGCGACGTTCGCCTGTCACCGGAAATAATGCCATATCTGATAGACGTGAAGGATAATTTCACGACTTTGGACATTGGAACAGCAATGGCACTGTCGTCAAAAGAATCACAGAAGATGTATGAGATATGTTGCCAATACAGCGGGAACTACCGGCATACAGAAAAAGAAACGGGATTTGTTTACAAGAAAAACATCGTTTCTATTCCTATAGACAGGTTCCGGACTATATTCAATCTTGACGAGAAAAGAAATGAACGTACAGGGAAGGTAGAAAGAGGATCCCGGTATAAGAATTTTAATGCGATTAAGAGCAATATCTTGTTGAAGGCCCAGGCTGAGCTCTATATGTTCTACAAGGAAAAGGCCTCAGATGTCTGGTTTGACTTTCTGCCTGGTCCCAGGAAGGGGAGGGGCGGGAAGGTATCCTCCATCCTGATAGTAGTATATTCCAGGGAAAATCCAAAGAAGGGACTAGACCGTCCTTGGCAAAAAGGCGATGATCCGCTTGATGTTTATGAGGATCATTTTGAGCAAGAGGAGACCCAGACACCGCGCCAAAGACTACATGCTAATCCTTTATATGACACTTTCTCGGAATGTCAGGAGCAAGTTCTGCTTCAGTTGCTAAAAAAATACTTGTCCGATGACGAAGCCGGCTATTACCTGCGAATGACGCTTTACGAAGCAAGAAAAGGAAATTATAGGACTGCGGACGCTGTCATGCAGATGATACAAGTCATCCAAGACAAGGAAAAGCAAAAAAAAATCCGCGAATCGACTGCTGCGTACAAACGAAACAATCTTGTGAATTATGTGTTCAGAGTAAATCTTCAGAGAGAATTCGGATGGCACATCGATAAGAGAAAAACTCCTGATCATCTCCGAAAACACAGGAAAAGGTGAAATGCCACCCATAAATTTCTGCACGGTAGATTGTTGTTTTTGCACGGCACAAAATCTGGGAGAGATAATTCATTGTGTTTATCGTGTAGATTAGGAGCCTGATGCTTAACTATTGTTAACAATCAGTACAGGGTTTTACAAGAAGGAAATGTCATTTCCAGTAATCTAAAAGCGATTTTACCGTGCAAAAACCGTGCAAATCGCAAAATAAAAATCGCTAACTTGTTGATTATCAACGAGTTAACGATTTGCTATGGTTGGGATACCCGGATTCGAACCAGGAATGACAGGACCAGAATCTGTAGTGTTACCATTACACCATATCCCAATGCCCTTTGGAAGAACTCTTTAGAAGTTGTTTCCGTTTGACGAGTGCAAAGGTACTGCTTTTTTGCGAACCACCAAAATTTTTCGGCACTTTTTTTATCGAAAACTTAATTTTTTCCAAAAAATGCATGATTTAAGGGGCAAAATGGATTAATTACACTAACTTTGCAAATCAGTACATATAATATAAAGAAGAACAATAAGCAAACACAAAATCAACTGAATGACATCAACAACGGATTTAGTTAAAACCATCACTGAAGGTATTCAGGAAAAGAAGGGACGCGACATTGTCGTCTGCGACCTTCGCAAGATCGACGGAGCCATCGCTCAATACTTTGTCATCTGTCAGGGACAGTCGCCGACGCAGGTGGAGGCTATTGCCGAATCGGTGGGCGACAAATGCCGTGAGGCTGGCGAGAAGCCCACGCATGTCGTGGGACTGGGCACCGATCAATGGGTGGCCATCGACTATGGCGACGTTCTTGTGCATGTCTTCCTTCCCGAGACCCGACAGTTTTACGACCTCGAAAGTCTCTGGACCGACGCGACACTGACACGAATTCCAGACATGGATTGAATTGGCATGCTTTTTGCCGCAATGATTCATGACATGTCCTCCGCCAGCTCTTCATCCGGCAGTAATGCTCTTGAAAGGTTATGGCAGGCAGTTTTAATTTCAGTATATTTACCCCTTATTTAGATTACGATCTGAAAAATGAACAACAACAACAATCCCCAAGGCGACAACAATCAGCCTAAGATGCCTAAGTTCAATATGAACTGGCTTTACGGACTCATTATCGTCACTTTGGCTATTCTCTTCTTCACTGGCGGCGGAAATGCCTTGCTGAGCGGGTCGGGATCGTCGACCAACGCCCGCTATTCCGACTTTCAGGCTTACGTCAACCGCGGATGGGCCAAGAGCGTTGTCATCAACAAGGACGAGAACACGCTCAAGATGTATGTCAAGGAGAAGAACGTCCGTGATGTATTCCACAAGTCGGCACAGCAGGTGGGACCGAATCCCTACGTCACTGTCGAGTTCGGCAGTGTGGATGAACTGGAAAAATTCGTGGCACAGGCACAGAAGTCCGGAAAAATCAGTGAATACAGTTACGACAACAACAAAGGCAACCACTTCTGGGACCTCATGGTGCAGCTTATTCCCTTCCTCTTCGTGTTGGGAATGTTGTGGTTCCTCATGGGACGTATTGGCGGCGGAAGCAACGGTGGCGGAATGTTCAACGTTGGCAAAAGCAAGGCCAAGCTCTATGAGAAAGGCAACGAGATGGGCATCACCTTCAAGGATGTAGCCGGACAAGAGGGTGCCAAGCAGGAGGTGCAGGAGATTGTCGACTTCCTCAAGAACCCAAAACGCTATACCGACCTGGGCGGAAAGATTCCCAAGGGCGCACTGCTCATTGGTCCTCCGGGAACGGGAAAGACGCTCTTGGCAAAGGCCGTGGCCGGTGAGGCCGGCGTGCCGTTCTTCTCCATGAGCGGTTCCGACTTTGTCGAGATGTTCGTTGGCGTCGGTGCCAGCCGTGTGCGCGACGTGTTCCGTCAGGCCAAGGAGAAGGCTCCCTGCATCATCTTCATCGACGAGATTGATGCCGTGGGCCGTGCCCGTAGCAAGAACCCCTCGATGGGCGGCAACGACGAGCGCGAGAATACGCTCAACGCCCTGCTCACCGAGATGGACGGCTTCGGCTCCAACTCAGGCGTCATCGTCATGGCTGCCACCAACCGTGCCGACATGCTCGACAAGGCCCTGCTGCGTGCCGGACGTTTCGACCGCCAGATACATGTCGACCTGCCCGACCTTGCCGAGCGCAAGGCCATCTTCAAGGTGCATCTCAAGCCGCTGAAGACGGCTCCCGATTTGGATATCGACTTCCTGGCCCGTCAGACTCCGGGTTTCTCGGGTGCTGATATTGCCAATGTCTGCAACGAGGCAGCCCTCATCGCAGCCCGCCACAACCAGAAGGACGTGGAGAAGCAGAACTTCCTCGATGCCGTCGACCGTATCATCGGTGGACTGGAGAAGAAGACCAAGGTGATGACAGCCGAGGAGAAGCGCAGCATCGCCATCCACGAGGCCGGACATGCCACCATCAGCTGGTTCTGCGAGCATGCCAATCCCCTTGTGAAGGTCACGATTGTTCCCCGCGGACAGGCGCTTGGCGCTGCCTGGTATCTGCCCGAGGAGCGCGTCATCACCACCAAGGAGGAGATGCTCGACGAGATGTGCTCCCTGCTCGGCGGACGTGCCGCAGAGGACCTCTTCATCCATCACATTTCCACGGGTGCCATGAACGACCTTGAGCGCGCCACGAAGAGCGCCTATGGCATGGTGGCCTATGCGGGCATGAGCGACCGCTTGCCCAACATCTGCTACTACAACAACCAGGAGTATCAGTTCACGCGCCCCTACAGTGAGACCACGGCCAAGATTATGGACGACGAGGTACTGAAGATGATCAACGAGCAGTACGACCGCGCCAAGCAGATCCTCACCGAGCACAAGGAAGGCCACAAACAGCTTGCCGACCTGCTCTATCAGAAGGAGGTCATCTATGCAGAGGATGTGGAGAAAATCTTTGGCAAGCGTCCTTGGAAGAGCCGTTCGGAGGAGATCATCGAGGCCAATGAGAAGAACGCTCCCGCACTGGAGGATATGCCCGAGGCTGTGAAGCAGGCCGAGGCTGAGCATCAGCGCAGAGTGGCTGAGCAACAGAAGAACAATGCGGACGCCGAAAGCGAGCCGCAAAACGATGAGCCGCAGAACGACTCCGACAAGGAGGAGAAAGCATGACCGAGAAGCAAAGCAATCTTATCACCCGCACAATCACCGGAGTGCTCTTCGTGACCATCATGGTGTGTGGCTTCCTGCGCCCCGAGGCCATGATTTTCCTCTTCGCCCTGATCACGGGAATGACGATTTGGGAATACTGCGGTCTGGTCAACGACGTAGAGGGAGTGGCGGTCAACCGCTTCATCTCCACGGTCGCCGGCGTGTATTTCTTCATTGCCGTGGCATCATGGCGAAGCGGAATCGTGACGAATTTTGTTATCTTCGTGCCCTATCTGCTCACGGTGATCTATCTCTTCGTCAGTGAGCTGTATCTCAAGAATGAGAATCCCATTCACGACTGGGCCTACACGATGCTCTCCCAGATGTACATCGCCCTGCCCCTGTCGATGGTCAATATTTTGGCTTTCGATGTACAGGGCGACGGTCTGGTGCACTACGACATGATGATTCCGCTCATGCTGTTTGTTTTCCTCTGGATCAACGACTCCGGAGCCTACTGTTCCGGTTCGCTCTTTGGCCGTCACAAGTTGTTCCCGCGCATATCTCCGGGGAAGACCTGGGAAGGCAGTATCGGTGGCGGCTTGCTTGTGCTTATCGTGGCGGCAGTCGTCGGTTATCTGCTTGGCGACACTCACGCATTGAGTATCCCGATGTGGATGGGTCTTGGACTCGTCGTCGTGGTCTTTGGCACGCTGGGAGACTTGGTCGAGAGCTTGTTCAAGCGGACCCTGGGCATCAAGGACAGTGGCAACATCCTTCCCGGTCACGGTGGAATGCTCGACCGCTTCGATTCCTCACTGATGGCAATCCCTGCCGCAGTGGTCTACATCTACACGCTACAATTATTCTAATAGCATAAATTCTAATAGCATAAAAGGCTGCGACAATCGCAGCCTTTTTTTATGGGTTAGTCTTTTTAACGCTCCGCTCCGCGGAATATCGGATAAGAGCCTCCCCCTCTACATTCACAATCAGTCTGTCTTTCCTGTCACCGAATGGTAGGAGCGGTGGCATCATTTGTTGTTTAACGCTCCGCTATGCGAAAAAAGAATAATAATCGATTAAGAGCCTACTCAGTGGTAATAGGCCGAAGTCGCGCCAGCCCAATTATGAATTATGAATTATGAATTATCTGTGTCGGTCCACACAGCCTGTTACAGGTCTTTCTTCTTGAAGATGCGGAGCGACTGGGCGTAGGGCAAGGCCATCCAGATGATCAGCAGCAGGGATGATACAATCATGCCGCCAGCTGCCCCCAGAAACTCCTTGAACACTGCGCCCGAATAGCCCATCATCGCACTGGCGTCCATCTGCAGGATGATCTGGAAGCGCACAAGGTCGAGGGGATTGAGCATGAGCAGTGCCATGAGCGGCGTCTCGATGGGATAATCGCCCAAGAGAAAGACGAAGTAGAGCAGCACTGAGTCGTAGATCATCGTCAGCAACAGCCAGATGAGCAGGGCGGCTCCGATGCCGCGCGTCTTCTCGCTCGTGAGCGTGGCGATGAGGAATGCCAGGGAGACGAAGACCAGTGTGACGACACAGCCCGAGAGCAGAAGCAGCAAGGACGTCTGGAGTGAGGAGAACAGTATGACGGGAATCCCGGCCCCCAGCACATAGGCGATGAGCAGACTGCCGCTCAGTCCCAGATAGAAGCTTTGCCAAACGCGCTGCCTCTTGAGCGGCTGACTGAGCAGCATGACGATGAAGTTGCGCGAGTCGTAGAGATAAATGACCGTATAGAGCAGCGACATCAGTGGAACGATGAAGAGCACGATGTTCAGCATCGTCAGCGCTCCTTTGGTTTCATTGTCCTGCAGCAGCATCGACGACCACGACAGAAGCGCCAACAGACAGAAATAGACGATGACGATCTTACTTTTTATGTTGTCCAAAAATACAATCTTAGTGATTTTGCCCATCTGTGTATGCTTTATTATTGTTTCTCAAGAGGAACATGATGGCCTGCGTAATGTCCTGCTGGCCTGCCTCCTGAAGTATTTGTTCTACGCTCTTGAAAAAGATGATATGTCCCTCCTCCATGAAGACGATGTGGGTGACGAGGCCGTTGAGCTCGCTGAGGATGTGACTGGTGATGAAGATCAGCTTGCCTTTCTCTTTACGAATCTTGTCTTTGAGAATCTCGGCAGCGAGCGGGTCCAGGCTGGCTGTGGGCTCGTCGAGGATGAGGGTGTCGGGATTGAAGAGAAAGGCGAGCGCCGCGTTCACCTTCTGGCTTGTGCCTCCCGAGAGGGTATTTGTGCGCTTGTCAACGATAGACGCGATGTGGAAGGCGTCGTAGAGCTCGCGGTCGGTCTCCACAGTCCCTTTCCGCAGGCTTTCTATCGTCTTGAAGGTTTGTCCCACGGTCATGTTTTCGGGGAAGCAGCTGCTTTGCGGCATGAATCCGATATGTTCGCGCGACTCGCAATGTTCGCGTACGTTTTTGCCGTCGATCAGGACTTCGCCCGACTGCGGGGTCACAAGACCGAGAATGCACTTCATGAGTGTTGTCTTGCCGCATCCGTTCGGACCGATGAAGGCCACGCACTGACCAGGAGCAAGCTTGAGGTTGATGTCGTAAAGCACCTGCTGTTTGCCGTAGTACTTATTGAGGTGATTGATTTCTATCATACTTTAAAAGGTTTCATAGATGGTGTGTCGTCCACGTAGTTGTCCGGTGTGATCGTAGGAAGCAGTTTCTCCGTGGCATCGAGCAGATTCATGAGGAAGCTGCGGAAGAACAGCAGCACGGTCTCGTCCTCTTCGGCCAGTACGGAAAAGAGGCTGAGCGGATGGAAGGGCACGTCGCCCTGTCCGTCCTTGTTGAGGTCGTAGCCTTCGTACTTGTCCCAATAGTTGCCGTCGACGAGGTTGCGGTTGTAGCTCACGTTGGTAGTCATGTCGAACGTGTTGCCCACGAAGTTGTTGTGATGTATAGTGTCGTTGGTGCTGGCCGATATCAGACGTATGCCCCAGCCGTTGTCGCGTATCTCATTGTTGTGGACGTTGAGGTCGCTGCCTCCGTCGACAAGCAGCCCCACGGTGTTTCTGAGAAAGTGGTTGCCGCGGATCTGACTGAATTGCAACTCCTTGATCAGAAGTCCATAAGACGACGAGCCCTGATTGTCGACGAAGAGATTGTTGAGCATCGTCACGTTGTGGCCGAACATCACTGCCACGCCGGCCTGATTGTGGCTGAAGCGGTTGGAGTCGAAGACATTGAAGTGGGAGAACATGAAGTGCAGTCCGTAGCGGGCGCAGCCGTTGATCGTGTTGTGGGAGATGTGGGAATGATTGACAAACTCCAGATAGATGCCGTCGCGGTTGTGGCCTATGCGGTTGTGCTCTATTCTCATGTTGTCACTCTTCCAGCAGTGGATGGCGTTGCCCATGATCGGGTTGTAGGTGATGTCGCTCGAGATGTCGTTGTGCGCCACCACGCAGTCCTTGCCGTTCTGAATCATGATGCTGAACTGGTTGGCCCGGAACACGCAGTGGCTCACCGTCAAGGCTGTGGATTCAAGACTCTTGATGCCACAATAGTCGACGCGCGACGAGCGGCCCGAGTTGCGCAGTTGAAGTCCGTCGATGGTCACTCCGTTGGCTCTTACCTCGATGACGTTGCCCCGTCTGCCACCGTCAATGACCGGCATACCTACACCCTGCAGCCTCACGCCACGCCCGACGACCAGGTGCTCGCGGTAGACCTGGCCGGCATGGATGTAGAGCGCGTCGCCGTCGCGTGCCGCAGCGAGAGCGCTGCCGATCGTCTTGTAGGCTTTGCCCTGTCCGACGTCGAGCCTGCGCCCACTCATGGGGAGCGCAATGAGCAGGAAGAGCAGCGACAAGTTGAAGATGTTTAATGCTTTCAACGTTTCAGGTTGTTTATTTTCAGCCTTTCCCATGAGTCGAGCAGGATAGAGTGCGACTTCTCTGCAAACTGAATGGCGTGGTTTCTGTTCTTGAAGGCGGCAATACCACCGTTCATCGGCGACTGGATGTCGGCGCCGAGCACGAGCGATGCTGTCTTGATGTCAATCAGCGAGTCGGGTTGTTCGTAGTCGGCAATGTATATCTTCTGCACCGTACTGTCGGATATCTGATTATTGCTGAGATAATGGAAGAGACACGTGGCATCGTCAAACTTGAAGCATTTTCCCTTGTCGGTGATATACTCGCAGGAGAACTTTGCGTCCTCAATGGTCATGCTGCAAGCCGTACATTTGTCCTTGCCTAGGTTCATGGCCTGAGGCTTGTCGCTGACGCCACACGAAACAAGCGCTGAAAGAATCAGCACCGATACGCATACCGGTGCTGATGATTTGAGAAAATTATGAATGAACATTATGCAACTGCTTTGTTTTTCTTAGACGAACCGAATAGTCCCAACTCCTTGAAGACGACGAAAGCCAGAATCAGACCGGCTGCAACGAGCAGATAACCGCCAAGGTCGGGCTGTGAGAGGGCATCGAAGTTGAGAAGCTGCTTCTCGCCGATGATAGGGGGCTGATAGGCCATTCCGGGAACCTTGATAGGTGCGTCGGGAGAGAGGTTGTGGCCGTAGACGTAGGTCCAGTGGTAGAAATCCACGAATCCCAGAACGCCGAAGATGCCGAAGCTGATGAGGCCGGCGAGGGAGAGCTTCTTGCTCTTCATGATGGCGGCTACGACAAACAGAACGGCAAAGGCCATGAGGAGGTAGGGCAGAACAGCGAACTCCCAGAAGTCGCCGGGATGCATCTGAGCCATACCTACGTAGTGGTTGAGCTCGTTTATCTTATAGAGGTCGTTACCTCCATCGCCACCGTCGAGTCCGGCCAGGCCACCGATGTAGAGCACCATTCCCTCAGGATACTGAGGTGCCGTCAAATCGATGCGCCAAACCGGAGCGAAGGCGCTGCCGAGGGTAAAGGCGGCTGCGATGAAAAGCAAGATCATGCTTGCTTTGGAGATTTTTCCTTTGAAATCTAACTTGATCATTGTTTCTGTTTTTTTATTGTCTCACAGTGCCTGCCTTCTCTCCAGCAGAGAAAACCTTGAGAAGAGAAGGCAAGCTTATGAATTCCTTGAAGAAAGATTATTTTCTGTTATGTCCGGTCGGAGCTGCGCCTTGCTGAGTGGTAGGCTTCGTAGTGGTGAACTGCGATGGAGCCTTGTCGTCGATGGTGAACGACAGGGGCACGTTGCTACCCTTGGGCGATACGCGGAAGTAGCCTTGCATTTCCTGGTGGAGGGCGCTACAGAAGTCGGTGCAGTAGAACGGGATGATACCCACGCGGTTGGGCACCCACTTCAGTGTACGGGTCTCGCCTGGCATGACGAGCAACTCGGCATTGTTGTTGCCCTTGATGGCGAATCCGTGGGGGATATCCCACTCCTGCTCGATGTTGGTGACGTGTACGTACACCTCATCGCCCATCTTGATGCCCTCGATGTTGTCGGGCACGAGACGGCTGCGGATGGCGGCCATATAGACATCTACACGGTTGCCGGTGCGCACGACGCGGGCTTCCTGGGCCTTCGATATCTTATACTTGTTGTGGTTGTCGGTCAGTCGGGTGAAGAGCTTGATGTTCGGCTTCAACTCGCTGGCGGCAATGGCGCTGGCATAGTGGGGCTCACCGATGGTCGGGAATTCCAACAGCAGTTTCATCTTGTCGCCACTGATGTCGTAGAGCTGTGCGGCCTGGCAGAGCTCAGGACCTGTGGGCAGGAAGCAGTCCTTCGTGATCTTGTTGTAGGCGATCATATACTTTCCGTAAGGCTTCTTGGTGTCGGCGCCCAGCACTGACAGGTGACCAACAGAATAGTAGGTAGGAATGCGGTCCTCAATCTGCAGCGTCTTCAGGTTCCACTTTACAATCTCCGAAGAGATGAAGAAGCTGGTGTAGGCATTGCCGTCGGCGTCAAACTCGGTGTGGAGCGATCCCAGACCGGGAGCCTGTACCTCTCCGTGGAGGGCGTCCTCATACTTGATGACATTGATGCCATTCACCTGACCGTCGAACTTGTGGTTCTTGATGGCGTCCTGAATCTTGGTGAAGCTGAATACAGGCAGGTTGGCACTCAGCTTACCGTTGCCGACGATGTACTCGCCTGTCGGATCAACATCCACGCCGTGGGGCGACTTCGGGCAGGGAATCAGATAGAGGAAGTCGTTGTACTTCTTCGTGTCGATAACCTTCACCTTGTCGAGAATCTCGGATGTGGCCATCTCGGTCGACTCGTCAAACACGTTGTGGGCATACTTGCAGGGCTTCCAGTCGAAGTCGCCCTTTGCGGCATGCTCGGCAGCCTTCTTCCAATTCACAGCCAGGATGTAGTCCTTGTCGTTCTGCGAGGCGTTCACCTCGAGCAGAGAGTGAGCCTCCTCGGTGTTGTAGCAGGTGAAGAACGACCAGTCGGCCGAAGCATTCTTTCCGCTGTGGCTCAAGTCGTAGTTGAACGGAGGAAGCAACAGCTGGAAGTCAAGACTCAGATGACCCGTGTTCTTGTCTACCTTAATATAAGAGATGTGTCCGCGGAAGTCCTTCTTGTAGTCCTTGATGGCTACATCACCGTTCTCGTAGTCAGCAGGAACGCTGAAGCGTGTGCCGGCAACGATGTACTCGGTGTTGCAGGTGATGAAGGGAGAAGCATGGTTGCCGCCCGTGTTGGGGAGCTCGATGATCTCGGCGGTCTGGAAGGTCTTCAGGTCAATACGTGCGATACGCGGCGTGTTGTTGGCGTTGATGAAGAGCCAGCGGCCATCATACATGGCGCCGGTCTCAGAGAGCTGAGTGTGGTGGGAGTCGTCCCAAGGCACGAAGCCAAACGAGGTGTTGAGCATAGCCTTGGTGTTCTCGTCGTAGCCATATCCGTTCTCGCCGTTCTGCGAGAATACCGGAATGACCTTCAACAAGCGTCCTGATGGAATGCCGTAGACAGCAACTTGTCCGCTGAAACCACCTGACACGAAGTCGTAATACTCATCGTACTGCCCAGGAGCGACATACACCTTCTTGGCAGCGTTCTCATCCGCAGCAATGTGGCCGCCTTTTTTCAGCTTGCACGACTGCAGGCTTCCTAAGGCAACGATAAGAGCCAGGATGACTGTTAATGATTTTTTCATACGTTTTAGTTTTTTGTTGTTATGTATTAACACGAAAAATCCTGTGAGATGGGGCATTTATTTGTTTCCTTGCTGATTGCTATTTCTTTTGTCCTTGTTGTTTGCATCTATTGGATTGGTTCAGAGATTCTGTTCGTTTTGCAAAAGTACAGTTAATATTTGTTTCAGTTTTATAAATTATTAAGGATGATTTCTATAACGCTTATCGATATTATCGATTGATTGTGAGTAATGTTAGGCTTTTGAGTAAAATTTAATCTGGAGCCAGCTAACATGATCATTCGTGACAGCCGTCACGTTTCTTCGACCGTCACGTTCATGCTGATGACCGTCACGTTGTTTCGTGACGATTGTCACGTTTGTTCGTGACAATTGTCACGTTTGTTCGTGACAACTGTCACGTTCGTTCGTGACAACTGTCACGTTCGTTCGTGACAAGTGTCACGTTTGTTCGTGGCAACTGTCACGTGTACATCAATCAGGTAGAACTGAGGGGGCTGTACTAATTCCTGCCGGCGGCTTAGGAGCGTCGTCATTCCTGACGACGAAGGATATACTTGTGATGTACAAGCGAACCTTCTTTCTTGGTCGTCAGGAATGACGACCCTCCTACCATTCGGCTTTTCAGGACATCAATTGGGATTTACGCTCCGCTGTTTCTCCCCTCCCTACGAAGAGGCTGTAACAAAACTCTAAAATTGGCTTCCGTTAGCCTGCATTATTCATGAACATTAAACGCTACTTTTTTGAACATGAATTATCACAAATTACCCATAAATTATTCGTAAATGATTATATTCATGAGAAATTTATGGATTTATGGATATTCGTGTGAAAAATAATCTCCATGAATAATGTAGGCTAAAGACATTACTCATTAAACAGATTGTCACTTTATTGTCGAATTTGAGAATTTTTTTTGTGTAGGGAGGTTTGGCTAGTGAAGATCTCGGAGCTTTTGTTACAGCCTCTACGAAGGGAGGGGAGAAGCAAATCGAGGTCAATCACAATGGAATCACATATCTTTCTTGGCCTTCAGGAATTACGGCCCTCTTACCATTTGGCATAGGAGCGTCGGCATTCCTGACGACGAATGAGAGTCAGCGGCCGAATGATGTGACATGGCCTTCCAGGTAAATTCACCTTTCCAGAACATTATGCGTATGTCCGCAGGGGCGCCTAAAACATTAATTTCCGGCTGATTATTAAATTTTAATTCAAAATATTTGTCCGTTTCAAAAAAAAGCGCTAATATTGGGGTCAATTACAAAAACCAAACAATTGTTAACCCATGGATCAAAACAAGAAAATCATTGAGTGCGTGCCCAATTTCAGTGAGGGCCATGACATGCAGAAGATCAAATCCATCACCACGGCCATTGAGACCGTGAAGGGCGTACGCCTGCTCGACGTGGATCCGGGCGAGGCCACCAACCGTACGGTAGTCACCTTCGTGGGCAGTCCGGAAGATGTCTGCGAGGCTGCTTTCAGAGGTGTCAAGGAGGCTGCACGCGTCATCGACATGCGCCAGCATCACGGTGCCCACCCCCGTATGGGTGCTACCGACGTGCTGCCTCTCGTTCCCGTGAGCGGAGTGACGCTCGAGGAGTGTGCCGAGCTGTCGCGCAAGTTGGCTGAGCGCATTGCCCAGGAACTGCGCATCCCCTGCTACTGCTACGAGGCTGCCGCCTTCACTGAGCCACGCCGCAACCTGGCCGTCTGCCGTCAAGGTGAATACGAAGGCCTGCCCGAGCGCATGACGCAGCCCGATGAGCAACCCGACTACGGCGCCCGCCCCTGGGACGACGACATGGCCCGCACGGGATGTACGGCTGTAGGCGCACGCGACTTCCTGATTGCAGTGAACTTCAACCTCAATACCACCTCCACCCGCCGCGCCAACGCCATCGCCTTCGACGTGCGCGAGAAGGGGCGCCCCCAGCGTGAGGGCGGAACGCTCACGGGCAAGATCCTGAAGGATGCCGATGGCAACCCCATCATGCAGCCCGGTACGCTGAAGGCCACTAAAGCCATCGGATGGTTTATCGACGAATACGGCATCGCCCAGGTGTCAATGAATATCACCAATATCAACATTACTCCGCTCCACGTGGCCTTCGACGAGGTTTGCCGCGCCGCCGCAGCCCGTGGCATCCGCGTCACTGGCACCGAGATCGTGGGTCTCATTCCCAAGCGCGTGCTCATCGAGGCCGGCCGCTACTTCCTGGAGAAACAGCAGCGCTCGACGGGTATTCCCGAGGAAGACATCGTCAGGATGGCCATCAAGTCGATGAGTCTCGATGATCTCAAGCCGTTCAATCCCCGTGAGAAGGTGATCGAGTATCTGCTGGAGGACGCTCATCCTCAGCGCCGCCTTGTAGACTTGACCGTGAAGGAGTTCGCCCAGGAGACTTCGCGCGAGAGTCCTGCGCCCGGTGGCGGTACTATCGCCGCCTGCATGGGAGCCCTGGGAGCCGCTCTGGGCACGATGGTGGCCAACCTCTCTGCCCACAAGCGTGGCTGGGACGACCGGTGGCAGGAGTTCAGCGTCTGGGCCGACAAGGGTCAGGCTCTGGTGAGCTCGCTGCTCCATCTCATCGATGAGGACACGGCAGCCTTCAACCGCATCATGGAAGCCTTCGGCATGCCCAAAGGTACGCCTGAGGAGAAGCAGGCCCGCTCGCAGGCCATCCAGGAAGCCACGCTCTTTGCCTCCGAAGTGCCCCTGGAGACGATGCGCGAGTCGTTCAAGGCCTTCGAGATCTGCAGGGCCATGGCCGAGAAGGGCAATCCCAACAGTGTCTCTGATGCCGGTGTGGGTGCCCTGGCCGCACGCGCTGCCGTACGCGGAGCCTCGATGAACGTGCGCATCAATGCCTCCTCGCTCAAGGACAAGGCCACGGCACAGCGTCTCATCGACGAGGCCAATGCCATCGCTGCCAAGGCCGATGCTGAGGAAGCCGCTATCTCGGCCATCGTGGACGAGAAAATAAATGGGTGAATCTTATGATAACTTGACGAAATAAAAACCAACAATTTATGACCTTAGAAGAATTTCAAGCCGAAATCAGAGCCGGCATACCCGACTATCTGCCAGAACCACAAGCCTACGATACGAGCATCAACCATGCGCCCAAGCGCAAGGATATCCTCACCACAGAGGAGAAGAAGCTGGCTCTGCGCAACGCACTGCGCTATTTCCCCAAGAAGTTTCATGCCACACTGGCTCCTGAGTTTGCCGAGGAGCTCCACAAGTATGGCCGCATCTACATGTACCGCTTCCGTCCCCGCTACGAGATGAAGGCGCGCCCCATCAGCGAATATCCCCACCGCTCGGAACAGGCCGCTGCCATCATGCTGATGATACAGAACAACCTCGACCCGCGTGTGGCCCAGCATCCCCACGAGCTCATCATCTATGGCGGCAATGGTGCCATCTTCCAGAACTGGGCCCAGTACCGCCTCGTGATGAAATACCTCAGCGAGATGACCGACGAGCAGACGCTGGTGATGTATTCGGGCCATCCCCTGGGTCTCTTCCCCTCCCACAAGCGCGCTCCGCGTGTGGTGGTGACCAATGGTATGGTGATTCCCAACTATTCCAAGCCCGACGACTGGGAGCGCGACAATGCCCTCGGCGTGAGCCAGTATGGTCAGATGACGGCCGGATCTTATATGTACATTGGTCCGCAGGGCATCGTCCACGGCACCACGATCACCGTGCTCAATGCGGCCCGCCGCGTGATGCACGATCCCGCCCGCCACGTCCACAACCAGATACCCTTCTTTGTATCGTCGGGTCTGGGCGGTATGAGCGGTGCTCAGCCCAAGGCCGGCAACATCGCCAAGGTGGTCAGCGTGGTGGCTGAGATCAATCCCAAGGCTGCCCAGAAGCGCTACGACCAGGGCTGGGTGGACGAGATGCACTACGATCTCGACGAACTGATCAGCTCCGTGCGCAAGGCTTTGGCCGAGAAGCGCGTGGTCTCGATGGCCTACGTGGGCAACATCGTCGACCTGTGGGAGCGGCTGGCCAAGGAGGACATCGAGGTGAACCTGGGTTCCGACCAGACCTCGCTCCACAATCCCTGGGCTGGTGGCTATTATCCCGTGGGTCTGACGCTCGAGGAGAGCAAGCGGATGATGGCCGACGATCCCGCTGAGTTCAAGAAGCGCGTTGAGGCTTCGCTGCGCCGCCAGGTGGCCGCCATCAACCAGCTCACCGCCCGCGGTATGTACTTCTTCGACTATGGCAACGCCTTCCTCTTGCAGTCGTCGCGCGCCGGAGCCGACATCATGACCGCCGACGGCAGGTTCCGTTATCCTTCCTACGTGCAGGACATCATGGGACCGATGTTCTTCGACTATGGCTTCGGACCCTTCCGCTGGGTGTGCACCTCGTGCGATCCCGCCGACTTGGCGCTGACCGACCAGCTGGCCGAGCAGGTGCTGACCGAGGAGCGCCAGCATGCGCCCGAGGACATTCAGCATCAGCTCGACGACAACATCCACTGGATTCGTGAGGCCGGAAAGAACCATCTCGTCGTGGGCTCTCAGGCCCGCATCCTCTATGCCGACTGCGAGGGCCGCACGAAGATTGCCCTTGCCTTCAACCAGGCCGTGAGAGACGGTCGACTGAAGGCTCCCGTCGTCTTGGGCCGCGACCACCACGACGTCAGCGGCACCGACTCGCCCTTCCGCGAGACCAGCAACATCTACGACGGCTCGCAGTTCTGCGCCGATATGGCCGTGCAGAACGTCATCGGCGACTCCTTCCGTGGAGCCACGTGGGTGAGCCTCCACAATGGCGGCGGCGTTGGCTGGGGCGAAGTGGTCAACGGCGGATTCGGAATGGTTGTCGACGGCAGCACGGAGAGCGACACAAACATCCGCGAGATGCTCTTCTGGGACGTCAACAACGGCATCGCCCGCCGCTCATGGGCCCGCAACAAGGGTTCGATGGACGCCATTCAGCGCGAGATGGAGCATACGCCCGAGCTGAAGGTCACCATGCCCAACCTCGTGGCCGACGACATCATCGACAGCAGCATTGCTGAAATCACTTCCGTAAACAAATAATTAACAACATCATTACAATAACAAAACCCTACCCATCCCCGCTGGCGAAATCTGCCGGTAAGCAATGATCAGACTGCTGGCGGGGATGGGAACTACAACCACAACACTATGAACATACATGAAATCAGCGCAGGCCACCTGACTCTCGACAAGGTGTGGGAGATTCTGCGGGGCAACTACAAACTCAAGTTGGGCGACGATGCCGTGCATCGCATCACGAGATGCCGTGAGTATCTCGACAAGAAGATTGCCGAATCCAAAGTGCCTATCTATGGCGTGACGACCGGTTTCGGATCGCTGTGCAATATCTCCATCGGCGAAGACCAGCTCTCGCAGCTGCAGATCAACTTGATGATGAGTCATGCCTGCGGTATCGGTGAGCGCGTCCCCAACGAGATCGTGAAGCTGATGATCCTGCTCAAGATACAGTCGCTCTCCTATGGCTATTCGGGCTGCAAACTCGATACCGTGCAGCGTCTCGTCGACTTCTTCAACAACGAGATCTACCCCGTGGTCTACATGCAGGGCTCGGTGGGCAGCTCCGGCGACCTCGTGCCGCTGGCCCATCTCTGTCTGCCTCTCGTCGGACTGGGCGAGGTAGAATATCAGGGCAAGCTGATGAGTGGCGCCGAACTGCTCGCCACCATGGGATGGGAGCCCATCCACTTGGCCTCCAAGGAAGGCCTGGCGCTGCTCAACGGCACGCAGAACATGGCTGCCTTCTGCTGCTGGTCGATCATCCAGGCCACGAAGCTCAGCAACTGGGCCGACTATATAGCCGCCATGTCGCTCGATGCCTACGATGGCTGCATCGATCCTTTCAACCGTGCCGTGCACGTTGTGCGTCCGCATCAGGGACAGCTCGACACCGCCGAGCATATTAGCCGTATCCTTGAGGGCAGTGAGCTCATCCATCAGCCCAAGCATCACGTGCAGGATCCCTATTCCTTCCGTTGCATTCCGCAGGTACACGGTTCGGTGAAGGACACCGTGCGCTACGTGCAGACGGTGACCGACATCGAGATCAACGCCGCTACAGACAACCCGACGGTTTGTCCCGACGACGACCTCATCATCTCGGCCGGAAACTTCCACGGCGAGCCCATCGCCCTGCCCATGGACTTCCTCGCCATAGCCATGTCGGAGTTGGCCAATATCTCCGAGCGCCGTATCTACAAGCTGGTGTCCGGCACGCGCGGCCTGCCCAGCTTCCTCGTTGCCAACCCCGGCGTGAACAGTGGTTTCATGATTACGCAGTACACGGCGGCTAGCATCGTCAGCCAGAGCAAGACGCTCTGCATGCCGTCTTCAGTGGACAGCATCCCCACATCCCAGGGGCAGGAAGACCACGTGAGTATGGGTGCCAATGCAGGAACGAAGCTCTACCGAGTAATCCTCAACACGGAGCGCGTGCTGGCCATCGAACTCTTCAATGCCGCACAGGCTCTGGAGTTCCGCCGTCCGCTGAAGTCGTCGCCCATCATCGAGCACATCTTCGAAGACTATCGCAAACTCGTGCCGTTCATCGACAAGGACGTGGTGATGTATCCCTATCTGGCCAAGTCGGTGGAATTCATGCGCAACGAGAAACTGGATTTCTAATCGTGACCGTGAAGAAACTTTAACTGAATAGCCTTGGATGTGCCAGTCTGTCGACCGTCGTCCGGTTGGCAACATCCAAGGCTTTTTCCGGTATTCAACAATTCGTTTGTTGAGGCACAATACATGAAAAATATAACACCAAACATGAAATAACAAACCATTATGCGTAGATTTATTTATAACATTAAGACCATCTTCGGTATCCGCCCCAAAGAATGCCTGCGAGTTTGCGGCGAGGAGATGAAGAATCCCTTTTCACTCGACAATGCCTGGATCAGCGTGCGGGATGGCGTGATCGAGAATTTCGGTTCCATGGCTACAGAATATCCCCTCGGGGAGTCGTGGGACGACACAACGGATGCCGAAGGCGGACTGTTGATGCCCGCTTTCTGCGACAGCCACACCCACCTTGTCTATGCCGGACATAGGGAACAGGAGTGGGTGGACAAGATCAGAGGATTGAGTTATGAGGAAGTGGCCCGCCGTGGCGGAGGAATCCTCAACTCGGCCGACTTGCTGCATCAGACTTCAGAAGACACGCTCTTTGCGCAGGCGATGGAACGCGTCGAGGAAATCAAGGCCAAGGGAACAGGCTGCGTGGAGATAAAAAGCGGCTACGGACTCAATACGGCCGACGAACTGAAGATGCTGCGCGTCGTGCGCCGCATCAGCGAGACAGCACCGCTCAAGGTGGTGTCTACCTTCCTCGGTGCGCATGCCGTAGCGCGTGCCTATCAGGGACGACAGGCAGAGTACGTGGATATGCTGATCAATGAGATGCTGCCCGAGGTGGGCAAGGAGAAGCTGGCCGACTACGTTGACGTGTTCTGCGACAAGGGCTTCTTCACGCCCGAAGAGATGGACCGCATTCTTGATGCCGCGGCAAAATACGGCATGAGACCCAAGGTGCACGTCGACGAACTTGCTGCCGGCCGAGGCTTGCAGGTGGCCATCGACCATAAGGCTCTCTCGGTGGACCATCTGGAAAGCATGCCCGAGAGCGACATCCCCTTGCTGAAGTCGTCGGATACGATGCCCACGGCGCTTCCCGGAACATCGTTCTTCTCCAACATGCCTTATGCCAAAGGCCGCAGCATGATCGACCATGGACTGCCCCTGGCTCTGGCGAGCGACTACAATCCAGGTTCCACACCTTCGGGCGATATGAAGTTCGTTATGTCGCTGGCCTGTATGAAGATGGGACTGCTGCCCGAGGAGGCGCTGAATGCCACGACCATCAACGGCGCCTACGCCATGGGACTGGGCGACGACTACGGCAGCATCACCATTGGACGGAAAGCCTACCTGATCCTCACGGATCCGGTGCCGTCGCTGGCTTATCTGCCCTATGCCTACACGACAGACTGTATTAGAGAATTGATTTTGGGAGAATAAAAAAAAGAGGGACTGTCCACGCCATTGTGGGCAGTCCCTCTCAGTTATCGCCTCAGACCGTCGGCTGCATTAGGCAACCTCAATCTTCTTGGTCTCTTTCTCAGCCTTTTGTGTGCGAGGAAGCGTCAGGTGCAGAACACCGTCGACAACCTTTGCCTCGATTTTATCTTTCTCTACATCATCGGGCAGCGACAATGTCTGCTCGTAGTTGCTGTAGGAGAACTCGCGGCGCAGATAGTGCTCCTTCTTGTTCTCATCCTTCTTGTCGTCCTTGTGCTCCAACTTGATGCAAAGATTACCATCCTTGTCGAGGCTCACCTTGTAGTCTTCCTTCTTGGTACCAGGAGCGGCAAGCTCTATTTCGTATTCTTTCTCGTTTTCCTTGACGTTGATTGCAGGAGCGGTGACGTTCATGCGCGGCATCCAACTCGTATCAATCATGTCGTCGAAATCATTGTTCAACCAATTGTTCATGTCTCTTAATACTGGATACAACATAAGTCAAAACCTCCTAATTATCAATTAATTCTTTATTTATCCTTTCGATCTGCTTCGTTCGTCGCTCAGAAAGCAAGCTTTCGAGCTGACTCGCTTGCAAGTCTTTTCGGCCTTCCGGATGTCCTTTAGATTTCTCTCGTCGTCCTCCGTCCGTCCTTCGGGCTTCACCATACAGAAAGCAATAACCATGCCTATTCCGCGAGTTTGACAAACTTGGCCGATTTTGTCAGCATTGGTTAATTATTTTATATTTTGCTGACAAAAAGTGCAGAAGAGAGAGAAGACCCACCCCGGCCCCTCCCTACGGAGGGGTTGTGGGTGTGTCTTCTATCCTCCGTCGTCAGGAGCGCAGGCAGTGGATAAGAAGCCACCATAGCACTGAACTCAGTGCCTCGAAGGCTGCACGCCAACGCGAACCGCGCAGAAAGTCAGTTGACCCAAACACAGAAAATATTCGATGCGTTTAGTTCTCTGCCTCTCACTTGGTTCTCCGAGGGAGCTAAGGCTTTAGTCTATTCCAGTAGGCGAAGGAGAGGTGGAGAGAGAGTAAGTGTTTTTAGTTTTGAAACTTGCATTCCTTGTCGGGCGGCAATTGTTGCCCTTACGGCTGCCAATTGCCGCCCTTATGGCTGCCACGTGCCGCCCTTAAAGTTGCCAATTGCCGCCCTTATGGTTGCTACGTGCCGCCCGTTATTATCATAGCGATATAGTATCGCTTTTAGGGTATGAAAGGGGGGCGGTTGGTTGTAACGAAACTGAAATGGAATCGAAAAAGAAAAGCCTTCTGTCATTCAAGAGAAGGTCTGGAGAACCATAGAAAGGTCAGGCTTGCTGTCCAAGTAATAATTTTCTTTTCGCATAAAAGTATATTCCCCCAGCATGAAAGGAACGATCTATATTGATGGAAAATCGTCTATTTATTTTTCAATTCTCCACTCCTTTATCGTCCTTTCCTCTGTTGAAAAGTTGATGGCGACCTTCACGACCTTGCGGCCATCAGACTGGTAAGGAATGGTGTAGTCTTTCTCATCGATTTGTTTCAATGCCTTGTCTAGGTCACCGTCAAGTTTCAGTTCCATGACATAGATGGCCGTGTCGGTCTTGATGAGAATATCCAAACGGCCCTTGGCGTTGCGCACCTGCGAAAAGACATAGACGTTGAGGAGAGAGAACATCACGTAGAGCATCGCGGTGAAGTGGCCCTCCGTTGTCGGAGCGTCCTTGAGCGTGTTCTCTTGGTAAGGAATCGTGGTGAAGAATTCCTGCATCGCCTTGAGACATCCGTCCATGTCATCCTTGCGCAGTGCCAGATACATCTGAGCTACAGCATTTCCCGCTTTCACCGTGTTTGTGTGGACATAGTAAGGGATGAGGATGCGCATCAGTCCCACCTTCACCTCCTCGTTGGGATAGCCGAGCGTGAAGAACTTAGTAATCGGGTCATAGCTTTTTATGGTGAGATAGCCACTCTGATAAAACAGCGGCAGGACGGATTGCATATTCTCCGTGGGCGCATCAAAGTCTGCAGCCCATGCCTCGCTGCCGTCGATCTTTGTGATGTCGGTGTGGAAGTGCCTGAGCATGTTGACAAGGAATGTCGGCGTGCCGGTGGAGAACCAGTAGTTGTTGAAATCCTTGTTCGTCATTGATGACAGCAGGCTGAATGGATTGTAAACCCCCGGCCCTTTGCGCGCAAAATGATATCCGTCATAAGCCCGCTCCAATTGTGCCAAGACTTGTTCCGATGTCATGTCGTTTTCTTCACCCAGCGCTTCTATACCTTCCTGAAAGTTATCGACAAGTTCCTCACGCGTTATGCCACATATCGTAGCATACTGCGGCAGCATTGAGATGTTGTTCAGGTTGTTGAGTTGGGAGAAAATGCTGAGCTGCGAGAACTTCGTGATGCCCGTGATGAAGACAAAGCGGAGGTAAGGATCAAGATCCTTCAGCGGGGAATAAAATGATTGCAACTCTGTGCGCATCTGCTCGAGGCGCTCGCTGTTATGAAGCACTGTGAGCATTGGTGCATCGTATTCGTCGATGAGGACAACGACTTGCGTGCCCGTCTTCTCGTAGATATCCTTGACAAGCCGAGTAAACCTCTTTGTGATATTCGTCTCCGATTGTGGAATGCCATATTTGCTTTCAGCGTCTTCGAGTTGCATCGTAATGATGTCCTCCAAGTCTTGTACTGTTCCTCTTTTTGCTGATGCCAACGAGAAATGTAGCACAGGATATTGCTTCCATTCCTTCTCCAACTCCTCGATGGCAAGTCCTTTGAACAGTTCCTTGCGCCCTGAGAAATAGGCATCGAACGTACTCATGAGCAGCGACTTGCCAAAGCGACGAGGACGGGAGAGAAATACATATTGACCAGAATGCGTAATCTCATATATATACTTTGTCTTGTCGATATACAAGTATCCGTCTTGACGAATCTTGTCGAACGTCTGTATGCCAATGGGATAGTTTACCATAGTTGCCGCTATTTTTCTACAAACTTAATAAATTTCCGTGAGATAGCAAAGGGAAATAATAAAATTCAAAGAAAGGAAGGACTAGGGTTGTACGTAGCAATTTATTTTTCAATCTTCCACTCCTTTATCGTCCTTTCCTCAGTTGAGAAGTTGATGGCGACCTTCACGACCTTGCGGCCGTCGGATTGGTAAGGAATCGTGTAGTCCTTCTCATCGATCTGTCTCAGCGCCTTGTCCAGGTCACCGTCAAGTTTCAGCTCCATGACATAGATGGTCGTGTCGGTCTTGATGAGAATATCCAGACGGCCCTTGGCGTTGCGAACCTGTGAATAGACATAACGGTTGAGGAAGGAGAACATCACGTAGAGCATCGCAGTAAAGTGTCCTTCCGTTGTCGGCGCGTCCTTGAGCGTGTTCTCTTGATAGGGTATGGACGCGAAATAGCTGCGGGCTGTGGTCAGTGCCTTGTCTATGTCGTCGTCCAGCAGTGCCTCGGAGATGTCCCAGCAGGCATTGCTGGCAGGGACGGGATCGCTCTGCACATAGAAAGGAATAAGAATGCGCATCAGTCCCACCTTGACTTCCTCATTGGGATAGCCAAGCGTGTACATGCCCGACCGAGGATTATAGCCTTTTATCGTCAGGTAACCGCTTTGATAGAACAGTGGCAACACGTTGTGCATGTTCTCTGTAGGAGCGTCAAAGTCCTCCTGCATTGCTGTACTGCCATCAATCTCGGTCAGGTCAGTGTGAAACTTTCGCATCATATTGACAAGGAACGTCGGCGTACCGGTGGAGAACCAGTAGTTGTTGAAATCCTTGTTCGTCATTGATGACAGCAAACTGAATGGATTATAAACCCCCGGCCCTTTGCGCGCGAAATGATAACCGTCATAGGTCCGCTCCAACTGTGCCAAGACTTGTTCGGGAGTCATGTCGTTTTCTTCGCCCAGCGCTTCTATGCCTTCCTGAAAGTTATCGACAAGTTCCTCACGCGTTATGCCACATATCGCAGCATACTGCGGCAGCATGGAGATGTTGTTCAGGTTGTTGAGCTGGGAGAAAATGCTGAGCTGTGAGAACTTTGTGATGCCCGTGATGAAGACAAAGCGGAGATAAGGGTCAAGTTTCTTGATGGGAGAATAAAACGACTGCAACTCAGTTCGCATCGTCTCGAGTCGTTCTGGGTTGTGAAGAACCGTCAGCAGAGGCGCATCGTATTCATCGAAAAGAAGAACAACCTGCTTGCCGGTCTTTTTGTAAATGCGCTCCACTAAATCTTTGAGACGAGTTCCAGGACTATCCGAAGTCTTTGCTATGCCAAACTCTTCTTCCATCGAGGCCAAAGAGGAATTTACATTCTCTTCAAAATCCTCCACTGTTCCTTTCTTAATGTCGCTCAGATCAAAATGCAGTACGGGGTACTCTGTCCAATCCTTTTCCAATTTCTCTATGGCAAGTCCTTTGAACAGATCCTTGCATCCTCGGAAATAGCTATCAAACGTGCTCGTGAGCAACGATTTGCCGAAACGGCGGGGACGCGAGAGAAATACATACTTGCCAGGATGCGTTATCTCATATATGTACTTTGTCTTGTCTATATATAAGAAATCGTTGTTGCGAATTTCACTGAACGTCTGTATGCCAATTGGATAGTTTACCATAGTTGCCTCGATTTTTCTACAAACTTAATAAATTTCCGTGAGATAGCAAAGGAAAATAATAGAATTCAATGAGATGAAGGACAAAGGTTATTTGTGGCAATTTATTTTTCAATCTTCCACTCCTTTATCGTCCTTTCCTCTGTCGAGAAGTTGATGGCGACCTTAACGACCTTGCGGCCATCGGACTGGTAAGGAATCGTGTAGTCTTTCTCGTCGATTTGTTTCAATGCCTTGTCCAGGTCACCGTCAAGTTTCAGCTCCATGACATAGATGGTCGTGTCGGTTTCGATGAGAATATCCAGGCGGCCCTTGGCATTGCGCACTTGGGAAAAGACATAGACGTTAAGCAAAGAGAACATCACGTAGAGCATTGCAGTGAAGTGTCCCTCTGTTGTCGGTGCGTCCTTGAGTGTGTTTTCCTGATAGGGAATGGTGGTGAGGAACTCCTGCATCGCCTTGAGACATCCGTCCATGTCGTCCTTGCGCAGGGCCAGATACATCTGAGCTACAGCGTGTGACGCCTCTACATTCCCAGTGTGAACGTAATAAGGAATGAGAATGCGCATCATACCTAGCTTGACCTCCTCATTGGGATAGCCAAGTGTGAAGAACTTAGTAATTGGATCATAGCTCTTTATGGTGATGTAGCCGCTCTGATAGAATAACGGCAAGATAGACTGCATGTTCTCCGTAGGCTGGTCAAAGTCTACTGCCAGTGCCTCACTGCCGTCGATCTTTGTGATGTCGGCGTGGAAGTGCTTGAGCATATTAACCAGGAACGTCGGCGTGCCCGTAGAGAACCAATAGTTGTCGAAATCACGGTTGGCCATAGCCGAGAGCAGGCTGAATGGATTGTAAACCCCCGGCCCTTTGCGCGCGAAATGATACCCGTCATAGGTCCGCTCCAACTGTGCCAAGACTTGTTCGGGAGTCATGTCGTTTTCTTCGCCTAGCGTCTGTATGCCTTCCTGAAAGTTGTCGATGAGTTCATCACGCGTTATACCACATATCGCAGCATATTGCGGCAACATGGATATGTTGTTCAGGTTGTTGAGCTGCGAGAAGATGCTGAGCTGCGAGAACTTCGTGATGCCCGTGATGAAGACAAAGCGAAGGTAAGGGTCAAGTTTCTTGATAGGAGAATAGAATGACTGCAACTCTGTTCTCATCGTCTCGAGTCGTTCTGGGTCGTGAAGAACTGTCAGCAGAGGCGCGTCGTATTCATCGATAAGAAGAACAACCTGCTTCCCGTTTTTTTTGTAAATGCGCTCCACTAAATCTTTGAGACGAGTTCCAGGACTATCCGAAGTCTTTGCTATGCCAAACTCTTCTTCCATCGAGGCCAAAGAGGAATTTACATTCTCTTCAAAATCCTCCACCGTTCCCTTCTTAATGTCGCTCAGATCAAAGTGCAGTACGGGGTACTCTGTCCAGTCCTTTTCCAATTTCTCTATGGCAAGTCCTTTGAACAGGTCCTTACGGCCGGAGAAATAAGCCTCAAATGTACTCGTGAGCAGCGATTTGCCGAAACGGCGAGGACGGGAGAGAAACACATACTGACCAGGATGCGTTATCTCATATATGTACTTTGTCTTGTCGATATACAAGTATCCGTCTTGACGAATCTTGTCGAACGTCTGTATGCCAATGGGATAGTTTACCATAGTTACCTCTATTTTTCACAAACTTAATAAATTTCCGTGAGATAGCAAAGGAAAATAATAAAATTCAAAGAAATGAAGGACTAGGGTTGTACGTGGCAATTTATTTTTCAATCTTCCACTCCTTTATCGTCCTTTCCTCTGTTGAGAAGTTGATGGCGACCTTAACGACCTTGCGGCCATCGGATTGGTAGGGAATCGTGTAGTTCTTCTCATCGATTTGTCTCAGCGCCTTGTCCAGATCACCGTCAAGTTTCAGTTCCATGACGTAGATGGTCGTGTCGGTCTTGATGAGAATATCCAGACGGCCTTTGGCGTTGCGTACCTGTGAATAGACATAACGGTTGAGGAAGGAGAACATCACGTAGAGCATCGCGGTGAAGTGGCCTTCTGTTGTCGGTGCGTCCTTCAGAGTGTTCTCTTGATAGGGTATGGACGCGAAATAGCTGCGGGCTGTGGTCAGTGCCTTGTCTATGTCGTCGTCCAGCAGTGCCTCGGAGATGTCCCAGCAGGCATTGCTGGCAGGGACGGGATCGCTCTGCACATAGAAAGGAATGAGAATGCGCATCAGTCCCACCTTGACTTCCTCATTGGGATAGCCAAGCGTGTACATGCCCGACCGAGGATTATAGCCTTTTATCGTCAGGTAACCGCTTTGATAGAACAGTGGCAACACGTTGTGCATGTTCTCTGTAGGAGCGTCAAAGTCCTCCTGCATTGCTGTACTGCCATCAATCTCGGTCAGGTCAGTGTGAAACTTTCGCATCATATTGACAAGGAACGTCGGCGTACCGGTGGAGAACCAGTAGTTGTTGAAATCCTTGTTCGTCATTGATGACAGCAGACTGAATGGATTGTAAACCCCCGGCCCTTTGCGCGCGAAATGATATCCGTCATAGGTCCGCTCCAATTGTGCCAAGACTTGTTCCGATGTCATGTCGTTTTCTTCGCCCAGCGCTTCTATGCCTTCCTGAAAGTTATCGACAAGTTCCTCACGCGTTATGCCACATATCGTGGCATACTGCGGCAGCATGGATATGTTGTTCAGGTTGTTGAGCTGCGAGAAGATACTGAGCTGTGAGAACTTCGTGATGCCCGTGATGAAGACAAAGCGGAGATAAGGATCAAGATCCTTCAGCGGGGAATAAAATGACTGCAATGCTGTACGCATTGGCTCCAAGCGTTCGGGATCATGAAGAACAGTGAGCAGTGGGGCATCATATTCGTCTATGAGAACGACAACTTGTTTACTCGTCTTGCCATAAAGATTGGTGACAAGATTGTAAAATCTGGTAGTGATATCATCACCATCACGTTCGACCCCAAACATTCTCTCCATACGGGCAAGCTGATTGTTGATTTGGTTGAAAAGATCTTCCACCGTACCCATCTTGGCCATGGCTAGGGTGAAGTGCAAAACGGGATACTCCGTCCACTCCTTTTCCAGTTTCTCTATGGCAAGTCCTTTGAACAGGTCCTTGCGCCCAGAGAAATAGGCATCGAACGTACTCGTGAGCAGCGACTTGCCAAAACGACGAGGACGGGAAAGAAATACATACTTGCCAGGATGCGTTATCTCATATATGTACTTTGTCTTGTCAATATATAAGAAATCGTTGTTGCGAATTTCACTGAACGTCTGTATGCCAATTGGATAGTTTACCATAGTTGCCTCTATTTTTCCACAAACTTAATAAATTTCCGTGAGACAGCAAAGGAAAATGATAAAATTCAAAGAAAGGAAGGACTAGGGTTGTACGTGGCAATTTATTTTTCAATCTTCCACTCTTTAATCGTCCTTTCCTCTGTCGAGAAGTTGATGGCGACCTTAACGACCTTGCGGCCATCGGATTGGTAGGGAATCGTGTAGTTCTTCTCATCGATTTGTCTCAGCGCCTTGTCCAGGTCACCGTCAAGTTTCAGCTCCATGACATAGATGGTCGTGTCGGTCTTGATGAGAATATCCAGACGGCCTTTGGCGTTGCGTACCTGTGAATAGACATAACGGTTGAGGAAGGAGAACATCACGTAGAGCATCGCGGTGAAATGGCCTTCTGTCGTTGGTGCGTCCTTGAGCGTGTTCTCTTGGTAGGGTATGGACGCGAAATAGCTGCGGGCAGCTGTCAGTGCCTTATCGATGTCATCGTCCAGCAGTGCCTCGGAGATGTCCCAGCAGGCATTGCTGGCAGGGACGGGATCGCTCTGCACATAGAAAGGAATGAGAATGCGCATCAGTCCCACCTTGACTTCCTCATTGGGATAGCCAAGCGTGTACATGCCCGACCGAGGATTATAGCCTTTTATCGTCAGGTAACCACTCTGATAGAACAGTGGCAGCACGTTGTGCATGTTCTCTGTAGGAGCGTCAAAGTCCTCCTGCATTGCTGTACTGCCATCAATCTCGGTCAGGTCGGTGTGGAACTTTCGCATCATATTGACAAGGAACGTCGGCGTACCGGTGGAGAACCAGTAGTTGTCGAATTTACGGTTGTTCATAGCCGATAGCAGACTGAAAGGATTCAAGACCCCCTCACTGTCCTCAGAAAAATGGTAGCCATCGTAATGATAGAGGAGCTTGTCGATGACTTGCTGATGGCTGTAGTTGTATTTCTCTGCCAACATGCCGATACCCTCTTGAAAGTTATCTTCCAACTCTTTTATTGTTATGCCACACATTGCAGCATACTGCGGCAGCATGGAGATGTTGTTCAGATTGTTGAGCTGCGAGAAGATACTGAGCTGTGAGAACTTCGTGATGCCCGTGATGAAGACAAAGCGGAGATAAGGATCAAGATCCTTCAGCGGTGAATAAAACGACTGCAATGCTGTACGCATCTTCTCCAGACGTTCGGGATCATGAAGAACAGTAATCAGTGGGGCATCATATTCGTCTATGAGAACGACAACTTGTTTACTCGTCTTGCCATAAAGATTGGTGACAAGATTGTAAAATCTGGTTGTGATATCATCACCATCACACACAACCCCATACTTTCTCTCCATACGGGCAAGCTGATTGTTGATTTGGTTGAAAAGATCTTCCACCGTACCCATCTTGGCCATGGCTAGGGTGAAGTGCAAAACGGGATACTCCGTCCACTCCTTTTCCAGTTTCTCTATGGCAAGTCCTTTGAACAGGTCCTTGCGCCCAGAGAAATAGGCATCGAACGTACTCGTGAGCAGCGACTTGCCAAAACGACGAGGACGGGAAAGAAATACATACTTGCCAGGATGCGTTATCTCATATATGTACTTTGTCTTGTCAATATATAAGAAATCGTTGTTGCGAATTTCACTGAACGTCTGTATGCCAATTGGATAGTTTACCATAGTTGCCTCTATTTTTCCACAAACTTAATAAATTTCCGTGAGACAGCAAAGGAAAATGATAAAATTCAAAGAAATGAAGGTTGGTTCCTGGCCCACTGTCAATTGCTGCCCTTATATCTGCCAATTGCCGCCCATTATCGTTGGCATGTGCCGCCCATTATTATCATAGCGATATAGCCTCGCTTTTAGGGTATGAAAGATGGGGCGGTTGGTTGTAACGAAACTGAAATTGGATCGAAAGAGAAAAACCTTCTGTCATTCAAGAGAGAAGGAGAATGGCTTTTCTCCCCTCCCTCCGTAAGGAGGGGCTGGTGGGGTCTTAAGAACGCTCACAACTTGAAAATCGATAATATTTTCTTCATTTCTTCAGCATTAGCGAAGAAAGCATTACCTTTGCATAGAAATTTAATGGACGAATAACTAAAAACGATAAGCATGAGAATAAGAATGATGATGGTGGCTCTGACCATGGGCTGCGTTGCTGTTGGCCTGGCCGACAACCGAAGCTTGGAGGGCTACGACTATGGACAGGCCAGTCAGCCCACCGGACAGGAATGGCAGTCGCCCGAACTCTTGGGCTACAACAAGCTGCAGCCGCGAGCCACGTTCGCTTCCTTTGCGTCAGTGGAGGAGGCCCGGCGCTTCCTGCCGGAGAATAGCTCCTACTGGCAGAGCCTCGACGGCAGCTGGAAATTCCATTTCGCCAAGAACCCCGATGAGCGGCCGGCCGATTTCTATAAGACTGATTACGACACGGCTGGCTGGGACGACATTCAGGTTCCCGGCTCGTGGAACATTCAAGGCATACAGAAGGACGGCAGTCTGAAGTACGGTGTGCCCATCTACGTGAATCAGTGGGTCATCTTCAAGTACAACATTGCCGTGGACGACTGGCGTCAGGGCGTGATGCGTGAGCCCCCAAAGAACTATACGACGTACGAATACCGCAATGAAGTAGGTAGTTACAAGCGCTCTTTTGAGGTCCCGGCAGATTGGGGCAACAGAGAGGTTTACATTTCTTTCGATGGTGTCGACAGTTTTTTCTATCTGTGGATCAACGGCCACTATGTAGGTTTTTCCAAGAATTCCCGCAATACAGCACGCTTCGATATTACACCTTATATTCATAAAGGCACCAACGACGTGTCGGTTGAGGTATACCGCAGCAGCGATGGCAGCTTTCTGGAGGCACAGGACATGTTCCGGTTGCCAGGTATTTTCCGTACGGTAGCAGTGTATTCCACACCAAAGGTGCACATTCGCGACTTGGTTGTGGAGCCTCATTTCTCGGGTTCAACATGGTCACTCTGCATCGGGGCAAGCCTGGAGAACCTCGACAAGAAGTCGGTGAAAGGCTATTCCATCGAGTATCAGCTCTATAAGAACCAGCTCTACAGCGACAACAACAGCCTGCAGAAGACATTCTATTCTGGTCCTGTTGATGTACCCAAGGCCGGCGAAGCCATGACATCCTGCGCAGAGCGCATCGACAATGTTGCACTATTGACCTCGGAGCAGCCCAATGTCTACACACTCGTTGCCGTGCTGAAGGACAAGAAGGGTAGGGAAGTGGAGGCTGTGAGCGTGCAGACAGGATTCCGCACAGTGGAGATTAAGGATACGCCCGCCTCAGAGGACGAATTCGGATTGGCTGGACGTTATTTCTATATCAACGGCAAACCGCTCAAGCTGAAAGGCGTGAACCGCCATGAGACTAACCCCGACAGAGGACACGCCATCACTCGGGAACAGATGGAGGAAGAGGTGATGATGATGAAGCGCGCCAATATCAACCACGTGCGCACATCCCACTATCCCGACGACCCCTACTTCTACTATCTGTGCAATAAATATGGTATCTGGTTGGAGAGTGAGGCCAACATCGAGAGTCACGAATACTTCTATGGCAAGGAATCGCTTTCGCATCCGAAGGAGTGGCGCAAGGCACATGTGGCCCGCGTGATGGAGATGGCCCATTCGCTGGTCAACGAACCCTGTATCTGCATCTGGAGTCTGGGCAACGAGGCTGGTCCGGGCCATAACTTCGTAGCAGCCTACGACAGTTTGAAACTCTTCGACACTACGCGCCCCGTGCAGTACGAGCGCAACAACGACATCGTGGACATGGGCTCCAACCAGTATCCTTCGATAGCCTGGGTGCGCAGTGCCGTGAAGGGACAGATGGACATCAAGTATCCCTTCCATATCTCTGAGTATGCCCACTCTATGGGCAACGCCTGCGGCAACCTGAAGGACTACTGGGACGCTATCGAATCGACCAACTACTTCTGCGGTGGTGCCATCTGGGACTGGATAGACCAGAGCATGCGCAACTATACCAAGGACGGTAAGCCTTATCTTGCCTATGGCGGCGACTTTGGCGATACGCCCAACGACGGACAGTTCGTCATGAATGGCATCATCTTCGGCGACATGACGCCCAAGCCCCAGTATTATGAGGTGAAGAAGGTGTATCAGAATGTCGGCGTCAGCCTGAAGGACTTGGCTAAAGGAGAGATAGACATCTTCAACAAGAATTATTATACGGATGACCTCAGCGGCTACGACATTGCGCTGAGCGTCAGTGTGGACGGTAAGGAAGTGCCGATGGCCGTAGTCAGCGACTTCTCCGTCGCCCCGCGTACGCATAAGATGTTGGTTATTGACCAGTTGAGAGACTATAAGTACGACGCCACGAAGGACTATTATCTCAACGTGCGTTTCCTCACCAAAAGCAAGATGCCCTGGACCGATAAGCCCGGCTATGAGCAGGCCTACGAGCAGCTACTCCTGCACAAGGCCGAGAAGAACGGACTGCCGGCCCTCTCAGCCGTCGCAAAAGCTCAGGACGACGTGCAGATTCGGAAGGATGAGAAGGCATACAGCCTCACGGGCAAGAAGTTCCGGATGAGCATCGACCGCAACAGTGGCTTCATCAGCGCCCTCAGCTACGACGGACAGGAAATCATCAAGCAGGACGTACAGCTCAGTCTCGACGCCTTCCGCTCCTGGACCAACAACGACAACTGGGCCTACGAGCAATGGTATGCCAACGGACTGCACTGTCTTGAGCATCGTGCCTTCTCAGAGAAGATGGTGAAGAACAGCGATGGCAGCGTCAGCCTCGACTTCGTCGTAGAGAGTCAGGGAAGGCAGAAGTCGCGGCTCGACGGAAACAACAAGAACTGGAAGAAGATTGTGGATCTCGGCGGAAAGCCCGACTTCAAGTTTACGACCAACGTCATCTATACGGTTCATTCGGATGGCAGTGTGGAGCTGCACAGCAATATCGTGTCCAACCACAGCAGCCTCGTTCTTCCGCGGTTGGGCTTCCAGTTGGTGGCTCCAAAGAATCTCGACAGGATTGCTTACTACGGACGCGGTCCCATCGACAACTATCCCGACCGCAAGACCGGACAACTGGTGGGCGTGTACAGCGACAGCGTAGAGGGCGAGTTTGAGAACTTCCCCAAGCCGCAGGATATGGCCAACCATCAGGACACGAGATGGGTGGCCCTGACCAACGCCGACGGACAGGGTGCCCTCTTCATCGCCGACACAACGATGAGCATCTCGGCGCTGCCTTGGTCGGCCCAGCAGCTCGACATGGTCAACCATCCCTATGAGTTGCCCGCAAGTCAGGCCACCTACCTGCACCTGGACGCAGCCATCACCGGACTGGGCGGCAACAGTTGCGGTCAAGGCGGACCTTTGGACAACGATCGGGTGAAGGCAACGCCCCATGACTTCAGCTTCGTCATCAGACCTATCAGACGTGTGGAGACGGCCAGGGAGGAAGCCAACGTCCGTCTTGATGGTCAGCGTCCGCTCTCCATCCTCCGCGACAATGAGGGTAATGTGACTATCCACTCAACTGACAGCCGACAGCCAGCTATCTACTATAAGGTGGGCAACAGCAAGAAGTCCCATGCTTATCAGGGTGCATTCAATCTGCGCGAGGGAGGCACCGTGACCGCCTGGACCAGTGGCAGCAGTTTCTCCTGCTCGCGCAGCTTCCCCCGCATCGAGGCCATTCCTATCAAGGTGAAGTTTGCCTCCAGCGTCGAGAGTGGCGAGGGCGACGCAGAGCTGATGACCGATGGCGATCCCGAAACCTACTGGCATACGATGTACAGCGTGACTGTGGCCAACTATCCGCACTGGGTGGATTTCGACTGTGGTGCAGTGAAGACCTTGAAGGGCTTCACTTATCTGCCGCGTCAGGATTCCAAGAACGGACGGATAAAGTCTTATAAGATACAGGTCAGCGACGACGGTGAGCATTGGAGCGAACCCATTGTGCAAGGTGAGTTTCCCGAGGGTGCCGACTTGCAGCGCGTGATATTCACCAAGCCTGTCAAGGCCCGCTATCTCCGGTTCACGGCCCTGAACTCGCAGAACGGTCAGGACTTCGCTTCCTGTGCTGAGTTCACGATTCTGCAATAAACGGCAAAGCGCCTCACCAGCCATTTAGCTACTGGTGAGGAGTTTTATTTTCCTGACATGATTCTATTTCACGCTCCGATGCGTGGAATATAGAGGACCAGTTGAATTTTTCCGTGGATGATGATTAAAAGGAAAATCTCATCCTCAGCGCTTAGGCTAAAGCCTATTGTTGTTTTGTGGAGGAGTCTGGGTGGTGAGTCCGCTTCGCGTTCTCCTCGCCCAGACTCCTCCACAAACCAACAGCCCTACGGACTCAGCGCTGAGGATGAGAGAAAATTGCCAATGGCATAAAATTAGCTATCGTTTTCCTGTTTTCGTCATTGGGACACCCAAATTTCAAGACCGAGTGCTCATATCGACCAAATCATATAGTTTACGTTGTTCCTCATCCATTCCAAGTATCCTCTCCACTGCCTGCTTGGAGCGAGC
>Ga0256406_1001445_pt1 | contig 38441 bp, 34 predicted proteins | sample RumenRJG_03DNA_FD_185986 | JGI IMG/M metagenome (GOLD analysis project Ga0256406, IMG submission 185986) | Bovine rumen microbial communities from Lethbridge, Alberta, Canada - RJG_03 | ecosystem: Host-associated > Mammals > Digestive system > Stomach > Rumen | place: Canada: Alberta | collected... | reverse complement strand
GGTGGTGAGGGAGCGGAGCGGACTTACCAACCAGTTCCTCCACCCGCCGACTGCAGGCGATAGCCTTGAGCTGGAAATGAAGTATTTTCCTATAAAATTATCCACGGACTTTTTCACTTGTCCCGAATAATAACGAATAATCCGAACAGCCACAAGGGCGTCACTTATGGCACATCCTTCAGCATTTACCGATAAAAGACAGTATAACCGCTCGGTGGTAAACGGATTACCGCTCGACGGTAACAGTACCACTCGGTGGTACGCATGCTACCAGCCGCTTATTCCAAAGTTATCATAGCGCCTGTCCTTGCGAAGGGGAAAATGCATCATAAGCCCATAGCCATAGTTAGCTTTGGACTAATGCATGATAATATTTACGGTCTATCTTACCGTTGAAAGTATAATGCAGTTGTGCCACGTGCTCATAGAGCATCGGCACCTTGTATCGCTCAAGTTTCTGTGCCAGCGTGCGGGCTATCATCGTCTTTGGCAAAGCCTCGCCTGTCGTCGTCGAATAGATGAGCTTGAGCGTTCTGCCCAGCAATGGCGACTCGGCGGCAACACACACGCAATCTTCTATCCCCTCGATATTGCGGGCAGCCTGTTCCACCTCCATGGGTGACACCTTATAGCCGCCAATATTGATTATCTCGCCCGAGCGTCCCTTGAAAAGAAGCCGGCCTTCGGCATCAATCTCGCCCATATCCTCAGTGACAATCCAGCCATCTCTCATCCGTTCCCGGGTCAGCATGTCGTTGCCTATATACCCGCTCATCATCATGTCGCCCTTACATGCTATCCGTCCCTCCGTCGTGATACGAAGCGTAGCGTGCTTCATGGGCCGGCCAAGACAGTGCGGGTCACGGATGCCATGACCAAAATCGTGAGTACAGACGATGCCTGTCTCCGTGGAGGCATACGTGTTGTAAAGCCGCGAATGAGGCAAGGTCTGACAGAGCTCTTCCATGCACATCTGGCTGATGGGCGCCGCCCCTGTCTCGATGAAGTCGATGCGATCGGCCAGTCGCGCCATCCGGTCGCGGCCAAAGCGCAGCACCATCTCGATGGCAGTAGGAACGAGAAACGTAGCCATCTTACTGCCAGGATAGTCGAAGGCGTGGAAAAAGGCATCGAGGTCGCGCATGCCATCGAGCAGAATCAAGGTGCCGCCCTCCATCCACACGGGCCACATCTTCGACAGACTGCCGATATGATTGAGAGGACCTGCAATGACAAAGACGGTATCGGCACAAAAGCCCTGCGCGTCGATGAGGTTGTCGGCATCAGCCAGCAATGCACGACGGGAGCACATTACGCCTTTCTGCCCGCCGGTCGTGCCCGTGGTGAAAAGTACGTCGGCTATATCACCTGACAGCCTGACGGACGAGTAGCGATGGCAAAGGCCCTCCAATTCCTCCTCAGAGACATCACTTCCCAATGGAGCTGCCACAGCTCCAACGAGATGAATGGCCATATAGGAGACGAGGAAGCTTACGTTCTGTGTTGTATGGAAGAAGACACACGTTCCTTCTTCCGTCCCTCTACACTGAAGGCGGTGAGCCTCATCCTCCACCATTCTCCACAGTTCTGCGTAGGTGTAGGTCGAGCCATGGTCAACGACGGCAACTTTGCCGGGCGTCTCCTTGGCATGTAGGGCTACATAATCTTCTATTTTGCAGAGCATTGTTTACGCTGGACAAGTGCGACAAGACTGTCAAGGTTCTTGAAGTTTTTCGGCGTCACATCCTCCGACTCCAAGTCTACGCCATAGCGCTGCGACAAGGCCATGAGGATGGCGGTGACACCCAGTGAGTCAAGCTCGGCAAAGAGAAAGTCGGCATCGACATTCACCAGCGGCAAGAGTTCTTCTATGATTTGACGAATTTCTTCTTTCATTTTTTTAGCTATTTAGATTTGCTTTATTCGTAATGATTTCTATAGTTCTTATATTTATTCTTTGAACAACCGGGGGAGAAAGTCGAGGAGGTATTTGCGCCAGTTGCTCCACTCGTGACCTCCCTCGCTGGGATTATAGACATAGGGGTAATGGGCAGCGGCAAGTTTTGCACACAGCGCATTGTTGTCTTTCAACAGGAAGTCGGAAGAGCCTATGGCGATGTAATAGAGCTTAGGCGCCACGGCGAACTGCTGCTGCAACTTGGCATCCAGACTGTCGTAGATTTCCACGTGTCCCGAATCGACATATTGCTTGATCTGCACTGCTTGTCGGCCAAGTCCCTTTCTCGACAGCGCCGGAATCAAATCTCCCAACACGCTGACCTGGTTGCCCGTCTGCCGAATCTTGCGCAAGTGGTCTGGGGATGCAAACTTGTTGTCGACTTGCGCAGAGAACAGACCGACGTAATCGAAACTCTGTGGATTGTTGGCCGAGATATAAAGCGCATGCATACCGCCGAGCGACAGTCCTGCGATGGCGCGATGCGCCTTGTCGGCCAATGTGGGATAATGGCGGTCGATATAGTTGACGACTTCCGGTAAGAACGCTGTCTCCACCGTGCCGAACATCGACTCTATGGCCATGCCCTTGGCCGGCGTATTATTGTAAGGATCCTCCCCGGGAGTGGCGGCGCGGTCGGCAATCTCGTTGGGCATCACGACAATCATCGGCTGGCATTTGTGCTCCGCTATCATATTGTCCATAATCTGAGCCACACGGCCCAGCGTGAGCCACGACTTCTCGTCGCCGCCTGAACCATGCAAAAGATAGAGCACGGGATAACGTCTTGCACGGTCGTAGCGTGGCGGCGTATAGACCATCATGCGCCGGCGGGGCAGTCCCGACAGACGGGAAGGATACCACACTGCCTCCACCTTGCCATGATCAACATTGGAGCGGTCGGCATAGTAGTCGCCCACGCCACCTGGAATGATGAACCAGTTGTACCACGTGTCCACGTCGCGCACCTGATTGGCATTGCTCTTATCGAGCGTGTCCACCCCATCCACGTCGAAGGCGTAGGTGTAGAAGTCAGAAGGCAACGGCTTCGACGTGTAGGTCCAGACCGAATCGTCCTCATCGTCGAGCGACACCTTGTTGTCCTTACCCAACACCTTATTAATCTTGAGCATGGTAAATATGTTCGACCGCTTGATTTCCACCGCCAGCGAGCCTATCAGATAAACATCGTCGGCATCGTGAAAGCGCGCAGAAACCGAGACCGTATGGTTACGGTTGAGTGTCAGCACGCTGCCGAAAGTCTGCGCCTTGGCCATAAAGATGCCACAGAGCAAGGCTATCATGCAAAGCAAGAGCCGTTTTCTATATTTCATTCCTCCCAATACTGCATTCATCTTCCGTTCTCCTTTCCGTCTTCCTTTTTGCTCTCCAGCACGATGTTAGGCGCAATGCGACAGGCCATACGCTCGGTCACGGCCCGGTCGTCATCATCGATGGTCTGCGCCACCACGGTCTTGTCGGGATGAGCCAAGGCCATCATCAGGGCCACGCTTCCATAGTTGCCGCCCGCCACGACAATGCGGTCACCCTGACGAATGCTTGCCGCATAATCGGCTGTGGCCCGTTTCACCCTTCTTACGATGTCCGTTCCACAATAATAATAGACGTCGAGCACGTAGCCGACATAAGACGCTTCAGCCTGTCCCAACGCACATTCCTGAGGATATCGGCGGGGCATGAGGATAGACTTGAACGTCAACGGGCGACGGCGCAGTTCGCCTCCCTTCGTAGTCACCCAGCGGAAGATCAGCGGCGGAAGGAGATAAGCCATCAGCACAACGGAGAACATGCCGACAATCGTCACTTCAGCCAACGAATGCAGGGCCGGATGACGGGCGATGATCAACGTGCCCATACCGATGAACATGATGAGCGCCGATATGAGGATGCTGTTCTTATAAGCAGCCAACAGCTTGCGGCCATAGGCATACTCATACTGGCATCCCTCGGTCATAAAGATGGTATAGTCGTCGCCCTGGCCGAAAATGAACGTGGCGAGAATGATATTGACAATGTTGAAGTCGATATGCAGCAATCCCATGATGCCCAATATCCATATCCAACTGACAGCCATGGGGAGGAACGAGAGCGCTGCCAGCTCCATATTGCCCATGGCAAACCAAAGAAAGAGGAAGACGATGAGTCCGCAGGCCCAACCGATATAGTTGAACTCATTGTTGATGTTGTTGGCCATCACGCTGTTGAGCTGTCCTATCTCGAAGTGATAGCTTTTACCGTCCTTGGCCTCACTTAGCCGATGGTCCAATAGGCTCATCTTTGCTTCCGGCACCGACAGTTCGGCAATGACATTGTAAGTCTTTGCCTTGTCATCAAAATAGATTCTATTGCTGAACACGCCCTGCCTTAATGCTTCAAAATGGCTGGCAGACTGTGGCTTATAGTCGTTGGAGATAATCTGGATGAAGTCGTCGAAGGCCTGCGCATCGAACCCCTGTGCCACAGCATCTTGCGAAATGGCTTGCTCCAGTCTCGTGCGATACTGCCTCACAAAGGTCTGCCAGCGGGCCAACCGCCACTGCTGTTCCACCTGAGAACAGAGGAAGGGATAGCAACTCCTGACACTGCTGCAGAGTCCGTCGGCATGGGCGCTGTCCACTCTGCCCATCGTGCGCTCGTTGACAGCCAAAGCCTCATCCATGTTCCTGCCCGACGATACGACATAGACTGTCTTCACGCCCGCATTCTCATGGTTCATTTTGGCAAGTGTGCGCATGGCCGACTGCTGGTCATCCGACATATAATTGATGTGGGTGAGGTTGGTATCAAACCTGCACTGCGTACTGTACCAGGCCAAAGGAATGGTCAACAGCACCACCAAAGCCATGAGCCATCTCTTGCGGTCCATATTGAGGTTGCTCAGTCGGCTAAGGAAGGGTGTGCCTTCCTGCTGACGGACTGCGGGCTTAACCAGGTGAGGAAGGAAAAGCATCACGAAGAGTATCGTGCCCAACAGCAGGAAGGCTGCGAATAAGCCCAGATCGCGCAAGGCAATAGACTTCAGCGGCACGAGGGTAAGGAAAGCGCCAATGGTCGTGATGTTACCGACTGCCAATGGCATGACTATCTCTTTCAAGGCCTTGCGCAGATAGGGCGTATGGGCCAGATGGGCGATGAGATGCAAGGGATAGTTGATGGCGATACCCAGGATGACCGACGAGATGCCGATGACGATGATGGACAGGTGGCTGTCGACCAACGACAATGCGCCCATAGCGAAGAGCCAGCCCCAGGCTATTGAGACGACGATGAGCAGGATGTTGCGCAGGCTGTGGAAGGTCACAATGAGCAACAACATGATGAGCACCACGGCAATGGCCACTGAGAGGATGCTGTCTGTCTTGATTTGCTTGGCATTGCCCATGGCTATGACTGGTCCGCCCGTAAGAGTGATGTCTACCGACGGGTGATGGGCCATGACGCTGTCGCAAGCCTTATTGATGCGCGCCACCAACGCTCCATTGTGTTCTGTCTCACTCGATCCGTAGGGCGATGTGATGACTGTGACAGCACGCTTCATATCGGGCGTGAAGATATAACCATCATAGAGCTCATAGTTGGCCTGTCCCCTTTGCTGGGTCAGCTGCTGGACGACGGGGGTAAACAAGCCGAAGGGGTCTTTTCCCATGTTCTCCGACAGCATTCCCGCAGAGGGAAGGAGCAGAAGCTGCTTGTCCTTGGTCAGTTGCTGCTTCAGATAATCGGGAGTGGACAGCAGACTGTCCATCCGTTGATAGTCCTTATCCGTCAGAAAATAAGGAATGTTGTCGTAGACCTGCTCCGCCATTCCGCTTACAGCATCAAGGTCCACCTGGTTTTGTATCAGTTGCTGATCGACACCCGCCTTTACCAACTGCTCGTTGAATTCATCGGCAGCCTCAACAAGCTCATCAGCCGACGGACTTTTCTCATTATTATCCTTACCTCCAATGAGCGCAACAATCTTATTGGCCCCAGAGAGATTCTGATAAATTTTCATCGCCTGCTGGTCCTGTTGGTCGAATGGCAGAAAGTCGGTGATGTCCTCTTTGAACTGAATGTGGAAAATGAGTAAGCCCAACAACAGCACTGAGCCCACCAGCAGCGACCATAACAGGGCACGGTGCTTACAGAAATAATCGAAAAGTCGTAATACCAGTCTGCTCATTGTTTCGTCTCCTTATTATATATGTCAACGTCGCTCTCTGCAAAGATGCCATGCAGCCACACTAGGAATCGCTGGCGCCACTGTCGGCTTTCGGCTGTTCCTTCCTTGCTTGATGCGCCAAAACCATGACCCCCGGTCTTGTATTGGATGTAGATATGAGGCGCGTGCCGGGCCGTCAGTGCGGAGTCGAGCAATTCCGAGTTGTGATAGTCCACTATGGGGTCATCCTTACAGTTGAGCAGGAACACCGGCGGACAGTCGGCCGGCACATGCCGCTCGAGCGACAACGAGTCTTGCAGCCGGCGGTTGTGCTCACGGCTGTCTCCGAGCAGTCCACGCCGCGACCGCTTGTGAACGCAGTCCGCGCTCATGGTCACCACCGGATAGATGGGAGCCACGAAGGCCGGCCACTCGCTCTTGGGCAAGAGTTCCACGCTGCTCATCGCCAGATGGCCGCCTGCCGAGAAGCCCATCACGCCCAGACGGGTCGTATCGACGCCAAACTGGCGGGCATGACTGCGCACATAGCGGAGCGCCTGACGAAGGTCGTTGATGGGATCAGGATGGCGATTGCCATGAAACAGAAGACGATAGTGGAAGATGAAAGCCGGGACGTAGGCTGTGCGATAGCGCAAGACGAAGGCGGAGATGCCATTGCGCTGCAACCATCGGCCTACAGAGTCGCCCTCATTGACCATATCGTGCCAGAAATAGCTGCCGCCAGGACAGACGATGACGGCAGGACGATGGTCGCCTGGCGCAAGATAGGGCGTCATCATCACACGATGCCCCACGTCGGTCCCCTCCCAGATATTGATTTGGGAGAAAGCCTTCGTTGCTTGTGTCAGAAACAACAGAAGTAGAATCTGGATTATGCGTTGCGTTTGCTTCAATGTCAATGTTATTAAACCTCCCTATCCATCTTGTCAGAAACCTCGCTCAACCAGTCGGCATACATATCCTGCAGATAACGCGTCTGCTGTTTGAGTCCGCCTTTGGTCTGTAACTCCTCGGGTGTGATGACAGGTTTGGATTCGAGGCATACTTTGTTGCTGTGCAAGACGAGCGAATGCTTGTGCAGTGCCCTGCCCGTTCCATAAAGCAGCAATGGCTTGATGTTGATGCCCAGCTCGTCGGCAACGAAAGCCGCGCCACGATGAAAACTGCCTATCTGCAGGTCGGCCGAACGAGTGCCCTCGGGAAAGATAGCGATGCTGTATCCTCTTTTCACCAGCGACTCGAAATGGGGCATGAGATCTGTAATGCCGCGGGAGACGGGATAATATTCCGCATGGCGGATAATGAATCCATAATACGGATTGTTCCATATCCTGTCGTTAGTGAGGAAGACAAGACGAGGCGTCAGGGTCAGGAGATAAATGAGATCCAACTGCGACTGATGGTTGCAGATGATGACCGACGGCTGGGTGAAGTCGGTGTCAGAAGAAATGTGATTGCGAAACCTTACTCCCAAAGCGCCGATCACCAGTGCCGCGAAGCGCAACACACGATACATCAGCCGGTGGAGCCACCGCTTCTTCGCCTCCGTCGCTTTACCAATGCTGTAGTAAATCTTAACCATTGGCGTGAAGATACAGACCAATGGCAAGACAAGCAGCAGAATCGCAGCCAGCATGCGCAGTATGGTCGCTGCCGTCCTCAACAGGAAGAGGGGCAATCCATAGACCAGCGCCAGAATGCAAAGGAAAGTGTTGAGAATGCTGATGCGCGTGAAGTCCAAGCCGGGACGGAAGTGGCTGACCCGTTCCTCCTTGGGCGGGTAATAGACGTTGATGGGGATGCTGTGCAGCGCCACGCCATGCCAACTGGCAAAGACGAGCAATTCCAGCTCAGCCTCGTAGCGGGCTGTGATGAGCCGATAGCCATAGAGCCGCTTCAAAGGATAGAGACGGAAGCCGGTCTGTGTGTCGCTGAGCCGATGGAAGGTCTGCACGCAGAACCAGAAGTTGGAGAAGCTGTTGGCAAACCTGCTGCCCTTGGCCTCTGCCGTTCCCCTGACGCTCCGGCTGCCCAGGATGAGCGAGCCGGGCCATCGGCGGTTGGCATCGAGGAAAGCGGGGATGTCGCTGGCCGAATGCTGTCCGTCGGCATCCATCGTGATGGCATAGGCAAAGCCCGCTTCCAATGCGGCCTTGAAACCGACCTTCAGCGCATGTCCCTTGCCACGGTTGCGGTCGTAATGGATGTGATGAATGCCGGCGATAGTCTGCAGCACGGCCGTCGTCCCGTCGGTGCTGCCGTCATCAACGACAAACACATCCTGACAATAGTCCAGCACGTCGGACACCACACGCCCCACCGTCCCTACATTATTATATGTAGGGATGATGACACAGATGCCACGTCTGTGAAGCAATGCTCTGACGTCGGACTGATTCATGCGCAAGTGAATGCTATCGTTGTAAACACTGTCTCACCGTTGGCCACAGTGACTTTGGCCTTCACGCTGTCGGCTGCCACAATGATATCAGAGAAGCTGAACGTCACCTGCTTGTGGTCGTTGGGCGAGAGGATATTGAGAAACTTCACATCCTTGGCCTCGGTAATCTCCAAGGGTCTGCCCACAATGTCCTCCAGCAGCTCCCGCGCCGTCTGCACAATGCACACGCCGGGCGTAATGGGGTTGTTGGGAAAATGGGCCTTATAGATGAAACAGTCGCTGTTGAGACCAACGACATAGTTTGCCGAGTCTCCATCCACCTGTTTGTTCTCAATCTTGTAGAGTTGGTTCTTCAGTATCATTATCTTCTGAATTATTATCTTCTAAATCTTTATCTTCCGCAATAGGAACGAGCTGGTAAGTGATATGGTATCGCTCGTCAACATACTGGTCCCTACCCTGCCGCAACTGACCAAGCAGCTGACGGATGTCCTCGCGCAGCACTCCTCGCACATACCACTTGTCAAGCATGGCGATGACATGATTGAGCACTACCTTGTCCTTGTCGGGATTGTAGGTAAAGTCGAGAGCCGTAACGCCAAACTCGTTGACGATAGCACCTTTGATGCTACCGGCCTCATTGAGCAGGACGCATACGCCGCTGATGTCTCCCCGCTGGCTCTTGATAAACACCGAACAGGTCATGCGGTCGCCATCGTTGGCAGGATAGCGAAGGCTGTCCTGTTGGGCGCAGGCCGACTGCAGACCGATGCACATCATCAGCGAGACCAGCAGACTATAGATTAAAGATCTTCTCATTGATCGCACCATTGGTCTTTGCGTTTTGCAGCGTGATGACTGTCGTATCGTTGTTCTTCTCTACCATCTTCACTTTCGATACCATTGCTTTCCGCATATCGAAATAGACGGTGATGGTCTTGAACATCTGCTTCATGGGGCCCTGCTTAGGCGTCAGCAGGGCTCTCCAACTGTTGCCCTGCCCTTGCAAGGACACACGGAAATCGCGATTGTTCGACAAGCAACTGCCTACCACACTGCTCATCATGATGCGCGTCACCTCCTTGAACATTTTACTCTGTGCCACGCTGACGCTCGTTCGGCCTTTGGCATTCTTCATGACTACCGTCTGACCGTTAAGCACGAAGGTGTAGGTGTAAGGTGAAGTATATTCCCAACGTAGCTTGTTGGGTTGACTGTAGTACATGTGACCTCTGGAGACCACCTTGCTCTTGAGCATGGAAAGGCTCTTGGTCTGCGTGAAGTCACACTGCAGGGTACGCATCTTGGCAGTGGAGGCATTGATAATCTGCCTCACCTGCGCTGCTGTATAGTTTTGAGCACGCGCCGACAGAACCATCGCTGTCAGCAACAGGGTCAATAAAATGATTTTGTTTCTCATTCTTTCCATTAGCATTCTACTTAGTTTTATTTTGCTATCAGACAACATCCGGCCATAATCAGGCCTACACCTATCCATTTCACCATATCTACCTGCTCGTGAAAGCAGACGATGGCGGCAATCATACCAAAGACATAGCTGAGAGACGACAGTGGATAAGCGATGCTGAGCGGAAACACCCTGAGCATGTATATCCACAACAACGAAGCCACCAGGAAGCAAAGACCGCAGACGGCAAACTGCCAATTGACAAGCAGCCTGCCAAAGAACGACCATGTCCAACTGAAGGGTTGCATCTTCATCATGGCAAACTTCAGGAACACCTGTCCGCCAGCGAGCAGCGCGCTCTGCAACAGTGCCAAGGGTAATATCCTATATATCGATGTCATCTGTCAATCTCCTTTCGTTTTTAATACGATAGCCGTGGAATTTATGGTGGGCAGTGGATTTTTCCCCATCTGCTGGAGAATTCGGTTGAAAAGCTCCGTACTCTCGTCATAGCATCCCACGAGCACCGTCCTGCAACGGCCCAGTCGCATGAGGAGCCTGGCCTGATAGACAGCCCATGCCATCGAGCGGTCCTTCTGTGTGAATGTGACGTTGGGGCCATGACATTTCAGATGGATGGCGATGGCGCTGCTCAATGTGTTGTGCGTGCTTTGCATGAAGAGCGTGGGCTTGAGCAGATTCTCTCCTTCGAGGAGCTGCTGTAAGAGTTGCTCGCTATTCTCCATACATCCCCATTCGGTGCCGGTGATGATGGCGTCGGGCATTGCCACGTCGGCCTGCTGAAGAGTTTGCAGCGCTGTGAGCAAAGAACTCTTCATCAGTTTGCCCATGCGGCGTGCTTCCATGGGTTTGACAAACTGTTTGATGGCAGACAACGTCGAAGGGTCATCATTCTCTACCCGCGCCACTTCCTCTATCAGGCTGTCATCGAGGATTGCCGGTTGTGGAGCGTCGGTGGGATGGTCGGTGAGGATAAGCGACGAGTCGTTACCGCCAAAACCAAACGAGTTGACCATTACACAGTGAAGACAGGTCTGCTCCACGCCCATATAGGGAACTAATCCATCGTCCATCGGCTGTTGCCAACCCATATTGACGGGGATGAACCGATGATGCATGGCGATGATACTGATGATGGCGGCGATGCTGCCCGAAGCGCTTGTCGTGTGACCCGTTAAGCCCTTTGTACTGGACACAGGCGGCATTGCGTTGCCGAAGACCTGACGGATGGCACGTGCCTCACTCTCATCGTTATTGACAGTGCCTGTCCCGTGGGCATGTACCCACTGGATGTCGTCTGCTCTTAATCCAGACATGTCCAGAGCCTGACGCATAGCCAGTTGGGCGCCCACGTCATCCGGCGACGATGCCGTCTGATGGAAAGCGTCGCAGGCATTGCCATAGCCCGTGAGGTAAGCTTGGGCATCAACGCCCCGCCGCAACGCCTCATCCTGCCGCTCCATGACCACGAAGGCTGCTCCCTCTCCGAGGTTGAGACCAGCCCGCGCCTTGTCGAAGGGCCGGCAGGGCTTTTGGTCGAGAATCATCAGCGAATTGAAGCCATTAAGATGAAACTTCGACAAGGCCTCTGTTCCACCGGCCACAACGATGTCGGCATCACCCACCTTGAGCATGTCTGCTCCCAGTTCCAGCGCGTTGGCGGCCGACGAGCAGGCGGTGGAGATGGTGGTATAGTCGGTGAAGAGACCGAAGTAGCCGGCAATGTCAGCGGTATTGCTTCCACCGTCGTGATGTTCGATGGCCTCGCTCGCAACACCCTGTTCCATCATCTTTCGGAACGATTGCTCGGTGATGTCCATGCCGGCCACGGTAGTGCCGGAGATGAGGACGATGCGCCGGGCGCTGTCACGTCCCACTTTAGCCTGCGTCAAAGCCTGACGAACGGCCAATATCGCCATCAGCGCCGTACGGCTCACCTCGCGGTGGACGTCGATGCCGAGCTGTCGCTTCATCTCATCGTTGCTCATCTTCACCTCGCCGACGGGCAGTTCGTGGTGAGCCGACTGCAGATAGCGCATCTCGCCAATGCCCGACTGTCTTGCCGTCAGGGCCTTGGCGACCTCGGCTTCGTCATTGCCAATGGCGCAGACGATGCCCATTCCCGTTATAGCAACCGGTTGCAGCATTATTTCTTCCGGTTCTTGCTGACATAGTCAGCCATCGTACGCACACTCTTGAAGATGGCCTTACCCTCAGCAGGACTGTTCAAACGTATGCCGTATTGCTTCTCCATGAGCACAATCAGCTCAAGGGCGTCGATGGAGTCCAGTCCGAGGCCTTCGCCAAAGAGAGGTGCATCGGCATCGATATCGTCGGGGCTCATATCCTCCAGGTTGAGGGCCTCAATGATCTGCTTCTTCAGTTCGTTGATCAATTCGTCCATAGTCTATTATTATATTATTATATTTTATGTGATTATACTTACTTCAGCTTCAAAGTGATTCTCGTCCGGCGCGTCCACCCATCCGCCGATGACGCTCTGCGTATCAGGATCCAGAAAGGCAGACTGGAGAATCCTGTTGACGGCCTCATCGTCGCGCCGGGGCAGGAAGAAGAACGACGTCTCACCATGGTAATGATTGTGAGCGGCCAAGTCGCCCATCACCACGTTGGGCAAGGTGTAGACAAAGCGCTCGGGACTGGGATAATAGTCGTCGTCACGGCAGATGGTCTGCCAGTAGTTGCGGTCGGCACAGATTGACCCGCTGTGTCCCACGAACATCATGGCCCGCGTGTCGGTCTCTTGCTGTTGCCCGTCAGCCACGCTATTGGATGCCTGTTCCGCTTTCAGCAACAGTTCGGCGGAGATGAAAACCAGCCGGCTGAGCATGTCCATCTTGTAGAACCGCGGGTAGTTGCCGATGCGTTGCTTATAGATTTCCGTCAGCATCGCCTTGCCTTTGGCTTGCACTTCCAGCGGACGACCGTCAACGGTCACTCCATCGGAACTGACAATAACCGTATGGCGTCTGCTGTGGCTGCCCATATCTGAAGACTTGGTCTGTAGCCGACTGTCCTTGCTCATCAGCAATGCGGCATTGCCTCCTCCAAAACCAGAGAGCATCTTAATGAACGACAGCTTTGTCGTCGGTTGTTCCTTTCTTGTCACGAGGATAGGTTTGGAGACACCTTGTTCCTCAAAACCTTTGGTCGGCAGAACGATGCCTTTGTCGACGGCTGCCATGGAGAGGATGGTCTCGAGTACTCCACACGCGCCCATCGTATGACCGTAATTGCCTTTCACCGCACAGACGGGCACTTTTCCGAGTCCTGCACGGTCGATGGCGACTGCCTCCATCTGGTCGTTGAACATCGTGGCCGTGCCATGGGCGCTGATGAAAGCCAATCGGTCAGGGTCGACATCATCTGTCACAGCGCGCAAAGCACGCCATGCTCCCTCTGCTGTCATCGACGGCTCGCTGACATGATGGGCATCATTGCGCATCACACCTTCCACGACATGCCAAGGCAATCGGTTATCTTCACTACGGGTGAGGATGACTGTGGCGGCAGCCTCACCGGCATTCATTCCCATGCGGTCGATGTCGAACGGCCGGCAGGGCTCGGCCGACATGGCCTTGAGCGACTGAAAACCTGAGATGATGAACCGGCTCTGCACCTCACAGCCACAGACCACGGCATGGTCGAAGCAGCCCATACGCAGTAGACGCGAGGCAAAGATGATGGCTGATGCGCCCGAGATGCAAGCGTTGTCGACGGTGATGGGCTGTGTTGTGATACCCACCTCGCGGGCAATGACGGCAGCACTGTGGCCAAGGCTCAGACAAGCCTCGTCGACATTTTCTTTGCCCATCTCTCCCACGTTGCCTTTCGTACTGCTGAGGATGAGGACCGTGCGGTCGCCCGTCAACTCAGCCTCTGTTCCGCCCTCTTGCAGCCAATCAGCAACAGCGCGCCTAATGGAAGTCACGGCCAATGCCTCAAAGCGGGTGAGTCCCGTCTGTTGCCACTCCGCCGTCTGCTCATCGCTGAACAACGAGGCCATAAACGGCTGGGGCACACCCCATCGGTTCTCCCATCGATGAATGGCAGAACACCCCCTGCGTACGGCAGTCAGATTGGTTTCCGTAGTACCGCCGAGGGGCGACAATATGTTATGGGCTGCAACGCGTATCATTTGTCAAAGACCTTCCATTTCTTTTGCCACTCCACGTAGAAGTCAGGACTATAGAGCATGAGCTGATAGTTGGTGTCGACGAATGCCTGTACGGTATGGCCCGTAGCGACCAAATCGCCAGACTCCGTGTCGTAGATTTCATAGTCGAAGACTACTTTCGCAGCGCGGGTGGGACGGTAGATGATATCGATGCGCGGCTTGCTGCCATAGCGCAACGATTTATGATAATGAATCGTTTCCTCCACAATGGGGGCATAGCAATCGTGGTTGAGGTAGTTCATGTAGTCCAACCCGTATTTAGCCCCGAAGGCCTCCCGCGCATCCTCGAAGTAAGTGACGTAGGAACCATGCCATACCACCTTCATCGAGTCTACCTCGCTGAACCTTATATCGAATTGTTTGGAAGCTTTTAACTCGCTCATTTCTAGCTAACCTCTTTTAATATCTTCAAATCATCTTAAGAGCTCAAGTACTTATGAACTCATCATTTTAAAAGCTCAAAAACTCAAGAACTCATAAACTTAAGAACTCAAAATGAGCTCAAAAACTCATAAACTTACAAACTTAAGAACTCAAAATGAACTCAAAAACTTACTTCACCGCCAACTTAATCTGCGTCTTCACGAGAGCCTCACCGTTTCTGGTAATGGTGGCCATGGCGAGTGTCATACCGAGCAGTTCCTCGATGATGTCGACTGTGGTCACGATGGTATCTCCGGCATGAGGATGTCCCATGACCTTCAACTTTCTCACAGCACCGATGACGCCAATCTGTACTCCTTTCTTAAGGATATATTTGTTCACATAACCAATGCGTGCGGCACAGGTCTGCGCGATATTCTCTATCATGCCCGTGGTACTGAATACACCATTGTCCACGAAGATATTGTCGTCGGCAATATCCGCCTCAGTGGCGACACTGTGGTCGTCGTAATGCGTCAGCCGGTCCACCATGACAAAAGGTGGCTGTTGGGGCAGCAGGGTGTGGATATCGATGGTGGCGAGAAACTCGGCACTCGGGTTGTTTACGTCGATATTTTCCATTATTTATTGATATTCCAAAAATCAAAAAAATTATACCATTGAGTGGGATAACGCCTCAGCATCCGCTCCAGTTCAGCGGCATAGGCGTCAGCCAACTGCTGTATCTGCTTATTGCGGGGAGCCTGCTTGTCATAGGCAAGCGACGTGACATAGACGGTATAGCCCGTGAGACTCGTCTTCATCACGTTCACGGCAATCACATTGAGCCCTCGCATTGTGGCTACAGAGAATGGTCCCTGGGGAAGGCGGGCTTCCCTACCGAGCAGGGTGACGGTCACCGTGCGGGGTGAACCGAACACGCGGTCGCCGGGAATACTGACAATCTCGCCATTGGCCAAGGCGGTATTGATGGCGAAGAGGTGGCTCATATCCTGACGGATAGGTATCATGCGGATATTGTTATGTCCAAAGAGCTGCTGACGGCCTTGCATGACCGACGCTTTCTCTCCGCTATAGACGAGGGCATTGAACCGCTTATGGTCGGAGACAAGCTCATAGCCGGCCATCTCGTGGCAACCGATGTGGGCACTGAGCATGACAAAGCCTTCGCTGCCTTCGGCCAAGCGCTCGAACGCTTCGGGGTGCTCAACCTTGAGTTTCATCCGCTTTCCGGCGAACATCTCGAAACGGTCGATGACAACCTGAGAGAACTTGACAAGGTTGAGATAGGTTTGCCAGAGGGCCTTGAGCTTACGCTCATGCCACAGTTCGCGGAAATAGCCGTAGGCATAGCGCGCACCTCGAGAGACAAACATACAGACGGGGACGACGAAAACTGCGGCAAACGCATAATAGATGCGCACGTCGCTGTGCCGCAGCATACCGATAAGCCATCGGTGCATGCGGTTGTTGCCGAAAGTGTCTCCCTGCCAGTTCTTCTCCATCATGGCTATTTGGCTTTAACGACAAGGATGGAGTGGCCCTGACCCAGATGGTCGTGAATGGTCTCTATCTCCAAGCCTGCCTCATGAATGCACTGTTCCATATCCTCGGTGTTGTACATCTTCGAGTTGCCGTTGGCCAGTGCCGTGAAATAGAGACTGGTCATAGTCAGACAGAGCGTGGCCGGCTCATATTTCTGCCGGTCCCAAAGGGTTTCCATGATGTAGATGCGCGAGTTGGGCGTCATGCAGGCCTTCGCCCGCTTGAGGATGCTCACAATTTGCGGCATGCTGAAGCAGTCGAGAAACTGACTCATCCAGATGGCGTCGGGACCGTCGGCCTGTTTGGGGAACATCTGGCTCTCATCAAGGAGGTCGACGCCATAGCCCGTGATGCGGTCGGCGCCCTTCTTGTCGGCAATATTGGCCTTCATCAACTCAATCTGTTGGGGCAGGTCAAGGACGGTGACGCGGGCCTCAGCACTGTAGTCCACACAGCGCAGCGCCCACTTGCCGGTATTACCGCCCACATCGTAGAGCGTGCGGACATGGTGTTCGTCGAAGACAATGCGGAGGGCATCGGGAAACGAGGAATCGCTATAGAAATGGTCGAAGGCGAACCAGCTTTTCTGCACTTCCTTGGGCAGACTCGACAAGCCCTCGTAGATGGTGGGCCACGGTCCGAAATGACGCAAGCCCTCGGGCCGTCCCTTCTTCAGCGATTCGTCGAGATGGAACCATCCCTCGTAGTTGACATCGTGATTGAAATCGATGTTGACCCGCGTGGCGGGATCGGTGAGCAAGAACCATCCCGTCTTCGACAGCATATAGCGGTCGTTGTCGGGATTGACTAATACGGTACCGATGGAGAGCGAGGCTTCCAGCAGACATTTGGCTGCATAGTCGCTCAGATGGCACTGCTCGGCTATCTCCTGTCGGGTCAGTCCTTCATCATGGTCGCGCAACAGGTCGAGGACACCATATTTCAACATCAGTCTGGATGCCTCGAAGATAGCGGGACCCCAGGCGATGAACTCTGCCAGCCGCTGCGCCTCACGGGCGGAGAGCTGTTCGCTGGTGTATTTAGATTTGAGAGATGAAGACAGATGCATGGGGTTTGAGTTTATGAGTTTGTGAGTTAATAAGTTTTTGAGCCTTTGAGTTTATGAGTTTATGAGTTTTTAAGCCTTTAATATGGATAGAGGATTATTACTTAGCTCATCAATTCAAGAACTTAATATTTCTATTCGTCAACTCTTCAATTCAAGAGCTCAAAAACTCAAAAACTAATAAACTTAAGAACTTACTAATAAACTTAAGAACTTACTAAGTATACAGTCCGCCGTTGATGCTGATGACGTCGCCCGTGATGTAGGCGGCACCCTCTGAAGCGAGGAAGGCTACAGCCTCTGCCACCTCTTCGGGTTTGGCGAAACGGTGCATGGGAATTAGCTGTTCAAGGGCAGCACGGTCGAGGTCCTGGGTCATATCCGTGTCGACGAAACCAGGAGCCACGGCGTTGACGGTGATCTGGCGGGGAGCAACCTCAAGGGCGAGAGCCTTGGTAGCGCCAATCAGTCCAGCCTTAGCAGCACTGTAGTTGGCTTGTCCCTGCATGCCTTTGAGGCCGGAGAGCGAGGCCAGGTTGACGATGCGGCCACCATGATGGCGGGGCATCATATGCTTGAGCACGCGACGGGTGATGAAGAAGAAACCATCAAGCGTAGTGCGCAGCACGTCGTGCCAGTCGTCATCGCCCATCATAAACATCACGCCATCGCGACGGATGCCTGCATTGTTGACCAATACATAGATGAAATCGTCGGCATGCTGATCTTCCCACTGGTCCATGGCTTTGTTGACCTGCGCCTCATCGGCAACGTCGAAAGGCAGCAGCTCGGCTTTCCCGCCCTCAGCCTCAACCATAACTTTGGTCTTCAAGGCCTCGGCCTCGTTGGAACGATAGTTGATGATGACGGGCATGCCCATTTTGGCGAGCCTCACGCATACGGCACGGCCTATGCCACGCGAACCTCCGGTGACTAATATATACTTCATACTTCTATTAATATATGTGCAAAGATACGACATTTTATTGAGACGTATCGTAGAGTTGACATTTATTTAATGTTTAAAAAATAACTTGGCGCCTTTTTAAGTCCGAGATATTATCGGTGGTAAACGAATTACCGCTCGGTGGTAAAACGTTTTTCCGCTCGGTCATCACGCTACCGCTCGGTGGTACGCACACTACCATTCGGTGGTACGCACGCTACCGCTCGGTGGTACACCCACTACCACTCGGTGGTACGATTGCTAACAATCGATGAAAGTTTTGATGCCAATCTATAAACAGGACATCGATTATCTCCTATGGGACGAGGCATAGCCGTCAGTACCCTCCTATACATTTGCGCACTACGTGCTGGTGTGCCACCTTCGGGGCACTGAGTCCAAGTAGAGAGACGTGTCCTCATCCCCAGTCTGCGCTCCTATCGTCGCTTGACTGGGGTTACCGAGAGTCAGCCTCTTCGAGGCTGGTTGGTCCGTCAGCAAGCGATTGTCCGATGATGTTCTCTTCCCCTCCCTCTGTAGAGGCTGTAACAAAACTCTAAAATTGGTTTCCGTTAAAGGTACTTCGAATTTTTTTAGTTGCATTATGCTTGCTAAAGACATTACTCATTAAACAGATTGTCACTTTATTGTCGAATTTGAGAATTTTTTTTGTGTAGGGAGGTTTGGCTAGTGAAGATCTCGGAGGTTTTGTTACAGCCTCTTCGTAGGGAGGGGCCGGGGGTGGGTCTTCTAAAAAAAATCCGCAATGCGGAATCAACTGCATTGCGGATTATTTGTTGTGCTGTCCTGCTATTAGGCAGCAGTCAGCTCATAAAGCTCTGATTACTTTCTCTTGCGAGAAGCCGTCTTTCTTGCGGCAGTCTTGGGAGCGGCCTTCAGAGTAGTCTTGCCAACGGCAGCCTTGGGAGCAGCCTTCTTCACTGCATCAAGCTCTACGGTGAAGATCAGCGTTGAGTAAGCCTTGATAGGACCGGTCTTGCGGGCACCGTAGGCCAGGTTCTCAGGGATGTAGAGTTCCCACTTACTGCCTGCGGGCATCATCTCCAAAGCCTCAGTCCAACCCTTGATGACCTGATTGCAGACGAAGTTGATGGTCTGGGGATTGCGCTTGTAGGAACTGTCGAACACCTCACCATTGATGTTCTTGCCCTCATACTTCACCACGACGGTATCTGTGGCTGTTGGCTTCTCGCCAGTACCCATCTTGATAACCTTATACTGCAGACCGGAGGGGGTCGTCTGTACGCCTTCCTTCTTGGCGTTCTTGGCCAGCCACTCAGTGTTTTCCTCTTTCCACTTCTCGTTGGCCTTCTTCTCAGCGGCCTGAGAAGTCTCGCGCACGAGCTTCATGGCCTCAGCGGGCTTGAAGTAGGTGGTGTCGTTGTTGAAGCCAGCAGCGAATCCCTTGAAGAAGAGGGAGTCGTTGATGTCGATGTCGGCTTCTTTCAGGTTCTTCTGATAGTTGGGCAGGATAGACTCAGAAGCGGTTTGTGCAATCTGATATCCGGCAGCCAATGCCTGGAATTTCTTGTCGCTCATTCTTGTCAGAGCCTCCTCGAAGGCAGCGGTGAAGTCAGCGCGCTGCGTGGAGTCTAGATGAAGTTGTTTTTCCAGATATTGTTCCAGTCCCATAGTAGCGCCTACGCCGGCAGCATAACTCAGCGAGTCGGCCTTCGTCTTCAGCACTACGGTCTTTGCGGCAGTGGCGGCAGGATTCTTTTTGTCCTTCTTCTTTCCTGCAACGGCGCAGTTGGCTGTTGCCACGAGAAGAACAAGAGCTAAACAAACAATTTTTTTCATACTATACTTTTGTTTTATTAAAAAAGCATGGTCACACCGTCCCGTTCCACCCTTATTGGGAGCAGGCGAAGTGTGACCATGCAGGTGGTTTATTCTGTCAGTGCGTTATCAACGTGCGCTCATGGGCATAGCGGCAGCACCGGGCTGCTGGCCTGCGGGCTCAGCCTTGAGCAGCGTCACCTTGAAGATGAGCGTAGAGAAAGGCTTGATCTCGCCAGCCTGGTTGGCCTGATAAGCGAGCTGCTGAGGAATGTAGATTTCCCATGTAGAGCCAACGGGCATGTGCTTCAGAGCATCAGCAAAGCCGGGGATGTTCTGGAAAGCCTGTGTGGTGACAGGATTCTCCTTGCCGCTGCGGTTGCTGGAGTCGAACACCTTGCCGTCGATGGTGCGGCCCTCATAGGTGAAGGTCACGCGCCAGGTAGAGTCGGCGATGGTCTTGCCGTTGCCGGCCTTGAGCACCTTGTACTGAACGCCAGAGGGCAGCGTCACCACTCCGGGCTTCTTCTTGTTGGCAGCGAGGAATTTCTCACCGGCAGCCTTGTTGGCACCATAAAGTTTGATGGCGCTCTTTGCCTTGAGCTCGTTGACCTTCTGCTGTGCGATGGTCTGTGCCTGCTCAGGAGTGAAGACGGTCTTGCCGCCCTTGATGCCGGCAGAGAAGCCAGCCATGAAGTTGTTGAGCGAGATGGTCTGTGTGGTATCGTTGCCGAAGCACATGCTGTTCATCTGCTGCAAGCCCTGTGTGGAGATGCCCATACCAACGCTCAGACCGGCGATGTAGGCAAACTTCTTCTTATCCTTGCCAACCTTGGCACCTTCGTTCAGACCCTTGATGAACTCGTCGATATAGGCTGTGTCGATAGCGTTGCCTTCCTTGAGCTGCATACGGAGGTTTTGCGACTGGGCAAGACCCATGGCATAGCTCAGAGAGTCGATGCCGTCTTTCAAATTACTCTTGGGCGCAGAGTCGTTGCATGATGCGAACGTTGCGCCGCAAATGGCCACGATGGCCGCTACTCTAATTAATTTCATATTGTCTTTTAATTCAAGTTTTTCTTTGTGGTTGTGCCCTATAATCCCCCATCGCCACGTCTGTGGGGAGGACTATGGAGCAAATGAAGCCCTTTACATCACTTCGAGGAGCTCGACATCGAAGATGAGGGCAGCGTAGGGCGGAATCTGCTGGCCTGCGCCGCGCTCGCCGTAAGCGAGATTGTAGGGGATAAAGAATCTGTACTTGGCGCCTTCCTGCATGAGCTGTACGCCTTCGGTCCATCCGCTGATGACCTGGTTGAGTCCGAACACGGCGGGCTCGCCACGCTTGTAGCTGCTGTCGAAGACGGTGCCGTTGATGAGTGTGCCCTCATAGTGGCAGCGCACCTGGTCGGTGGCTTTCGGCTTCTTGCCGTTGCCCTCGCGCAGCACCTGATACTGCAAGCCCGAAGGCAGCGTCACGACGCCTTCCTTCTTGGCATTCTCGGCCAGAAACTGTGCGCCCTCAGCCTTGGCTTTCTCAGCCTGCTCCTGGCTCTTGCGCGTAAAGAACTCGTTGATGACAGCCTCCATCTCAGCACGGTCCATGGCTGTCTTTCCTGCTAAAGCGTCGGTTACGCCTTGGGAAAAATCGGTGATATTCAATTCGTTTGCACCCATTTGCTGCAATTGCATGCCAATGCTCGTTCCCAATGCGTAGGCTACTTTATCTTTCATTTTTTTTCGCTTTGTTTGTTCCTATTAAAATAATTTCTTTGCAAAGTTACATATTTTCTCCTTTTCACCACCGACATTTGGGTAAAAATTCGTATTTTTGTGAAAACTTAATGTTTCTCATGCTCTTAACAGCTTTGAAAGACAGACAAAACCTAGAAAGAAAGGAAGAATTATGACAAAGAAAGTGGTATTTCTAACAGGAGCCGGCATGTCGGTGGAGAGTGGATTCAAGACCTTCCGCGGCAACGACGGTTTGTGGGAGAATTATCCCGTTGAGCGGGTGGCCTCCCACGAGGGATGGTTGCAGGATCCCGTATTCGTCAACAATTTCTATAACGGCCTGCGCCGCAAGCTGTGGGCCGCCAAGCCCTGCGAGGGCCATCGGCTCATTGCCGAGATGGAGAAGGACTACGAGGTGACGGTGATCACGCAGAATGTGGACGACCTCCATGAGCGTGCCGGTTCGACCCACGTGATTCATCTGCACGGCGAGCTCTCAAAGGCCTGCTCGAGCAACGACCCCGACGACAAGCGCTATCAGGTGCAGCTCACGCCCGAGCACAACGACGTGAAGCCCGGTGAGAAAGCCGGCGACGGCAGTCTGCTGCGCCCCTTCATCGTCTTCTTCGGCGAGGCAGTGCCCATGATGGAGTATGCCGCCCGCGAGGCTATGGAGGCCGACGTGTTCGTCATCATCGGCACTTCGCTCAACGTTTATCCCGCCGCAGGACTCGTCAGCTACGTGCCGCAGGGCTGCCCCATCTATCTGATCGACCCCAACCCCGTGGGCTGCAGCTCAGAGGTGACGGCCATCCACAAGGGTGCCAGCGAGGGAATGAAAGAACTGCTAAAACTTATCTGAGTGAGGGCGACACGCACTACTGCCAACATCACCGTAAACATTGAAATTCAACTCGATAGTGTTCCGTGGAACGCTATAAGTACTTAAAAATCCCTTAAAAAGCAGTAGTTTTCACTCAGCATTGAAAAAGAAACACTAATTTTGCACTCATGAAGATATTAATTACCGGAGCCAGTGGCTTTATAGGCAGCTTTATCGTGGAGGAGGCTCTCTACCGAGGCTGGGAAACCTGGGCAGGCGTGAGACCAACAAGTTCACGACGCTACCTGCAAGACAAGCGTATCAACTTTCTCAATATCAACCTCGGCTCAGAGGATGAATTGGTGGAACAGCTTCGTGGTAAAGACTTCGATTACGTGGTTCATGCCGCAGGAGCCACAAAGTGTCTTCATAAAGAGGATTTCTTCCGTATCAATACCGAAGGAACGAAGAATCTCGTAGGCGCCCTGCTCAAGCTGGGCATGCCCATCAAGAAGTTCATCTACTTTTCGTCGCTCAGCGTGTTTGGCGCCATCCATGAGCAACAGCCCTATGTGGAAATCAAGGAGACCGACACGCCGCATCCCAATACGGCCTACGGCGAGAGCAAGCTGGCCTCGGAGAAGTTTCTCGACAGCGTAAAAGACCGGTTGCCGGTGGTGATACTGCGGCCCACCGGCGTCTACGGCCCGCGCGAGCGTGACTACTTCCTGCTGGCGCAGAGCATCAGCCGCCACATGGACTTCGCCGCAGGCTTCAAGCGGCAGGACATCACGTTCATCTTCGTGCGCGACCTCGTGGACGCCGCCTTCCTCGCCATGGAGAACGGCAAGAGCGGCAGAAAGTATTTTCTCTCCGACGGAAAAGTCTACAGCAGCCGCACTTTCAGCAACCTCTGCTGGAAGGAGCTGGGCCAGCCGTGGATGATTCGCGTGAAAGCCCCGCTGTGGCTGCTGCGCATCATCACCTTCTTCGGCGAATACTGGGGACGACTGACCGGCCGCATGACGGCTCTCAACAACGACAAGTACAACATCCTGAAACAGCGCAACTGGCGCTGCGACATTTCAGCGGCCCGGAAGGAACTGGGATTCAATCCGCTCTATGACCTGCCGATGGGCGTCAACGAGACCATTGACTGGTATCTGGAAAACGAATGGATTAAATGAGATAATGACTTTATTTTCGATAGAAAAAAATCCACGCAAGGGGTTGCTGTGGATAGAATGGGCCATACTGGCCTATTTGGCCTTCACGCTCGTGCTGATGTTTTTCTCTTATGTGAAACTTGCCAACCCGGAGAGCATGATTTGGGGGCGCGTACGCGTGGTGACGCTCATGGCCGCCATGTGGGCCGTCTACCGGTTGCTGCCCTGCCGGGCAACGATGCTGCTGCGCGTGACCTCGCAGATGTGCCTGCTCGCCTGGTGGTATCCCGACACCTATGAGCTCAACCGCGTATTCAACAATCTCGACTATCTCGTTGCCGGCTGGGACCAGATGCTCTTCGGCTGTCAGCCCGCACTGCTGTTCTCGGCCAAGTTCACGTCGCCCGTTCTGAGCGAGCTGCTCCACTTTGGCTACGTGAGCTATTACCCGATGATTATCCTCACGGCGCTCGTCTATTTTTTCCGTCGCTACGAGGAGTTTGAGCGCTGTGCCTTCATCATCATGGGCGCCTTCTTCATCTATTATGTCATCTTCGACCTCTTTCCCGTCACCGGTCCCACCTACTACTATAAGGCAGTGGGCATCGACGAGATAGCGAAGGGCGTCTTTCCCCACTTGGGCGACTACTTCAACTTCCATCATGAGAGTCTGGTGCTTCCCGGCTACAGCAAGGGCGTATTCTATAAGCTCGTTGCCGACGCCCAGGCTACCGGCGAGCGTCCCACGGCCGCCTTCCCGTCGTCGCACGTGGGCATCAGCACCGTCTGCATGCTTCTGCTCGTCCATCTGCGCCAGAAGAAGCTGCTCTGCTGTCTGCTGCCGGTCTACGTCTTTCTTTGCACGGCAACGGTGTATATCCAGGCCCACTACCTCGTCGACGTCTTTGCCGGATGGGTGTCGGGAGTGGCCATATTCCTCCTGCTGTTGGCCGTATCGACTAAAATTAGTAACTTTGCACCCCAATATTCACATAAGAAAAAATGAAACGACTCTATATTGAAACTTACGGTTGCCAGATGAACGTGGCCGACTCGGAGGTTGTAGCCTCCGTGATGAAGATGGCCGGCTATGAGATTTGTGACAACGAAGCAGATGCCGACGCGGTGTTTCTCAACACATGTTCCGTACGTGAGAACGCAGAAAACCGCATCTACCATCGTCTTGAGCAACTCCACGCAGAGCAGAAGAAGGGCCGCAAGCTCATCCTCGGTGTGCTGGGGTGCATGGCCGAGCGCGTGAAAGACGACCTGGTGAACAACCACTATGCCAACCTCGTCTGCGGTCCGGACGCCTATCTCGACCTGCCCAACCTCATCGCACAGTGCGAGACGGGCCACAATGCCGTGAACATCCACCTCAGTACGACGGAAACTTACCGCGAGGTGACGCCGCAGCGATTGGGTGCCAACCGCGTGTCGGGCTTCGTGAGCATCATGCGTGGTTGCAACAACTTCTGCCACTACTGCATCGTGCCCTATACCCGTGGCCGTGAGCGCTCGCGCGACGTGGAGAGCATTCTCTGCGAAGTCAACGACCTTCACGACAAGGGCTTCAAGGAGGTGACGCTCCTCGGACAGAACGTCAACTCCTATGGACTGCTGCCCAACGGCAAGCGTCCCGAGAATGGCGTCTCCTTCGCCCAGCTGCTGACCAAGGTGGCGCGGGCCGTGCCCGATATGCGCGTGCGCTTCACCACCTCCAATCCCGAGGACATGAGCGACGACATCCTCTATGCCATCGCCTCTGAGCCCAATCTCTGCAACCACATCCACTTCCCCGCGCAGAGCGGCTCCGACAGCACGCTGCGGCTGATGAACCGCAAGTACACCCGCGAGCAGTATCTCTCGAAGGTAGAGGCCATCCGCCGCATCATTCCCGGCTGCGGACTCTCCACCGACATCTTCGTCGGCTATCACAACGAGAGCGAGGAAGACTTCCAGCAGACCCTGTCGCTCGTGAAGGAAGTGCGCTTCGACAGTGCCTTCATGTTCAAGTACAGCGAGCGCCCCGGCACCTACGCCGCCAACCATCTGCCCGACAACGTACCCGAAGAGGTGAAGATAGCACGCCTGAACCAGCTCATCGCCTTGCAGACAGAAATCAGCGCTGAGGTGAACAAGGAAGACGAGGGCAAGACCTTCGAAGTACTGCTGGAGCGTTTCGGCAAGCGCAGTCACAATCAGCTCATGGGCCGTACGCAGCAGAACAAGGCTGTCATCATCGACCGTGGCCATCACCATATCGGCGAGCTCGTCAACGTCCGCATCACGGGCAGCAGCAGCGCCACACTACTGGGAGAAGTAATCGATTAAAGCTGACTAATCAGACTGGTCTGACTAGTCTGACTGGTCTGACCCATCCGACCTATCCGACCCATCCGACCTATCCGACCCATCCTAAAAGTCCGAAAAGTCAGAAAAGTCAGACCAGTCCGAAAAGTCCGACAAAAAACTCTAGAAAAAAAGCAATGAAAGAGTTCCTCAACGTCTTGCGGCGCTTTGTGCCGCCCTACAAGAAATATCTTTTTCTCACCGTCCTGTTCAATATTCTCTCTGCAATATTGAACATTTTCTCTTTTGCGACATTGATTCCCATGTTGCAGATTCTCTTCAAGACGGAGGGCGGTCCGGCAGCCACTCACCTGATGAAATGGGAATTGGAGAAAGACGTCATCGTCAACAACTTCAACTACTACATGCAGGAACTCCTCCAGAACTACGGCGCCACCAACACGCTGCTCATCATCGGACTTGCCCTGGCATTCATGACGGCACTGAAGACAAGCGCCTATTTTCTCTCCTCGGCCACCATCATCCCCATCCGTACGGGCGTGGTGCGCGACATTCGCAACCAACTCTATCAGAAGATAACGTCGCTCGACCTCGGCTTCTTCAGCGATGAGCGCAAGGGCGACATCATTGCCCGCATGAGCGGCGACGTGCAGGAAATCGAGAACTCCATCATGTCGAGCATCGACATGCTCTTCAAAAACCCCATCCTCATCGTATCCTACTTCGTTGCCATGCTCATCATCAGCTGGCAGCTCACGCTCTTCACCATCGTCTTCGTGCCCATCTTTGGCTGGTTCATGGGCTTTGTGGGCCGCAAACTGAAGCAGAAGAGCATCAAGGCACAGTCACTCTGGAGCGACACGATGAGTCAGGTGGAGGAAACGCTTGGCGGACTGCGCATCATCAAGGCCTTCTGCGCTGAGGATAAGATGAACCGCCGCTTCGACAACATCAACTCTGCCTATCGCGACAACATCATGCGCGTCAACATCCGTCAGCAGCTGGCCCACCCGATGAGCGAGTTTCTGGGTACAGTGATGATTGTCATCGTCTTGTGGTTTGGCGGAATCCTCGTGCTGAACGAGCAAGTGCTGAGCGGTCCCACGTTCATCTACTACATGACCATCCTCTACAGCATCATCAATCCCTTGAAAGAATTCTCCAAAGCCAGCTACAACATCCCCAAGGGACTGGCCTCAATGGAGCGCGTCGACAAGATTCTGATGGCCGAGATAGAGATTAAAGAGAAGCCCAATCCCATAAGAATCAATCATTTCGACCATGACATCGAGTTCCGCCACGTGTCGTTCCGCTACGGACAGCAGTGGGTGCTGCGCGACATCAACCTGGTGATTCCGAAGGGAAAGACCGTAGCCCTCGTGGGACAGAGCGGTTCGGGCAAGTCCACGCTCGTCGACCTGATTCCCCGCTACTACGACGTGCAGGAGGGCGAGGTGCTTATCGACGGCATCAACGTCAAGGACCTGAACATCCACGACCTGCGCGAGCTCATCGGCAACGTCAATCAGGAGGCCATCCTCTTCAACGATACCTTCTACAACAACATCACCTTCGGCGTTGAGAATGCCTCGAAGGAAGACGTGATACGCGCGGCAAAGATTGCCAATGCCTACGATTTCATCATGGCATCGGAGAAAGGTTTCGACACCAACATCGGCGACCGGGGCGGACGTCTCTCGGGAGGTCAGCGCCAGCGCGTCAGCATCGCGCGTGCCATACTGAAGAATCCGCCCATCCTGATTCTCGACGAGGCCACGTCGGCCCTCGATACCGAGAGCGAGCACCTCGTGCAGGACGCCCTGGAGCGGCTGATGAAGTCGCGCACCACCGTTGCCATCGCCCACCGGCTCTCCACGGTGAAGAATGCCGACGAGATTTGCGTCATCCATGAGGGCAGAATCGTGGAGCGCGGCACGCAAGACGAACTGCTGAAGATTGACGGCTACTACAAGAAACTCCACGACATGCAGAGCTGAGCATCCGTCGGAGACACAGAAATCAGCAACAACTGAAAATCATCAAGACCAGCTATGACAAAGATTGTTTATTGTTTTTTCTATCTCATCTCATTGCTTCCCTGGCGTGTCATCTACGCGCTGGCCGACTTTGAGTATCTCTTTGTCTATCATGTGGTGGGCTATCGCAAGAAGATCGTGCGCCACAACCTGTCGACGGCTTTCCCCGAAAAGTCTCCGGAGGAACTGAGAGCCATCGAACGGAAGTTCTATCACTGGTTTTGCGATTACTTCTTCGAGGCGGTGAAACTCCTGAGCCTGAGCCGCGAGGACCTCAAGAAGCATTTTCATATCACCAATTCCGACGAGATTGAGGCCTGCTTTGAGCAGGGACAGAACGTGGACACCATCCTCGGACATTACTGCAACTGGGAATGGCTGTCGTGCGTGGGAGCCTATCTGCCCGACACCCGCGTGACGGGACTCGTCTACACGCCGCTTCACAGTAAGGCTTTCGACTATCTGTTCCAGCGCATCCGCACCACTCAGCCCCATTCCATGCTCGTTCCCAAGCGCGACATCCTGCGCGCCCTGCTCACGCTGCGCCGCGAGGGCAAGCTGAGCATCTTCGGCTACATCTCCGACCAGGACCCCAAGTGGCAGAACATCCACTTGTGGCTGCCTTTCCTCAACCACGACACGCCGGTGTTTACCGGAGCAGAGCGCATCATGCGCAAGATGAACGACGCCATCTTCTATGTCGACATGAGCCGTCCGCACCGTGGCTACTACAACATGACCTATCGCCTCATCACCCGCGAGCCGCAGAAGCTGCCAGAGCATGAGGTCACGCGCCGCTTCTTCGCCATGCTCGAGGAGACCATCCGCCGCGAGCCGGCCTATTGGCTGTGGACCCACAACCGCTGGAAGCGCAGTCATGAAGAGTTCGACCGCCGCTTCAAGATTGTCAACGGAAAGGTGATAGAGAAATAATCGTCCGGACAGAAGCATCAGCTTGTCGGATACTTGTCGGGTACTTGTCGGGTGCTTGTCGGGTAGTTGCCTGATTAGCTAAGTTTGGCTGCTCACTCCATTCTGGCCCAGCACTGACATGATGATACATGTTGCGAAGATACCCCATTGGTCGCACAACAGCAAGTTTCGGAAGATAAAGAGATTTTTTCCAGGTTGTCGACTCCTTCTACACCATAAATTCATTCTCTTTTGTGCAAAGGATGAGAAATCCTGCATGAATCGTTGCTATTGAGCAAGTTTTTTTATATCTTTGCCTTGTTAATAGACTCATCGATGTCACGCAGTTTTAAGGCTATACTACTCCTTATATCGTCTGTTTTCCTTTTCTCGCTCACGAGTTGCCAACACAAGCGCCAACCCAAGGGCGAGCCCATGCAGTTTGTCACCCTATGCCGCATCGGCACTACACCCGTGAAAAATCAGGGCAACAGCGACCTGTGCTGGCTCTATGGCATGCTGGCAACGATAGAGAGCGAGCACATCATGCGTGGCGACTCAGTCAACCTCAGTCCCGATTTTGTTTTCCGCAACGTTCTGGAATACCTGGGCACGCGCGATTTTCTCTCGCATGGCAAGCAGGAGATAGCCCTTCGCGGCATGGCTCCCATGCTCATACATTATATAGAAGACAGCGGCGTGATTCCCTACGATGCCTATTTCAACGGCGACCGCAAAATCAATTATCCCGTACTCAACAATAAGGTACACAAGCTGGCAGAATCTTCTACCGAACTGAAATCGTTCAAGAGCCGGCTCCATCAGCTTCTCGACGATGCCATTGGTCCACTTCCCGGCATTGTAGCCATGGGCGGCATGCAGTATACGCCGATTGAGTTTGCCCACAGCGTCTGTCTTCGCGATGAGTATATGGGCGTCACGAGCTTCACCCACCATCCCTTCGGCAGCGAGTTCTGTCTGGAGGTTCCCGACAATGTCATGCACGACAGCTTCCTCAACGTGCCCATCGACACGCTCATCAACCATATCGAGCAGGCTCTCTTTGCCGGACATCCCGTCTGCTGGGAAGGCGACGTGTCGGAACCCGGCTTCGACTGGCAGCGCGGCACGGCCACCCTGCCCCAACAGTCGAGCGACGTCACTCAGGAAGAGCGCCAGCATGAGTTCGAGATGCGCATGACCACCGACGACCACGTGATGGAAATCGTGGGCATGGCGCGCGACCTCAGCGGAAAGGAATACTTCATCGCCAAGAACTCCTGGGGACCGAGCAACGTCTATAAGGGCTACATGTATATCAGCAAGGACTATGCACGGATGAAAACCATTGCGGTGATGATGACCCGGCAAGCGTGGGGCCGCTGACAACCCGTGATTTAAGACTCCAAATTATCTCAGGCAGATTTTTTTTGCAGACTATCCATAACTCATTTTGTTCATAAACGCGAGGCAATATCGCTATAATGATAATGGTTGACACGTGGTAGCAATAAGGTTACCACGTGGTAGCAATAAGGTTACCACGTGGTAGCAATAAGGTTGGCACGTGCCGCCCGACAAGAAAAGCTTGTTATAAACCTAATAATTCATAGAAATCAATGGAAATCAAGTAAGACATTCACACTTGCCCGCTTCCCAAAGGCGACGTGAAGGCTGCACTGACGGAGCTCCGATACCTCACAGTGGGGCAATTGCTGTAGATACTACTTTTATGAAGGAGTGGGAAAACTTAGTCATAAGTCCACCGTGAAAATTCAAATGGTAAGCTAACACGGCTTTTCTACCCCTTTTATCTTTACTTTTTGTTCAAAAACCGCCTATAATCAGAAATATTTTTCTACATTTTGAATATTTTCTAAACATTTGTCGAAATATTCGGTTTTAATTGCTATCTTTGCTACTACAATTTTGAATAAAAACATTTTAATCACTGATAAACATGGAAAAAATCGATTTATTGGATAAAAAGATTCTCAGCATTCTATCCAAGAACGCCCGAATTCCTTTCAAGGACGTGGCAGCAGAGTGCGGAGTTTCTCGTGCCGCCATCCATCAGCGCGTACAGCACTTGCAGGAGAACGGTGTCATCACCGGTAGCGGTTTCGACATCAATCCCAAGAGTTTGGGCTATTCCACCTGCACCTACGTGGGACTCAACCTGGAGAGAGGCTCAATGTATAAGGACGTGGTGAAGAAACTGAAGGAGATTCCTGAAATCGTGGAGTGCCATTTCACCACCGGTTCCTACACCATGCTCATCAAGCTCTATGCCAAGGACAACGAGCAGCTCATGGACCTGCTCAACAACAAGATGCAGACCATCCCGGGTGTGGTGAGTACGGAGACCCTCATCTCGCTCGAGCAAAGCATCAAGCGCGAGATTCCCGTCAACATCGACGAGTAATCGTCCGTGGCGACCGTAAAAAGCAAAAACATCATTCGGTCTCTGCGCCATCATTGAGGCGGAGAGACCATTTCTTATTTCCCATCTTTCATGAATTCTTTTAGTATCGACAAGGAAATGCAGCCGTTCTACGACCGTTTTCCCGAGAACAGTCGCAGACCTGTAATCGGCATCTCGGCCAACTTCAACGACGGCAAGGCCATGATTATGTCGCAATATTATGAGCAGGTGGAGCGTGCCGGTGGCGTGCCCGTGCTGCTCGCGCCCACCGACGACAACGAGGTGATGGCCGACATGCTCAACCACATCGACGGACTGCTGCTCTCGGGAGGTGCCGACTACAATCCGCTGTGGGCCGGTGAGGAACCCTCTCCACGCCTGGGAGGCATCAACGTGCACCGCGACCGCTTCGAACTCATATTGACCCGACTGGCCTTCAACCGGCAAATCCCGATGCTCGGAATATGCCGCGGCATACAGACGCTGGCTATGGCCCTGGGAGGAAAAGTGACTCAGGACATTGGCGAATGGATGAAGGCCAACGGCATGGGCGCTCCCCTCAAGCATTCGGAAGACGCCGAGCGCACCGAGCCCACCCACACGGTGAGCTACGTCACGGGAAGCATCCTCGACCAAATCTACGCGCCCAACGACTCCCGCCGCCTCTATGTCAACAGTTTCCACCATCAGGCCGTGAGCGAGGCCGGACCCCACCTGCGCGTCATCGCCAAGGCTCCCGACGGGGTGATTGAGGCTGTGGAGAGCAGTGAGCGCAAGTCCATCCTCGGCATACAGTGGCATCCCGAATGGCTGGGCGCCGACGGACTGCCCATCTTCAAGTGGCTCATCGGCGAGAGCCGCGTCTTTGCCGAGGCAAAACATATCCACCGCTCCATCCTCACCCTCGACTCGCACTGCGACACGCCGATGTTCTTCCCGCAGGGAGTGGACTTCATGAAGCGTGACCCGCGCATACTCTACGACATCCACAAGATGACCGAGGGCCGCACCGACGCCGTGACGATGGTGGCCTACCTGCCGCAGCCCAAGCAGGGACAGCAGTTCAGCGACACCATCGACCTCGCCGGCATTGAGCGCCATTCGGCCGACGTGCTTGCCAAGCATCCGCTCATCGGCCACGATGCCAACGGGAAGCCCACGATAACGCCCTTCGACTATGCCAACCTCATCTTCGACAAGATAGAACTGCTCGTCGGCAACAACAGCCGCTATCTGGCGCTGGCCGCCAATGAGCAGCAGCTGCGCGAGGCAAAAGCAGCTGGAAAGAAGGCCATCTGTCTCGGCATTGAGAATGGTCTGGCCCTGGAGGGAAATCCCGACAACGTAGACTACTTTGCCCGTCGTGGCGTGGTCTACATCACGCTCTGCCACAACGGCGACAACGACCTCTGCGACTCTGCCCGCGGCAACAACACCCACGGCGGAGTAAGCGCGTTGGGAGCAAAGGTGATTGGCGCGATGAACGACGCCGGACTCATGGTCGACCTCTCCCACGCTGCCGAGAAGAGCTTCTACGACGCACTGGAAATCAGCCGTACACCCATCGTCTGCAGCCACTCCAACTGCAAGGCGCTTTGCGATGTGCCGCGCAATCTGACCGACGACCAGCTCCGCGCGCTCGCCAAGGCTGGTGGTGTGGCCCAGATTACGCTCTACCACGGATTCCTGCGCAAGGAGAGTGAGGCCGACATCTACGACGCCCTCTCGCATCTGGCCCATGCCATCGACGTGATGGGCATCGACCACGTGGGCATCGGCACCGACTTCGACGGCGACGGAGGCATCAGAGGTCTCGCCGACGCTTCGGAGCTGATCAACTTCACCACGCATCTGCTCAAGAAGAAATACTCTCTCGACGACATCACCAAGATATGGGGAGGAAACTGGCTTAGAGTGATGAAACAAGTACAAACAGCTAAAAAATGAAACGGAAAACAATCATCATGATTTCAGCAGCTGTAGTTGCCCTCGCCGCAGGCTTGGGCTGGTATGGATATAGCAACAGCAACAAGGCCGTAGACGAAACCGAGGAGACCGACGAGGTGGAAAAGGTGCAGCCCGTGGGTCCGCAGTTCAATGCCGACTCGGCCTATGCCTTCACCAAGGCGCAGTGCGACTTCGGTCCGCGCGACATGAACAGCAAGGGCCACGACGAGTGCGAGGCCTGGATTATCAGTAAGTTCAAGTCGTATGGTTGCAAGGTGACCACCCAGAAAGCCGACCTCAAAGGCTACGACGGCACCATCCTGAAGAGCACCAACATCATGGCGCAGTATAATCCCGCAGCCACCACGCGCATCCTGCTCTGCGCTCATTGGGACTCACGTCCTTGGGCCGACAACGATCCCGACTCCACCAACTGGCACAAGCCCATCCTCGCCGCCAACGATGCCGCGAGCGGTGTGGCCGTCATGCTGGAGATTGCCCGACAGCTGAAGAGCACTCCTCTGCCGTCTGGTTTCGGCGTAGACTTCGTCTGCTTCGATGCCGAAGACTGGGGAACGCCCCAGTGGGAGCCGAATCAGGACAACGAGGGCGACACGTGGGCCCTCGGTGCCCAGTATTTCGCCTCCAACCTGCCCCAAGGCTATGAGGCCCGCTACGGCATTCTGCTCGACATGGTAGGCGGCCTCAACGCCAAGTTCTATCAGGAAGGCATGTCGAAGCAATTCGCGCCGGAGATTGTGAAGAAGGTGTGGAAGGCCGCCCGTCAGGCTGGCTATGGCAGTTTCTTCCCGCGTCAGGATGGCGGAATGATCACCGACGACCACATCCCCGTGAACAAGCAGGCCGGCATTCCCACCATCGACATCATTCCTTATTATCCCGATTGCCAGCAGAGCTCGTTCGGTCCTACGTGGCACACGCTTGCTGACAATATGGACAACATCGACCGCAACACGCTGAAGGCCGTCGGCCAGACGGTGATACAGGTGCTGTTCAGCGAGAAATAAAAAAATCCGCAATGCAGAGCTCTGCATTGCGGATTTTTTTATGGTTGCTATAGAAGCTATAGTAACTATAGGGAATATAGTAACTATAGCAACTATAGAAACTATAGCAACTATATCAGCTATTCTACCGTCCAGATATCATTGGTCTCGAGCAGCTCCATGAAGTTGTGATAGGGCTTCTTGGCCTTCACTTCCTCAATCTGGTCGTTGACGGCCTGGTCGTAGGTGGGAGCCTCCACATCACGAATCACACCGAAAGCCACCGGGAAGCCATGCTCGTTGTCCATCATGGCGAGCTTGAGCTGCAAGGTGTTGTCCTGGCAATGGGCATCATGCACGAGGATATCGTCGAGCGTATATCCATCCTTGCCAATCTCCACCACCTTCAAGCCGAATCCCTGCTGCACGAGTCCGTACTCGTTGTTGGGTCCGAACGTGAGCTTCTTGCCGTGCTCCACGTAGATGGCGTTCTTGGCTCTACCTTCCTTGGTGTAGACATTGTCCCACGCTCCGTTGTTGAAGATCATGCAATTCTGCAGAATCTCGCACACGGCAGCGCCCTTATGATAGTAGGCGGCCTTGAGAATCTTTATGGTCTCGGGACTGTCGTTGGCTGCAGCACGGGCAAAGAAGCGTCCGCGGGCGCCAAAGCAGAGCTCGGCCGGGCGGAACGGATCCTCCACCGTACCGTAAGGACTCGACTTGGAGACGAAGCCACGGGGCGACGTTGGCGAATACTGGCCCTTGGTCAGACCATAGATGCGGTTGTTGAGCAGCACGATGTTGATGTCGATGTTGCGGCGCATGGCATGGATGAAGTGGTTGCCGCCAATGGCAAGTCCATCGCCATCACCGGAAATCTGCCAGATGGTGAGATTGGGATTCACCACCTTTGCACCCGTGCAGACGGCAGCGGCACGGCCGTGGATGGTCTGCATGGCATAAGTGTCCACATAGTAAGGTAATCGGCTCGAACAGCCTATACCTGAGATGACGCACGTCTGATAGGGAGGTACGCCTATTTCGGCCATAGCTTTCTGAAAACTGTTCAGAAAAAAGTGGTCTCCGCAGCCGGGGCACCAGCGCGGCTGGCCTTTCTTGAAATCTTGAGCTGTAAATTCCATTTGCTTATAATACTTTAGAGATAAAAGTATCACCGTTGTCGACGTTGGCTGTACCGTCGATGAGGGCACTGAATTCTTTCACGAGGTCGGCCACGCTGAAGGGCTGACCCATTACCTTATTATACTGGTAAGGCACGAAGCCGTTGATACGTCCGCGAAGCAGGGCCACAAGCTGACCGAGGTTCTGCTCTGCCACAACGCACTTGGGATAGTGCAACAGCACATCGGCGGTGTTCTTCGGCAGAGGGTTGATGTATTTGAACTGCGCGAGAGCCACATGGTAGCCCTTCTTGCGCATCTCGGTCATGGCTGTATGCAGATGGCCATAGGTAGAACCGAAGCCGACGATGAGCAGTTGCGCGTCGTCCTTGTCGCCTTCCACCTCGAGGTCGGGCACGGGAATGCGAGCCACCTTGTCGTAGCGCAGGTGGTCCATACGGTCGTGGTTCAGCGGCTCGGTAGAGATGGCGCCCGTCTGTCCGTCCTTCTCCAGTCCGCCGAGAATGTGGCGGTAGCCTTCCGTTCCGGGAATGGCCCAGTAGCGGGCACCGGTCTTCGGGTCGCGCTCATAAGGCGTGTAGCGGTAGCGTTGCTTCTCGGTGGCGTAGTGAGGATGAATCTCGGGCAGGTCGTTGATGTCGGGCAGCTTCCATGCCGCAGAACCATTGGCGATATAGGCATCGGTCATGAGCGTCACAGGCGTGAGATGCTCCACGGCAAACTTGGCAGCCATGTAGGCGGCATCGAAGCAGTCTGTTGGACTCGTGGCGGCGATGACGGGCATAGGACTCTCACCATTGCGGCCGTAGATCACCTGCAGCAGGTCGGTCTGCTCGCTCTTTGTGGGCAGTCCCGTGGAGGGTCCGCCGCGCTGCACGTCGATAATGACGAGCGGCAGCTCATCGATGACAGCCAGGTTGATGGCCTCGCTCTTCAGGCAGATGCCCGGTCCCGACGTGGAGGTGACGGCCAAAGCGCCCGCAAAGGCTGCGCCGACGGCTCCTGAGCAGGCAGAGATTTCGTCTTCGGCCTGCACCGTAATGATGCCCAGCGACTTGTGCTTGGCCAGCTCGTGCAGGATGTCGGTGGCGGGAGTGATGGGATAGGAACCGAGATACAGTTTCAGTCCGGCCTTCTCGGCAGCGGCAATGAGTCCGTAGGATGTGGCCTTGTTGCCGGTGATGTCCATATAACGTCCGGGCCTCTTGTCTTTTGTCTCGATGCGGTAGGTGTTGGGCACGCTGCTGTGGGTGTTGGCTCCGTAGTCGTAGCCGGCCTGCACCACCTTCATATTCCAGTCGGCCACACCGGGTTTCTTGGCAAATTTCTCGTGGAGCATATTGCTGACAAGATTCAGGTCGCGGTCGAAAAGCCAGCACACGAGTCCGAGCGCAAACATATTGCGGCTCTTGAGCACCATCTTTGTCGGTGTGTCGGGCGACTCTTTTGCGGCCAGCAGCTTCACCATCTTGGTGATGGGGCAGGCCACGACGCGGTCGGAGTCGATGCCCAATTCTTCCAGATAGTCGTCGCTCTCGATTTTGGCTTTTTTCAAGTCGGTTGGTCCAAAGGCATTGGTGTCGATGATGATGGTAGCCTGCGGCTTGGCATACTTCAGTTGTGTCTTCAACGCTGCGGCATTCATGGCCACAAGCACGTCGCATTTGTCGCCGGGGGTGTAGACCTTGTCTGCGCCAATGTGTACTTGGAAGCCGCTGACACCGGTGAGTGAGCCTTGCGGGGCACGGATGTCGGCAGGATAATCGGTGAATGTAGAGATACCGTTGCCTACGGTGGCGGAGATGGTCGAGAATATATTTCCCGCAAGCTGCATACCGTCACCTGAGTCGCCGGAGAACCGGACGACCACTTGGTCTAATTCTTTAATTTCAAGACCTTCTTTCTGCATAGCATTATTTTTAGGTTGATGGTTCATTTCAATCAGTTACGCTTTGACGGAAGTCTGTCTTCCGAGGATTTAAGTTGAATGCAAAAGTAATGGCTTTTTTCTATCTAACCAAATATTTCTCCTACATTTCCGCCCTCTGCCACATTTTTGACTTTTTATCTACAAATAATCATGTGGCTATTGGGGATTGGTGTGTTTTGTACTGACAAAAAGTTTTATAAAGTCTAAAAAGATGGCTGATTTTTCTGATTATTCCGTTTTTTTTTATCTTTGTGAAGATTTACTATTAAAAAAGGTTCAAAATCTATGAATAGAATATTAAAAACATTATCATTGGCATCCATGCTGATCCTCGCTTCTCAATCATCAGCCCAATACCATGTTTATTCCAAAAGCAATGCAGAAGCGCAGGAATCCAAGCCTGAGACCGTCCTTGACAAAGTACAGTATCGTATCACCTATGCTTCCAAGTTTGTCAACGACACCACCAAACGCGACTCACTTGGCGGTTATGACTATAGCGACGACGATATGCGGCTCGACATTGGCCAGTCGGTCAGCGAGTTCTACAGCCAACGGAAGGCTATTCTCGACAAATGGATGAAGGAACAGATAGCCCGCGGCAACAGAGACTTTACCCATATGCCGACGAAACCGAGCATGACATGGATTGTCTATCGCAATTATCCCGCCGGGGAAACCAGCTATCTCGCCGACGCCATGATGGGCAGCTACCGGATCTCGGAGAAAACGCAGACCCCCGATTGGAACATCGGCTCAGATACTTGCACGGTGCTTGGCTATCATTGCACGAAAGCCGAAACCCACTTCAAGGGCCGTCACTGGACCGTATGGTTCACCGAAGACATTCCTCTCGACTATGGCCCCTGGAAACTGATCGGACTGCCCGGCCTCATCCTTAAAGCCTCGGATGCCAAAAAACAACCTTAATTCCGCAACTTAATATTTTAAATATTTTTATAAGTTCCTGAGCAACAATAAGTTGCTCAGGATTTTGCCATGTCAAAAATTTCACTTAACTTAGTGGTGAAAATCAAACAGCAAAATTTCAACACGACATGGCAAAAATAGCAATAAAATCTGAGAAACTG
>Ga0256406_1001444_pt1 | contig 38446 bp, 38 predicted proteins | sample RumenRJG_03DNA_FD_185986 | JGI IMG/M metagenome (GOLD analysis project Ga0256406, IMG submission 185986) | Bovine rumen microbial communities from Lethbridge, Alberta, Canada - RJG_03 | ecosystem: Host-associated > Mammals > Digestive system > Stomach > Rumen | place: Canada: Alberta | collected... | reverse complement strand
AGCGCCACATCATTGGGCGCCAGCTGCGCCGGTTTCACCAGGCTGTCCACATAGTACCGGTAGGCCGCCGCCGACGGGACACGGCCCGCCGAGGTGTGCGGCTGTTCCAGATACCCCAGCAGTTCCAAGTCGGACATTTCGTTCCGGATGGTTGCGGGGCTGATCCCCAGGTTGTATTTCCTGGCGATGCTGCGAGATCCTACAGGCTCAGCCGTTTCGATATAGTCCTCAATGATCAGTTGAAGAATTTTTTTCTTGCGGTCACTTAGCACTGTAATCATCTCTTTTCTGGATTGTTAGCACTCTTTTCATTGGAGTGCTAACATCTAATGGTAAAGATACACCTCTTTAGTCAAATTGTCAATACTTTTCCTGAAAATATTTTCCAATTTACAAAAATTCTTCAAAAGCCAGGTTTCCGTACTGCATCCCCAGCGGGGTCAGGGCGATCCGGTCCCCGTTTTGCCGGATCCAGCCCCGTTTCTGACAGTGCTCCCAGCCTTCTTTATATATATGGAAGAAATCTTCTCCGGTGCGCTGCCTGAATTCGGTCAGCGAAAGCCCCCTGGCCGTGCGCAGGCTCATGAACACCAGCTCTTCCCGGCGGATCTGGGGCGATAATTCCTCCACGTCCGGGGCCTCCTCCTTCAGATAGGCCACCAGGCTGCGGGGCTCCGTCTCCCGCTGCTTCCCGTTGAAGCGGCAGGCCGCCGCCCCGAAGGCCATATAGGGGTCGTAGTGCCAGTAAATCTGGTTGTGGCGGGATTCCTGGCCCGACTTGGCGAAATTGGAGATTTCGTACCGTCCGTACCCGGCTTTTGGCAGCTCATCCATGAGCAGATCGTACATGGCACCAGTTTCTTCCTCGGAAGGCAGAGTGGCCTGTCCTTTGGCCAGCTGGGCATGCACCAGGGTCCCTTCCTCCACGGTGAGGCCGTACACGGACACATGGTCCACGCCGGTCTCTATCAGCTGGTGCAGGGAATCCCGCACGCTGGCCACGGTCTGGCCCGGATAGCCATAGATCAGGTCGCCACTGATCCGCTGGAAGCCGGCCTGCCGGGCCAGGGCGATGGCTTCCCGCGCCTCTTCTGCGGAATGGATCCGCCCCATAGCCGCAAGCTCCGCCGGCTGGAAACTCTGGATGCCCAGGCTCAGCCGGTCGAACCCCAGCTGGCGGATCGCCCGGAGCTTTGCCAGATCCACGGTACCCGGATTGGCCTCCAGTGTAGCCTCGGCCGGATGGTTCCAGAAGCCCCGGTCCTTCAGGGCCTGGACAATCCGGGCCAGCAGCTCCACCGGCAATACGCTGGGGGTGCCCCCTCCGAAATAGATGGTGGCATCGGGGCGGAGGGGCAGATCCGGCTGCCACTGCTGGATTTCCTCCACCAGGCGCTGGGTATAGTCCCCCATGATGGTACCGTTATAGATCTGATAGGAGGCAAAGTCGCAGTAGGCGCACTTGTGCACGCAGAAGGGGATATGCACATAGATGCCCTGATAGGCGGACCAGGGGAAAGTCATGGAAGGTACTCCTTTCAAAAGGGCATGCGTATTGTGGCTGAATTATGGTATAATATAGCCATAATTCAGGAGGTGAACGTCATGCAAATCATTCCCATGCGGGATTTAAAAGATACGGTAAAGATTGAAAAACTGTGTGTGAAAGAACAGGGTCCCGTCTACGTGACCAAAAATGGCTATGGCCGCCTGGTGGTCATGGATATCGATTACTATGAACGGACCCAGAAAAAACTGGAAGAGGCCCGTCTTCTTCTGCAGGGACTCAAAGATGTAAAAGAAGGAAAGGTCGTGGATGGCGTTGACGCAATGGAACGGATCAGAGAGAAATACCATTTGTGAGTACAGCTTTCAGCTCACCGAAACAGCAGAAGCCGATTTAGACGATATTTTAGGATACATGACAAATGAGTTGGCTAACCTTATCGCTGCGGCCTCTTTTTTTCATCAATTGCAGGATAAAATCAAGGAAACCTGTCAATTTCCCCAGAGCGGTTCTGAAATCGACAATGAATACCTTCCCTGGCCTGCCATCCGTTTCCAGGTGGTTGGTTCTTATTTGTTCTATTATGAAGCAGATCACAAAAACAAAACGATCATCATTTTACGGATTGTCTATGGCCCCCGCAATCAGGAAGAAATCCAGATGGAATTAAAAAAATAACCCTGCCGGGAGGCCACGGACGGGTCTACCGGGCGATATTTTGCCTTCGGCAAAAATCTTGGTAGACCCCTACGAATTCCTTACGGGTTTCCGGCGGTTGTTCGATTTTACTCTGTAGGGGCTTACCAAGACCGGCGAAGCCGTGTCGCCCGGTAAGCCCGTCCCGGGCCTCCCAGCGGTCCATAGATTCAACGCCAGCGTCAGCTGGCTTCCTTTGGCCAGAGACTAGAGACCAGAGACATAGGGAGGCGAGGCCGACCGTCAGCAAAAAACGGGCGTGAGTTTCACGCCCGTTTTTTTATAGGGATCTGCGCCAGCAGTACCGCCACGAACACCAGCACGCAGCCGGTCAGTTCCTTGCCGCTCATGGTCTCCCCCAGCAGCAGCCAGCCCGAAAGGGCCGCGAATACGGATTCCAGGCTCATGATCAGCGTAGCCGTGGTGGGTTCCGTGTACTTCTGTCCCACAATCTGCAGGGTATAGGCCACCCCGCTGGAAATCACACCCGTATAGAGCAGGGCCCACCGGGCATCCCACAGAGCCCCCGCCGTGGCCTGCTCGAACAGCCCCATGAGCACGGCCGACACCAGGAACGTGACGCCAAACTGCACCCAGGCCAGCTTCACGCTGTTGGCGCCCCGCAGCAGGAAATGGTCGATGGTCAGGATCTGGGCTGCAAAGAAGATGGCACAGAGGAAAATCAGGAAATCCCCGAAGGAAACCGTGAAATCTCCCTTCACGCACAGCAGGTAGAACCCCACCAGGGCCATGGGCACGCACAACAGCAGGATCTTCCGTACCGGCCGCCCCAGAAAACGTCCCAGGATGGGCACCAGGATGATGTAGAGTGCGGTGATGAACCCGGCCTTCCCCGCCGTGGTCATCTGCAGGCCCACCTGCTGCAGCAGGCTGGCGACGCTCATGAACAGGCCGCACCAGAGGCCGCCCTTCAGTGTCACCGGATCGGGTTTCAGGCGCTGCCCGAACGACAATCCGCTTCTTTCGCTCCGGGGGCTTCCGAAGGCCCACACCACCGGGATCAGCACCAGGATGGCAATGAGATTGCGCACGGCGCTGAACGTATAGGGGCCCACATAATCCATGCCCACTGCCTGGGCTACAAAAGCGCTGCCCCAGATGAAAGCCGTGAGCAGCAGCATGAGATTTCCTTTGGCTTGTTCCATGGTACTTCCTTTCTTCGTTACACAGTAAGTGTATGATACCATAGAAAAAGGGTGCTGCACAATGTGCAGCACCCTTTTTTCTTTCAAAATTACTTAATGAAGCTTACATGAGGGATGATTTCCTCATACACTTCTTCGGCTCTCTTCTTGTAGATCTTCTTGTTTTCTTCGAACAGGTTGCCACCTTTGGTGTCAACGGCCACGATCAGGGGCCCCAGTTCTTCCACTTCGCTGGTCCACAGGGTTTCCGGCATACCCAGGTCTTTCCACTGGGCGTCGATGATCTTCTTGAAGTGCACGGCGGAAACCACAGCGCAGCCGGCCGGGAACACGCAGAAGATGGTCTTGTACTTCTGGCAGGCTTCCATGGTGTCAGGACCCATGCCGCCTTTGCCCACGATCAGTTTCACGCCGGTCTTGGGGATGAAATCCTTTTCGAATTTTTCCATCCGCATGGACGTGGTCGGTCCGATGGAGACCATTTCATAGGCGTTTTCCTTCCCTTCGATGGGACGGACGATGGGGCCTGCGTGGAAAATGGCGCCCCCTTCCAGGTTCACCGGCAATTCCCGGTGTTCTTCGATCAGACGGCGGTGAGCCACGTCACGGCAGGTGGTGATCTTGCCGGTCAGGTAAACGATATCACCGATCTTCAGGTTTTCGATATCTTCGGATTTAATGGGCGTATGCAGCACTACTTTGTTAGCCATTATAATTCAACCCCCTTATGAGAAGTGATGGTGTAGTTCAGGTCTTTGTCGAAAATGATGTGGCCGCGGCGATGGTTCCAGCAGCCGATGTTCACAGCCACGCCGATGGCGGACGGGTGACGGGCAGTGTTCTCGATATGCACGCCCAGTACGGAAGCGGAACCGGTCATGCCTTGAGGCCCCAGGCCCATCTTGTTGATGCCGTCTTCCAGCAGCCGTTCCATTTCAGCAGCCCGTTTGTTGGGGTTGTGGGTACCCAGCGGACGCATCAGGGCTTTCTTGGACAGCAGGGCAGCGGTTTCCACGGAAGTGGCTACGCCCACACCCACCAGGAACGGAGGGCAGGCGTTGGGTCCGTATGTGTACATGCGCTGCAGTACGAATTTCGTGACCCCTTCGTAGCCTTCGCCCGGCATCAGGACCATGGCGTGGCCCGGCAGGGTGCAGCCGCCGCCGGCCATGTAGGTGTCGATGACACATTCATCGGAATCGGGGACGATTTCCCAGAACACGGTGGGAGTGCCCTTCCCTACGTTCTTGCCGGTGTTGTATTCATCGAAGGTCTCTACGCTGTTGTGGCGCAGCGGGGTAGCGAAGGTGGCCCGTACCGTGGCTTCCTTCAGCAGGCCTTCCAGTTCGCCGATCAGCGGGAAGTTCGTGCCGCATTTCACGAAGTATTGCAGCACGCCGGTATCCTGGCAGGACGGACGGTTCAGTTCCTTGGCCAGTTTCTGGTTCTTGGCGTAGGTTTCATACAGCAGTTTGGCAATGGGAACCGTTTCCTTGTCTGCCAGTTCCTTCAGTTTGGCTGCCACATCATCGGGCAGGACCTTGGCCGTATAGCCAACGAACTTGGCCATAATGTCGGTCATTTTTTCCACTTGGGCTTCTTTAGACATTGTAATTCCTCCTTAACAGTGCATGTGCAATGGGGTTATTTTTATGATTGAAGATTTTCCGTTCCATCAGGGATAGAAGGGGAAAAGGATCGGCAAAAGGATCAGGGATGTGATGTATCCGATGACCACCATGGGCAGGCCCGCCTTCACGTAATCGTTGAAGTTGTAGCCGCCGGGGGCGAATACCATCATGTTGGCCGGCATCCCGATGGGGGTGGCGAAGGCCAGGGAAGCTCCGATGACCGTGGCGACGATGACCGCTTTGGGGTCGGCGCCCATGGCCTGGGAGATGTTGATGGAAATGGGGATCAACAGCGCTGCGGTCCCGAAGTTGCTCATGAAGTTGGTCATGACGCAGCTCAGCAGCAGGATGACGGCCAGGAGCACCATGGGAGAAGCATTCTGTCCCAGAGTCCCGATCACCGTATCGGCGATGGCCTTGCCGGCGCCGGTCTTGGCCAGGGCCTTGGCCAGAGCCAGGGTGCCGCCGTACACGAACAGGGTCTGCAGGTCGATGGAAGCATAAGCCTGTTTTTCAGAGATGACGTTGGTTGCCACCAGGATCAGCGCCCCAATGCAGCCGGACAGGTAGAACTTGATGCCGATCTGTTTTTCGAAGATCATGGCGATAATGGTGAGTACCATGACGATCAGGGACATTTTCTGCTTCCAGGCAGGTACCTGGGAGAAATCCGGTGTCTTGTCGTAGATGCTTTCTCCGGTCTGGCCCTGCTTGTTGGGCAGGAACCGATGGCCGACGGTGGCGAAAAACGCGGTGCCGATCAGCAGGATGGGCAGGCCTACATAGCCATATTCAAAGAAGCCCAGATCCTGACCGACCTGTTCCAGCGCACTCTTGCCCAGCAGGTTGCCGGGAGCGCCGATGATGGACAGGTTCCCGCCCATGGCGGCGGCGAAGATCAGGGGCAGCAGCAGCCGGGACCGGGAGAACCCGGATTTGGAAGCGATGCCGATGATCACGGGGATCAGGATGGCAGCCGTACCGGTGTTGGAAAGAAAACCGCTCATGATGCCGGTGACCAGCATCACAGCCACGATCAGCTGCCGTTCGGTTTTGGCGAACTTCGTAACGATGCCCCCCACCTTGTTGGCCATGCCCGTTTCAAAGAAGGCACCGCCGATGATGAACATGGCGACGAACAGGATCAGGTTCGTGTCCACGAAGCCGGCGAAAGCATCCTTGGGGCTCAGCACCCCGGTGAGTACCAGGACCATCAGGGCAATCATGGATGTGACGGCCAGGGGAAGCTTTTCGGTAACGAACAGGATGATGACGAAAAGCAGTAAGCAAAGAGTTATGGCGATGGGTGACATTGTCTTTTTTCTCCTCCTTGGATCTCCACAACATCCTGCGCGCTTGGATTTGTTTTGATATTTGATAATGTATCCATTTCTTGAGTATAATATAACCCCACTGGCGCTAAGAGTCAATGGGGTTTTCAAGTTATCTCGTTTTTGGCTACAATATCATATATACAAAAAGCTGTCGCTTTCGCGACAGCTTTTTGGGCCAGGAGCCAGGAGTCTGGAGCCATGGGCCGTATGAGAAAATTTACCAAAGGCAAATTTAAAAAAATAAAACTTCAAACCACGGATAGAATATTTATTGACAGCCAGCGCAGCTGGCATCCTTCGGCTCATAGCTCGTGGCTCGTGGCTCATAGCCCCCTGTTCTTCACCTGCTCCCGATAGTTTGTCAGGATGTTCTCCATGCTGCGGTGCATGTGGTCGTGCATGAGCTGTCTTGCCTTCTGGGGATTGTGGGCCCGGAGGGCTTCCATGAGCTGCTCGTGCTCGAAGAAGGAGATCTTGGCATAATCGGTTTCCGTCATGAGGAAGCCCAGGGACAGGCCGTTCCACAGGCTGCCCAGAATCTGGGCCAGCTTGGGGTTATCGGCTGCATCCCACACAGCCATGTGGAAGCTTTCATTATAGTGCTTGTAATCGGCATACCGATGATCCTGCAGGCACTGGCGCATGGCCTTGTACACCTTCTCCACCTCCGTCAGGTCGCTGCCGGGCCGGGCGGCCAGGGCAGCCGCCTCCCCTTCCAGCAGGGTCCGCACGGCGAAATGATCCCGGATGGCCTTCTCGTCCATGCCCAGCACCACAGCTCCCTTGTTGGGCCGCAGCTTCACCAGCCCCTGGCTGGCCAGAAGCTGCAGGGCTTCCCGCACCGGCGTGGTGGAAACCCCCATGTGCCGGGCAGTCTCCTCCAGGGTCAGCACGCTGCCTTCGGGGATTTCACGGCGCAGGATGGCCTTCCGCAGATAAGAGGCCACCTGTTCCCGGGCGGGCAGCATGTGGATCTTCCCCACCGGTTCCGTACCATCAAGAGGTTCCTGTTTATAGCTGAGGGGGGTGGCCGGCCGGGCCGCTGCCGGCCGATCTGCCGGACTGCTCCCCGGCTTCCCCAGCTTCCGGAGGGCATCGTCTGCGATGACCATATGCCGGTTACTGAGCCGGGTCACCACCCCTTCCAGCAGCAGGGTCTGGAGGGCTTCCCGCACGGGCATCCGGGAAACGCCATATTCTTTCGCCAGTTCCACCTGCTTCAGTTCCGTGCCGGGCACAAGGGTCCCCGCCTGGATCCGGCTGCGGATGGACTGGCAGATCAGTTCCTGGGTAGATTTCTGCAATTGGACCATGGGGGTACTCCTTTCTGCTTTTTAAGTGATTAGTGGCCAGAGACAGGGCCGTAAGGCCCGTTTCGCGGGCTGTCGCTACGCGGCAGCCCTCATTTATCGTCCATCTTCAGGATGGCCATGAACGCTTCCTGAGGCAGTTCCACGCTGCCCACCTGTTTCATCCGTTTCTTCCCGGCCTTCTGTTTTTCCAGCAGCTTCCGTTTCCGGGTGATATCGCCGCCGTAGCACTTGGCCAGCACGTCCTTACGCAGGGCGCTCACGTTTTCCCGGGCGATGATCTTGCTGCCGATGGCCGCCTGGATGGGGATTTCGAACAACTGGCGGGGAATCAGTTTCCGCAGCTTCTCCACCAGGGCACGGCCCCAGTACTGGGCCCGATCCCGGTGCACGATGGCACTCAGGGCATCCACGGGGTCCCCGTTCAGCAGCACATCCACCTTCACCATGTCGGAAGGCCGATAGCCGCTCAGTTCATAGTCCAGGGAAGCATACCCACGGGACACGCTCTTCAGCCGGTCGAAATAGTCGAAGATGATCTCCGACAGGGGCAGGGCATAGTGGATCATGACCCGGGTCTCGTCCAGATACGTCATGTTCTGGTACTCGCCCCGCTTGTCCTGGGACAGTTCCATCACCGGCCCCACGAAATCCTTGGGCACGATGATGGTGGCGTTCACGAACGGTTCCTCCACGTGTTCGATCACCGTGGGATTGGGGAACTGGGACGGGTTGTCCACCATTTCGATTTCGCCGTTGGTCTTCACCACTTCATAGATAACGTTGGGCGCCGTGGTGATCAGGCTCAGGTTGTATTCCCGTTCCAGCCGTTCCTTCACCACGTCCATGTGCAGCAGGCCCAGGAAGCCGCAGCGGAAACCGAAGCCCAGGGCTGTGGACGTTTCCGGTTCAAAGGACAGGGACGCATCGTTCAGCTGGAGTTTTTCCAGGGCATCCCGCAGGTTGTCATAATCGGAGTTCTCCACCGGATACAGGCCGCAGTACACCATGGGGGTCGCTTTCCGGTAGCCGGGCAGCGGTTCCTTGGCCGGCCGGTTGTTGTCCGTTACCGTATCGCCCACCCGGGCATCCTTCACCGTCTTGATGGAAGCCGCCAGGAAGCCCACCTGGCCTTCGCCCAGCTCGTCCACGTTCACCATGGCCGGCTTAAATACGCCCACTTCCGTCACATCGTACACCTTGCCGGTGGCCATGAGCCGAATGGCCATGCCCTTGCGCAGGCAGCCGTTCACCACCCGCACGTACAGCAGCACGCCCTTGTAGGAATCGAATTTGGAGTCGAAGATCAGGGCCTGCAGCGGTTGGGCCGGGTCGCCCTTGGGCGGCGGTACCCGTTTCACCACGGCTTCCAGCACCTGGTCCACGCCCATTCCGGTCTTGGCACTGCACAGCACGCAGTCTTCCTTGGGGATGCCCAGGATGTCCTCGATTTCCTTTTCCACCCGGGGCACATCGGCGCTGGGCAGATCGATCTTGTTGATCACCGGGATGATCTCCAGGTCGTGGTCCATGGCCAGGTACACATTGGCCAGGGTCTGGGCCTCGATGCCCTGGGTGGCGTCGATGACCAGCAGGGCCCCTTCACAGGCCGCCAGGGCCCGGGACACTTCGTAGGTGAAGTCCACATGCCCCGGGGTATCGATCAGGTTCAGGATATAGTCATTGCCATCTTTCGCCTTGTAATCAAGCTGCACCGCCTGATCCTTGATGGTGATGCCCCGTTCCCGTTCCAGGCTCATGGAATCCAGGATCTGGTCTTCCATTTCCCGCTTGGACAGGGTTCCGGTCATTTCGATGAGCCGGTCGGCCAGGGTGGATTTGCCGTGGTCGATATGGGCGATGATGGAAAAATTCCGGATATGGTCACGTTTTGCCATTGCTTGTCTCACTCTCCGTCTATTTCAAAAAACACCTTGCTGATTTGTTCAATGTTTTATTATACCATGGGAAAGGGTCTGTTGTCGAAGCCCCGGCTTTTCAGGCAACAAAAAAGGCCGGCAACGAATGTTGTCAGCCTTCCTCATGTTTACCCAAAAGGTCTTACTTTACAGCGTTGACTTTCTTGGCTAAACGGGATTTCTTGCGAGCTGCGGCTTTTTTGTTAACCGTACCCTTACGAGCAGCTTTATCTAATAAGCTCGCCGCTACTTTCAAAGTGGCCTGGGCCTCTTCTTTGGATCCTGCAGCAGCAAAAGCTTCAACCTTACGTGCGGTGCTGCGGATTTCAGCTTTCACCGGGCCATTGGCAGCGCGCCGTTCGGCATCAGTCTTAACGCTACGAACGGAAGACTTAATATTCGGCATGTTCTCACCTCCACCAATTAGCTTTACCGAAATATAATAGCATGAATGGCTTCTTTGTGCAAGCCATTTTCGGATTTATTTCTGTTCCTTTTTCGCCTGTTCCTGAGCGATCCGGACTTTTTCATGGGCCAGGATCTTGCGGATCATCTTGTCATCCTCCTGCAGCTGCTCCTTCAGCTTGTCCAGCGAAGAGAATTTCTTCTCTCCCCGGATGCGCAGCAGCAGCTCCACCCGGATCTCCTGTCCGTACAGGTCCCCGCTGAAATCGAACAGATGGACTTCCAGACGGGTTTCCTGGTTGGCGAAGGTGGGATTGTCCCCCACGTTGATCATGGCGTCATAGCGCTTCTCGCCGACTTTGACAAAGCCGGCGTACACCCCGAAGGCCGGAATGGCCATATGGGTGCCCAGCAGCTTCAGATTGGCTGTGGGATAGCCCAGGCTGCGGCCTCGCTGATCGCCGGTCACCACTTTGCCCCGGATGGCGTAGGGCCGTCCCAGCATTTCCTGGGCCAGGGCCAGCCGCCCTTCCCGGATGGCCTTGCGGATGTTCGTACTGCTCACCACGAGGCCGTCCACCTTCAGCAGCGGCCGGGACAGGATGGTGAGGCCATACTTCGCATGCTCCGCCTTCAGCAGGTGCACATTGCCTTTGCCGCCGGCGCCGAAGCTGAAGTTGTCACCGATGCCCACGGCCCTGACCCCGGCCTTCACCAGCAGGTTCAAAAAGTCGTCGGCACTCAGGGCAGCCAGTTCCTTCGTGAAGGGGATGTTCACCAGGATATCCACTCCCAGGTCCACCATCAGGCGGACCTTCGTATCATTGTCCAGCAGCCGGGCCGGTTCCAGTTCCGGCTTCAGGCTGGCCAGGGGATGGGTGCTGAACGTAAAGACCATCAGCTGCAGATGGTGCTCCCGGGCATAGGCCTTCGTGGTCAGGATCACTTCCTGGTGGCCCCGATGGACCCCGTCGAACGTGCCCAGGGCCGCAGCAGAAGGCAGCAGTTGTGCGTTATTCAGTTCTTCCAGTGATGTGATCAGTTTCATGGTTCTCTCTGTCCTCTACTTCCGGGATATGGATGATCTTGTGGGCCCGCAGCCGTCCGTCCACGGCTTTGGCCAGCCCCACCAGGAGGCCGTCCCGGGTCCGCACCTGGTACAGCAGCCCGTCGGTGATATGGGGCATTGTGGTGGCCACCCCCTGGGCGATGCGCCGCCCCTGGAGGGCGTTCACCCGCACCTCCGGGAACTGGGCCAGCACACTGTCCACGCCCAGGCAGCATCCTTCCGGATCCGCCTGGATCTCTTCCAGGGTATGGGCCTCCTCCAGGGTAAACACCCCGGCCTGGCGCCGCAGCAGGAAGCTCATGGTGCCCTTCATACCCAGACGGTCTGCGATGTCTTCACAAAGGGTCCGGATGAACGTGCCCTTGGAACAGGTCACGTCGAACACCAGGGTATCCCCGGTGTAATCCACTTTTTCCAGCCGGGCGATGTGGATGGGGCGGGGTTTCCGCTCCACCTCGATGCCCTGCCGGGCCAGCTTGTACAGCTTCTTGCCGCCCACGCTGATGGCGGAATACATGGGAGGGATCTGTGTGCCGTCGCCCCGGAACTGTTCCAGGGCCGCCTCGATTTCCTCGTCCGTCAGGGTAAGGATGGGGCTTTCCGCCACCACCTTCCCTTCCGTATCCCCCGTATCGGTCTGGAAGCCGAAGGTCAGCTCCGCCCGGTAGGTCTTCTCCTCGTGGGAGGCGTATTCCAGGAACCGGGTGGCCATACCGGTGAACACCGGCAGTACCCCAGCCGCCAGGGGGTCCAGGGTCCCGGCGTGGCCGATTTTCTTCATATTGAGGATTTTCCGCAGGGCCCCCACCACGTCATGACTGGTCATGCCCGGTGGTTTCAGTACGTTGAAAATCCCGTCCATTACAGCGCCTCCATGGCCTTCTCGATGGCCTGGATCAGCGCCTTTTTGGCTTCCTGGAGCGGCAGGCCGATGGTGCAGCCTGCTGCCTTGGGATGGCCGCCGCCGTTGAAGGCCACAGCCACCTTGCTCACATCCACCTGCTTGGAACGCATGCTCACCCGGGTGGCTTTCGGTTCCACCTGCTTGAACAGCACGGCCACATCCACGCCGGCAATGTACCGGGGATGGTAGATGAAGCTTTCCGTGCTCACGTTCTTGTCGTACAGTTCCAGGGGGATCTCCAGGGTGGCGATCTTGCCGTCCGCATAGAACGTCAGGCTGGGCAGCACCTTGGCCAGCAGTTCCACCGAATTCCGGGCCTTGATCTCCAGCAGATCGGAGATCTCGTTGGGTTCCACGCCCAGGGCCACCAGATCCGCCGCCACCCGCATGCAGCGGGGCGTGGTGTTGGTATACTTGAAATAGCCGCAGTCGGTGACGATGGCCGTGTACAGGTCCGTGGCCAGCTCCTTGTCCAGAGGCACGTTGTTGGCGGTCAGCAGCTGATACATGATTTCCCCGGTGGCCGCTGCCCTGGCATCCAGCAGCAGATAATCCGCGTAATGGGTATTGGAGATGTGGTGATCGATGTTCAGGATCGGTGCAGAAAGGCATTTTTCCGCCTCCCCCATCCGGTCTTTGGAACTGGCGTCCACCACCACCACCAGGTCACAGGCAATGGGCTGTTCGGCTTTGGGCTGTTCGTAGGTGTCCATTTCCGGCAGGAACTGGTACACGGCCGGCAGCGTATCGTCCACCAGCAGCCGTACCTGTTTGCCGGCCTGTTTCAGCGCCCGGGCCAGGCCCAGGGTGGAGCCCAGGGTATCCCCGTCGGGGCCCACGTGGCTCACCAGCACCAGGCTGCCAGCTGCCATGAGCAGCTGCCAGGTTTCTTTCAGGTCCACGTCCTTACTCATGGTGCTCTTCTTTCTTCAGCTCATGGAGCAGGGACTCGATGTGGGCACTGTATTCCATGGAGGTGTCTTTGTGGAAGCTCAGCTGGGGTGCCACCCGCAGATCGATGCGTTTGGCGATTTCGGTCCGGAAGTAGCCCAGCCCATGCTGGAGCCCCTTCCAGGCCTGTGCCTGCTGTTCTTCACTGCCATACAGGCTTACGTAGACCTTGGCATAGCTCAGGTCGTTGCTCACCTCCACCCCCGTGATGGTCACGAACTTCACACGGGGATCCTTTACGTCGCGGATCAGCATGTTGCTCAGTTCCTGCTTGATCAGCGCCTGCAATTTTTCAGCACGAAGTTTCGACATAGTCTCTCCTTATTCGGCGGCCACTTCTTCCATCACATAGGCTTCCAGCTGGTCGCCTTCCTTGATGTCACGATAATCCTTCAGGGTCAGGCCGCATTCGTAGCTGGCGGCCACTTCCTTCACATCATCCTTGAACCGGCGCAGGGAATCCAGTTCCCCTTCGTGGACCACGATGCCGTTGCGGATCAGGCGGACTTTGCAGGTCCGGGTGATCTTGCCGTCCTTCACATAGGCACCGGCGATCAGGATCTTGTTGATGGGGATCACCTTCCGGATTTCCACATGGCCGATGACCTTTTCCTTGAACTTGGGTGCCAGCATCCCCTTGATGGCTGCCTGCACATCGTTCAGGGCATCGTAGATGACCCGGTAGGTCCGGATATCCACTTTTTCCGCTTCGGCGGTCTTCCGGGCATTGGCGTCAGGCCGTACGTTGAAGCCGATGATCAGGGCGTTGGCCGCAGAGGCCAGCATCACGTCGGATTCGTTGATGGCGCCTACGCCGCTGTGCACGATGACCACTTTCACTTCGTCGTTCTTGATCTTGCCCAGGGCCTGTTCCAGAGCCTGGATGGTACCCTGCACGTCGGCCTTCACCACGATGTTCAGGTCTTTCAGTTCGCCTTCCTGGATGCGGTTAAAGATATCGTCCAGGGAGACCTTGGCTTTCTTCTGTTCTTCTTCCTTGGCCTTGGCCATCCGCTTTTCAGCCACGCTCCGGGCGATGTGTTCGTCGCAGGCATCCATGATGTCCCCGGCTTGCGGCACATCGTTCAGGCCCAGTACTTCCACAGGGGTGGAAGGCAGTGCCTTCTTCACCTTTTCGCCCCGGTCGTTCACCATGGCACGGACTTTGCCGTAGCAGGTCCCCACCAGGATGGAGTCCCCGATGTGCAGGGTACCCCGGTCGATCAGCACGGAAGCCACAGGGCCTCTGCCCTTGTCCAGTTTGGCTTCGATGACGGTGCCGTGGGCCGGCAGTTTCGGGTTGGCTTTCAGTTCCAGCATATCGGCCACCAGCAGGATCATTTCCAGCAGGTCGCTGATACCGGTCTTCTGACGGGCAGATACGGGCACCATGATGGTGTCGCCGCCCCAGGCTTCAGGGATCAGGCCGTGTTCAGACAGCTGCTGCATCACGAAGTCCGGGTTGGCCCCTTCCTTATCGATTTTGTTGATGGCCACGATGATGGGCACCTTGGCGGATTTGGCGTGGTTGATGGCTTCGATGGTCTGGGGCATGACGCCGTCATCGGCAGCCACCACCAGCACGGCGATATCCGTCACCTGGGCACCACGGGCACGCATGGCCGTGAAGGCTTCGTGGCCCGGCGTATCCAGGAATACGATGGGACGGCCCTGGCAGATGACCCGGTACGCACCGATGTGCTGGGTGATGCCGCCGGCTTCCCGGGCGGTCACGTTCGTCTTCCGGATGGCATCCAGCAGAGAGGTCTTGCCGTGGTCCACGTGGCCCATGACGGTGACCACAGGAGGACGGGGTACCCGCAGGGCCGGGTCGTCTTCCACTTCCGGCACTTCCGTGGGATTCGCTTCAGGCGGCGGTTCCTTGATTTCGCAGTTGAAGTCCATGCCCACCAGTTCGGCCGTTTCGTGGTCGATTTCCTGGTTGATGGTCACCATCTTGCCCAGCATGAACAGTTTCTTGATGACTTCGTTCACATCCCGGCACAGCAGCTTGGCGAAATCCTTCACGCTGATGCTTTCGCCCACTTCGATGCTGGTGGGTCTCACCACTTCGGCCTTCTTGGCCGGTGCAGCGTTCCGGTTGTTGTTGTTCTTATGTTTGTGATTCTTCATCATATGATCGGCACTGCGGGTCGGACGGTCTTCCCGGGTAGCGTACGAGCCCTTGATCTTCTCCCGTTTTTCCTGATGGTTGTGGTTGTTGTTCCGCTTGCCCATTTCCTTGCCGGCATGGGCACTGTTCATGTTCACCGGAGCGGACGGCTTGTTGGGACGGCCGTTCTGAGGCTTCCGGTTGTTGTTATTGCCGCCCCGGTTGCTGCCGTTGCGGTCATTGTTCCGGTCGTTGTGGCTGAACCGGTTGTTCCCATTGCCGTTGCGATTGCCGGCGTTCTGGGGCCGGTCATTGCGGCGGTTGTTGTCCCGGTTCTGGCCGTTGTTCTGGCGACTGCCGTCCGGACGGCTGCCATCCCGGCGGCCGTTGAAGTTCCGTTCGCCCTGATGCCGGTTGTCACCATGGCGATCATTGCGGTCACTGCGGTGGTCACGGTTTTGTTCCGTGTGAGCCTGGGGCTTCTGCTGCGCCGCATGGCTGGCCTGGATGGCTGCCTTGCCCACAGCCACATCCTGTTTCACCTGGGCCACTTTTTCCGCCACCGGTTTCACGACCTGGGCAGCCTTGGCCTGCACCTTCTGGGCAGCGTTCTGGGCAGCTGCCTTCACCGGACCCTTGTTATCCTTCAGGCCCTTGATGATCATATCCCGCACGTTGGCTTCCACCGTGCTCATGTGGTTCTTCACGCTGATTTTATGGTCAGCCAGGAAACCCAGGACCTTCTTGTTGTCCAGGTTCATTTCTTTGGCAATCTCATAGATTCTATATTTTGTCATCCGCACACCTCCATTGTTACCCTAAAACCCCATCATCTTTCGAAAATTGTCGTCCAGGATGGCGACTGCAGCCCGGGGCGCTTTCCCGATGGCCGCACCCAGCCGTACCCGGTCCAGGCGTTTTCCGTAAGGGACCTGGTTGGCGTCGCACCAGTGCACGATTTTTTCCGTCGTGCGCTGGGAGGCATCTGCGGCAATCAGCACATAGCGGGCACGCCCTTTCTTTTTCAGCGTGTCCCATATGCCCTGATCGCCGGATGCCAGCTTGCCCGCCTTCTGGGCCAGGCCCAGTGCAAAGCAGAGCTGCTCATCCGTTTTCATGAGAGAGCTCCGCCAGCAGGGCTTCCTTGGTTTCCGGGGAAACCTTCACCTGCAGGGCCCGCTCCAGGCTTTTGCTCTGGAAGGCCTTTTCGATGCAGGCGGCGTCGGGGCACACATAGGCACCCCGGCCCGGTTTCTTGCCGGAACGGTCCAGGCTCACCGTTCCCTCCGGGGAACGGACGATCCGGACCATGTCCTTTTTATTCTTCACTTCTCCACAGCCGATACAGGTCCGCTGGGGGATCTTCTTGGCTTTCATGCATCCTCACCGCTTTCCTCAGGAGCGTTGGCCGCTTCCTGAGCTGCTGCCGCCGCCTGGGATTCGCTCTTGATGTCGATCTTCCAGCCGGTCAGTTTGGCTGCCAGACGGGCGTTCTGCCCTTCCTTGCCGATGGCCAGGGACAGCTGATAATCCGGTACCACCACCCGGCAGATTTTTTCCTCCTTGTCCGCCGTGGCAGAGACCACCTTGGAAGGAGACAGGGCGTTGGCCACGTATTCTTCCGGATCATCGCTGTACTTCACGATATCGATCTTTTCGCCCCGCAGTTCGTCCACGATGGCACGCACCCGCATACCCTTCGGGCCTACGCAGGCACCCACCGGATCCACGCTGGGGTTCGTGCTGTGCACGGCGATCTTGCTGCGCATCCCCGGTTCCCGGGCCACGCTGTCGATCACTACGGTGCCGTCCTGGATTTCAGAGACCTCCAGTTCGAACAGACGCTTCAGCAGGCCGGGATGGGTCCGGCTCAGGATGATCTGGGGCCCCTTCGTGGTCTTCTTCACTTCCACCACATAGCATTTCAGCCGTTCATGGAACTCGTAGGTTTCATGAGGGATCTGCTCGTTGGGCAGCAGCAGGCCTTCGGCCGTGCCCAGGTCGATGAACACGTTGTGGCCTTCGATGCGCTGCACCGTACCGGTGACGATGTCGTTCTCCCGGTCGGAATACCGTTCATACACCATGCCCCGTTCCGCTTCCCGGATGCGCTGTACGATCACCTGCTTGGCGTTCTGGGCAGCGATACGGCCGAAGTTCTTGGGGGTGACTTCCGTTTCCAGGATGTCCCCGGCCTGGTAGTGGCTGTTCAGCTTCTGGGCATCGGCCAGGCTGATTTCCGTGGTCGGATCCGTGACTTCCTCCACAATATTCTTCCGGGCATACACATGGATCTCCCCGGTTTCTTTATGCATGGAAACCCGTACATTCTGGGCAGAGCCGTAGTTCTTCTTATAGGCGGTGATCAGGGCTTCCTCCACTGCACTGTACAAGATATCCGGAGAAATCCCCTTCTCCTTGGCCAAGAGCGCAATGGCTTTCACGAAATCCGCATTCACTTCTTATTTCCTCCTCTAACTTCTTTAAAAATCGATATGGGGCCGCACCGAAGCGATCAGCTTCCGTGCAATGGTCAGTTCTTTGTTCTTGTCGTCCGTCAGCACCAGGTTGTCCTGGTCGTGGGACTGCAGCACCGCCGTCAGCTGCTTCTTCCCTTCGTAGGGAGCGAAGAAAGCCAGGTCCACCTTGGTCCCGTAGTGGGACACCAGGTCCTTGTCCTTTTTCAGGGGACGGTCGATGCCGGGCGAAGAAACTTCCAGGTAGTATTTTTCCTTGATGAAATCCTCTTCATCCAGTTTCTTGGCCAGGGCATTGCTGACCGCAGAGCAGTCATCGATGTCGATGCCGCCCTCCTTGTCGATGAAGACCCGCAGGAACCAGTCCCGTTCCCGCACGTACTCCACATCCACCAGTTCCAGCCCGGCCGCCTCCACGATGGGAGTCACCAGAGCCGTCACCCGTTCGGTGATTTTCTTTTTGTCCATTCGGCACCTCTGCTTCTTTCCTAGTAAACGAAAGAGCGGGTATAAAATACCCACTCTCTAAGGTCTGCCTCAGTTTTCTAAAATATTATATCACCGAGAAAGGGAAATGGCAAGGAAAAAGCCCCTGCGGGGCTTTTTCCCTGCCATAGTGGTTAGTGGCTGGTGGTTAGTGGTTAGGGCCCGCTGGGCGACCTGTGGCGGGTTTACCGGGCGACACGGCCTTATGGCCGGTCTTGGTAAACCCCTACGGAGTCAAATCAAACCATCGATTTTATATCGATTGTATGACATATTTCCGTAGGGGCGTACCAAGATTTTTGCCGCAGGCAAAATATCGCCCGGTACGCCCGTCCCCGTCCTGCTACCGATTCTGTGGCGGGTCGATCACGCTGATCGACCCCTACATTATTAAAATTTGCCTAAAGCAAATTTTATCCATCGGCTCGTGACTCATGGCTCACGGCTCATAGCCCTTCCCGCAGAATTCTCCGCCAGGCAGACCTTTTCACCGTTCTGCTCATTCCCTTACCATTTCCCCCAATGCACCCGCTCCGGCTTCATCTCTTCCAGGGTACGGGGACGGTGTTCCTTCGTGGGGTGCCCGAGGGCCAGGATGGCTTCCACTTCCACCCCGTCCGGGATGTGGAGCAGTCGCCGGATATACTGGTCGCTGGTGAGGGGTTTGCCGTCTTCCCCCACCGTCATGCTGACCATGTGCCGCACCTGCACCCAGCAGGCCCCCAGGCCCAGTTCGGCGGCCTGGAGCAGCATGGCCATCAGCGTGATGGACGCATCCTCCACCCAGGCGTGGGAACTGAGTTTCCCCAGCACCACGATGGCCGCCGGGGCCTTTTTCAGCATGTCCCCGAAATGGGGTTTGCAGGCCGCCAGCTGGTGTACTGTTTCCGGGTCGTCCAGCACCAAGAGCTGCGTGCTGTGCAGGTTCTTGCTGCTGGGCGTCAGGAGCCCTGCGTCTGCGATTTTCTGCAGGTCCTCCCGGCTCACCGGTTCGGACGTGTAGTCCCGCACACTCCGGCGGGCGGACAATAAGGTGAATAAGGACATGGTTTTCCCTCCTTAGTAATTGGTGATTAGTGGTTATGGCCCGCTGGGCGACCTGTGGCGGGTTTACCGGGCGACACGGCCTTACGGCCGATCTTGGTAAACCCCTACGGAGTCAAATCAAACCATCGATTTTATATCGTTTGTACGACATATTTCCGTAGGGGCGTACCAAGATTTTTGCCGCAGGCAAAATATCGCCCGGTACGCCCGTCCCCGGCCTGGAAGCGGTCTCACGGCCCATGACCCATAGCCAAAAGGAGGTGTGGCTTTCCACACCTCCTTTCTCAAAACAGCTCGATCTGGTCCGTCTTGGGCATACCTTCCAGGATGCCCAGTTCGTCCAGGATCTCCACATTGGACGTACTGATCTTGGCCCGGTTCCGCAGGTCCTCCTGGGAAATGAAAGGCCCCTTCTTCCGGGCCTCCACGATGCCTTCGGCCGCCACGCCGCCGATGCCGCCGATGGCACCCAGAGGCGGCAGCAGTCCCTTGTCGGTGACCAGGAACTTGTGGGCGTCGGACTTGTACAGGTCCACGTTCTCGAACACGAACCCCCGCTCCAGCATCTCCACGCACAGTTCCATATACGTAGCCGTATCCTTGTCGTTCACCGAGGCCTTCGTGCCCTGGGCGTTCACGTTCTTGATGAACTGCTTCATATAGTCCAGCCCCTTGTGGACCAGGGCGTAATCGAAGTGGGGCGCCCGCACGGTGAAGTAGGCCGCGTAGAACTCCTTGGGATGGTGCACCTTGCAGTAGGCGATCCGGTAGGCCGACAGCACATAGGCCACGGCGTGGGCCTTCGGGAACAGGTACTGCAGCGTGGTGCAGGCCTTGATGTAGAACTCGGGGATGTTGGCCTTCTTGAAGGCCTCCAGCTGGTCGGGTTTGAACCCTTTCTTGTGGGCCTTCCCCTTCCGGCTCCATTCCATGATGCCGAACGCCATGCTGGGTTCCATGCCCTTGTTGATCAGCCAGTTCATAATGTCGTCACGGGTGGAAATGGTATCCTCCGTGGGCGTCCCGGCCTTGATCAGGTCCTGGGCATTGTTCAGCCACACGTCCGTACCATGGGAGTACCCGGAAATCCTTAGCAGGTCGGAGAAGTTCTTGGGCTTAACGTCCGAGATCATCTGACGCACGAACCGGGTGCCGCATTCCGGTACCCCGTACGTGGCCACGTCCGTGCCGATCTGCTCCGGCGTCACCCCCAGGGACTTCGTGCTCAGGAACAGTTCCATGGTATCCTTGTCCCCGATGGGGATGTGCTTGCAGTAGTCCTCGCCCAGCATCCGGTCCAGCATCTTGATCACCGTGGGATCATCGTGGCCCAGGATGTCCAGCTTGACGATCCGTTCGTCAATGGAGTGGAAATCGTAGTGGGTGGTAATGGTGCCCACTTCCGGGTCGTCCGCCGGATGGGATACGGGCGTGATGTAATGCACGTCCAGGTTCCGGGGGATGACCACGATGCCGCCGGGATGCTGCCCGGTGGTCCGCTTCACGCCGGCCAGTTTCGGAATCAGGCTTTCGATGAAGGCCGTCCGCTTGGGCTCGCCCCGGGTCTCGTAGTACTTCTTGATGTACCCGTAGGCCGTCTTGTCCTTGATGGTACCCAGGGTACCGGCCCGGAACACATTGTCCCGGCCGAACAGTTCTTCCGTATATTTGTGGGCCCGGGGCTGGTATTCCCCGGAGAAGTTCAGATCGATATCGGGCACTTTGTCCCCGTGGAACCCCAGGAATACAGCGAACGGGATGTTGTGCCCGTCCCGGATCATGGGGGTACCGCATTCCGGACAGTTCTTCTCCGGCAGGTCGAACCCGCTTTCCACGCTGCCGTCCGTGAAGAATTCCGTGTGGAAGCAATGAGGGCACCGGTAATGGGGCACCAGCGGATTCACTTCCGTGATGTTCAGCATGGTAGCCACGAACGAGGACCCTACGGACCCCCGGGAGCCTACCATGTAGCCGTCGTCGTTGGACTTCTTCACCAGCAGGTGGGCGATGTAGTACAGCACGGAGAACCCGTTGCCGATGATGGAATTCAGTTCCAGCTTCAGCCGGTCCTCCACGATCTTGGGCAGCTTGGGCCCGTACCAGGCGTGGGCCTGGGCATAGCTCAGGGACTGCACCTTTTCCTTGGCGCCGGGGATACTGGGCGAATACAGCTGGTCCCGGTCGGGCACCGGCTTGAACCGTTCCACCATATCGTTGATCTTGTTGGTGTTCTCCACCACCACTTCGTAGGCCCGGTCGCCCAGGTAGTCGAATTCCGCCAGCATCTCTTCCGTGGTCCGGAAGTACAGGGGCGGCTGTTCCTCATCGGGATAGCCCATGCCGGCCTGGAGGATTTTCCGGGCCAGGGCGTCTTCCGGGTTCAGGAAGTGCACGTCGCAGGTGGCAACGGTCAATTTCCCCAGTTCATCCCCCAGGGCCAGGATCTGCTTGTTGATGGCCTGCAGATCTTCCACCCCGGTGATGTTGGGGAACCGGGGATCCCGGATCAGGTAATTGTTGTTGCCCGTGGGCTGGATTTCCAGGTAATCGTAGTAGGAGGCGATTTCCTTCAGTTCCTCATGGTCCACTCCGGCCAGGATGGCCCGGTACACTTCCCCGGCCGCACAGGCCGAACCCACGATGATGCCGTCCCGGTACTGGTCCAGCAGGCCCTTGGTCAGCCGGGGCCGCTTGGGCTTTCCGCCGAAATACTGCAGGTGGCTCAACGACACCAGCCGGTACAGGTTCCGCAGCCCTTCCACGTTCTTCGCCAGCAGGATGATGTGGTAGTTCTTCTTGTCCTCCCGGCTGTGGCACAGATAGCCTTCACAGCCGTAGATCAGCTTGATTTCCCAGCCATTCTTGTCCCGCAGTTTCTTGGCTTCGTCGTAGGCAAAGGGAAACGCCTGCACCACCCCGTGGTCCGTCAGGGCCAGGGCCTTGTGGCCCCAGGCCACGGCCGTATCCACCAGTTTCTCGATGGGGGTCAGGCCATCCATCTTGCTCATCTTCGTATGGCAGTGGAGTTCCACCCGCTTGGTTTCGGAATGGTCCTCCCGCTTGTCGGAAGGCTCCACCATGATGCCTTTCACACCCACCATGACCAGCTCCGAGTTGGCGTACTTGTCCACGGTGATGTTGCCCTGCAGCTTCACCTTCGTCCCTTCCGGGATCTGCTGCTGCAGTTCGGCACAGGCCTTCCGGTTCTGGGCGATGTCGTTGCCCTCGTTCCGTTCGCCGAAGCGGATCTTCACGAACAGGCCCTCGGTATCGTCCGCCACCTTGATGGTGAGCATGATGGCCCCGGTGCGCAGTTCCCGTTCATCGAACCCCACCACGGTGCCTTCCACCACCACGCCGTTCTCTTCTTCCACCACTTCGGCCATGGTCCGGGCCTTTTTGGTGATTTTCCGGCCGTAGACCACGCCATCCTTCTTCCGGCCTTCCGCCGTCTGGCTGGTGACGCTGGCCAGGGCCTTCTGGTATTCCTCGCTCTGGAAGAAATCCTCTTCCGCTTCCGGGGGCTCTTCCGGCAGAGGCGGTTCCTCCTCTTCGGGAGGTTCCTCCGGCAGGGGGATGTCCTCATCCTCCAGGCAGGGGGCCGCCAGATTGTCCGCATTCTGGTTCACGAACGTCACCTGGGCAACAGAACAGGCAGCGGCCAGCTTTTTCGCGACCGCTGCCAGTTCCTGCTGTTCCAGAGGCGTAGCTGCTGCATCATAATTGATTTTCCAGGTATTGCGGTCCTCGTCCACTTCCACAGAGCGGATGGGGAACGTTTCCACACAGTGACGCTGTTCCGGACTCAGTTCCAGGGTCACCATGAAATCCAGGAAGCAATGCCTGTTGGGTACGATTTTATAACAGCTCATTCCAACCTCAAATCATTCATCTTTCAGGACGATGCTCTGCACCGCCTTGGTATTCTTCAAGCCATCGATGATGGCATTGGCATTGTAATACTTGCCGATCTTCACCGACAGATCCACCTCCAGCACATTCCGCTGGGGATTATTGCGCATGCCCAGGATCCGGGTCTTGATGTTCCGTTCCTGGAGATAATCCATGACCTCCATCATGCTGTCCGGGTTCTTGTTCACCGCTACATGGAGGATGCACTTGGTGGACCGCCCCACAGGCAGTACCTTTTTCTCCAGGCCCCGTATCAGGATCAGGGTCACCAGGGTGATCACGGTGGCAAAAATGCCCAGAGCCAGCATGCCGCAGCCCACGGTCAGGCCGATGGCCGACACGATCCACAGACTGGCGGCGGTGGTCAGGCCCTTCACGGTCAGCCCCTCATGCAGGATGGTACCGGCACCCAGGAACCCGATGCCGCTGACCACCTGGGAGGCGATCCGGGAAGGGTCCCGGGTCTGGGTGTAGCCATCACTGCCGTAGATGGAGATTACCATCAAAAGGGCGGAACCGGTGGCTACCAGTACGTGTGTCCTGAGGCCCGCCGGCCGGTCACCGGCACTCCGTTCCAGGCCGATCAGCCCGCCCAGGAACGCAGCCAGCAGGATGCGCAGCGTCAGCTGCGCCAGCAAGGTATCCATGGTTCCGCCTCCTTCGATAGAACATCGTCATACGCTGTTCGTCATACGTCATACGCTGTTGGACAGGCTGCTGGCAGCAGCCTTCTGAATGGAATTTGCGCAGCAAATCTTCCTTCGGCGTATGACCTATGACGTATGACGTATGACATTATTTTTATAACGCTTTATCCAAAATTTCCCGGATGGCCTGGATGTAGTCCCCTTCGAAGGGTACATCCTGCATTTCGCCGTTGCAGCGCAGCTTCGTTTCCATGGCATTGCGCTTCATGGTCTTGGGCCCTACCACGATCCGCAGCGGGCAGCCGATCAGGTCGGCATCCTTGAACTTCACACCGGCCCGTTCATCCCGGTCGTCCAGCAGGGCATCGATGCCGGCGGCATTCAGGGCGTCGTGGATCTCGATGGCCTTGTTGTAGCTTTCTTCGTCGTTCACGTTCATGGCCAGCACCATGACCTGGTACGGAGCGATGTTCTTCGGCATGATGATGCCGTCCTTGTCGTGGTGCTGTTCGATGGCAGCCGCCAGGGTCCGGCCCACGCCGATGCCGTAGCAGCCCATGACCAGAGGATATTCCTTGCCGTCCGCATCCAGGTACGTGGCATGCAGGGCTTCACTGTATTTCGTGTTCAGCTTGAACACCTGGCCCACTTCGATGCCACGGGCTTCCTTCAGATGGCCATTGCAGTGGGGGCATTTGTCCCCGGCCACGGCCGTGCTGATATCATCCACATAGGTGTATTTAAAGTCACGGGACGGTTCAGCGTTCACATAATGCACGTCTTTTTCGTTGGCGCCGCAGCACACATTGTGCATGTTCATCACGGAATGGTCGATGATGATGATGGTCTTTTCCGGATCCAGGCCCACAGGTCCCATGAAGCCAGGAACGGTGCCGGCTTCCCGGATCAGATCATCGGGAGCCATATCCACTTCGTTGCAGCCCACCACGTTCACCACTTTGGTGTCGTTCACTTCTTTGTCGCCCCGGACGAAGCACAGCACCAGCTTGCCGTCATCGGTGACGAAGGCCACGGCCTTCACGCTCTTTTCCACAGGGGCGTTCAGGAACTTGCACACGGCTTCGATGGTATTGCAGCCCGGGGTCTCCTTCTTTTCCAGGGGTTTCGGGTCTTCGGCCGGTACTTCGATGGCGGCACATTCAGCTTTTTCCACGTCAGCTGCGTAATCGCAGGTGTCGCAGTATACGATGCCGGCTTCACCACTGTCCGCCAGAGCCATAAATTCATGGCTGCCCTTGCCGCCGATGGCACCGCTGTCGGCTTCCACCGGCCGGTAATCCAGGCCGCACCGGGTGAAGATCCGGCTGTAGGCATCATATTCATCCTGATAAGATTTATCCAGGCCTTCTGCATCCTTGTCGAAGGAATAGGCATCCTTCATGATGAATTCCCGGCTGCGCATCAGACCGAACCGGGGCCGTTTCTCATCCCGGAACTTGCTCTGGATCTGGTACAGGGTCACAGGCAGCTGCCGGTAGGAACGCAGGTCGTCCCGCACCAGGGTGGTCACCAGTTCTTCGTGGGTGGGCCCCAGGCAGAAGTCACGGCCGTGCCGATCCTTCAGTTTGAACATTTCAGCGCCGTAGGCCGGCCACCGGCCGCTTTCCTGCCAGATTTCAGAGGGTTGCAGCACGGGCATCATGATTTCCTGGGCGCCGGTGGGTACCATTTCTTCCCGGATGATCTGTTCGATCTTCCGCAGGCTCCGCCAGGCCAGGGGCAGATAGCTGTACAGGCCGCCGGCCACCTTCCGGATATAGCCGGCCCGCAGCATCAGCTTGTGGCTTTCGATGACGGCTTCTGCCGGTACCTCTCTTAACGTGGGTGCATACAATTGGGAAACGCGCATTCTCAGTTCTTCCTTTCTTTGATGATCGTATCGATTTCGTTGAACAATTCTTCCACCAGCCGGTCTTCCGGCACTTTCCGCAGGATCTCGCCCTTGCGGAAGATCAGCCCTTCACCGCAGCCGCCGGCAATGCCGACATCTGCTTCCCGGGCCTCCCCGGGGCCGTTCACCACGCAGCCCATCACCGCCACGGTAATGGGTTCCGGGATGGTGGCCAGACGGGCTTCCACTTCTTTGGCCATCTTCTCCAGGCTCACGCTGGTCCGTCCGCAGGTGGGACAGGAAACCAGGGTGGGTCCGTGCTGACGCAGGCCCAGGGATTTCAGGATTTCGAACCCGGCATCGATTTCCGCCAGCGGGTCGCCGGTAAGGGAGACCCGGATGGTGTCGCCGATGCCTTCGGCCAGCAGGGTGCCGATGCCCACGGCGCTCTTGATGAGGCCGCTGTGGATGGTGCCGGCTTCCGTCACCCCCACATGGAGGGGATAGTCGCACTCCTTCGCCATGAGCCGGTAGGCTTCCAGGGTCAGGGGCACGTCATGGGCTTTTAAAGAAATGACGATATTATTATAATCCATCTCTTCCAAAATATGAATATGGCGCCAGGCAGCTTCCACCATGGCCTCTGCCGTGGGATGCCCATACTTTGCCAGCAGGTCCTTCGGCAGGGAGCCGGCGTTCACCCCGATGCGGATGGGGATCTGCCGGGCTTTGGCGGCGGTGACCACCTTTTCCACCCGGTCCCGGCCCCCGATGTTCCCCGGGTTCAGCCGCAGGGCATCCACCCCGCTTTCCAGGGCCTGGAGAGCCAGCCGGTAATCGAAATGGATATCCGCCACCAGGGGGATGGTGATCTGCTTTTTAATTTCCGCCAGGGCTTTGGCCGCTTCCATCGTAGGCACGGCGCAGCGGATGATCTCACAGCCCCGTTCCGTCAGGCGATTGATCTGGTCCACAGTGGCGGCCACATTTTCCGTCTTGGTGTTGGTCATGGACTGGACCGCCACCGGATGGGTTCCACCGATGGTCACGCTGCCGATGGCGACCGTACGGGATTTTCTTCTTTCCATAGTCTCCCTCCTAATGGAACAAATCATGCATGGTGGCAAAGAGGGTCAGGGCAATGATGCAGGCCACCCCCACCATCTGGATCAGCTCTTTGGCCCGGGGTGCCAGGGCGTGGCCCAGCAGGCCCTCCACCACCAGCACCAGGAACTGGCCTCCGTCCAGGGCCGGGATGGGCACCAGGTTCAGGATGGCCAGGTTCAGGCTCAAAAAGGCCATGAACTCCAGGTACGGGATGGCGCCCTGGGCGGCTACGTCGCCGGCCATATGGGCCACACCGATGGGTCCGGAGATCTCGGCGTTCACCTTGCCGGTGACGATCTTCCGCAGACCGTCCACCATGGCAGCGGAAATCTTCCACACGGAGGTCACCGCCGTCTTCAGGCTTTCACCCAGGCTCAGGTCCCGGTGTTCCACCGCCGGCTTGATGCCGATGAGGAACCGGCCGCTTTCCCCGTCATATTTGGGTTTCAGGGTCAGTTCCAGCTGTTTGTCCCCCCGCTGCACCAGCAGGCTCGCCGGTACCGGGCCGTTGGCCTGCACCAGGCTGTTGATGTCCTTCCAGCGCTTCAGAGGCTGGCCGTTGATGGTCAGGATGGTATCCCCTTCCTGGATTCCCGCTTCCACAGCCGGATACCCGGCCATCAGGGACCCGGCGACGGGTTTGTCCACCGGCAGGTTCAGGCCGCTGGCGGCGAACACCCCGAAGAAGATCACCACGGGCAGCAGGAAGTTCATGAAAGGTCCGGCCAGGATGACCAGCATCCGGGCCCACAGGGGACGGCCGTTGAAACCCCGGGGCGTCACCGGTTCCCCCGGTTCCATGCCGGCAATCCGGTTATAGCCCCCCAGGGGGCACAGCCGCAGGGAGTACATGGTCTCCCCGATTTTCCGTTGGATGAGTTTGGGACCAAAGCCGATGGAGAATTCCGTTACCAGCATCCCCGTGCCTTTGGCCACCAGGAAATGGCCCAGTTCATGGACCGTGATCAGCACACCGAACAGTACGATGGCTGCCAGGATAGTCAGCAAAATTCGTTCCTCCTATTGTGCCTGCCGCACCAGGGTTTCCGCCCGCTGCCGGGCTTTCCGGTCCGCTTCCACGATGGTCTCGTAGGAATCCACCGGTGTATTGGGTGTGGCCTCCAGCACTTTCTCGATCAGGTCGGCGATGCCCAGGAACGTGAGCTTCCCCTGCAGGAAGGAAGCCACGGCCACCTCGTTGGCCGCATTGAACACGCAGGGCAGGATGCCGCCGGCCTTGCCGGCCCCCATGGCCAGGGGCAGCGCCCGGAACACGTCCGTATCCGGGGCAAAGAACGTGAGCGCCCCGCACTGGACCAGGTCCAGCTGGTCGAAGGCCACGGGCCACCGGTCCGGATAGCTCAGGGCATACTGGATGGGCAGCTTCATGTCCGCCACCCCCAGCTGGGCGATGACCGCCCCGTCGCTGTATTCCACCAGGCTGTGGACGATGCTCTGGGGATGGATGATGGGCACGATCTTCTCATAGGGCGCATCGAACAGCCAGTGGGCCTCGATCACTTCCAACCCCTTGTTGGCCAGCGTAGAAGAATCGATGGTCACCTTGGTGCCCATGGTCCAGGTGGGATGGTGCAGGCACTGCTCCACCGTCACGTGTTCCAGTTCCTCCCGGCTCTTTCCCCGGAAGGGTCCCCCGGACGCCGTCAGCAGGATCCGTTTCAGGTCTTTATGCTGGTTCCCCTGCAGGGACTGGAAAATGGCACTGTGTTCGCTGTCCACCGGGGTCAGGTGCACGCCTTTTTTATGGATGGCCTCCATGACCAGGCTGCCGGCGGCCACCAGGGTCTCCTTGTTGGCCAGGGCGATGTCCTTTCCGGCGTCGATGGCAGCCAGGGTGGGTTTCAGGCCCGCATAGCCCACCATGGCGCCCACCACCGTATCGGCCTCACTGCAGGTGGCCACGGCCATGACGCCCTCCGGTCCGCTGAGGATCTCCGTAGGGCCGTCATACCGCTGGCGCAGCCGAAGGGCAGCCTCTTCGTCCGAAAGGGCGGCCACCACCGGGTGGAACTTCCGGATCTGTGCTTCCAGCAGTACATCGTTCCTGTGGGCCGCCAGGGCCACCACTTCCAAACGCTCCGGATTGGCCGCCACCACATCCAGGGTCTGGGTGCCGATGGACCCGGTAGACCCCAAAATCGCGATTTTTTTCATAGGGCCTCCTTAAGGCAGTAAAAACAGGGTAATGAAATAATAGGCAAAAGGTACGGAGAAGATCAGGCTGTCGCACCGGTCCAGCACACCCCCGTGACCGGGGAAGAAGTTCCCGGAGTCCTTGATGTCGCAGGACCGTTTCAGGATGCTCTCCACCAGGTCGCCCAGAGGGGCAAAGATGCCGATGCCCAGGCCCAGCAGCAGCACGGGCAGCAGCGGATAGCCCAGCCACACATTCCCCATGAGCCACACCGTGGCCACGCAGCCGATGAACCCGCACAGGGCCCCTTCCCGGGTCTTCTTGGGACTCACCTTCGGCAGCAGCTTCGTCCTGCCGAAAGCCCGGCCGCCGAAGTAGGCGAACGTATCACTGGCCCAGGTGGCGAACATGACCGTCCACAGCAGAGCTTCCCCCAGACTCATGGTGCCCCACACAGGCAGGGTATGCACCGGGCCCGTCAGTTCCCGCAGCAGGATGAAGTGGGCAAAGGGCAGGCCCAGGTACACCAGGGCCATGCAGGTCAGCCCGGTGTTCTCGGGAAAATGGCCCTGGGCATAGTAGTACAGCCCCTCCAGCATCACCAGCAGGGAAAACAGGGTCACCAGGGGCAGCAGCCATTCACCGTGCCCCACACCGGCCGCCATGATCAGCATGCAGGTACCGATCACCCCGGCCGCCCGGTAGACCTTGATGCCATCCTTCGTGAGCATGTTCTGGAATTCCCGGAACCCCACCACGCCCAGCAGCAGTACGCCCAGGGCAAAGGGCAGGCCCCCCAGTTTGATCAAACAAAGTGCAATCGGAATGGCCACGATGGCCGTCCGGATTCGTTGTCCCATAGTCTTCGCCTCTTATTTCTGGTTCAGACCGCCGAACCGGCGATCCCGTTTCTCGTAGCTGAGCACCGCCTCTGCCAGGAGCTCCTCGGAGAAGTCCGGCCAATAGACCGGCGTGGTCCAGAACTCGGAATAGGCGATCTGCCACAGCATGAAATTGCTCACCCGCAGGTCGCCCCCGGTGCGGATCAGGAGATCCGGTGCCGGCAGCCCCCGGGTGTACAGATGTTCCTCGATGGTCTTTTCGTTTATATCCTCCGGCTGCAGCTGGCCTTTCTTCACCAGGGCGGCGATTTCCTTCATGGCGCCCACCAGTTCCCGCTGTCCGCCGTAATTGATTGCGATATTCAGGATGATGCCCGTATTGTTCTTTGTCACTTCCAGGGCATGGTCCATTTTTTCCTGGACGATGTCCGGCAGTCCCTCCCGGGCTCCCATGAACCGGATCCGTACATTGTACTGGTTGAATTCCTCCAGTTCCTTGGTCAGGTATTCCACCAGAAGATCCATGATGAAATGGACTTCCGTAATGGGCCGTTTCCAGTTTTCCGTGGAAAAGGCATACACACTCAGGGCCTTGATGCCCAGTTTGTCCGCAAATTTCACGATGCGCCGCAGGGTCCGGGCACCGGCTGCATGGCCGAAGGTGCGGGGTTTGCCCTGGGCCCGTGCCCACCGTCCGTTGCCGTCCATGATGATGGCCACGTGCTGAGGCACCAGTTCAGGCCGGAGCTGGGACAGGTCCACTTCCCGTCCTTCCGGGTCTTTGAATTTCGGCAAGGTCAATCCCAATAATTTTTTCAGCATACAAACCTTCCCTTATAAAAAAATTTGCGCAGCCTGCATACGCGGGCTGCGCAATACGCTACAAGCTTATTCAGCTTTGATAGCGCCAGTCGGGCAAGCGCCGGTGCAAGCATCGCAATCGATGCAGCTGGCTTCGTCAACCTTGTACTTGCCGTTGTCTTCAGAGATTGCACCTACCGGGCAGGTCCCAGCGCAGGAACCGCAGCCGATGCATTCGTCTTGGTTAATTTTGTGTGCCATTGTCAGTACACCTCCCTTCGAATTTGCAACCAACAAGAATTTGTAATCTATGGTCAGACAAGACGGTCTGCCGCAATACGTAAGCGGAGTCGTCCCGCCAGACTTGCACACGATGATGGAAATAAGGCTCTGCCCGTACCACCTGTACCTGCCAGCCTGCCTGCTCCAGTGTCCGGAGGGCATAGCTGAGCGGCCGGGCCAGTACATCGGGCGCCTTCTGGGAGGTGTCCATCACACCGACATGACTTCCTTTTCCTTTTGGGCTAAGGTATCATCGATCTTTTTGGTGTATTCATCGGTCAGCTTCTGGGATTTGTCCAGGGCTGCCTTGGAATCGTCTTCCGTGATTTCTTTGGCCTTCAGCATTTTCTTCACCGTTTCGTTGAAGTCCCGGCGGATGTTCCGGATTTCTACCCGGCTGGCTTCGCCTTTTTTATTCACGACCTTCACCAGTTCCTTCCGGCGTTCTTCCGTCAGCAGGGGCAGGTTCAGGCGGATCACCTGACCATCGTTGTTGGGGTTCAGCCCCAGATCGCTGGTCATGATGGCCTTTTCAATCACTTTCAGCAGGCTCCGGTCCCAGGGCTGGATCATGATCATCCGGGGTTCCGGTACGGACACATTGGCTACCTGGGTCACCGGAGTGGGCGCTCCATAGTAGTCCACCTTCACCTGGTCCAGCAGGGAAGGGGTGGCACGGCCGGTGCGGATGTTCGTCAGTTCCACACGCAGGGCTTTCAGGGCTCTGTCCATTTTTTCTTGGGTCTTGGTTTGCAGTTCTGCAATCGTTGCCATATTAGAATCCTCCTACCAGGGTTCCGATTTCTTCGCCGGCAGCGGCTTTCAGGATATTACCTTCCTTATCGATGTTGAATACAACGATGGGGATGTGGTTATCCATGCACAGGCTGATGGCGGTAGAATCCATGACACCCAGATTTCTTTGAATCACTTCGATGTATTCCAGATGGTCGAACTTCACCGCATTGGGGTTCACGGCCGGATCGCTGTCGTATACACCATCCACGCCCTTCTTGGCCATGAGGATGGCATCGGCTTCGATTTCCGCAGCCCGCAGGGCAGCGGTGGTATCCGTGGAGAAGTACGGGTTGCCGGTACCGGCAGCGAAGATCACCACGCGGCCTTTTTCCAGATGCCGTACCGCTCTCCGGCGGATGTACGGTTCTGCAATGGCCCGCATTTCAATGGCGGTCTGTACCCGCGTAGGCACACCCCGGGTTTCCAGGGCATCCTGCAATGCCAGGGAGTTGATTACCGTAGCCAGCATTCCCATGTAATCGGCGGTTGCCCGGTCCATGCCCTTGGAGGCACCGGCCAGACCTCTCCAGATGTTGCCGCCGCCGTTGACGACTGCCACGTCCAGTCCGCTTTCGTGGACTGCCTGGATCTGGGCCGCAATATGGTCTACCGTTTTGGGATCGATGCCGTAGCCTTTATCACCGGCCAGGGCTTCCCCACTGAGTTTCAGAATGACACGTTTGAACTTTCTTTTACCCGACACTGACAGTACCTCCTACCGAGTTCCGTCGCTCTTGCATCCGGATTGTTTCTTCATCCGTAGAGATTTTCCGAACTCTCTCTCAAGAAATCATCTCGTTCGTTCCATCTCATTATAGGTGAATTTGCCGTTTCCTGCAAGACCGAAATCTTAAAGGTTCATAAAACAAGGGGCTGCCGCCCAAGCGAAAGCCCCTTGTCAGGATTGATTATTTTACGAAGCTGGCTACTTCAGCAGCAAAGTCTTCTTTTTTCTTTTCGATGCCTTCGCCCAGCTGATACCGAACGTATCTCTTGGCTTTGGCGTTGTGTTCTTTCAGCAGAGCACCCACGGATTTGTCCGGGTCTTTGATGAATTCCTGGTCTACCAGGCAGATTTCCTTGTAGAACTTCTGGATCCGGCCCTGTACCATCTTTTCGATGATCTTTTCCGGTTTGCCTTCGTTCTTGGCCTGTTCTGCCAGGACTTCTTTTTCGTGATCCAGTTCAGCGGTGGGAACCAGGGTCCGATCCAGGTAGGACGGGTTGGCAGCAGCGATGTGCATAGCAACATCTTTGGCAACTTCAGCGTCGCCGCCTTCCAGTTCAACCAGCACGCCGATCTTGCCGGCGCCATGGATGTAATGGCCCAGGGTGTCGTTGCCATATTCGTAAACGGTGAAACGACGGATGTCGATCTTTTCGCCGATCTTGGCAATGGCTTCGGTGATCACTTCGCTGACTTTCTTGTCAGTGCCCAGGAAGGTCTGGTCTTTCAGAGCGTCCACATCAGCCGGTTTGTTGGCAGCGATGTGTTTGGCAATGGACAGGACCAGGTTCTTGTATTCGTCGGTGTTGGCCACGAAGTCGGTTTCGCAGTTCACTTCGACCAGGACGGCTACTTTATTGGCTTCGTCCACATAAGCTTCTACCAGGCCTTCAGCAGCAACGCGGCTGGCCTTCTTGGCAGCTTTGGACAGGCCTTTTTCCCGCAGGAAATCGATAGCCGCATCCATATCGCCATTGGTGGCGGTCAGGGCTTTTTTGCAGTCCATCATGCCTGCGCCGGTACGTTCACGCAGGTCTTTTACCATGCTAGCAGTAATTGCCATCAGTATTCCTCCTGTACTTTACGGATAGAAATGTTATTCAGCGTCTTTATCGTCAGCAGCAGCCTTTTCATCAGCGGCAGCAGCTTCTTCGTCCACAGCGCTGGCTTTGCCTTCCAGGATGGCGTCAGCCATTTTGCTGGTCAGCAGACGGACGGCACGGATGGCGTCGTCGTTGGCAGGCATCAGGTAATCGATTTCATCCGGATCGCAGTTGGTATCAACAGTAGCTACGATGGGGATATGCAGTTTCCGGGCTTCCAGGATGGCGTTGTGTTCCTTCCGGGGATCGATCACGAACAGAGCGCTCGGCAGCTTCTTCATGTTCTTGATACCGCCCAGGTATTTTTCCAGTTTGGCCATTTCATGGCGCAGAACGATGACTTCTTTCTTCGGCAGCAGGTCGAAGGTGCCGTCTTCTTCCATTTTTTCCAGTTCATGCAGCCGTTTGATACGGGTCTGGATGGTCTTGAAGTTGGTCAGCATGCCGCCCAGCCATCTTTCGTTCACATAGAACATGCCGCAGCGTTCAGCTTCTTCTTTAATAGCAGCCTGAGCCTGTTTCTTGGTGCCGACGAACAGTACGGTACCGCCCTGGGCAGCCAGTTCACGCAGGAAGCTGTAGCATTCTTCCACTTTCTTCACGGTCTGCTGCAGATCGATGATGTAGATGCCGTTCCGTTCGGTGAAGATGTACGGAGCCATCTTGGGGTTCCAGCGACGGGTCTGATGACCGAAGTGTACGCCTGCTTCCAGCAGTTGTTTCATAGATACGATTGCCATTGTAAATTCCTCCTGTTTTACCTCCGCAGAGCATTTTTCGCTTAACCTCTCGGCAAAAGAGGACAGCCGCGTCCTGACTCCGCGTGTGTATTGTCGATTGCTGTGCAATCACAGCGATTTAGATTATATCATATTTGTTACAATTGTTGCAAGAGGGTTATTGGGCCACGAGCCACAGGAAAGGACCTGTCCTTGACGGAACAGGTCCTGGTAATTGATTTCTTCTAAAATTTGCTTCAGCAAATTTTCTCCATCGGCTCCCGGTTCATGGCCCGTGGCTCCTGGCTATTTCAGGATTTCTTTTTCCAATTCTTTGATCTTTTCCTGCCAATCATCTCCGGCGGTGCCGCCGCCCTGGGCGCTCTGCTGCCGTCCGCCGCCCCGGCCGTTGAACAGGGTATTGGCCAGCTGGCAGCAGGCCTTGCAGTCGCCGGTAGCCCCCTCACTCAGGGCGAACTGGTACATGAGCCGCTCGCCATCCTTCGTGAACACGGCGGCCAGCACCTTCGGTTCTGCGGAGGCCAGTTTCATGGCACTCTTTCCTTCCTGGGCCGTGCCTTCCAGGGTCAGCACCAGCAGCCGGGTGCCGTCGGCGAACTTCGGTGCCGTCTCCAGCAGTTCCGGCAGCTGGAAGCGAATCAGTTCCTGGGTCTTTTCCCGTACCTTGCCCCGCAGGTCCAGGATCTCCTGGTGCAGTTTCTCCACAGCCGGCAGCACTTCATCCGCCTTCACGGACAAGAAGTTACTGGTATCTTCCAGGATCCGGTTCCGTTTGTGCATTTCTTTCAGAGCCCGGGCCCCGCACAAAAATTCCACCCGACTGCCGCCCTTGTGGCGCACGAAGCGGATGATCTGGATGGACCCCACCATGCCCGTATAGGGTGGATGGGTGCCGCAGCAGGTGCAGATGTCCCCGTTCTTGATGTCCACCAGCCGCACGGTGCCCCGCAGCTTCTCGTTCTTTTTGCGCAGAGGATAGTTGCCCAGCTCCGTGGAATCCACATAGTGCAGGGTGATGGGTTCGTTGGCCCACAGGCACTCGTTGGCCATCCGTTCCGCCTTTTCCGCCGTTTCCTCATCGATTTCCTTGTCCAGGTCGATGAACACGCTGTCCTCATTCATATGGAAGCCCACATTGTTGGCGCCGCAGGTCTTCCAGAACGCATAGGAAAGGATGTGTTCGCCGCAGTGCTGCTGCATCCGGTCCAGCCGCACAGCCCAGTCCAGTTTCACCTGGACCTTCTTCCCCACTTCCACCGGCGCTTTGGTCCAGTGGTGCACGTCCGGCCCGGCCTCAGAGGCATAGAATACGGGTACCGCGTCCAGCCAGCCCTGGTCGGACAGCTGCCCGCCCCCTTCCGGGAAGATCACCGTCTGGTCCAGGGTCACTTCATAATGATCGTCCTTCTGTTCACAGGCCAGCACCTGGGCCTCGCAGGTCTTGAGCAGAGAATCGTTTTCATACAGTTTCTTGGTCATGGGAACCACCTCGTGCTTTTTCCCGTCCGGAATGCCCCCTCTTTTTTCCTATTATATAAAGAAGCGAAACCACCGGACGGGTTTTATCCTTATTATAGTGCCCCAGGGAAAACTGTGCAATCCTGCAGCCAGTATGATAGTACAGTCAAAGTGCATAAAAACTCTTTTTCCGGATTTTATTGACAAACCCGTTGCAAAAGGCTAATATTATGTCGTATACAAAATTCATTTTTGTAACATCATAGTTCATTTAAGGAAACGAGGGGTTTTTATGTCAAAAGTTGATTTAGACTGGGAAAACCTGGGTTTTGCTTATCAGCCCATCTCCCAACGGTATGTAGCAAACTTTAAAGACGGCAAATGGGGCAAAGGCGGCCTGACCGATGATCCCAACGTGGTACTGAACGAATGTGCCGGTATCCTGCAATACTGCCAGCAGGTCTTTGAAGGCCTGAAAGCCTACAAGACCAAAGATGGCCGTACGGTTACGTTCCGTCCGGATCAGAACGCAAAACGGATGGTAGACTCCGCCAAACGGATCGAAATGCCGCCGGTTCCGGAAGAAATGTTCATGGAAGCCGTAGACGAAGTGGTCCGCGCCAACAAGGATTGGATTCCTCCTTTTGAAAGCGGCGGTGCCCTGTACCTGCGTCCGTATCTGTTCGCTACCGGCCCGGTCATCGGCGTAAAACCCTCTGATGAATATCAATTCCGCCTGTTCGGTACTCCCGTAGGGAACTACTTCAAGAACGGCGTAAAACCCATCACCATCTGCGTGGCTGATTTCGACCGTGCGGCACCCCGGGGCACCGGTAACATCAAAGCCGGCCTGAACTATGCCATGAGCCTGTATCCGTATGTCCTGGCCCACCAGAACGGTTTCGATGAAAACATGTACCTGGATCCGGCAAGCCGGACCTACGTGGAAGAAACCGGCGGCGCCAACTTCCTGTTCGTCAAGAAAGATGGCACCCTGGTCACCCCGAAATCCGACTCCATCCTGCCGTCCATCACCCGTCGTTCTCTGATCACCATCGCTGAGAACCTGGGCATGAAAGTGGAACATCGTCAGGTGAAGTTCTCCGAACTGGGCGACTTCGCAGAAGCCGGCCTGTGCGGCACCGCTGCCGTCATCTGCCCTGTAGGCAAGATCGTAGACAGAGACAACAACAAGGAAATCTGCCTGCCCAGCGGTATGGACGAAATGGGCCCTGTACTGACCAAACTGTACAAGACCCTGCGTGGCATCCAAATGTGCGAAATCGAAGGGCCGAAAGGCTGGATCCACGAAGTGAAATAATTGGTGTAGTAAAAAGAGCTGTCGCTGGAGCGGCAGCTCTTTTGTTTTGGGCCAAACAATCAAAATGAGACAGACTTGACAATCTGATTTCTTCACACTTCTTTTTTAGTGTCCGACTTCTGATTTCACGAAATTCAATCTGCTTTTTTGTTCTTTCGATCTCCACTTTGCTCTTGCTTCTTTTATGAGCTGATAAACCGCCTCTGCATCATAGATTGCAGCCAGTTCCGTAGTATGTTCATCAAGGATTATTTTTCTGACACCCATACGTTCGAAAAGAACCGGCGGTTCCTTAAAATAAATCGTTCCAATTCCATCATTCCATGTTTTCAAGACCAGATAATTTAACTTTCCATAAGTATATTCAACATATCTATTCCCGTAAAGCAATATAACCCTGCAGGAAGTAACAAGGTACCGCGTTCTTTTCCTGCATATATACTGCAAATGGAATATACCGTATGTTCCTAAATAAGTCCAGAAAGTCCAGAAAAAAAAGAATAAAAAATTTGATAAACTGAATGCTGTAAATAACAACTTATATAATAAAATCATTTCACCCACAAAATAAATGATGAAGCTGATTCCTGTTGTTATTTTTTCAGAGTCCTGCACCAAATGTTTTCCTGTGGGTTTTCCCTGCCATAAAATTTTTTCATTTTGATATAAAATCTCATGCAGGGAAATCGAAAGATGATTCTCTGTAGGTATTTCAAAAAAATCATGAAGTATATTCATCATTATTTACTCCTTCCACTTCATCATTTGTTACAATAATATAAGCCGCAGCAGGAACTCGTCCCATTCACTAACCATTGCCATCTTGCCTACACAAGTTCCATCTTCATCTTCAGTAACTTCCACATTCTTTACCCAATCCTTTATCATTGGACCTATAATTGGAATATATTGAAATGCATTCCACTTTGTATCTCCAATCACCACATTATTCCCAATACTGCTTTCCCCTGTTATTTCACCTACCGCACTTCCAACTGCAACACTGATCCATTGAACCTCATCAGGATGCTTTTCCACCCATTTACGGCCTTTCACTTCTATAATCCGGCCATTCACGTATTCTCCCACGCCTCCGGCCAATACCCCGGTTGATGTCTTTCCTCCAGCTACCGTACTGAGCAGCCCTCCAAAAATGCTGTGCGCCAGGATCTTTTCATCGCTGCCTTCTTTCCAGCCCCTGTTAGCGGATAATTCATGGATGACCCGATTCCCCACTTTGCTCAGTTCGTTCACCAGTTCCTGTTTTTCCCGGACTTGTTCCTTATCAAAAATAGAGGCCAGCTTCTGGAGACTGTTTTTCGTTTCCCGGTTCAGCCTATCTACCGGCTGGATCTGTTTCTCACCTTCACGGATACTGATACCTCCGGCAGAGATCCCCGCTCTTGTGGTGCTTCCTGCCCTTCTTTTTACGGTGCTCACCACTTCTGGATAGAGGCCACGTTCATTCAGCTTCCGACGGTCTTCCTGCCCTGTCCGGGTTGTGGCAGAAAAAGCAACACCCTGTCCATCTGCTTTGATGGAGTTCTTCCCGGGCCTGTACCATACTTCCCTGGTGGGTTAGCCGGCCTTCTTTTTCATTTTCCCGGCCCTTGTTTCCATAAAGGTCATAACCGATTCCGGCATGGTTCTTCCCCACGCCCACAGTTACACCGGCTCCGGCACTTC
>Ga0256406_1001443_pt1 | contig 38458 bp, 31 predicted proteins | sample RumenRJG_03DNA_FD_185986 | JGI IMG/M metagenome (GOLD analysis project Ga0256406, IMG submission 185986) | Bovine rumen microbial communities from Lethbridge, Alberta, Canada - RJG_03 | ecosystem: Host-associated > Mammals > Digestive system > Stomach > Rumen | place: Canada: Alberta | collected... | reverse complement strand
CGCCTCTTGCTTCTTGCCGACAAGGCGCTCTACCGGGGCAAGAGCAAGGGGAAGAACTGCTTTATCATCTATCTGGAACGTCTTCATAAGGACATTCCGGTCGAACCCGGGAAGGATCGCTTCCTCACGATTCGCCTCCTCAACGAGCTCTACCAGGACTTTTCGGGAAGGGAGCGGATCGACGGTCTTCAGAGAGCCTCCCGGAGGCTCGGCCTAGCCTTCTCGATTGCCCGCCTCTCCCTTCAGGCCGGATCCTCCTCCCGCCTCCTCTACCAGGACCGTTTCATGGTCTCTTCCTCCTACCACCCCTACCCGAAGGAGGATTTCCTCTTTCCCAAAGAGGAATCCTTCCAGGTCTTCTACCGGTCCATCGGCGAGGAAAAGGGCCTTCCGTATGCAAAGCCGATGGCTCAGGACGGCATCAACACCTCCCTTCTCTTCCGGGTCTTCACTCCGGACGGGGAAGGCTTCTACCGCCTCGACTCAAGGCGGGAACGAGTCTTCACCGAGTTGGAGCTCTTCCTTTTCCAGACTGCGGCGAACCTCTATTCCTTCTCTTGTCCCGGCTCAAAGCAATCCAGCCCGAAGGCCTAAGGCCCGCGGGCTCTTTTCTTCTTTGCCCAAGCCTCCGGACTCTATACTAGAGGACGTGGAAAACGAAAACAGATACCGTCCTTCGGTTCCTTCCGTGATGGAAGCCGCCTTCGATACGCTCTATCTCCTCTTCGACCTCGTCGCCGGGATCCTCTTCTTCGCCCTCGGCAAGGGAGAGTCCCTCTTCCTCTGGTTCGGTGCGCTCGCCTTCGTCCTCGGCGGGGGAGACGCCTTCCACCTCGTCCCGAGGATCGTCCTCGCCTTAAAAGGGCCCTCGGCGCGTCTCTCCTTCTACCTCAGCCTCGGCCTTGTCGTCTCCAGCATCTCCATGACGGTCTACTACCTCCTCCTCTTAGGAATCTATTCCGCCGGACATCCGGAAACGAGCCTTCCTCTTCCGGTTCTCGTCCTTGCCTTCCTCTTCGCCGGGCTGAGGATTCTCGTCTGCTGCTTCCCGCAGAACCGGTGGTTCTCCGGCGGAAGCCTGCCCTGGTCCCTAACCCGGAACCTTCTCTTCCTCGTTCTCGGCATCGACCTCATCGTCCTCTTCTTCCTCCCCGGCACGAGCGCGACCTACCCCTGGTGGCTGATGAGCCTCTTCATGATCCTCTCCTTCCTCTTCTACTTACCCGTCACCGTCGGCGCCAAGAGGCATCCGAAGCTCGGAATGCTGATGATTCCCAAGACCTTGGCCTACATCGCCATGATCTCTCTCGGCCTCGTCCTTCTCGGCCGCTAGCTTCCCTTAAGCGGAACGAAAAGTCCGGAGCCCCCTCGGCTCCGGATTTTTCCGTTCAGTTCAGCCGTCTATCCGGCCTTCCCCTGCTTCTCCTTCGAGATGCCGATCCGTTTCTCGACCCGGTCCCGAAGAAGAAGGAGGAGGCCGTCGAGAAGGAGGGAGAAAAGGACGACGAAGAGGACGAGAGCCATCATCTTCCCGTAGTCGACGTCCTGGTAGGCGAGGTAGATCATCTTCCCGATGCCTTCGAAGTCGCTCCGGTAGGCGAACGTCTCGCTCATCACCTCGCCCTTCAGGCCGAGGCCGAGGGCCTGAATCATGCCTAAGAGGATGTAGTCCTGAGAAAGCGGGAAGAGGACGAGCCAGAGGTTGCTCAGATGTTCCTTCCCCTTCAGGCGTAGCTCGTCCTCAAAGCGGTGGTAGACCTCGCTCGATCCTTCCAGGGCGGCCTGGTAGAGGACCGGGAAGAGAAGGAGGAAGACGACGTAGAGGGAGAAGTGAGGCACGTAGACGACCAGAAGGAGAAGGACGGCGATCGAGGGTAAGGCTCTTAGCACGGTGACGAGCGGGGAGAGAAACTTTGCCAGCGGGTCATAGTAGCCCGCAAGAAGGCCGAGCAGGACTCCTAGAAAAAGGGCCGCGGAATACGAAATCAAGAGCCGGAGGAGGGAATAGCCAAGCGCCTTCCAGAGCGACGCGGTCAGAAAAAGCCGTCCCAGCTCGGCAAAGGAGAGGAAGAGGTCCGGCAGAAACGTCCTTCCGGTCGCCAAGGAAAGAATCTCGTAGAAGGCGAGGAGGGCAAGGACGCCGAGTAAGGTCAGGAGGACGTTTCTTCCGCGGCGTAAACCGGACGGCATCGGGAAATCCTACTCTCCGTAGACGGCCTTGAAGACCAGGTCCGGAACGAGGTTCTCCCCGTAGGAGACGACCTTGTCGGAAGGACTGAGCTTGCCGTCTACATCCTTCCCGGTGCTAACGAGATAAAGGTTACCGAAGGTCACCATCCGGACGAGCTGATATTTTGACCCGTTCTTCGCGCTGAGCTTCAGGCCGTTGACGGAGTCGAAGACGATGAAGTCGCTCGTCGCCTTGGCGAATTCCGCCATCACGTTGGCCGGAGCGCCGGTGACGAAATGGGTCGTGTCCGAGGCGTAGCGGCTAAAGGCGGCGGCCGGAGCGCCGGAAGGAGAGGCAACGGAGAAGGAAAGGCTCTCCGGCGCCTTGGCCGACGAAGGAAGCGTCTCGGAATAGAAGGCGCTGAGGTCTCCTTCCCGGACGTCAATCCCTAAGGGCGCCTTGAACTTCGCAAAGCCGGTCAGGTCCGGGTTCTTCTCCTTCGGAAGGAAGGCGAGGCCGTTGTTCGCCTGGACCCCCTTCAGGACGGAAGAGGTGAAGCCGAAGCGGGCCTTCTGCTTTGACGGGTCCGAGGAGTAGGCGTCTATCCGCTGACTGGCCTCCGTCGCTCCCTCGACGAGGTCCTTGACATCTGCGTCGAAAGCGGAGAGGAAGTCCTCGATGTCCGCCTTCTTCGAGGCGTCCAGGGCTAAGCTTTTCCGGAGGAAGAGCCCGGCCTGAGGGAAGCCGTCCGTACCGAACTTCTTTCCGAACTCGGCGCTGACGTTCGAATAGACGCTAAGGCTCGACTTCTTCTGTCTGGCGGCAAAGAGGACCGGCTCGGAAGTGACGACGTAGCCGACGTCCTCCCCTTCATAGCTGCCGCTAAGAAGGATCGGCGCCGTGTCGGCAACGCCCGAGACGTAGGCGTGGACCGGGATTCCCTTCTCCTCCGAAGAGGAAGAGGAGGAAGCCTCCGGAGAGGGAAGCACAGACGGAAGAGGGGACGAGGAAGAAAGGGAGGACGTCTTTCCGCAGGAAGTCATCCACAGGGCGGAGAGGACGGCGGCTAGGAGACGGGACATCGGACGGTTCATCGCAATACCTCCTTGGAAACGGATCCGTACCGGAAAGGAAATTATTGGTTCGAGACCGGCTTCCCGATCTTGGCCGTGTCTAACGGTGCGCCGATCGCCTCGATGGCGCCCTGGATCGTCTCGGTCTGGCTGGTCTTGCTGTAGCTGTTCTGCGTCAGGGTGTCCCGCATCGTATGGGTCAAGGCCGCCGGGCCGCCGATGCAGCCGTTGACGCAGGCCATGCCTTCAATGAAGTTCCCCGCCGGGTGCCCTGTCTTAGCCTGCATCAGGGCCACCTTGCACTGAGCAAGGCCGGAGCACTTGACCGGTTTGACGACGAAGCTGGAGTTCTGTTCCTTCAGGGCCTCGGCGACCGCCTCGGAAAGACCGCCCGAGCGGGCGAAGATGCGTCCGAAGTAGGACGCCTCGTCCAAAGACGTCTCCGGAAGGCCGTTCAGGTCGATCTCCCGGGCACCGAAGAGCGCCTGGAGCTCCTCGAAGGTAAGGACGATGTCGACGAAATCCTTGCTCTCCTCCCGGAACATCTCCATCTTCTTGGCCATGCAGGGGCCGACGAAGAGGGTCTTGGCCTGCGGGTCCTTGGCCTTGATGAACTTGCACATGGCGGCCATCGGCGAAAGGTTATGGGAAATCTTGCCCCGGAGTTCCGGGAAGGACGTCTCAATGTAGCGGACGAAGGCCGGGCAGCAGCTCGAGGTGCAGAAGCCTTCCTCGCTTAAGTCCTTGGCCTCGTTATAGGCCACCATGTCGGCACCTAAGGCCGCCTCGAAGAGATGGTCGAAGCCGAGCTCCTTCATGCCGGAGAAGACCTGGCCGGTCTTAGCGTAGCTGAACTGGGTTGCGATGGACGGGGCGATGATGGCATAGCGGTGTCCCTCGTTCTTGGGGTCCTTCAGGATGTCGATGGCCTTCAGGATATAGGACTTCTCCATGATGGCGCCGAAGGGGCAGGCATAGGTGCAGGCGCCGCAGCGGGTGCACTTCTTCTCGTCGATGACGGAGATGCCGTCCTCGCCGGCATGGATGGCGTTGACCGCGCAGGCGTTCTCGCAGGGTCTCCGGAAGTTCGAGATGGCCTGGTACGGGCAGGCCCTGGCGCACATGCCGCAGTTGATGCACTTCGTCTTGTCAATGTGGGCCCGCTTGTTCTCGTCGATGGTGATGGCGTCCTTCGGGCAGGCTTCCCGGCAGCGATGGGCCAAACAGCCGCGGCAGATGTCCGTCACCTGCATGCCGCCGAAGGGGCACTGGTCGCAGGCCGGGGCGATGACCTCGATGAGGTTCGGATCGGTGGGGTTGCCGCCGATGGCAAGCTTCACCCGCTCCTCGATGATGGCCCGTTCCTTATAGATGCAGCAGCGCATCGTGGCCTTCGGGCCCGGAATGACGATGTTCGGAATCCGGCTGATGTTCTCTAGGAGCGTCCCGTCCCAGTAGAACCGGGCGACGTTCGAAAGGACGTCGTACTTCAGCTGCTTGATGACGGTCTCAAATTCCATGTTGTTCTTCATTCTCTCTCCCCCAAGGTTCCTTGTCCGCTATATATCTGGAGTCCAAGAAGAACTCTATTATACGAAGCCAGGCCGACGTTAGGTAGTTCTCAAAATGGAGGCCGGAAGGAAGGGATCGAGTGTCCTCGTCCCTCCTTCCTTTCCTTTTCCTTCCTCTTCGCTATAATTGAAGTAAAGGAAAGTCGTTTTCCAAGAAGAAAGGAGGTAGATATGACCCTATTTATCGACACGGCAAACCTGAAGGAGATCGAGGAAGCTAGCAGCTGGGGCTTCGTCAAGGGCGTCACGACGAACCCGTCCCTGATCGCCAAGGAAGGGCTCAGCCAGAAGGACGTCATCGGCAAGATCGTCACCCTGATCGACGGTCCGATCTCCGCCGAGGTGACGGCCCACGAGGAAGGGGAGATGCTCGCTCAGGCCCACGACCTTTACGCCATCGACCCGAAGCACATCGTCATCAAACTGCCGATCACCATCGAAGGCCTGAAGGCCTGCAAGGCCCTGCACGAGGAAGGCATTCCGACGAACCTGACGCTCTGCTTCTCCTTAAGCCAGGCCCTCTTGGCCATGGAGAACGGGGCGACCTACGTCTCGCCGTTCCTGGGGCGGCTCGACGACAACGGCTGGGACTCGAAGAAGCTGATTGAGGACATCCGCACCCTGAAGCTCAACTACGGCTATTCGACCAAGATCATCGCCGCAAGCATCCGGAGCGTCGCCCACGTCGAAAGCTGCGCTCTGGCCGGTGCGGACATTGCGACCGTCCCGTACAAGGTGCTGACGAAGCTCGTCCACCATCCGCTGACGGATGCGGGACTGGAGACCTTCGACGAGGCGGCAAGGAAGACGGCCGCCCTAGCGAAGTAGGGAAACCGGGAAGGCGGGCTTTTGGGTTCCGCCTTCCCTTTTTCGTATAATACAGACGGGAGCGCAATCTCCCGAACCAGAAAGGAGCCTTATGCTGACCGAGAAGGACAAGATCCAGATCTACGGTCTCCTGACGAGCGAGTTCAAGAAGAACGTGAAGATTCCGATGGCTTCCATCGCCTTATACCTGACGGGCCACGGACTTCATTATGAGGAATTCGGTTATAAAAAGATGAAGGCGCTGTTAAGCGACCTTCCGGAATTCCTCACTCTCTCCGAATCCGCTCCCGGGGAGCCGCATTCGGAGTTCGTGACCATCACGAACTTCCGTTCGACCCATGCCGAGGAGAGCAAAAAGAAGAAGGAAGAAAGTAAGACGGTTAAGAGCCCGGAGAAGAAGGAGAAGCCGAAGAAGAAGGCCCTCGCCCAAAAGGAAGTCAAGCGCCTCCAGGAGGTGCTTTCTTCCTCCTTCGAGCCGGGGAAGACCTATCCCTTCGCCCAGATCGCCCAGTCCGTCCTCCAGGCGGGATTCTCGCCGAAGGACTACGGCTACGGACACATGAAGGACTTCCTCTCGAACCTGCCCTTCCTTTCGATCAAGGACGAGAACCGGAACGGCTACTCGCAGTGCGTCGCCACGCTGAGCCTGAAGCCGGCGAGGAAGACGAGGAAGAAGATAGAGAGTGAGAGCAAGGCGGAGAAGCCGAAGGAGACGAAGAAGGAGACTGGAAAGACGGACGTCCTTCCACCGGCCGAGAAGAAGCTTTCGGCCTTACCGGCTTCGCCGGCCGCCTCCCTTCCGAAGCCCAAGGAGGAGAAGGAAGAAGAGGACTTCAAGGTTCCCTTCGTCCTTTCCGGCGAGGAGAACCCGGAGGACGCACCCGTCCTCTACGTGCCGGACAAAGTCCTTCTCTCCGTCAAGGAGAACACCGGAATCGGCCTCGACGACAAGGCCATCGCGATGACGCTTCTCTCGGACCTCAACAACGCCCTGAAGGAGAAGACCCTCACGAGCACGGACGAAGCCTACCTCTTCCCGCTCGCCACGCCGAAGAGGACCGGCGAGAAGCTCGTCGGCGCCTTCAAGCGGGCCAACGCCGGCAGCGCCTACGACTACTACCTCAACTTCGTCGGGACGGACCGGGAGAGGCCGAAGGACGTCTTCCATTCTCAGGTCCGGTTCGACGACCTCAACGGCGCCATGAAGGACCTGGCGGCCCTAGCCAAGAAGGAGCCTTGGTGCTACCACGGTTCCAAGGACCCCTACCTGATCCTGAAGATTTATCTCCAGTACACGTACTACCGCCTCGCCAAGCAGGGGAAGGTCCTCTTCGACGAGGGAAGCGGCTTTGCCGCCTTCAATACCGGCCTCGTCAGCGAGAACTACGACGACATCTTCTGCGTCCTGATGAAGAACCAGGACCCGAAGTATCCGGAGACCTACCTGTTCCAAGGCTTCACCATCGCGGCAAGCCAGGGCTTAGGAAAAGTCATCGTGGAGCACTTCTCGCCGCTTCCGACGAAGGCGAGCTACTTCACCGGCCCCGAGGACCTCTTCTTCGACCCCACGAGGGACCTTCATACCGACTACCAGCACATCCTTCTGGACAACATCGACCGGTTCCCGATCGCCTTCCTGAAGAAGGTTTCCTCCCCCTTTGCGGAGGAGAAGGCCTTGGTCGACAAGATCAGCAAGGAGAAGGCCTCCTTCGTCCAGGAGCGCCTCTTTGACCACCTCCAGGACGACCTGAGGAGCAACTCCGCCTTCTTCGACTTCCTGAGGGCCTCCTTCGACCAGGCGGTCGAGCGGGCCTACAAGATCACCAACTACGACTATCGGTTCGCCCTCCCGTCCTACTTCCCCACAAGGGACGTGATGAGCATCATGCTTCCGCTCACCTTCGACAGCACCAAGGGCCCGGAAGCCGCCCTTCTCTGCGAGCGGATGCCCAGTGGCTCCTACCAGGGACAGACCATCCTGACCCTGAAGCAGTGCTACGTCAACGCCCGGCTTCTCGGCCCGCTCTCCCATTCCTTCCTCGACGCCGACAAGATCGAAGACTAGGCATGGGCACAGCGGAAATCGTCGAGCTGGTTCTTTCCCTCGTCCTCCTTTTCGCCTCGGCCTTCTTTTCCCTGGCCGAGACGGCTTTCACCTGTCTGAACAAGTACCGTTTCGAAGTGATGGCCGCCGAAGGCAAGAAGTCCGCAAAGGCGGTCCTCTTCGTCGTCCGTTTCTTCGACGCCTCACTGATTACCATCCTGATCGGGAACAACGCCGCCAGCGTCGCTCTCTCCCTCTTCTCGACCGCCCTGTTCCTGAAGTGGATTCCGGGACTGAGCGACTCCCTGGTCTCCCTTCTTGCCTCCATCGTCACGACCCTCCTTGTCTACGTCCTCGCCGAGACCACGCCGAAGCAGATCGCCAAGCGAATCCCGAACAAGTGCGCGACCTTCTCCGTCTATCCGCTCCTCGTCCTCTTCGTCCTCCTCTTCCCGCTCACGATGGTCTTCTTCGGCATCTCGAAGCTTGGCCTGCTCCTCTTCCGTTCCAAGGAGGAGCCGGAGCTGACCGAGGAGGACGTCACTAGCGCCTTAGACGAGAACGAGAAGCAGGGCGCCCTCGACGAGAACGACAACAGCGTCATCCAGAACTCCTTCGACTTCGGGGACACAAGGGTCAGCGAGGTTTTGACGCCCCGGGACAAGATCTTCTCAATCGACCTAAAGGGACTGACCAAGGACCAGCTAAAGGAGAGGCTTCTTTCGACCAGCTATTCCCGGATCCCGCTGACGGCCGGGAACCCGGACGAAGTCGTCGGGGTATTGATCGTCAAGACCTACCTTGCGGAGCTTCTCCGAAATCCGGACCTAAGGCCTCTCGACGCCATGGAGAAGCCTTACGTCGTCACGCCGGACATCCTTTTGGACGACCTCGTGGAAGGCTTCCGGAAGAGCCATACCGAGATGGCCTTGGTCTATCAGGGCAAGACCCTCGTCGGCCTTATCACCATGGAAGACGTTTTGGAGGAGCTTGTCGGCGAAATCGCCGAGAAGGGGAGCAACTAGCATGAGCGGCAAGGACATCGCCTACCTCATCATCCTGCTTCTTCTCCTCCTTCTTTCCGGCATTTTCAGCATGCTCGACATGGCCTATTCGAACGTCAAGCGCTCCCGGCTCGAGGCCGAGAAGGAGAAGGGTAACGCCCGGGCGGGCCGGGCGTTAACGCTCTCGGACGACTACGACCTCACCATCTCGACCGTCCTCTTCGGAAACGACTTCGTGAACATCCTGGCCTCCTCCTTAACCTCCTTGCTGAGCCGGGACCTTCTGGAACCGGTCCTCGGAGACCTCGCCTCGACCGTCTCCTCCCTCGTCCTTCTCGCCGTCCTTCTCATCTTCGGCGAGATCCTCCCCAAGGCCGTCGCCAAGGACCAGAGCTACCGGATCGCCCTTCACTCCACCTACTTCGTCCAGGGCCTGAAGTTCCTCTTCTATCCGGTCGTCAAGAGCGTCTCGTTCTTAACCTCCCATGTCGTCTCCCTCTTCGTGAAGCGAACCGGCGAGGAGAGCAAGGTCGTCAGCGACGAGGAACTGGAGAGCATGGTGGACGAGATCCACGACGAAGGCATCATCGACCAGGAGCAGAACGTCCTGATCCATCGGACCATCGACTTCAAGGAGACCGACTGCTACGAGATCATGACCCCGCGGGTCAAGCTCTTCGGCTACGACCTGAAGAAGCCGTTCTCCTCCTTCCTCAAGGACCCCAACTGCTTCTCCTACTCGAGGGTCTTAGTCTACGACGGGGATCTGGACCACATCGTCGGCTACTTCCCGGTCAAGACGCTGCTCCGCATCCTCGTCAAGGGAGAGACTCCGGACGTGAAGAAGATCCTCCTTCCCATCGTCTCCGTCCCGGGGACGATGGGCGTCTCGGACGCCATCCTCCTCATGAAGCAGAACCACCACCACATCGCCGTCGTCAAGGACGAGTTCGGCGGGACGGACGGCATCATCACGATGGAGGACATCTTAGAGGAGCTCGTCGGGGAGATCTACGACGAGGACGACGTCGCCCTGACGCCGATCCGAAAGCTCGAGGAGGAAGGGACCTATCTCGCCCAGGGGAGCGTCAACATCGACGACTTCTTCAACAAGTTCGGATTAGATCCCGACCGGCTGGGAAACGAGTACACGACCCTGAACGGCTTCATCACCTCGAGGCTCGGAAGGTTCCCGAAGGTCGGCGACGAAGTCGACTACCAGAGCCTTTCTCTCTCCGTCATCGAGGCTGGGCCGTACACGGCGGACCTCGTCCTCGTCTTCGTCAACTCGGAAGACCTGGACGAGAAGACCCTCCGCCGGCGCCAGGTCCTGAAGAGCCGGATCTTGGAGCGGAGGAAGAACCGTCGGATCTTCGCTTCCCCGCTACGGAACAAGAGGCCGCTACTGCCGAAGAAGAGGAAGTCCTGACCGTTTACCAGAAAAGGAGCGGAGAGGTCGTAAGACCCCGCCGCTCTTTTTTTTCCTTGGCTGAGGAAGAATCGATGCCTTAAGCCCAATGTCGAAGAAAATGGTAGAAGTTCTTCTTCCGGGAGTAGTCGCTGTTGCAGAGCGGAAGGTCCTTGATTCGGAACTCGGGATGCGTCAAGAAGAAGGTGTCCATCAGGGTCTCGGACATGAAGCCGAAGACCCGAGCTTGGTAGGCGTTATGGTCACTTAAATCCAGGTTCTTCTCAACTTCGGAGAGGACATCGAAGACAAAGGAAGAGTAACGATCGTAAATCTCTTTCCGGGTCACGATCACGTTACCATAGTGGATGCGAGGACGGGAGAAAACGACTTTGTCGTAGGATTCGAGATACTCGGGATAGAGCTTTTCAACGGCCTTTCGGGTTGTATCGATATCGATCGTCTTCCCACCGCATTTGGCATAGTAATCGTAATAGTTCTTGGAGAAATACCGGAAGGTCTTGAAGGAGAAGGAATGGACGCTGACTTTCCTTGGAAGAAGGACATCGTACTTTCCTAAAAGGCGGAGAAGCTCTCCGGAAGAGTAGGGAACGAGCTTCGGACTTGGCGACAAAGCGTGGTAGAAGTATCTTCGATAATGCATCAAGCCGACATACTCGGAATGAACATTCTTCCAGATCCAGTACTGTCCAGTAAGCTCACAGTAGTTCGGATTCTTCGTAGCAATGTTAAGGCCGGAATCGTCCATGAAATCCGCCCCGATGGAATGGGAATCCTTGCCCACCCCCAGGAGATAAAAGTCCTTGTCCTCCGAAAAACGAGGTACCTTCTTGTGGGTAACGACAAAAATAGAGATTTCACTCATAGGAGATACCCTCGCGCTTCCAAGCCTTCCTCGTCCCACCCGTCTCGGTTCTTTTCGGCCCTTACTTCTTCGCTTCGAGCTTGCTGTATCGTTCCATCCACTTCCTATACTCACCGCTCTCGACGTGTTTTAGCCAATCCGGATGGTCCAGGTTCCACTGGACCGTCGGGACGATGCCGGTCTCGAAGGTGTAGGTCGGCTTCCAGCCAAGCTCCGTCTCGATCTTGGTCGGGTCCATGGCGTAGCGGAGGTCGTGGCCCGGACGGTCCTTCACGAAGGTGATCAGGGACTCCGGCTTTCCGAGTACCTTGAGAATCGTCTTGACGACCTCCAGGTTGCTCCGTTCGTTATGGCCGCCAATGTTGTAGACTTCGCCGTCCTTGCCATGCCGCACGATCAAATCGATGGCGTTGTTGTGGTCGCCGACATAGAGCCAGTCCCGGACGTTGGCCCCGTTGCCGTAAATGGGGAGAGGTTCGTTCCGCAGGGCTTTCTGAATAATCAGAGGAATCAGCTTCTCCGGGAACTGGTAGGGGCCGTAGTTGTTGGAACAGCGGGAAATCGTGACCGGAAGTCCGAAGGTCCGGTGGTAGGCGAGGACGAGAAGGTCGGCAGAGGCCTTGGAGGCGGAATATGGAGACGAGGCGTGGATTAGCGTATTCTCCGTGAAGAAGAGGTCCTTCCGGTCCAGTGGAAGATCGCCGTAGACCTCGTCGGTGGAGACTTGGTGGTACCGTTTGATGCCGTACTTCCGGCAGGCATCCATCAGGGTCTGGGTTCCGATGATGTTGGTCTGAAGGAAGATGCCCGGGTTCTCGATGGAGCGGTCGACATGGCTCTCGGCGGCGAAGTTGATGACGTAGTCGAAATGTTCCTCCTCGAAGAGCCGGAACACGCCTTCCCGGTTGCAGATGTTGTCATGGACGAAGCGGAAGTTGGGCTCCTTGAGGATGGGCTCAAGGGTCTCCATATTTCCGGCGTAGGTGAGGGCGTCCAGACAGACGAAACGGTCTTCCGGATAACGTCGCACCATCGTATGGAGGTAGTTGCCTCCGATGAATCCTGCACCGCCTGTGACTAGGAAAGTAGCCATTCTCTATTCCTCCTCTTTCTCTAATTCGTGGAGATACCGACGCGTCGCATCCTGCCAGGAAGGTAGCCTGGGGAACCCAGCCTCATCCAGGGACTTCTTCGAGAGTCGCGAGTTCAGCGGACGCTTGGCCTGATTCGGGACAAGGTGCTGGTATTCTTCTGTGGACACCGGATGAACAAGTACATCCTTATGACTCTCCGCAAAGATGAACTGAGCGAACTGGGCCCAACTGGTAAAACCTTCGTTGGTGGCATGATAGATACCGTATTTTTCTCGAACCATCATGTCACACATCAGCTTACTCAGGTCGTAAGTGTAAGTTGGCGACCCAATCTGGTCGTCCACGACGTTTAGCTCCCTGTGGGTATTCGCGAGATTCAGCATCGTGCGGACGAAATTGTGGCCGTTGATGCCAAAAACCCAGCTGATTCGAAGAATATAGTATCGGGTCAGGGCAGCTCGGACGAAGTCTTCTCCCGCCGACTTTGTCTTCCCATAGACCGAGAGACCTCTCTTCGGGTCATCCACTTCGAACGGCGTCGTTCCTTTCCCGTCGAAGACATAATCCGTAGAGATATAAAACATCGCTGCTCCGACTTCCCGACAGGCCTCAGCAATGTACTTTGGTCCTAATGCGTTGACCTGGAAGACCGCTTCCGGCATGCTCTCGGCTTTGTCGACAGCCGTCCATGCGGCGTTATGCATCACGACATCCGGACGGTATTCCCGGATCACCTGATGAACCTTTGCCTCGTCCGTGATATCCAGTTCTTCCCGGTCCAGGCCAAGAATTTGGCTGTATCCCCGTTCTCTCAGTTCCCTCAGGCAGTCAAAACCGAGCTGCCCGCGGATACCGGTAACCAGAATTCTGGAGTCTTTTCGTATCATGTCTGTTCTCTCCCCGCTTGGACAAAGCCTTCTTTCAGAAAGGCTATAGCAACTGTATTCTCCCCTCCCTTATTCCGAACTCGATCTTCTTCTCACGAAGATAAGGATGAAGCTGGTCTTTCGGGGAGAGGTCAAGTTCTCCATGGTAAGGCCACGAAACATCAACATCCGGGTCGTCCCAGCGAATGCCGCCTTCGTAACCAGGGTCATAAACGTCATCCACCATATACTCAAAGATTGCCGTGTCGCTGAGAACAACAAATCCATGAGCGAATCCCTTCGGAATCATGAACATGTTGTGAGTCTCGGCGGACAAGGTGACCCCGACATACTTTCCGTAGGTCGGAGAGCCTTTCCGCAGGTCGACCGCCACGTCATAGACCTCCCCAACGACGACCCGGACCAGTTTTGCCTGTGGCTTCCGGGTCTGGAAGTGCAGCCCTCGAAGGACGCCTTTGTGAGACTTTGACTGGTTCGCCTGAACGAAATCATACTTAAGGCCGGCTTTTTCGAAAAGGTCCTTCTGGTAGGTCTCCGTAAAGTACCCTCGGGAATCTCCAAAAATCTTGGGCTGGATGACATAGACACCGTCAATCGTCGTTTTCTGGAATTCGAAGCTCATCTCAGTACATGACCTTTCCTTGGGCAATCTGAAGCAGGTACTGCCCATATTCGTTCTTCTTCATCGATTCCCCTGTCGCTATGAGCTGTTCTTTGCTGATCCACCCGTTTTTGAATGCGATTTCTTCCGGGCAGCAGATCTTAAGCGACTGATGCTCCTCAATCATCTTGACAAAGTTCGAAGCGTCGTTCAAGGAGCTCATCGTCCCTGTGTCAAGCCAGGCATAGCCTCGTCCGAGCAGGGAGACATGGACATTTCCCTGCTCAAGGTACATATTGTTCAGGGTCGTGATCTCCAGCTCCCCACGGGCGCTAGGTTTCACTTTCTCAGCCAGGTTAGAGACTCCCTTGGGGTAGAAATAGAGGCCCGTAACAGCATAGTTACTCTTGGGCACCTTTGGCTTCTCTTCGATGGAGACAGCCTTCTTGTTGGAATCGAATTCCACGACGCCGAATCGTTCCGGATCCCGAACGTAATATCCGAAAATAGTGGCGATGCCATCCTCCGCCCGTTTGACGGAATTCAGGAGGTGGTTCCCTAATCCGGAGCCATAAAAGATATTGTCACCGAGGATCATGGCACAGGCGTCAGAGCCAATGAATTCCTTGCCGAGGATGAACGCCTGGGCGAGTCCGTCCGGAGAGGGTTGCACTTTGTAGGAGAGACGGATTCCGAAGTGTGCTCCAGTCCCGAGAAGTTCCTCAAAACGAGGCGTGTCCTGGGGTGTCGAGATGATGAGGATGTCCTTAATTCCGGCCAACATGAGGACCGAGAGTGGATAGTAAATCATCGGCTTGTCATAGACAGGCAGAAGCTGTTTCGACGTCACCAGAGTCAGCGGATACAAACGGGTGCCGGACCCTCCGGCTAGGATGATTCCCTTCATCGTTTACCTCCTTAAAGGTTAATGGCTTTCGGACGGCAGAAGAGGAGCGGGAAGAAGTAGAAAACGTTGTTCTTTAGGGCGAACTTAACCTCGAACTTGAACATCTCCTTCAGATAGAGGAACTTGTTCAGTGGCCTTTTGAAATAGGGCGCCCGGAAAAAGACTCGCCCGTCTCTCTTGATGTTGCGGAACCGCTTCAGGATCTTCTTCAGCGGGTTCTTGGCGTTAGTAAAGAAGTTCTGCGTCATCACGATATCAATGGTCTCGGAAGGAATTCCAGCAACGGCCATACGGAAAAAGATGTCGTCGTCAACATAGTCCAACAGCAGATTCTCGTTGAAGTAGCCAATCTTCTCGAACACCTTTCCGGAAAAGAGCGTACAGGAGTTGATGCCTAAGAGATAGCCTCTCATATGTTCCGTCGAGTGATTCTTGTAGATGCTGAAGGTTGAGACCTTACGGATGACGTTTGGACCATATTTCCCCGGTCGGAACAGCTTAAAGAAAGGCATGTAGGCTAAAGCCCTTCCGGAGTCTCGGCACTCCTCTGCCTTCATGAAATATTCCTCAGGGAGTGGCGTATCCTGATCGAAGATGATGATCCAGTCCTCGGGAGTGATGTACTTCTTCAGGATTGAGTTGTAGGCGACCGGCAATCCCACGTTCGCATGCCGGGTTTCGTAAATCAAGCCGTTCTTCCGGCAAAAATCCTCATTTTCCCTCTGAAGCTTCTCATTGGTAGAATTGTCGAAAAACGCTGGGATGAGGCCATGCCTCCGAATACGACTTAGGCTCTCGACATTGACCGGTCCGTTAAAGAGAACGGTTAACGCATACCATTTCATAAACCTGGTAGACCTCCTTCCTAATCTTATGCCGTCCATGATAGAAGAAACTGACGAAGAAAAGAAGAACGATGGAGAAAGAGAAGCCCCAGAGGAGAAGAAGGTTATCGAAGACAGTGAAGATGCTGATGACCGACAGGTTTAGCGTGACCATCAGGGACAAATCCGTATTTTTCCTCGTTGCAAGAGGAAGAACGAAAAATAGCAGGGCCATTTCAAGATACTGAATCAGGATGCCGATGGTTCCTCCGGCCGTCACGGCCTGGGCGAACATAGTACCGACCGTCAGGGCCGGGCTCGGTAATTCCAGGGTCAGCTTAAGGTCCGGGAACAGCCGTTTCGCAAGGAAGTCCGGAAGGAGAATATAGAGGAGCTTCTCGACCGTCAGCTGATGGGGAAGCGGAGCATTGTAGAGCAGGTTCCCCAAAGGGGTCTCCGCATAGACAACGGCGCCGGCAAAAGGAGTCAGATAGGAATGCTCGCCCTTAAGCCCCGCAAGCCCGCACACGATGCTCGCATCAGACCATGAGCTCCCATTACGAAGATTCCCAAATCCGCTGAAAAGATAGGCCACGAAGAGAACAAGCAAGAAGACGGCAAGGACACGGGCGGGGTTCAGCTTCACTCTGGAAAGGAACACGAGCATCGTCATGGCAAGACAATAGAGAATCATTCCACGAGAATACAGTAGGAAAAAATAGAAATAGACATAGGCAACCATCAGAGAAGATAGGAGACGATGTTTCTTCTCCCCGTAGAATAAGCTCATGGATGCCCTCAGATTCAGAATGACATAAAGTGATACGTAGAAAGTGTTGAAATAAGGAATCTCAAAGCTTCCGTAGGAATGGATATCTCCTGAGAGGACCCTCATGAGTGGAAAAGACCGGTTCAAAGCTAAACCAAGGACGGCAAAAGCGAGGCAAGCAAAGAATAGAGGAAGTGGTGGCTTCGCCACGTAGAACCGAATTAGTTCACGGCTAAGCTTTTTCAGAACGCAACGATCAAACAGATAGCCGAGAATAAAAGAACCGACGATTAGAGCAGCGAAGAAAAAGAAAGAATTCGTTGAAAGCCCCGGATAGATTGTGAAAAGCGACAGCCGATAAAAAAGGACAATGAAAGCCCAGATTGTTCCGAACAGATAGAAAGGATTAAGAAAATAGCGGTTCCGAATTCCGCATAGATCGCCTTTGGGGAGGAGAATCATTTCTGCTGACGGCCTTTCTTTCCCTTCGACAGCTTCCGCAGAAGAAAGTCCTTGATCTTTTTGAACCAATTCTGTTTCTCCATGAAAGCGACTCGTTGCTCCCGAACCTTCAAATGGTTCGTATCGATGTAAACGTCCAATAGCAACTCCGAGAGGAAGCCATATACTCTCTGGTCATATTGGGAATAGGTCGAGGTATCCAGCTGTGATTCGACCTTGAACAGGATATCGAAGAGCCAATCCAGATAGCCTTTGGCAACATCGTGGTTCGCAATGAACATATTGAAGTAGTGGCCGGAAGTCTTCTTCATCCGCTTCTGAAACGCTGGAAAGTATTCGGGGTAGTCTCTCTGAATGATCTTTGCCGTAAGATCCAGGGGTTCTCTCACGTGAGCATGAACGTAGTGGGAATAGTTGCTCTCAACGTAATAGTACCTTTTCTTAGGGACAATAATATCATGGTTCTGTAAAAGTAACTCGATTTTATTTTTGGGCAAAACGTTCTGTAAGTTCTTCCTGACAAAGAGACCGCTTCGAAGGAAATACCGGCGATAATGGACGAGGCCAAGAATATCGTAATCCAGGTTCTTATAGGCCCAGTAGATTCCGGTCAGTTCACAGTAGCTTTTATTCTTGGCAGAAATGTTCTCGCCCTGCGAATCCAGCGTCGAAAAAAAGTGTTCTTTGCGAAGGGCGGCTCCGACTTCCACGGGAAGATATGCCGGATTCGCCGGCATCGCATAGGGCTTATGAGATACGACAATAATCTTTGTATTCACCGCGTTAACTCCAGCGACTAAAGACCTGAATCAGTATCTTCAACGCATCCGATACGAGTCTGACACCAGCGTCGGATGAGCGTAATCCGACTGGTTTCAAACCTCTAGTTCCTTAAAAACAAAAAAAAAGAAAACTAGAATAGCTTTATTATAAGCGACCCTTCAACAGGGCGCAAAGAGAGAAGAATGAAAAACCAACTGGTAACCAAGACAAATAGTCAGAAACCACTGGTTTCTTCTAGAGGAACGAAAATCACAAGTCAGAAAGAAATAATAGAATCCTTGATTTACGAAATGAGAAGGAGAAACGAAGTAAAGATTCCATCCTTATTTCTTAATCTGCTTCACCATTCAAAGAAAGATTCTTCATTAATTTCTAAAGGGGAATAGCCTTCTTGGCAGGTTGCCCCCGTTCTTTGTTTTTATTTCCCGGGATAGAAAGTGTCACTGTATCTCGAAGCTACGGGTGGAGCATTTATCCGATATGCTTCACTAGCTTTCCCAGGAACTTCTTGTAGTACTGAGTAACCATCGGTTCATGGAAGAGGAGCAGCGTAACGCCATAGATGAGGATGCCGCAGAGAACGAGGAGGACGGAAAGCCAGAGGTTTCCGAGATGCCCAGAGAGGACTTTCCCAAGTCCGTAAAGAAGGACGTACATCAGTAAGGCAGCGTCAAAGCTCTGCAAGGCCGGCTCCCGGACTTCGGCAAGAGGAAGAGTCTTCTTTGCAAAGAAGAAGTACAGGGAGGAGACGAGCAGCTCGGTCATCGTTGCCGTGGCCGCAGTCCCGACCGAACCAAGATACTTTGTCATCAGGGGACTGACGGCGAGGCTGAAGACCGTTCCGCTAAGAAGGAAGATCGTCCGCTTCCAGAGGTGCCCGCTAGGGATGTAGTAGATGGACCCGAGGATGCCCGAGATAGGAATAAGGAGAATCCGAGGGCTCAGCCAGTAGACCAGCGGAATCGCCCCCTCATAGGCCTGGCCGAAGAAGGCGACCGTGAAGTATGGATTGATGGCGAGAATTCCGAAAAAGCAAGGAAGAGCGGCAAGGAAGTACACTTCCAGGACTTTCTTCGTCTTGTCCCGAATCTCTGCCTCGTTCCCAGTCTGATAGAGATACGCCATCCGGGACATCATGACCGTGTTCAGGGAGTTTACTAGGGTGACGGCAATACTGACCAGCTTTTCTGCGCTCTCGTAATAGCCACTCTGTGCGGAGTCGGCCCCGATGACCCCAAGAATCGTCTTTGAGAACGTCGTATAGGCAATGGAAGCAACGTACGGAAGGAAATAGACGAAGGCGGACTTAAAGTAATGGAACGGCTGGAAACGATGAAGCTTCGGCTTAGCGACATACTTCGGTATGGCTAACAGCGTACTGAATCCAGTCAGGAACAGAGAAAGAGACATCACCCAGACATAAGCGCCGTAGTCCTGGCTCGTGCGGACGAAGACAAAGATACCGACAAGGTTCAGGATCTTGACGACAAGATTCCGTGCACAAAGGGAAACGAAATGCTCCAACCCTTGGAATAGGAAGGTGATATCGATGCCGACGGCAAAGATATCCAGCGACATGACCATCAGGACCATCTTCGTGTTCAGAGGATAGGACGTAGAAGAGAAAACGTTTCCGAGGACAAGTCCGAAGTAGATCCCGACGGTCACCAGGCAGACCATCAACTTGCAAGTCAGGATTTCCCAGAAGATCCGGGAATACTCTTCCTTGTCGTCCCGGTGCTTGGCGATGGTGACGGTCGCATAGTCGAGGAAGCAATAGGTGGCTGCCGTAAAGTAGGTGATATAGGAATACGCATAGGAATAAGACCCGACCCCGCTCGGCAATAGGGTGCGGGAAACATAAGGAGCCGTGATGAAAGGAATGACCAGGACCAGGATCTGGTAGATGGCGTTAAAGAGGATGTTGGCTTTGAGGCTCTGCTTTTTGGGAGCAGGGCGGTTCTTTGCTGAATTTAGGGCCATTTCTTTCCTCACCGGAAATTGCTAGGCATGTCCTATAATATACCAGAGGTGCGGAAACGATGAAACAATGGATTTCCTTGGAACCCTGCGTCGAGGCCGGATTTTCGGTTTCCGAGAAACGAAAGAAGGTCTGGAACGTCGAGCTGAATCTGTTTGAGGAACTCCGCAAGGTCTGTGAGGAAAACCATCTTTCCCTCTTCGCGGACGGCGGAACCCTTCTTGGCGCCGTGCGCCACAAAGGGTTCATTCCCTGGGACGACGACATGGACTTCGTCATGCCGAGGCCGGACTACGAGAAGCTGAAGAAGATTGCTCCCTCGGCCTTCTCCAATCCTTATTTTTTCCAGGATAACCTTACCGACTACTCCTTCCGCGTCCATGCCCAGCTCCATGACCTCTCCACTACGGCTCTTTCCCCGGACCGCTACCGCGCCCGCTATGCCCGAGGGATCTTCATCGACATCTTCCCTCTCGATGCCTATTCCTTCGAATGGAAGGACGGAAAGGATACCCTAGAGGAGCTTAAGCACCTCCGGGAAAAATACCAGCGGCTCCTCTTCTACCACTACATCACCGGGCAGCCCGTGAAGAGACTGGCCAAGAACGTTCTCTTCACGCTCTACCGACCCCTCTTACGGGCGTCCTACCGGAAGGGAAAGACGTACCAGGAGTTCGAGGACCATCTGCTCTCGAACTTCGAGACCCGTTCCTTCGAATACCTCTGGGACTTCACGCTGGACTACCCCATGCGGAAGACCTGGATGAAGAAGGAGGACTACGCCTCCGCCGTGGCGCTTCCTTTCGAGAACACGACCATTCCTTGCCCCGTGGGGTACGACGACATCCTGCGTCGGAACTTCGGGGACTACTGGACACCGGTTCAGGGAACCAGCATCCACGGCGAGCTCCTCTTCGACACGGAGAGGCCCTACACGGATTACGACCGGCTCGGTCGGAAAGCCTTCCTCGAAGCTTACGAAAAAGCGTCCCTCTAAGAGAGGGACGGCTCTTTCGACAGTCTGCACCAAGGTCTACTAAATCGGGTAGACCTTTTTTCTTTCGTAGTAGGCCTCTAGGACGTCCGTCATCCGCTCCGAGACCGCCTCCGTCAGATAGTAGGACGGCCGTCGGGAACGGACCCGGTTCAGGAAGGTCAGAATCTCGTAGCGGATGCCTTCCCCTTCCAGGGGATAGAAGAACTTCCGGTTCATCCTCTCGTCCTCGTAGCGGAGCTCGAAGTAGTCCGGCTTCCACCAAGGAGCCGGGACGTAAAGGTATCCCTTCGTCCCGCTGACGACGAGGGTGCCTTCGCTCTTCACTCCGCTTCCGGTCAGCACTTCCGCCACGGCATGAGGATAGCGGAAGGAGATGCGGGTAAAGGTGTCGTCCCCTTCCGGCGTGAAGCGGGAGCAGAAGGAGACCTCCTCGTATTCCGTCCCCAGAAGCTGCAGGACGGCGAGGATGCCGGGCGTCCCCCAGTAGCAGAGGCTCGGCCAGCGCTCCTGGGACTCGTACTGGAATTCCTGTAAGGAGGTCTCCGTCGCCTGGACGGAGACAATCGTCCCCACGGCCCCCTCCTTCAGAAGGAGCTGAAGCCTCATCCAGGCCATCGCATAGGCAGTCTTCAGCCCGCCCATCAAAAGGACCCCCTTCTCCTCGGCCTCTTTCTCTAGAAGGAGAAGCTCCTCCCGCTTCAGGCAGACGGGAAGCTCGCAGAGAACGTTCTTTCCCTTGGCAATCGCCTTCCGGATCTGAAGGAAATGGTCCTGGGGAGGCGTGGCAAGGTAGACGGCGTCACACTGGTCTAAAAGCGCGTCAAAGTCCGGGCAGTAGGAGATTCCCCGGTCCCGGAACTCGGTCTCGTAGTATTTCCTCGACCCATAGAAGGCGCTCACGGAAGCGCCGTTCACAAAGTGGGCCTCCTGGGCGAACTTGGCGGAGAGGGCGACGCTTCCGGCAATGCCGAAACGAAGTTCCTTTTCCTTGCTCCGGATATCCGAGGAGGAGATTCCCTCCGTACGCGGAAGATAGACGACCTCGCAGAGCGGAGAGAGATAGTCGAACACGCCCTTCCAGTCGCTTCCTTCCACGAAGACGGAAACCCCGTAGCGCAGGATGTCGTCGATCTTCTGTCCTTCGTACTCTTCCACGATGATCTGGTCGGCCAGGCCGGTCTTCCGGACGGCGTCCATCCTCTCGAAGAGGGACTGCTCCACGTTGATCTTCCCCCGGGCCTGATCGAAGGAGTCCGAGGTAACGCCGACGATCAGGAAATCGCCTAGGGCCTTCGCCCTCTTTAGGAGGCGAATGTGTCCTTCATGCAGGTGATCGAAGGTGCCGTACGTGATGACCTTCTTCATGGGTTCCGCGTTTGCCTCTCCTAGTTCTGGGCCGAAGAAAGGGACTCTTCCGCCTCTTTGATCGTCCGGGCGAGGCCTGGGACCTGGGGCGTCGGAATGCAGCAGAGAGCGACCCGGAGAACGTCGGAAGCGACCGGGGAAAGATAAATGTCCTTCGTCATCAGCTGCGTGGAGAGGGACAGGGCGTCGGAGCAGGGAAGAGAGAGATAGAAGCCGAAGCGGTAAGGATAGAAGGAGAGAGAGCAGGACTCCGCCTCTGCACAGAAGATCTGGGCCCGGTTCTTCACGATTTCCCGGTTCCGCTGGACTTCCTTCCTCAGCTCCTGGACGGTCTCCTCCCGGCTTAAGAGGTCTTCAACGGCGTTCATCGCCATATGGTTCCCGGTCGACCAGAGCGTCCGGGCGGACTTGCAGGCCGCCTGGAAAGCCGCCTTGCTCTTGCTGGAATCCATCGAGAAGAGCGTCAGGGCACCGATTCTTAGCCCGTAGAGGGAGAAGGTCTTGGAGAAGGAAAGACAGATGTAAGTAAGGACTTCCGGAGAGAGGGAAAGAAGACTGTCCGCAATTAATTTCTTCGTTCCGGCTCCGGCATAGTCGATGTAGGCGGAATCGAGGATAAGCCGGACCTTCCCGTGGTAGGCGTTGAGTAGGTCCACCAGCGCCTTCCACTCCTCTGCGGAGAGGCAGTAGCCGGTCGGATTCTCGCACGGATCGTTGACGACAAGAAGAAGCCGTTCCTTTCGTTCGAGTAAGGACTGAATCTTCTCCTCGACGTCACGAATATGGAATCCGCCTTTCTCATCGTAGTTCTGATAGAAGGCAACCTGGTCCGTAAAAAGCGAAGCCTGGGCATAGTAGTTCGGCCAGGAAAGGCGGGGAAGGAGGATGCCGGCCTTCGTATCCGAGGCGCCGTCCTTGAAGGCAAGAGCAAGCGCTCCGGTTCCTCCCATCGTCGCCACCGTGCAGGCGTTCCCGTTCTTCTCCGCCTCTTTGAGGGCATCCTCGAAGAACCAGGAAAGAAGCTTGGTCCGGTAGCCTTCCTCGCCGGCCACGCTGGAGTAGATTAAGTCATTGTCTTCGGTATGCCGGCCCAGGGTATCCCGGATCAGCTGGTTCAGAGGAAGGCTCCCGTCGTCGAGGCTCATCATCCCGATGGTCCCGTTAACGACCTTGCGTCCTTCCTTGGCGGCCTGCTTCGCCTTCGAATTCAGAATCAGGATCAGATCGGAGGGAATATTCTGGTTCATCAGCAGTTCTCCTTGCGGTCTAGGTCATAGAAGGCATCCAGGAAGAAGCGCATGGCCTTCTCAGAACCGGTCGAAACCCGGATGTAGTCCTTCAGAAGTTCGTTATGGTAAGGATGGACGAGGATCTTCTTCTCCATCTCGAGGCGCTTCGTCAGCTGGTGGGGATCCGTATGCGTCTTGACCAGGATGAAGTTCCCCCGGCACACCTTCACCTCGTAGTGATGGGCCTTTAAGCTCTCGGCCGCCATCTTCTTTCCCTTCTCCTCGATCTCAATCAGTTCCTTCTCCATCTCGGGATGCTTCAGGATCTCTTCGGCGAAGAGCAAGGCGACCGCGTTGCAGTCGAAGGTCAGCTTCGCGTTCTGAAGATAGTGGATGATCTTCGGACAGGCGATTGCAACCCCCATCCGCAGCGCAGCGATAGAGAAGAGCTTGGAGAAGGTCCGGGTGACCACGACGTTCTCCTCTTTCAGCGCATAGGAAACAAAGGACTCCGGATAGAAGTAGTGGTACGCCTCATCGATGAGGACGATCGCATGGTACTCCTTGGCCTTGGCGATAATCTTCTTCAGATCTTCTTCCGAATAGACATCCCCCATCGGGTTGTTCGGGTTCACCAGGGCGACAATCCGGGTGTTCTCGTTGATGGCGTCCAAGATGCGGTCAACCTTAATCGTCAGGTCCTTCTCGTAGGAGACCGGGACATGGTGCAGGCCGAGGATGTTGCAGTTGACCCAGTACATCTCGAAGGTCGGAGATACCGTAACGACGTCCTTGCCTTTCTCGCCGAAGGTTTCCAGGATGTAGCGGATGGCCATGTCGGTCCCGTTGGTCGCGACGAGGTTCTCCTTCTTGCAGCCGTTACCGATATACTTGGCATACTCTTCTAAGAAACGGTCGGGCTCCGGATAGACGGAAAGGAATTCCGGGGTGACTTTCTTTAGGACGGAAGAGACGAATTCCGCCGGAAGTCCCTCCGGGTTCTCGTTCATGTCGTAGCGATGGTAGGCGTACCGCCCCTGTTCCGGAAACACCCGCTCCGTCTGGGCGATGTCCGGATTCACGTAGTATTGGTCCATGTTCAACCTCTCCTGGATGACGCTTCATCATAGGCTTTTAGACGGGAAAAGGAAAGCCGGACCCTTTCCTTGGCGACTCCCTCGTCGTCCTCCGGAACGAAAAACGTCGCCACCTTTTGGATGGCGCCGTCCTTAAGACCGGAAGACTAGAGCCCCGGAGCCGGAGGAAGCGGAGGAAGGCTGGCGGCGACGACGCTGAGCGTCAAGGCGCCGTCCGAGCCGAGGCTCAGGTAGTAGGTCGTGCTGAAGTCGATGGTGAACTTCATCGCGGGCTTTCCGTCCTGGAGAACCCAGGTATAGGAGTAGGAAGTTCCGTCCACGACGCCGGAATAGGTGACGTGGCCGGTCATGGAGTCGACGTTCTTCTTGAACTCGAGGCTGTACTCCTTGCTGTCGACCGTCGCCGTGTAGGTCTTGAGGAAGGATTCCTCGTCGAAGGAGAGACGGGAGAGGGTCTTCGTGCCGTCGCCGGCCTCATAGGACGCGTCCTTCTTCGTGAAGGAGTAGGTCGACCCAGCGGTCTTAATCGCGATGGAGCCGTCCGCCTTCACCTCGTAGTCCTGGACGGTCTGCTTGCTTCCGTTCACTTCCAGGACGTCGTCGTGGAGGTAGTAGAGGGTCGAGGCGTCCTTGTCGACGTAGACGCCGTTCGCCTGATAGACCTCTTCCCGGACGTACTTGTTCCCGAAGACGAGGAGGGAGGCGCCCCGGAAGTAGCAGACCACCTGGCTCGTGGAGGAAGGAGAGAAGAGAATCACCGGAGAAGGCTTTCCCGTCTCGGAGTCGATCGTCATCGAGAGGGTGAAGGGGTACTCCACCTTCTCCAGGGCCCCGTTCTTGGGGGTGTCGGCATAGAAGTGCCCACTCTCGACGTAAAGCTTCTCGATGCCGTACTTGCTCTGGAAGTCGTAGACCCCAATCATTTTCTCGTACTGGGCATAGGGGATGAAGTCCTTCGTCGTGGAGGACTCGACCGCCAAGATGTCCTTCGCCCCGTTGAGGATGTAGGCCGTCTCCTTCCCGACGGGCCGGGCGGAGATCAGGTAGGAGAAAGTTTCGGCATGGTAGTACGGCTCGAGCACGTAGTCGAGGCTCTCCCCGTCCCGCACCAGCTTCTCGGCGGAGAGCTTCAGGCCGATGCTTCCGTCCGCGGTGTAGTCCCCGTAGAAGGAGGCAATCGTCTCCTGGTCGAAGCAATAGGTCGTCTTGCCTGCGGACCTCAGGGCGAAGATGAGGTTTCCGAGATAGTCGACGTCGAGCACGTAATCGACCCCGTCGACCGCAAAGTTGAGGCTGACGTAGGCCTGCTTGCCGTCATAGGAAAGGTAGCCCTGGACGGTCTTCCCGTTCCAGGTGACCTGATAGGAGCCGGAGACGGAGAAGGCGGTCACGCCCGCCTCGTCCTTGGCGTAGTAGGAGCGCTCGAAGACTTCCTGATAGAGCGGGGCGTTGATGTAGTAGCGCTCCACGCCGTTCTTGGCGCAGAGCAGGTTCCGTTGGTAGAAGTTGCTGACGAAGAGGTAGGTATCGTTGCCGTCCAGGACCTTGAAGGCCAGGCGGTGCGAATAGATGTCGAGGGTATAGTCAACCTTCTTCCCGTTCAGGAGGAGGGTCTCCTCCGTCGTCCCGTCCTCCTTCTCCGTCTGCTGATAGGAGAAGGTCTCGTCCTTGTAGGAATAATCTCCGAGAAGCTGGTTCTTCTCGTCGTAGACGAACTCCTCGCTCTCCCCTCCCGTCTCCTTCACGAAGCCGAAGGGCGTCGGACGGAGGACGACTTCCTTTCCGTCCTCCGTGTAGGAGTAGTAGCTCCCCCGCTCGTCCGTGTGGGCAGAAAGCGCAAAGCTGTTCTTCCCGTCCGTTGAGAACGAGGTTGCGGTCTTGTCCATGGTCAGGGTGACCTCGCCGCTCTTCTTGGAGAAGTAGGATCCTCTCAGGAAGCCCGCCTCGGTCACGTACTCCCCTCCGAAGGTGATGCCGGTCTTCGTCTTCGTGAAGGTATGGTTCGAGAGATAGTCGTAGTTGTCCGAGTCAAGAAGCGAGACATGGAAGGCATACTTCTTATTCTCGAGGACATAATAGGAACGTAAGATGTAATGCTCGTCGTAGTGGCCACTCCTTCCGTTCCCGTAGGAGACGCGGAAACCCTCCCGGCTCGGGTCAAAGCTTCCGTCGAAGCTCAGGCCGGTATTGTACGGGTCGCCGCTTCCGTCGGCCGTGTAGTAACCGGCGTAGGGCTCGACCGAAGGTAAGAAGGTCGAGAGAGTCTCATCGTTCTCCCCGTCCTTCTTGGCTAAGGCGAGGACGTAATGGTCTCCGGCCTCCTTCGTCAGGGAAAGCCGGTAGTGGCTCTCTTCGTCGAAGGCCTCAATGGAGAGGGCGTTATTGTCCTCTTCGTAGTCATAGTAGGAGTACGTCTTCGTCTGTTCTCCCTGGCTCACGACGAAAGCCTTGTCCTGGAAGGTCAGCACGCCGTCCTCGCCGACGAAGGAGGTGCCGGCAAAGACGCCCAAGGTCGTCGCGTCAATCTTCATCGCCACCGGAAGGGCGCTACTGCTGATGCTGGGAGTAGCGGGACTGACCGAAGAAGGAGCGGAAGAGGAGGAGGAGGGCTTTCCGACCTGGCAGGAGGTCAGAAGGAAGGCCAAGGAGAGAAGGAAGGAACGCTTGCTTGTTTTCATGTCCGGAATCCTTTCTAAAGAGGAATTCAGTTTACCATATAGGAGTGGTTTTTCCGTCAAAGATGCTCAAGGCTCTTTTGCGCGCGTTCCCTTCTTCCTATAAGGCCCATGAGGAAAGCGCTATCCTTCGATCCAACTAGTCGGATTCATCCGTGTTTACGGGCAGAATCAAATTTTCTAAAAAATATGGAAGAAAGGGGATGACAAAACGAATTCGATATGTTATCCTTATCTCGGCAAGGCAAAACCGACTCACCAAGCAACTCCGGCCTTCCTTTAGGGCTTTCCTCGGTGGCTCAAGGAAAGCCCACTTTTTTGTTCTTCCTTCCTCTCTTTGCGGCCTAAGGCCGGAGAGGAAGGACGAAAAGAAGACCATCCTCACGATGTGGTCCCTGCAGCTAACAGCGAGGATGAGCGCCGGAATTCCTTTCTAGCCGACAAAAGGAAGGTCTACCTCCACAACGGCCGGTCACAAAGAGAGGAAAATCCTCCGGAAACCAAAAGAAGGGACCCGCAGGCCCCTTCTTTTCTTCGAAAAGAGGAACTATTCCTCCTTTTTCTTCTGGTCATAGCGGACATGGAAGGAGAGGACGTCGATGTCCGCCGGATGGACGTTCGTGATCCGGCTTGCCTCCCCCAGGGTCTTCGGCCTCAGCAGGGAGAGCTTCTCTCTCGCCTCCAGGGACAGGCCGTCCATGTGCTGGTAGTCGAGGCCGTCCGGTAGCGGAAGGGACTCATAGCTCTTCCGGCGCTTCGCCTCTTTTAACTCCGCCTGGATATAGCCTTCGTAGGTGATCTCCGTCTCCAGTCGGAAGCGTTCCTCCTCGTCGAGGTCGGGAAGCTCCGGCCGGATTGCCTTCAGCGCGGCGTAGGAAGTCTTCTGCCGCTTGAGGACCTGCTTCAGGGTCTCGGCGCCGTTCGGTTCCGGATAGCCGAGGGACACGAGGTAGTCCTTCAAGTGCCGGTCCGCGCCGATGACCTCCGATGAAAGAAGCTTCTCCGTCTTGCGGATAGCCTCAATCCGGGCGTTGAGACGCTGGTAGCGTTCCTCGTTGACGAGGCCGACCCGGTACCCTTTGGCGAGAAGCCTCTCGTCGGCGTTGTCGTTCCGGGTCAATAGGCGGTACTCGCTCCGGGCGCTAAGAAGCCGGTAAGGCTCCCTCGTCCCCTTCGTCACCAGGTCGTCGATCATGATGCCGATGTAGGCTTCATCCCGCGCTAAGACAAGCGGCTCCCTATGGTCGATCCAAAGGGACGCGTTGATGCCGGCAAGGAGGCCGAGCGCCGCGGCCTCCTCGTAGCCGGAGGTCCCGGCGATCTGGCCGCAGACATAGAGGCCCGGAACCTTTCTCACCATCAGGGTGTGGTCGAGCTGGCTCGGCTCCACGGCGTCGTACTCGATCGCATAGGCGTACTTCAGGAAGCGGGCCTTCTCCAGTCCGGCGATCGAATGGACGATCTCTTCCTGGACGTCCTCCGGCATGCTCGTCGAAAGGCCGTCGACGTAGGTCGAGGCGAACTCCTTGCTCTCCGGCTCGAGGAAGAGCTGGTGCCGCTTCTTGTCCGCAAAGCGGACCACCTTGTCCTCGATGGACGGGCAGTAGCGGGGGCCGACGCCCTTAATGACGCCACCGTACATGGCGGAGTCGGAAAGATGGCTCCGGATGATCTCGTGCGTCCTCTCGTTGGTATAGGTGAGATAGCAAGGGAGCATCTCCGCCTTCTTCAGACCCCAGGTCGTGTCGTAGGAGAAGTGGTAAGGCCCCTCGTCCCCGTCCTCCCGCTCGAGCCGGGAGAAGTCGATCGAAGAGGGGTCTAGCCGAGGGGGCGTTCCGGTCTTCAGACGCAGCATCGTCAGGCCGAGCGAGGAGAGCGTGCCGCTAAGCCCGTGGCTTGCCGGCTCCCCGTCCGGTCCGATGTCCGTGGCGACGTGGCCCCGGAGGATCCTCGCCTCCATGTGGGTCCCGGTCGCCAGGATGACGGCCTTCGAACGGACGAGCCTTCCGTCTGCAAGGACGACGCCGACAACCCTCCCGTCCTCGACGACGACCTTTTTGGCTTCCGCCTCGGCGATGTCTAGCCCGTCCAAGGCAAGAAGGGCCTTCTGGACGTTCCTCGGATAGCCCCGCTTGTCTTCCTGGGCCCGATAGCACCGGACGCCCGGCCCCTTGCTGGTGTTCAGCACCCGCATCTGAAGGATGCTTCCTTCTTTGTCGGCGATCTTTCCCATCCAGCCGCCGAGGGCGTCGATCTCCCGGACGAGGATGCCCTTCGCGCTCCCGCCAATCGTCGGGTTGCAGGCCATGTTCCCGGCCATCGAAAAATGGAAGCAGAGAAGAAGGGTCTTCTTGCCTAAGGCGCAGGCCGCATGTGCGGCCTCGACGCCGGCATGGCCGGCGCCGACGACCAGGACGTCATACGAACCGTTGATCCGACCGAACATAGTTCTCCTTCCGAGCCTAGCCGATCGCGCCGTGCTTCGTCATGTCGAACTTGATCAGCTGGTTCAGCTCGACGGCATACTCCATCGGTAGCTCCTTGCTAAACGGCTCTAAGAAGCCCATCACGATCATCTGGGTCGCCTCGGCCTTGGACAGGCCGCGGCTCATCAGGTAGAAGAGCTGGTCGTCGCTGATCTTGCTGACGCTGGCCTCGTGCTCGAGGAAGCTGTCCGCGTTGAGGACGGCGTTGTTCGGAATGGTGTCGCTATAGGAATGGTCGTCGAGGATCAGGGTGTCGCACTCCTCGTGGGCCTTGCTGTGCCTTGCGTTAGGACCGATCTTGATCTGTCCCCGGAAGTTCGCCGTCCCGCCGTCCCGGGCGATGCTCTTGGAGATGATGTTCGAGGAAGTCTCCTTCCCGAGGTGGATCATCTTGGCGCCGGTGTCCTGGAACTGCCCCTGGCTGGCGACGGCGATGGAGATGGTCGATCCCCGTGAACGGTCCCCCTTCAGGACGCAGCAAGGATACTTCATGCAGAGCTTGCTTCCGATGTTGCCGTCGACCCACTCCATGAGGCCGTCGTCGTCGACGATGGCCCGCTGGGTGACGAGGTTGAGGATCGAGTTGCTCCAGTTCTGGATGGTCGTGTAGCGCATCTTGGCCCGCTTGCCGACGAAAATCTCGACGATGGCGGCATGGAGGCTCTCCTGGGAGTACATCGGGGCCGTGCAGCCTTCGACGTAGTTGAGCTCTGCGTCGTCGTCGACGATGATGAGCGTCCGCTCGAACTGGCCGGAACGCTTGTTGTTGATCCGGAAATAGGACTGGAGCGGCTTCTCCAGCTTCACGCCCTTCGGGACGTAGATGAAGCTTCCGCCGGACCAGACGGCGCTGTTGAGGGCGGCATACTTGTTGTCCGTCGGAGGGACGAGCTTGCCGAAGTACTTCCGGAAGATCTCCGGATGGAGCTTCAGCCCGGTGTCGGTGTCTAAGAAGATCACGCCCTTGTCCTCGACCTCCCGGAGCATGTTCGAATAGACGGCCTCGGACTCGTACTGGGTCGTGACGCCGGAGAGGAACTTCTGCTCCGCCTCGGGGATGCCGAGCTTGTCGAAGGTGCTCTTGACGTCCTTCGGAACGTCGGACCACTTGCTGGCGATCCCTTCCGCGACCTTGGTGTAATAGGTATAGTCCTGGAAATGGATGAAGTCGAGGGAGGGGCCGAAGGAAGGCTGGGGATGGGCAAAGAACTCCTTCAGGGACTTCAGCCGGAAGTCGAGCATCCAGTCGGGCTCCCCCTTGATCTTCGAGATGGTCCTTACCGTGCTCTCGTCCAGTCCCTTCGGGGTCTTGAACAGCGCCTCGTCCGGGTTCCGGAACTCGAACTTCTTCCGGTTGTCGGCATCGTAGAGGACTTCGTCCTTCTTGTCGTTCTCGGAATTCATTTCTTCCCCTCCTTCGCTTCCTCCTCGTCGAACGCCTTCTTTAGCCCGCGCCAGGAGATGTTGGCGCAGGTGATCCTCGAGGGCTGCCGGTTGACGTTCTTGAAGGCGATTTCCTCCCCGAGGAGGTCCTCGTCAAACGGCTCGCCGGCGAGCATGGCGTTGAAGTTCTGCATCATCTTCTTGGCCTCCTCGACGCTCTTCCCCTTGACCTCCTCGGTCATGAGGTCCGTCGAGGCGCTGGATATCGCACATCCCGTCCCGTGCCAGAGGCAGTCCTGGATCTTCCCGTCCCGGATCTGGACCTGGATGTAGATGTCGTCGATGCAGGAGGCCGAGTCCATGTGGACGCTCACGTAAGAGGGGTCCTTCGTCTCCCTCTTGTTCCGCGGGTTCTGGTAATGGTCCATGATGATCTCCCGCATCACCATCGGGTCGTCAATGGAAAAAGACATCGAGAAAATCCTCCGCATGCTGGCTGGCTTCGACTAAGGCCCGGACGTCGTCGAGGTCGTTGTAGAGATAGAAGGAGGCCCTCACCGTCGCCGGGGTGTTCAGGAACTCGGGCAGGATCTTGGCGCAGTGCTGTCCGGAACGGACGTAGACGCCCTTGCTGGCCAGGTAGCTTGCCGCATCCTGGGCGAAGACGCCCTTGACGTTGAAGGCGACGATGCCGCTTTCGCTGTCCGGGTTGTAGATCACGGCGTTTCCGTTCTTCCTCAGGCCTTCGACGGCCGCCTTCTTCAGCTCCTTCTCGTGGGCTTCGATGGCATCGAAACCGACGGCCGTCAGGTAGTCGCAGGCCGCAGCAAGGCCTAAGGCCCCTTCGAGGTTCTGCGTCCCTGCCTCAAACTTCAGCGGGGCCTCCTCTAAGGAAACCTCCTGACGGGAGTTGAAGCGGGCGTTCATCTCCCCGCCGTAGAAGACCGGGTCCATTTCCGCAAGAAGCTTCCGCTTCCCGTAGAGGACCCCGATTCCGGTCGGACCGAGCATCTTATGTCCGCTGAAGGCGAGGAAGTCCACGTCCGAGTCCTTCACGTCGGTCGCAAAGTGCGGCACGCTCTGGGCGCCGTCCTCGACGTAGAGGGCGCCGACGGAATGGGCAAGGGCGGCAAGCTCCTTGACCGGAAGACGGTAGCCGAGCACGTTGGAGACCGTCGCTAAGGAGACGATCTTCACCTTGTCGGAGAGGACGCTCTTCAGGTTCTCCGGCGTGATCCTTCCTTCCGGCGTCAACGGGACGTAACGGATGGTCGCACCCTGTTCCTTCGCCAAGGCAAACCAGGGGAGGACGTTGGAGGCGTGCTCCTCGTAGGAGAGGACGATGACATCGCCCGGTCCGATCTTCTTCCTTAGCCCGTAGGCGACCTCGTTGAGACCGAAGGTCGTCCCGGAGGTAAAGAGGACCTCGTCCGGGTCGGCGTTGAGGAACGCTCCGACCCGCTTCCTCGCCCCTTCGTAGGCGACGTCGACGGCATGGGCGAGCGGATAGTCGCCCCGGTGGGCGTTGGCGGTGATGTCCTCGTCGTAGTGGCGCATCGCCTCCAGGACCGAGTAAGGCTTGAAGCTCGTCGCCGAGTTGTCGAGATAGTGAAGGGGCAGGCCGTCAAAAAGTCCCTGGTGCTTGTCGTACATCGGGAAATCCTTCCGGATTTCCGGAACGGAAATCTTCTTCGCCTCGTTCATCGGAAAAGCTCCGCCAAAGCCGTTTCGGCTTTCTCTTTGAGTTCCTTCGTCTTCAGGCTCTCGATCGTCGGCTGCAGGGTGCCGATGGTGATGAGGGTCTTGCTCTCTTTCTCGCTGAGCCCGCGGCTCATGAGGTAGTAGAGCTCTTTGGGATTGTAGGCCCCCACGGCGGCGCCGTGGCTGGCCTTGACGTCATAGTCCTTGATGAGTAGGGCCGGGGAGCATTCGCTGTGGCTCTTCTCGGAGAGGTTGGTAATCCGGCCCTCCTGCCTCGTGTCGCTCTCGTGGGCCCCGTTCTGGATGTAGGAGGAACCTAAGAAGCGGAGCGTGCCGTCGCCGAGGTTGATGCCGTTCATGAAGGTACGGGAATAGCTCTTCTTCCCGAGGTGCTTCACGTTCACGGAATAGGCCTTGGTCTCGCCCGGCCGGCAGAGGGAAACGATGCGAAGGTTCGCTCTGCTCCGGAAAGAAAGCTCGACGGTGAGGTTCAGGCGGAAGTCGGCCGCCGAGAAGTCGACCAGGGCGAGCTCCAGGCTTCCGTCCTCCGGGACGGTGAGCGTCAGGTCGTAGGAACGCTTCGACTCGTCGTCGAAGAGGAAGTCGAGGCTCGTCTCGTTTCCGAGGGGATCGAGCGCCAGTCCCTGGGGATCGTAATACGAGGAAAGCATCAGTCGTTCCTCGGAGTGGGCGTCTTGACCTGCTTCACGCCGCAGACGCCGATGCTGACCGGCTTCTTCTCCTCTTTCGCCAGGGAGACGTGGTACTCCTTCTCGAGGAAGGAGTAGCCTTCCCGGGAGATCCGGTTAGCGAGACTCGCGTCGCCCTCGACGGCAATGCGACCGTTAACCATGACGGCCGTCCTCGTCGGCTTCACCAGCTCGTAGAGCTTGTCGTAGTGGGAGATGATGACGAACGTCGTCCCCTTCTCGCGCAGGGCATTGATGACCTGGGCAACCTGGTTTAAGGCATCGACGTCCAGGCCCGAGTCGATCTCGTCGAGAAGGGCCAGAGACGGGTTCAGCAGCACCATCTGCAGGATCTCGTTCCGCTTCTTCTCCCCGCCGGAGTAACCCTCGTTGAGATGGCGGCTGGCCATGTCGGAGTCCAGTCCCACTTCCTGATAGGCGGCCGTGACCTGCTTATAGAAGGAGAACAGGGAGACCGGCTTCTCCTGGTGGCTGTTGATGGCCGCCCGGAAGAAGTCCATCGTCACGACGCCGGGAACGTCCGGCGGGTTCTGGAAGGCTAAGAACATGCCCTTCCGGCTCCGGTCGCTGACGCTCATCCGGAACAGGTCCTCGCCGTCCAGGACGGCGCTTCCGCCGGTGACGACATAGTCCGGAGAGCCCATCAGGACGTTCAGAAGCGTGCTCTTCCCATGCCCGTTCGGCCCTAAGAGGGCAAGGACGTCGCCCTTTTTCAGGGTGAGGTTGACGCCTTTCAGAATCGGATTTCCCTCGGCTTCACAGGCGAGGTCTTGGATAACCAGTTCGTTCATCGTTTCCTAACTCCTTTCGACTTCACGGCGCTCCGGATTTCTTTCGGCGCCCTAATAAGGATAGCGGGCAAAGGGCCAAAGGGAAAGCAAAATGCTCTCCCTCCTCCCGCCCGAGAGAAAAAGAGGCCGGGAGAAGTCTCCCGGCCGGCGGCTTACAGTCCCTTCTTGATCGAGTCCTGAATCTGAAGAAGCTCCCGGTCCTCGATCTGCCTCGGCGGGAAGGCAAGCTTCAGTCCGTCGTTCTCGTAGCGGGGGATGACGTGGATGTGGAAGTGCAGAACCGACTGGCCGGCCGCCTTACCGACGTTGCTGAGAATGTTGACGCCGGTCGCGCCGAGCTCCTTGATCTGGGCCTGGGCGACGAGCTGGGCGACGTCCATGAGGTGGTTGAGCAGCTCCTTCGGGCAGGTGACGAAGCTCTCGACGTGCTCCTTCGGAAGGACGAGGGTATGGCCTCTCGACGTCGGGTTGATGTCGAGGAAGGCGATCGACAGCTCGTCCTCGTAGACCTTGTAGCAGGGAATCTGCCCCAGGGCGATCTTACAGAAGATGCAATCGGGTTTGTTTTTCATGTTCTTGATGCCTCTTGTCGAAAAGGGAGGGCCTAGGGGCCCTCCCTCGAAAAGTCCCTTCTAGTCGACGAGCGTGATCTTGCTCATGGAGTCGACGGCCGACGTCTTCAGGAAGAGGTCGTTGTAGTTCGACTTCAGGTAGGAGAGGAAGTTCTCGTCGTTGATGTTCATCTTCATCCGGCGGAACCAGTAGACCGTGCTGTTCTTCTTGTAGTCGGACGTCGTCGAGAGGGCGTAAGCGACCTCGCGGGCAATCTGCTCCTTCTTGGCCGGCGTGTCGTAGAGGGAGGCCGTATTGTCCTTCTCGAGGGCCGTCGAGTTCACCGCATCGAGGATGCGGACCAGGTAGTAGGTCTTCGAGGAGGAGTCGTAGTAGACGATGTTGTCGTCGTCCGACCCGCTCTGCTTCTCGTTGGTCAGGTAGCGGAAGCCGTCCGGCTCGACGACGGTGACGTCGTTGTTCTTGCCGTGGGCCGCCTTGCCGTCGGTCGGGACGTCCGGGACGTCCGCCTTATTGGTCGAGACGTTGTTGCCGAAGAGACGGGTCTTCAGGTCGCTCGGAAGCGAGGAGAGGCCGTCGCTCGAGGTATAGATGCCCTTGGTCACCAGCTCCTTGGTCGCAATGTCGTCCACGGCCTTGCGGATGCCGGTGTCGACGTCGTAGGTGTAGCTTCCGGTGTAGGTGGACTCGACGGAGCTATCGGCTTTCTTCGGGTTCTCCTTGCCCTCGTTCAGGGTGTCGATGTCCTTGAGGACCTTGCCCATCAGGGTGCCGGAGGCCGACTCGTCGGTGGAGAGGAGCTTGTTGTCCTTCAGCCACTGGACTTCGTCGGCCGAGAGGACGACGGAGGAATCGTACCGGTTTTCGGCCTGGTATTCCGGCTTTTTGACGAAATTCGGGGTGATGCCCTTCCAGAGCCTTGCCAGCGTCTGGAAGTCCGGATCCGAGTACTTGCTGTCGCTCTTGTGGACGTAGTCCCGGATGTAGGCGTTAAGAAGACGCTTGGCGTCGCCGGGCTCGTCGCTCCGGTCGGTCAGGGAGATGACCTGAACCTTCCGGGCAAGGCTGTTGCCGATGGAGGAATAGGTGCGCGTATAGATGTACTCCGCCGTCAGGTAGTTGATCTTCATGTCGTCCTGCAGCTGCTTCTGGGCGTAGGGCATGTAGTCGTTCTTCATCACGTCGTCGTAGGTCATGCTCGGCGTGATGAGGACGCCTTCCTTGTCCTTGTCGTTCTCGACGAAGTCGTCGGGAAGGGTGAAGTCGTTGCGGAGGGCGTTGACGTAGAGGTTCTCGTAGAAGAGGTTGTCCTTCTTATAGGAGGAAGAGGAGGCCGAGGAAAGGATGGCGCGCTTGCTGCGCTCCGTGAGGTTCTCGCTGGCGGCCTTCAGGGTTCCGGTCGGACGGAAGACGGAATCGTCGTTGACGTCGTAGACCAGGGAGTAGACCGGTCTCTTGGCGCCGTTGCCGTCCCCGTTGCCGGGCTCGGAATCGTAATTGCCGACCTTCTCCGACAGCTTCAGAAGGACGTCCTTAACGAGCTTCTCGTAGACGGTGTCGCCCGTGAAGAGGCTCTTGTAGTAGTTCTCCTTCTTGTTCAGGTAGACGGAGAGGGAGTCCTCGCTGTTGCTTGCGTTGTAGTCGCTAACGAACGTGCTCAGGCCGGGGAAGATCGGATCCTTGTAGTCGAGCGGATACCGGATGTGGGTCGACGAGCAGGAAGAGAGGAGAAGGAGGCTTGCCAGGAACGCTACCGACTTTTTCTTTCTAGTCATTGCCATTGAGAATATCCTCCGCAGTGTTCAGATCGCCGTTCTGGAAGAGGGCTGCGACCACCGTCGGGATGACCCGGCTGGGCTGCATGTCCTGATAGATCAGGGTCGAGTTCACGTACGACTCCCAGGAGTCGTCCAGGGACTTCTCCTCGCTGACCTTGGTCGCCTTCTCGTTGGTCGAGATGTAGTTGTTGACGACCGAGGCGAAGGAATCGCCGAGGACACTGTCGAAGTCCCGGCTGAAGCGGGCCTTGAAGGTCGCCTTGTTGGCTTCGTAGCGCTTGTAGTCGGCGTTGGCGGAGTCCCAATTGCTTAACGCCTTCGAAACCGAGCCGGAGCGGGTCGTGTACTCGTTTGCCGAGGCGACGGCGTTGATGTCGGCCTTGACGAAGTTGACGAAGGACGGATTGGCGGAATAGTCGGCGGTGTTCGGCGTGGCACCGGTCTCGGTGTCCGGCTTGTTCAGCCGCCAGTACCGATAGTCCGTATCCTTCTCCGCATACTGGTTCTTCTCGCTGGGGACGTTCCCGAAGCGGTCGTGGTTGACGACGATGAAGTGGATGCCCTGGTAGCCGCTGTCGCCGGATCCCGAGCCGGCCCGGGTCACGATGATTGGATGGTTGGGGTCGTTGCTGTCGGCGCAGAGAATCTTGTAGTTCTTGCCGCTTCCGACGCTCACGAAGTCCTCATTGCTGCGGACGAACTTCGTCCCGTCATTCTGGGCAGCGGTCGTTCCTAAGGCGATGAGGTGCTCCGAGATGCTCGGAACCTCGCTGAACTTGGACGGGTCATAGAGGTCGAACTGCTGCTTGACGTATTCGTACTGCTTCTTCAGCTGGGCCTTGAGTTCCTTATTGGAAGAGGTGTCCTTGAGCCACTCCGAAAGTTTGGCCACCGTGAGGTTTAAGCCGTAGGCGCTGTTGATGCTGTCAACAAACTCCTGGTCGAAGTCGGCCGAGTCGTCATAAATGAAGGAGACGCCGTGCTGGTTGAAGTAGTTGTTGAAATAGACGTTCCGAGGATAGAGGGCCGCGGAAGCGTTGGTCTGCGTGGTCGGGGTCTTGACGGGGTTCCCCTTGGCGTCCTTCTCGATGTCGTCGATGGCCCGCATCAGGTAGCAGACCGAAAGCGGGATGCCGTAGACGTTGCCCTTGGCAATCTCGGTCTGGGCGATCTTGGAAGAGACCGGCGAAGTCGTGATGCCGCCGTCCGTGCTGTCGGCGGAAGGGACCCTCAGGTCGTTCTTGATCGTGACGGTGCTCTCGCCCGAAGTCCGGGTGAAGCCCTTCGTCTTCGGGTTGATGAACGTGTCGTAGGCATAGAGGCCGAGCTTGAACTCGTTGACGTAGCTGGTGTCCTTGGTCATCGCGACCGAGTCGTCCGACGCAAGCTCGCCGTACCGCGTGGCCGAGGAGGTGTCCTCGCTCATCTGCAGGGCGACGTCGCCGAAGGACTCCGAAGAGGAGAGGCTCTTGACGACGTCCGTGATCTGGTCGGCGTCCGAAGAGGAGATCTCGCCGGACCAGATGCCGGTCCCGCTGGCGCCGGAAGCATCGACCTTGATCAGGATGTGTGAGACATGGTACGGGGCCTTCTCGTTGACGAAGTCCTTCGTGTCCTGCTCGCTGATGTAGTACTCGTAGTTTCCTTCCGTCTCGCCTTCGCCGTCCTTGACGGTGACGACCTTGGCGTAGTCCTTCTGGTTCTGTTCGACCTGGGCGTCGGAGATGTACTTCTCCCGCAGCTCGTCCTCGGTCAGGACGCCCTCGGAGTCGAGGGTCTTCTCCATCTCTTCCTTATAAGAGGTGTTGTTCGAAGAAGCGTTGCTCCGCCAGGTGGTCTCCTGCGTGGAAATCTTCCGGTCCACGTTCGCCTTGATGGAGTCCGTCACCGGGGTGACGATCTCGGCTAACGCCTTGCTGGCGGCGTCGAACGTAGCCTTCTTGCTGTCCTTGGTGTTCTCGGCCAGCTTATAGATGGCGGCAAAATCGTAGGTCTTTCCGCCGACCGTGACAATCTGTCCGTCCGTCCACTTGGTCTTCGGATAGGAGTAGTCACTCTTCTTGCAGGCCCCTAAGGTACTTAGAATGGCCAGAAAAGAGAGCGACCAAGCAATGGCCTTGCCTCGATTTGTCATAATGACCTCCTTGAATATGGCACACGGAATACCTCATTACTATAACCATCCGGCCCCATTGTTTCAAGAAAAAGAGGGGTTAGAACCCCTCTCAGAGGCTTCCCCAGCCGGTGAAACGCTTTTCGAACCGTAACTTTTCATGATTGTTATGCATAGAGAAAAGAAACGGAGATGACCTTCGCTTCGTCTTGAGGAAAAAACGCCGAGATTCTTAGCTTTTCTGCCCGTTGGATGCTTGTCCTCGGCT